>Ga0105048_10013873_pt1 | contig 12572 bp, 8 predicted proteins | sample MAT05_FD_78382 | JGI IMG/M metagenome (GOLD analysis project Ga0105048, IMG submission 78382) | Freshwater microbial communities from Lake Fryxell liftoff mats and glacier meltwater in Antarctica - MAT-05 | ecosystem: Environmental > Aquatic > Freshwater > Ice > Liftoff microbial mat | place... | reverse complement strand
TGGAGTGGAACTCGTATATGGCCAATGAGCAGATGGCGGGTGTCAACTTGGACAGAGGCGGACAACTTCTGTTACGCCAGCGTCTCGACGCCTGTCCGATGCGCCATTGTGAATGGGAATGGCAATGGCTCAACGCCGAGGCGGATACCTCCATCGCTCAGCTCAAGGGCCACACGCAATGGGTGACTTCCGCCGCGTTCAGCCCTGACGGCACGCGGATCGTGACCGCGTCATGGGATAACACCGCGCGGGCCTGGGACTCCATCCCCAACCGCAACCGCTACGCCGAGCGGCGTGCCAGCGCCCGTGGCCAGAACGGCTTTGCCATCGTCATAGCCTGGCACGGGGCCGTGAAGGCCGGGACGGAGCAGGAGTTCGTGGTGCCGCTGCAGTGAGGTTGTGTAGCGATCCAAGAACTTGACGGCGGGCGATTCGTCGCTAGCCTTCGACAGCAATGGAGAAAGCGATGACTCGATCAATCATGACCGTCGTGACAGTCCTTCTCAATTCGTTAGTTCTGGATGCGGGGGGGTTGACAGCCAAGGCCGAAGTGGCCCAGGTGCAGCGGGAGGTGGGTGGACCAATCGACCCGCCGGCACCACCTGACGAGAAGCCGTTGGATCCGCGGCTCCGGGAGCAGTTGCTCAACTTTTTGCCGTATGTCTCAATGATTAATCGGATGACGCCGGGTGCGAATCAGATGCCAGAGATTGTGCGTGCGCTTGAAGAGTGGACGATGATGCGTAAGGAGGAAGAAAACCTGTTCAACGGACACCCGCACCTTCAGGGCGCCTACCGGAGTATGCGAGCGTTCTTGTTGAAGTCCAACAGAGCAGCCGGACCGGTGCTGCAAGGCCTGGCGGTGCCGCGAATGGAGTTCGAGGCGGATGACCCGCCTTTCCTCATTCTGGCGGCCTTGCTGTTCCAGGCTTCCGCGGAGATCGCCAAGAACGAGGCCCTGCGGAGTTGGTACGAGCAGTATGACGACCAGTGTCGAACCGCGTATAAGCGGGTTTGGCCTTTGCTTCGTAAACTGGCGAAGGGCAAGCGAAGGAATGATGATTCGGTTCATGTGCGACACTGGTTCGCGCGGAAGGACTGGGTTTTTCTGGAGGTGCTCAACAAGTCTCATCGTCCCCTCACGGACGTCTCGCTTCGCCTAAGGCTCGGCACGCTCGACGGCGCCACGAGTGATCACTATTACTTTCTTAAGCGATGGGAACCGTTTAGAAATGACGATGGCGCTGCGCCCGGCCCTCTGGAGCTCGCTTGGAATATTGAGCGGGCAGAGTTCCCAGGCCGATTCCCTGTGCGTCTCGCGACCGACTGGCTTTCGGTTGGCGCTGCTGCGACGACGAGCGTTGTGATTGACCTTTTCTCCAACGAGATTGTGGTTGAGAGTCTCATGGTTGCTATCGATGACCACATCCCCCAAGCGGCCGACCGGATCCTAGATCAGGCTGCCAGCCAAGTTCGAAGCCGGCAACAGCCAAAGCTGGTCATGGATCGCCTGAAGGCCACCATGAGTAGGCTCGCTCAGTATCCCGATCGTGTCGCCAGAGGAGAGCGGCTCTTTGATCTGGCCAAGGGCCAACTGGACGCTGCGGTCGCTAGTTGTGACGAGCGAATCGATAAGTTCGAAAAGCAGATAAAGCAGTTGTACGATAAACGAGAACGGCGTAACGCGGACGTCCCAAGCATCAACAAGAGGATCGTGGAGCTTAAGGGCAAAAAGCAGTTAGTCGTCAAAGAAAAAGCAGACATCCTCAAGGGCGCGAGATAGCGAGCCGTCCGGACGACCGACCGCGAGATCTGCCACACACGTCTTTGTTTTGCGCGGTGGTGGCTCCGCGAAAGGGTTTACAGCCCGCTGGCCCATTTCGAAGCCTCGACCAGGCAATCAGCCGCCCACCCCGCCCCCAACCTCGTTATGCTCTAGCCATGCCCACCCCGGAGCCTGCTTCATCGTCGTCGCCGCCGAGTGCTCTTGTCGACCCCTCGGCTCTCCTGCGCGTACTCGGCGTCTTGGAGAAGCTCAACGCCTCCAACGACCTGGGCGAGATCCTGCAGCTCATTGTCGACTCGATGCGTGATTGCTTGCGTGCCGAGCGGGCGAGTGTGTTTCAGTTTGACCCGGCCAAGCAAGAGCTGTTCATCACCCAGGCCCACGGCGTGCAGTCGATCCGCTTCCCGATCACCAAGGGCATCGCCGGCGAGGCCGCGCGGACGCGGACGATCATCAACGTTCACGACGCGTGGCAGGACCCGCGCTTCAACCCCGAGTTCGACAAGAAAACCGGTTTCCGCACCAAGGCCCTGCTCTCGATCCCCCTGGTCTCGTTCGACGGCGGGCTCCAGGGCGTGGCTCAGGTGCTCAATAAGGATAAGAACCTCGGGCCGTTCTTTGACCAGAACGACGAGATCATCGCCAAGGCTCTGGCGTCGCAGGCGGCCATCGCCCTCCGCCGTGCCACGCTGATCGAGGCCGAGATCCGCAAGAAAAAGATCGAGGGCGATCTAGAAGTGGCCAAAAAGATCCAGCAGGCCCAGTTCCCCAAGTCGATCCCCGAAGTCCCCGGCTACTCGATCCACGGCCAGACCATCCCCGCCGAGGAAACCGGCGGCGACACCTTCGACCTGATCGATCTCTCGACGCTGATGACGGCCGTCGGCAGTTCCGGAGCCGAGCCGCAGCCGATCGGCAAGGGCGTCATGCTCGTCGTCGGCGACGCCACGGGCCACGGCATCGGTCCGGCGCTGTCGGTCGCCCAGGCCCGGGCCATGGTCCGCATGGGGGCGCGGCTCAACGCGCCCATCGAGCACATCGCCGAGCACCTGAACGCTCAGCTCTGCGAAGATCTGCCGATGGGTCGGTTCATCACGGCCTTCATCGGGCTGCTCGATCCGGCCACGCACAGCATCCGATACGCCGCCCCCGGCCAGGCCCCGCTGCTGATCGTGCGTGCCGACGGGTCGTACGAGGAGTTTTCGGCCAACGCCATGCCGCTGGGGGTGGACCCGAACCTGTGTGCCGACATCGTCGCCCCGTTCGTTTTGGGCGTGGGGGATGCGTTCCTCTTGCTCTCCGACGGCTACATCGAGGCCCAGGCACCCGACAACGAGCAGTTCGGCATGGAACGCACCATCGCGTCGGTTCTCACGGCCCTCTCGGGCACGGCGGCCGACATCGTCGCGGCGGTCGACCGCGACGTCCGCGTCTTTGTCCGGGGACAGCCGTTCGGCGACGACCAGACGGCCGTGGTCGTTAAACGGCACGCCTGACGGGCCCCGGCGGGGCCGCCGACACCCTGCGTGGCTGTTGAAAACCTTGCTTTCCACCGAGCGACCGGGAAAAAACGCGATTTTCCCGACGGTTTCGTCTGATTTTCTGAAAATGCCTTCTACTGCTTGAAAAACACCACATTTTGGACCGCGAACCGCGAGATTCGACAGCCCCAGCAGGAAAAACAAGCAGGAAATTGACGTTTCATCCGATACAGAGGCTTGCACTCGCGGATTGTCCGCGATACAAAGCTCTTTTCACTGTCGCTCGCGGTGGAGCCGCGAGCATACAAGCCTTACGGAGATTTACGCATGGCCGCCAAACCCGCCCCCAAGACCGCCAAACCCGCCAAGCTCACCGCTTCCGACAAGCCCCGCGGCAAGAGCGAGCTCTATCGCGTCCTTTCCGACCACACCGGCCTCGCCCGCAAGCAGGTCGCCTCGGTCTTCGAGACCCTCGGCAAGATCATGGCCACCGACCTCGCCAAGCCCAAGGCCGAACGCCCCAAGGTGTTCGTCGTCCCCGGCATGATGAAGGTCGTCGCCACCCACAAGCCCGCCACCAAGGCCACCACCAAGGCCAACCCCTTCAAGCCGGGCGAGATGATGGAAGTCAAGGCCAAGCCGGCCCGCACGATCATCAAGGTTCGTCCGCTCAAGGCCCTCAAGGCCATGGTGTGAACCGACGGCTGAACCGGCTAACCGAAGGCTGAAGCCGTCGGCTCGAAGTCGGTTCGCAGTCGGCTCGGAACTGTTCGCGCGAGCGATTTACCAATGCCCCGGCACCGTGTGCCGGGGCGTTGTCGTTTTGGGTCGCGGGGCTCTTGGGTACACTCCGCTCATGACGACCGCTCCGGCCGCATCGACCACGCCCCCGGCATCGCCCACGCTCCGCGACCTCGCGGCCCAGCACGTCGCCGCCGAGGCCAAGATCCGCCTCGGCGGCGGCCCGGCGGCCATCGAACGCCAGCACGAGAAAGGACGCCTCACCGCCCGCGAGCGCGTTGCCAAACTCATCGACCCGCGCACCACGTTTCAGGAACTGGGCCTATGGGCCGCCCACGGCATGTACGCCGAATACGGCGGGGCGCCCGCCGCAGGGGTCGTCACGGGCACGGGCGTCATCCACGGCCGGCGCGCCATGATCATCGCCAACGACGCCACGGTCAAGGCCGGCGCGTTCTTTCCCATGACCTGCAAAAAGATCATCCGCGCTCAACAGATCGCGATGATGGCCCGGCTGCCGCTGGTCTATTTGGTCGATTCCGCCGGCGTCTTCCTGCCGCTTCAAGAAGACGTCTTCCCCGACACCGACGACTTCGGCCGGATCTTCCGCCACAACGCCGTCATCTCGGCGATGGGTATCCCGCAGATCGCCGCCATCATGGGCTTCTGCGTCGCCGGCGGCGGCTACCTCCCCGTCCTCTGCGACACGCTCCTGATGACCGAGGGTTCGGGGCTCTATCTCGCCGGTCCGGCGCTCGTCAAAGCCGCCATCGGGCAGGTCGTCACCGACGAGGAACTGGGCGGGGCAGCCATGCACGCCGCCATTTCCGGCACCATCGACTTCCGCGAGAAGGATGACGACGCCTGCCTCCGCCGCCTCCGCGAACTCCTGTCCAAATACAACCACCCCAACGGCACCCAGCCGACCGCTTCCACCCCTCCGCTCCGCGATGGGTCTGATCTGTACTCACTCTTCTCTGACAAGCAGGGCACCCAGTACGACGTCCGCGATCTGATCGCCTGTCTCGTCGACGCCCGCGGCGAGCCCAACCCCGACGGCCACACCTCGCTCGCGGTGAACTTCGACGAATACAAAGCCGACTACGGCCAATCCATCGTCTGCGGCTACGCCCGCGTCGGCGGCCACGCCGTCGGCTTCGTCGCCAACCAGAAAAAGCTCGTTCAACGCACCATGCCCGGCGGCAGCGCCGGCCCCACCAAGTCCGTCCAGATGCCCGGCGTCATCTACGACGACTCCGCCCACAAGGCCGCACGCTTCATCATGGACTGCAACCAGCGCTCCATCCCCATCATCTTCATCCACGATACGACCGGCTTCATGGTCGGCCGCGACAGCGAACAGGGCGGGATCATCCGCGCCGGCGCCAAAATGGTCAACGCCATGGCCAACTCCGTCGTCCCCAAGATCGTCGTGATCATCGGCGGGTCGTACGGTGCCGGCAACTACGCCATGTGCGGCCGGGCCTTCGACCAGTTCCTCGCCTTCGCCTGGCCCAACGCCAAGTGCGCCGTCATGGGGGCCAACCAGGCCACAGGCGTCCTGGCGACGATCGAAGAAGCCAGCCGCAAGCGCAAGGGCGAGACCATCGATGAGTCGCTCCGCAAGGAAATCTCCGCCGCGATCCACGCCAGTTACACCGAGCAAGCCGACATCCGCCACGCCGCCGCCCGCGGCTGGGTCGACCGACTGATCGAGCCGCACAAGACGCGCGAGGAACTGATCGCGGCACTCGACGCCGCCCAGCAGGGGTGGGATTACAGCGTGCCTTTCAAGACAGGTGTGCTGCAAACCTGATCTAGTTCTCCTTTTCCCACGCCGGGGCTGAAGGAGGCTCCGCGACTCCATCTCGGGATCATTCGCCCTTCCCGCCCGCTCTGGATTGGCCACGCCCGCATCACGGGCCAGGTCCATGAGCGCCACCCGCATCGCCGGTTTGTTCGCCTCGGCCGCCCTTCTCGCGGGTTGCTTGCGATCTGGTAGTTCCTCGATGAGCGCGATGAACGCGCACCCCTCGATTCTCGGACCAGCTTGAGGCTATCGGGTCCGCCGATCCCCGCGCCAAGGTCGCGTGCTTCACCCCGGGCTCCGGTCATCCAGAACCAACTTCCATAATCCTCCGATTACCACCTGTCCGGTGGCCGATCACCTTACTTGAGCGGTGGGCCCGTCGGCCCGTCGCCGAGGTGTGACAACGGAGTTGAGCCTTGGGAACCCCGGCAAGACCGGTGCAAGCCGAGATTGCGATAGCCCGCCCGGTGCGTGACGGCTTGCTGGCCGCGCTCGCGCTGTTCATCTGCGCCTGCGTGGCCGTGGCGGGGCTCTGGTTAACCACCGACGCCAGCCTCCGCGCGGCCATGGATCGCCGGCTCATCACTGTGGCCCGCGCTGCCGCGGCCCTGTTGGACCCTGAAGCGCACGCCCGCCTCGCCGAACGGCAGGGCCGCGATACCGAGCTTTATGAGCGCATGATCACCCCGCTCCGTCAGCTCTACGGCCGGATCGACGGCGTCAAGTTCATCTACACCACCGTCCTTGATGGATCCGACGTCCGGTTCATCCTCGATCCCACACCGGTGGGCGACGCCGACGGCGACGGTGTGGAAGATCACTCCGCACCCTGGGATCTCTACAAAGGCCCCGATCCCCTGCTCGTCGCCATACTCAACGCCAGCGATTCGACACAGCAAGTCGCCGTGTCGAAGGAGCCCCACACCGACCAGTGGGGCACCTACATCTCGGCCTACCAATCCCTGTTGTCCAAGGACGGCCGCGTCGCGGGCGTGCTGGGTGTCGATGTCGACGCGTCCGAGTTTGCCAGCAGTCGAAGGGCGGCCCATCGCGCCGCGCTGCTGGGGCTGCTACCAGCACTCGCCGCCGCCGTCTTGCTCGGCTGCTTCGTGGCCAACATGCAGCGCCGGCGTCTGCTCCAGCATCGCGGCAAAGAGGCGGCCGAGCTCCGCTTCAAGGTCGCCGATGAGCGGCTCCGCCTCCTCACCGGGGCCGTCAAGGACTACGGGCTGTTCATGCTCGACGTGCAAGGCCATGTAACCACCTGGAACGCCGGCTGCGCGCAACTTCTCCAATACACCGAAGACGAGATCCTGGGGAAGCCGCAGCGGGTCTTCCACAACGCCGACTACCAGACCATGGACTGGTCGCGCGCTTCGCTCAAGCTGGCCTTGCAGCACGGCCGCTTCGAGGACGAGGGCCCGCGCATCCGCAAGGACGGCTCGCAGTTCATCGCCAATGTCGTCATTACCCCCATCTTCAACGACGACGGCCTCCACATCGGCTACTCCAAGATCGTCCGCGACATCACAGCCTGGTGCGAGCTCGACGCCGATCGCGAACGGGCCGCCCGCGAAAGCGATCAAGCCATGCAAGCCCTGGAGCGTCAGACCGATGAGCTCCAGCGCCGCAATATCGAGCTCGACCTCGCCCGCGCCAGCGCCGACGCCGCCAACAGAGCCAAGAGCGAGTTCCTCGCCCACATGAGCCACGAGCTCCGCACGCCGCTGACGGCCATCATCGGCTTCGCCGAGCTTCTCAGCGACGAAACCGCCGATGCCGCCCAGCGTCAAGACTGTGCTGACACCATCCGCCGCAGCGGCGAGCACCTCGTCTCGGTCATCAACGACATCCTCGATCTCTCCAAGATCGAAGCCGGCTGCATGACCATCGAGCTGCTGCCGTGCTCGCCAATGGACATCCTCACCGACATCGCCGCGCTCATGCAGCCCAAGGCCCGCGTCAAGGGGCTCGACTTCAAGATCGACCTGCCCGCCTCGCTCCCGCATCTGGTCGTCTCCGATCCCACCCGCCTGCGTCAGATCGTCCTCAACCTCGTCTCCAATGCCATCAAGTTCACCGACGCCGGCGCGGTCAAGATCGCCGTCGACTGCGAGCCGGTCCCGGGCCCCGCGTCGTCGCATGTCCAACTGACCATCAGCGTCATCGACTCTGGGATCGGCCTCGATCACGACGCCATCCAGCGTCTCTTCAAGCCCTTCACTCAGGCCGACAGCTCCATGAACCGCCGCTTCGGCGGCACCGGCCTCGGGCTCACCATCTCCCGCACCTTCGCCCGCATGCTCGGCGGCGACATCGAAGTCAGCAGCGTGCCCGGCAAGGGCTCGGTCTTCCTTGTTCGCATGGCCGTCGAAGTGGCCTCGCAGGCGGCCCAGACTCCTCCGCCCGCCGCGCAAGCCAGCGCCTCCGTTCCGGCCCAGGCCAAACGATTACAGGCCCGAATTCTGCTCGCCGAAGACGGCCCCGACAATCAGCGGCTCCTCTCCATGTTCCTCAAAAAGGCCGGTGCCGAACTCACCGTCGTCGGCGACGGCCAACAAGCCCTCGACGCACTCGCCAACGCCGAACGTTCCGGCACGCCCTATGACCTCCTGCTCCTCGACATGCAGATGCCCGTGCTCGACGGCTACCAGACCGCCCAGGCCATCCGCGCTCAAGCCTCGACCATGCCCATCGTCGCTCTGACGGCCCACACCATGCCCGAAGACCGCGTCAAGTGCCTCCGAGCAGGCTGTTCGCACTACCTCTCCAAGCCCGTCGCACGCGACACGCTCATCGACATGTGCGCCCGCGCACTGGCCACTCGCAACGCACCGGTCGCGAGCCCCGGCTGATCCACGCTATGCTGGGGGCGTGACCGCCGATGTCTCCTGGTTCCGCGAGCTTCCTTCTACTCAGGATCACGCGCGATCCCTGTGGGCCGCGGGCCAGGTTCGCACACTCCCGCACGCCGTGGTCGCCGATCACCAGCTCCGAGGCCGCGGCACCCACGACCGAGCCTGGCACAGCCCCCTCGGCGGGCTCTGGTGCACGCTCCTCACCCGCCGCACCCCAGAACCGACCCCGCCTCGAGTGGCCGTCCAGATCGCCCTTTGCTGTCTCGACGCCATCAGCGCGACCCTCTCACTTAACGCACGTGACAACGCACGCCTCAGCATCAAGTGGCCCAACGACCTGATGATCGACGAGCGAAAGTTCGGCGGGCTCCTCATCGAAGACGCCACCGGCCCCCTCGGATACGCACGCCTCATCGGCCTCGGCGTCAACATCGCCTTTGAGGCCGGTTTGCTCCAAGATCAGACCGAATGGCCCGCGACCACGCTCCTCTCCGCGTTCGAACGGACCGTGCCCCTGGCGGAACTCAACCACGCCATCCTCGACGCCATCGCCGACTTCCGAGATGACCCGCCCAACTGGGCCGACCGCGCGGCCCAACGCCTGCTGGGCCGCGGCAAGCGCCTCGTGCTCAGCGTCCCCGGCCCGAACGGGCAGTTGGTCCCGCTCATGGGCACGCCGGCCGGTCTCGACGAGGCCGGCGGGCTAGTGATCGATGCCCAGGGTGAGCTCCACACCATCCGCAACGGCCGCATCGTCGCAATCGAAAAAGAGTTTGTGGATAAATCAGTAAGTGCTTGACCAACAAGCGTTTACGGACTACCTGACAAAACCTTTATAGAACGATGCTTGACGTTTGTACGGGACCGGATATTCTCCGTACAGTCGAGCGTACGTCCGAAGCCGTCCTCGACCCGGTCTGCCGGCCCATGGAAGGGTCCGGCCCCGCCCTGCTTCGGTCCCCGGCGGTCCTGATCGGCGAACAACTCGCCGCTCAGCCCACCCCGGTAACGAAAGGTGTCTCCTCATGTTCCGTACCCCCTCCGCGCCCTCCTCCGTCAACGGCCTCAAGCCTAAGTCCCCTCTTGAGGTGAAGCCCGACGCGGCCCGGCCCGACCCCGCCAAACCCGACCCCGCCCGAACCGACATCAAGCCCCAGGTCGGCGGCGGCATCGCCTCCGCCCCCAAGCCCGGCATGCCCGTGGCACCGGCCCCGACGGCCAAGCCCGCCATCCCCGCGCCCACGCCCAGCAAAGAAAAACTCGCCGCCATCGGTAACGCCCTCGCCCAGATCGAGAAAGCCTTCGGCAAGGGCTCGATCATGAAGCTCGACGAGCGGGCCTATCTCGCCATCCCCGGCATCTCCACCGGGGCACTCTCCCTCGACCTGGCCCTCGGCGGCAAGGGCATTCCCCGAGGCCGCATCGTCGAGATCTTCGGCCCCGAATCCTCCGGTAAAACCACCCTCGCCCTCACCGTCGCCGGCCAATCCCAAAAGACCGGCGGGGTCGCCGCCTTCATCGACGCCGAGCACGCCCTCGACCCCTCCTGGGCCCGCAAGATCGGTGTCAACATCGATGAACTCCTCGTTTCCCAGCCCGATTCGGGCGAGCAAGCCCTGGAAATCTGCGAGTTGCTCGTCCGCTCCAACGCCGTCGACATCATCATCATCGACTCCGTCGCCGCCCTCATCCCCCGCGCCGAGATCGAGGGCGAGATGGGCGACGCCACCGTCGGCATGCAGGCCCGGCTCATGTCCCAGGCCATGCGCAAGCTCACCGGCGTCATCGCCCGCTCCAACTGCACCGTCATCTTCATCAACCAGATCCGCGAGAAGATCGGCGTGATGTTCGGCTCCCCCGAGACCACCACCGGCGGCCGGGCCCTCAAGTTCTACTCCTCCGTCCGCATCGACGTCCGCCGCACCGGCGCCATCAAGGACGGCGAAGTCACCGTCGGCTCCCGCACCCGCGCCCGCGTCGTCAAAAACAAGGTCGCCCCACCCTTCCGCGACGCCGAGTTCGACATCATGTACGACGAGGGCATCTCCTCCGCCGGCGACCTGCTCGATCTGGCCGTCAACGACAACGTCGTTGACAAGTCCGGCGCCTGGTTCAACTACGGCTCGGTCCGCCTCGGACAGGGCCGCGAGAACTCCAAAAAGTTCCTCAAAGAGAACCCCGAGCTGTTCGCCGAGATCCGCAAGCACGTCCTCACCAAACGCCTCGCCATGGCCGCCTCCCCCGCAGCCGCCAGCCCCGTCCCGGCGGCCGCCGACGCTGGCAACGATGATTGAGACGACCGCACATTGCCCCTCCACCCCTGGAGAGCTAAACTCCCGCCCGTCGCGGTCGTGGCGGAATTGGCAGACGCGCTAGATTCAGGTTCTAGTGGGGTAACACCCGTGGAGGTTCAACTCCTCTCGACCGCATTTTCACTCAGGCCCTCGGCCCCGCGCCGAGGGCCTTTGTCGTTCACGGAAGCGCCCCATCCATGAACATCGCCCCCGTCACCCTCGCCCTCCCCGACGGCGATGCCCGGCTTGAACCGCTCGGCCTCCACCACGCCCAGGGCCTCCACCAAGCCGGCCCCGATCCCGTAATCTGGGCCTGGCTCCCCTTCGCGCAGCCCAAGACCCTGGCCCAGATGCAGCAGTACATCCAGCGGGCCCTCGCGGCCCAGGACCAAGGCGCCGAACTCCCTTTCGCCGTGATCGACACCCGCACCGGCCAAGTCGCCGGCACCACCCGCTACCTCGATGTTCAACCCGAGAACCGCGGCCTCGAAATCGGCGCCACCTGGTACGGCGTCGCCTGGCAGCGCACCCGCATCAACACCGAGTGCAAGCTCATGCTCCTGACCCACGCCTTCGACACCCTGGGGGCTGTCCGCGTGCAGCTCAAGACCGACGGCCGCAACCAGCGCTCACAGAACGCCATCCTCCGCATCGGAGCCCAGTACGAAGGCCGCCTCCGCAAGAGCCGCGTCCTCCACGACGGTTTCATCCGCGACACGGTTTATTTCAGCATCATCGCCGACGAGTGGCCCGCCGTCCGGGCCGGCCTGCTAGCCAAGCTGGCCCGCTGAGCGCGATACGCTCACCGCCCATGCCGCTGCTGCTCGCCGGGATCGACGAAGCTGGCTATGGCCCGATGCTCGGGCCGCTGTGCGTAGCGCGCGCGGTCGTCCGCGTGGCGGACTGGGCCGAGGGCCAGCCGGCCCCCGACCTGTGGGACCTCCTCTCGTCGTGCGTCTGCAAGCCCGGCAACGACCCCCGCGGCCGGGTCGCCGTCAACGATTCCAAAAAGCTCAAGCTCCCCAACGACTCGGCCACGCGCCACCCGCTCACACACCTGGAGCGCGGCGTGCTCAGTTTCCTGGCGTGCCGCGCCGCCGCCCCCGCGCGTCCGCAGACCGACGCCGAGTTGTTCGCCGAGTTGGGTGCAAAGCTGGAATCGCACCCGTGGTACGCCGAGCCGCCGGGCGGCCCCGCCGCCTGCCCCGCCTCCACCACCTCGCAAGCCATCGGCGTTGCCGCCAACCCGCTCGCCCGCGGCTTGGCACAGACGGGCGTGGAGCTGATCGATCTCCGCGTCATCGCGATCGGCGAGCGGGCATACAACCGCCTCGTCCGCGAGCGCGGCTCCAAAGCCGGGACCACCGCCGCCGCGTTCACCATGCACCTCCGCGAGATCCTTGAACACTGGGCGACCTCGTCCGCGCCCGGCGCCATCACCTCCCTGCGGATCGTCGCCGACCGCCACGGCGGGCGGACCGACTACGCCGACTTGCTCAGCAGCAGCCTCACCGGCCTCCAGGCGATCCCCGGCGAAGTGCTGATCCAAACCGCCGAGCAGACGCCCGCCCGCTCGCGCTACCAGGTCCGTATTGGCGTGCG
>Ga0105048_10013871_pt1 | contig 12572 bp, 13 predicted proteins | sample MAT05_FD_78382 | JGI IMG/M metagenome (GOLD analysis project Ga0105048, IMG submission 78382) | Freshwater microbial communities from Lake Fryxell liftoff mats and glacier meltwater in Antarctica - MAT-05 | ecosystem: Environmental > Aquatic > Freshwater > Ice > Liftoff microbial mat | place... | reverse complement strand
CGCTGAAGCTCTGCGTCGCCGCGTCGAACGAGTGGCCGTCCCCCGAGACCGGGAAGGAACTCGCCGCCGTCTTCGACCGGTTCGTGCTCCGCAAGGCCGTCGCCCCGATCCGGTCGGCGGCCGGCCGGGCGCGGCTCCTGTGGGCGGCGGACCACACCCCGCGGCCGGGGCAACGGCCGTCGCCCCGGCCGCAGTCGCCGCGGCCCGGGCCGCCGCCCGGGCGATGCCGTGGTCGGTCGAGGCCCGCGAGGCCTACGAGACGGTCCTCACCGAGTTGGCCCGGGAGGGCGTCCGGCCGGGCGACCGGCGGCAGTTCCAGACGGTCAACGTCGTCCGGGCGTTCGCCTGGCTGGCCGGGGACGAGGTGGTCGTGCCGGAGCACCTGGAGGTCGCCGCCCACACCCTGTGGGACGACCCGGTCGAGCACCCGGCGGTCGCCGCCCGGGTCGTCGCCCGGGTGGCCAACCCGGTCGGGATGCGGGTGACCCAGCTGCTGATCGAACTGGAGGAGGTGGTGGCCGGGGCCGACCCCCGCGACCTGGCCGGGGCGGCGAAGGCGGCGGCCAAGCTGGCCGAGATCGACAAGCAGCTGGCCGGCCTCAAGGGGCACGGCCGGCTCCCCCAGGCCCGGGCCTACGCCCGAAAGCAACTCCGGCGGCTCAAGCTCGCCTCGATCGAGGCGGTGTAACCCTCACCCCACGAGACGCCATGACCCAGGACGACCTGCTCAAGATGCTCGACCTGGCCGGGACCGACCCCGGCCCGGCGGGGGCCCTGACCTTGACCCCGGCCGCGACCCCGCCGCCGGACGCCGGCGGCCCGACCGCCCTGCGGGTGGACGAGTGGGGGCGGCGGCGGGGCCGCGACCTGCTCGCCGCGAGCCCGCGGTTGCAGGCGACCGGTGCCGACGCGTTCGCCGCCGCCGACTTCCACGCCGCGGCGTTCGACCCGGACCCGGAGCTGCTGCCGGGGTGCCGGGACCGGCGGCGGCACCAGTTCCTGACCCGGTTGCTCGACACGCCCGACTACCGCGCCCTGCACGCCGCGACCCGGCTCGACGAGACGGCGGCGACGATCGCCGCCGTGGCGTTCGCCGAGCAGTTCGCCCGCACCGAGGCCGGGCCGGGCCGGGGCCCGGCCGCCGCCGGGGACGACCCCGGCGGCGAGATGGCGACGCTCCGGGCCGTCGGCCGGGCGGTGGCCGAGGCCGGGAAAGAGGTGGAGGCCCTGCGGGAGGCGGCGGGGGCGTTCGGGATGGGGCCGGGGTCGCCCGGCGCGACCGACCCGGCGGTCGTGGCGGCGCTCTTCCGGCGGGTCCGCGGCGACCCCACCCTCCGCCGGATCTGCGACCTGGCCGGCCGGTTCCGGCGGGTGGCGCAGTCGAAGCAGCGGCGGAAGGCGACGCACGGCCTCGACGACGTGGTCGGGGTCGAGCCGGGCGGCGACGTCGGCCGCCTGCTGCCGTCGGAGTTGGTGAAGCTCGCGGTGCCGGACCTCGAACTCGACACCCTGCGCCGGATCGCCGAGCGGCAGGCGCTGTGCCGCGAGTACCACGCCGTCGAGCCGGTCGGGAAGGGGCCGGTGATAGTCGCCGTGGACGAGAGCGGCTCGATGGCGGGCGACAAGGTCCACACCGCCAAGGCGCTGGCCCTGGCCCTGGCGTGGGTCGCCCGCCGCCAGCGGCGGTGGTGCGCCCTGGTCGCCTACTCGGGCGACTCGGGCGAGCGGGTCCTCCCGCTGCCGGCCGGCCGGTGGGACGAGACGGGGCTGGCGGACTGGCTCACGGCGTTCCTCGGCCGCGGGTCGGACATCGACGTCCCGATCCGGGAAATGCCGCGGATCTACGCCGAGTTGAAGGCCCCGCCGGGGGTCACCGACGTCGTGTTCATCACGGACGCCCGCTGTCGGCTGCCGGAGCCCGTCGCGGCGCGGTTCCTGGCGTGGAAGGCGGAGGTCAAGGCCCGGCTCGTCACGCTCGTGATCGACAACCCGCCGGGCGACCTCGACCGGGTCAGCGACGAGGTCCACGCCGTCGCCGCCCTCACCCCCGACGCCGACGCCGTCGGCCGGGTGCTCTCCCTGTAGCCGGCCGCCCCGGCTCGTCCGCCCGGCCGGTCGCCGCCCGCCGGGGGTGATGGGCGACCGGGCGGCTCCGTTTCCCCCTTTTCAAGGAGTCCGACCATGCCCACCACCGCCGGGGCCCCGTTCCCGGTCGCCGCCGGCACCCGCCTCCTCGGCGAGGTCATCTCCTGGACCTGCGCCGGCGTCGCCGTCACACACCCGGCCCTCGTCGCGGCGCTCGCCGACGCCGGCCTCGACCCCGCCGTCGCCCGCGAACTCGCCCCCCGCCACGCCTTCACCCGCGCCTGCAAGAAGCTGTCCGACCAGCGGATCATCCGCCAGGTCGCCGAGGACGACGCCACCCTCAAGTTCCAGTTCACCCACGAGAGCCGGGACGGCGACCGGTTCGCGTACACCCTGGAGACCCTGCTGACCCTCGACAAGCGGACCGGGACGGTCACGTGCGACCTGCCCGGCCTCGCCACCCTGGCCCAGGAGCACCTCGACCACGCCCTCGACGCCCGGACCGGCGGGGACATCACCCGCGTCATCCAGAAGCTGTTCGAGAAGGAGGCCGACCTGTTCCCGGTCCGCCCCCAGGGCGGGGCGTACTTCTGCCCGGCCGAGCACGCCGGGCTGGTCGACCGGGTCCAGGCCCTGCTCGGCCGGCTGAACGGCCAGTTGCTCCGGTTCCCGGTCCCGGCCGGCACACCGCACGGGGACCGGTCGGTCAAGGAGGCCGTCGCGGCCGGGCTGGCGGACCTGATCGCCGAGCACCGGGCGGCGGTCGCCGGGTTCGACGCCGACACCCGCCCGGACACCCTCAAGCGGGCCGCCGAGCGGGTCCGCCAGACCCGGTTCAAGGTCGAGGCGTACGCCGCGTACCTGGCCGACGAGCGGGGCCAGCTGGACCGGGAGCTGGCCGCCGCGGCGGCCGAACTCCGGGCCAAGGTCGCTGCCGTCGCCGCCCCAGCCGCCTGACCCGTCCCCACCCCACCGGGAGGAGTCCGTGATCGCACCGAAGACCGCCGGGCCGACCGTGCCCGCCCGCGATCTGCTGTTCGTGACGACGCCGGCCCTGTGGCCGGCGTGGCCGTTCCTGCCCGTCGTCCGCCGCACCCGCGGGGCCGAGACCCTCGGGGTGCTGTTCGACGCCCTCGGGGCGTGCGGCCGGACCGGGTTCTCGGCCGCCGTCATCCTCACCAACCTGTTCGCCCTCCCGCCGACCGTCGACGACCTGCTCGCCGTCCCGAGGGAGGCGTTCGACACCGGGGAGGAGTTGATCCGGGCCGGCTGGCGGGTCGACTGACCCCGGAGGTGTGCCTGTGCCCGCGAAGCGAGTGACCCTCGACGAGTTCCCCGTCGCCGTCCGCGTCCCGGTCGGCCTGCCGCCGGCCGTCGCCGACGCCATGACCCGGGTGCTGTCGTCGCCCGCGTTCCGCCGCCGCCTGCGGCGGGCCGCGGCCCGGCTCTGCCACCGCTACCCGGAATTGGCCGGGGCGTCCGTCCGCCTTTCCTGACCGCACCCGAAGGAGGTGTTCCGTGATCGTCGTCCCGCGGGGACTCGCCCGGACGTTCCGGGCCGTCGCCCGCAAGTGCGTGGCCGGCCGGCCCCGGGGGCCGGCCCCGGCCGTGGTCGTCCGGGCCGCCGGCCGCCGGGTGACCCTGTCGGCCCGGTTCGACGGCGTGGTCTTGGCGGCCGAGGCCCCGACCGACGGGGCCGCCGACGAGACCGTGGTCGTCCCGATGGCCGTGTTCGACGCGGTCGACGCCGACGGCCCGCTGGAGGTCGACGGCCCGTCCGGGACCGCGAAGTGGGACGGCCGGGCCGGCCCCCGCACCCTGCCGTTCGAGGCCCAGCCGCCCGGCCCGCACCACGACCCGCCGGCGACGCCGAAGCGGTTCGCCCCGGTCCCGCCGGCCTTCCTGACCGCCCTGCACGCGTGCGGGCGGCAGGCGGGCGGGGACTCGGGTCGCTTCGTCCTGTCCCGGGTGCAGGTGAAGGGCAAGCTCGGGCAGGTCGTCGCGACCGACGGCCGCCAGGCCCTCGTCTGGGGCGGGTTCGCCCTGCCGTTCGCCGGCGACCTGCTCGTCCCCGCCGTCCCGGTGTTCGGGACGAAGGAACTCGCCGCCCAGGGTGAGGTCCGCGTCGGCACGACGGCCGAGCACCTGGTCGTCCGGGCCGGCCCGTGGGCGGTCTGGCTCGTGGCCGACCCGCACGGCCGGTTCCCGGACGTGGCCGGGGTGGTGCCGGCCTCCGGCGGGTCGGTCGCGGGGATCGACGAGCGGGACGCGGACGACCTGCTCGCCGCTCTCCCCGGACTGCCGGGGGCGGGGGCCGACGACGACCACGCGGTCACCCTCGACCTCGACGGCGGGGTGGTCGTCCGGGCGAGGGCCGACGGGACCGGCGAGGTCCGCGAGATCCGCCTCCCCCGGTCGACGTCCGCCGGCCCGGCGGCCCGGGTCGCCGTCGACCGCCGGGCCCTCGCCCGGGCCCTGTCGCTCGGCTGCTTCACCCTGCGGCTCGTCCCCGGCAAGCCGATCGCGGCCGAGGGGGCGGACCGCACCTTCGTGGCCGTCGCCCTCGACCCGGCCCACATCGTTCCGCCCGCCGCCGCCGAGGCCGTGTCCGCGGCGGCGACCCCGGTCTCCCCCCTTCCCGCGACGAGGACCACTGCGATGCGACCGCACGAGACGAACGGGCACGGCCCGTCGGCCCGGCCCGACCCGGCCGGCGGCGGGGCCGACCCGCCCGACCCGCTGGTCGAGGCCGAGGCCCTGCGACTGGCCTTGGCCGAGGCCGCCGGCCGGGCCGCCCGGCTGGTCCAGGCGTTGAAGCAGTTCCGGCGGCAGCGGCGGGTGCTGGAAACCGCGTGGGCCGGACTCCAGTCGCTCGGCCTCGGTCCGGCGGGGGGTGGGTCGTGAGCGTCACCCTGACCGCCACCGCCGACCGCGTCCGGCGGCTGGCCGACACCCTGGCGGAGTTGAAGGAGCGGGCCCGGGCGGCGGTCGCCGGGGAGGCCGGGCAGGCGGTCGGGGACGCCGTCCGCGACCTCCTGACGGCCGCCCTCGCCGGCCTCCTCCCGGCCGCGTTCGCCGACCCGCACCGGCCCGGACCCGGCGGCCGGTGGGGCGACGAGGGCGGCCCCGCCCGCGACCCGTGGGCCGACCGCGACGACGAGGACGACTGGCGGGACGCCGACCGCGAGCACCGGCCGACCTCCGGTGCGACGTCGCCCGCGGGTGTCGCCCGCTGGCCGGCCGCCCTGGCCCTCGGGGCAGGCGTCGTCCGGTGGTGGGCGGCCCGCCGGGTGCCGACGTGGACGGCGGTCGGCATCGGCCTCCTGGCCGGGGCGGCGGCCCTGGCCGGCGGGCCGCTGGCCCGGGCCGGGCTGGCCCTGCTCGCCGCCGCCGCCGACTTGATCCCGCTGGCCAGCGGGTCGTCCGCCTGGGCGGGCCACGCCGCCTGACGCCGCCCGCCGCGACGCCGGCTCTGACACCCCAGCCCCGGACCCGTCGGGTCGCGGGTCGGCGGCGGGCCACGGCCCGCCGCCGGCGTCCAGACGCGTCCCGCCATCCCCGCCGATCCCGATTCCCCTGACCCATCACCACCCGAAGTTGGAGACGACCATGGTCACCGCGACCCTGACGAACGGGAAGCCGCAGCGGCGGCAGCTGAGCGACCAGCTCGACCGCCTGGACGGGATCATCGACGCCCTGGCCGCCGGGCTGAACGGGGCCGTCGCCGACGCCGCCCGCGAGGGCACCCGGGCGGCCGTGACGGACATCCTGACCGAGGTGCTGACGAACCCCGAGGTGATCGCCCTGATCCGGGCCGCCGTCGGCCCGGCCCCCCGCCCGCCCGTGCCGCAACCGGAACCGGCCGCCGCCCCGCCGGCGTCGCCGCTCCGGACGGCCGCCGCGAAGGTGACGGCCGCGGTCGCGGCCGGGGCGACCGTGGTCGCGACCGCGGCGACGGCCGCCGCGACGGCGGTGAAGGGCCGGGCCGTCGCCGCGTGGGCGGGGGTGGCGGCGGCCGGGCGGGTGGTGCGGGACCACCCGCGGGTGAAGAAGGCGGTCCTGGTCGGGGTCGGGGCGGTGGTGGCGGTCGTCGCCGCCTGCAACCACTCCCTGGCGACGCTCGTGAGCGGCCTCGGGGCGGCGGCCACCGCGGTCGCCGTCCAGGGCGGCCTCTGGGTCCGGGCGACCGCCCGCCGCTTCGGCTTCACGTGGTAGATGGCCGGGTGACCCGGGCGGCGAATCGAATCCGTGAGGTCGAGTCCGACGGCCGGTCCGCCCGCGGCGAAAGCCGCCGGGTCAGCCCGTGCGTCCAGGCGACGGTCTCGGCAAACGAAACCTCCCTCAACTCCCTCGGATGATGTCACCGACAGGTTCGGACCTGCCGACGACGAATCGTGTGTCGTTGCCCGCGGCAGTCCGTTCACGAGGACGGACTGTCGCGGGTCGCTCGTCAACATCGGCTCTCACCGACGGGGTGGAAGCCCTCTTTTACCTATCAGTCGAATGTGGCGACCGCCGCAGCGCCCGCTCGCAGGCGTGGATATCGATCGCCAGGAACCCGACCTCGGTGTACCGCGCCAGGGCCGCGCGGTTCCCCAGGGCGTACCCGATAGCAACAGGGGCATCCCAGACAAATTTCCAAACCAAAGCGAACCCGCCCTGTCCCTTCCCGTCTTTACTCCGCTCTGCAACCGACCCGTTCCAGGTTGACAAAGTAAAGTCGCGCGGATATTATTGCTTCACCGGACAACCCGTGCGCCGGTCGGAGGCCGAAATGCCCGAGAACGAGACCCTTTTCCCCGATGCCCGAACCGCCAGCCGATGGCAACCCCTGCGAGATCGGATTGCGCGCGGGGAATCGCCCGATGCGGTCTTCCCGGACCTTCAAGAACAGTTTCACCGGGCGTTGAAGCGGGTTTTCAAGCTCTGGAAAGACAGGGGTGTCGATCCCAAAGACCTTTTTGAGGCAGCCCAGAACGACCCCGCTGTCCTGCGTGACCTGATCGGCCAGACCTGGAATGACGAGTTCGCCCGACTCCTTCAAGACGCCACCGCTGGCGAAACCAGCCCCGACCTCGAAGGGGTACTCCGATGCTTCCTCGATTCCGTCTGGGAGCAGATCCGTGGCCACCTGCAGATCGACTGTCTCGACGGCGGTGTACCGGACAGCTTCCTGAACCGCATCGACCAGATGTTGGAGAGGATGATCCGCAGCCTCCTGAAAAACCCGTCGCGGCCGCCGCGCCGCCCGACCAACATAAAACCACCGCCGGACATCGACGACATGCTGGGTGAGTCGCTGCCCCTTGCCTGAGACACACCAGGCCATTCACGGTGACAAAGTGCTGGAATCCGTGGGTTTTCTGCGTTTCCCCCTTCCGGCGAAGGGGAGGGTTCTGGCAACAAATGGGCCGATTCCAAGGAAATCAAGCCTTTTGGCACACCGTGAATGGCCTGCTGAGACACACCTATGAACGCGCTCACGACCTCGTTCGGATTTAAGATCACCTACGGCGACCGCTCGCTCTCGCTGCGAGAAGGCCGGCACTTCCGCATGTATCCCACCGGCAAGCACCGGGGATTCGGCGAAGGACTTTCCAGGCGGCAGATCGACCTGTTGCGGATTGGCATGGCCATCCACGCCGCCGACGGGTGGGTACCGCGTCACCGGCTGACGAACAGCCACCGCTGCCCAGTTGTCGATGTCGAGGTGTTGGATACCGCGTTTTGGTCGCAGCCGGAAACCTACTCCCGACTGAAAGCGTGCGTCGATTTCCTGAGCGGGGGCGACGATTGGAATTTCCACTTCCTCGCCTCGGCCAGTCAGCGGCACGACCGCAGCGTTGATCTCTTCCGTGGACACGACCTCTCCGCTTTCGTCGCCCTCTACAGCGGGGGCTTGGATTCGGCCTCCGGACTGGCCGCACGCCTTTCGACCGAGAAGGGGCGGATGGTCATCCCCGTAAACCTTCGATACCAGATGCAGAAGGGCAAGCTCGTCCGCGATCACTTCCAGTTACTCGTCAAGGAAAGGCTGGCGGATCAGGCGGACTTGAGGCCGTTTCAGGCCGGGGCGTTCTTCAGGAACAAGCGAATCTTCGACGATCTGGGCGCGCGCCTCCGCGAAGTCACGCATCGCTGTCGGCCGATCCTGTTCATGTCCGTCGCCGGGCTGGTGGCGGATACAGTTAGCACTGCCGAGGTCGAGGTGTTCGAGTCCGGCATTGGTTCGGTGAACCTGCCGCTCGTGAACGGACTTGCTGACTATCGAACCACGCGCAGCACGCACCCACGCTATCTACGGCTGATTTCCGAGCTGGTCAGCCACGTCAACGACTCCGCCGCCCGCTTCGTGCTGCCCTTCGCCCGCCTGACGAAGGCGGAAATGGTCAAGCGGGTCAAGGATCTTGGGCTGGAAGAGCTGGCCCGGAAATCCGTCTCTTGTATCCTCCACCCACTCCGCCGAAAGGGCAGTCGCCAGTGCGGTTACTGTCCCGCGTGCGTTTACCGCCGCCAGGCCATGCTCACGGCAGGAATTGCCGAAGACCGGAACACCTACAACGTTGACCTGTTTTCCCCGCTGCTCGGTGCGACCGAGAAGCAGTTGCAGCCGATCCGGGCGTTCCACCAGCAAGCGGGGCGCCTCGCCGAACTGGACAAGGGGCGGGTGCCCAAATTCTTCAGGAGATACCTCTATGGCACGGAAGCCGTCACCTGCGATGAGGAAGTCGGGGGGTACGCCGAGCTGTACGGCCGTTACCGGCGTGAATGGGACGCCTTGATCGCTGACGCCCGACGTCGCGGCCTCGCGTGGGTCGTACCTACCCAATCACTGGCATTCGCCCAAGGAGCCACCCCATGACGACCGACCCCGCTTCGCCGCGGATCATCGGCCAGCGGTTGGCCGAGGCTCGCAAGACTCGATCAATCACGCAGGAGGTCGCCGCCGAGCACATCGGCGTGAGCCGCCCCACGTTCATCGCGATGGAGAAGGGCGAGCGGACGGCTAAGCCTGCGGAGATCGTGAAGTTGGCTGCGCTTTACGGCCAGCCTGTTCACTACATCGTCCGCACCGCCGCGCCGGTAACCGATTTCCAGCCGCACTTCCGGGCCGCCATCGAGAAGGTGAAGCCGAACGAAGCTGACCAACTGCGTGCCGCCATTGGCGACTTCAAGGTCTTCGTCGAGAACTACCTCGACCTCGAAGGCCGGATGAAAGCCCCGATGCGGCTGAACCACCCGCAGCCGGTCGAACTCAACCCCCGCGTCAACGTTACCGAACTGGCCGAGGACGTGGCGAACCGCGAGCGCCAGCGGCTCGGCCTCGGCGACCAGCCGATTCCCAACATCCGCACCCTTCTGGAGTCCGATGTCGGCATCCGCATCTTCTTCGCCAAGCTGCCGAGGATGTTCGCGGGCATGTACATCTTCGTGGACGGCCTCGGCGGGTGCATGCTGATTAACAGCGTCCACCCGGCCGACAAGCAGCGGGCGTCCATCGCCCACGAGTACGCCCACCTGATTGTGGACCGCTACACGGCCGGGATCGACTACCTGACGATCCACGGCCGGAAGCCAGCGAACGAGCGGTTCGCCGAATCGTTCGCGATGAGCTTCGTCATGCCCGCTTCCTCAGTACGATACCGTTTTAACGAAATCGTGAACGCTACGGGCAACTTCCAGGTCGCGGACTTGGTCAAGCTCAAGCACTTTTACTTCGTGTCGATGGAGGCGATGGCGCTCCGGCTCGAAGGCTTGGGCCTGCTGAAGGGCGGAACCTGGGAATTGCTGAAGGAGAAGGGGCTGCCCGTCCGCGAAGCGGAGAAGTGGCTCGGGCTTGCCACGGAGGTCAGCGCGGAACCGGCCTACCCCGAGCGATACAAGTTCCTGGCCGTCCACGCTTATGAACGGGGTGAACTGAGCGAGAAGGAACTAGCCAACTACCTGCGGTGCGACATCTGGGAAGCCCGACGGGTGATCCAGGACTCGATGCTCAGCGTGGAGGTAGACGCTGACGGCCATACGCAGCCGATGCGCGCGGATTTTGAGACTTCGCTACTGGCGGATCACTCCTGAACCACGGAGGGGCCGTGCGCCATGCCAGCGGTAATTCTCGACGCCTGCGGAACGCTGAACCTCTACGCGAGCGGCCAGTTCGTGACGATCCTTATCGCGCTGCGCCACGACTGGTATCTACCAATCGCGGTTGAGCGGGAGGCCCAGCAGTACCGGCAACCCGATCCTGCTGACGCAGAAAAGCTGATTGTACTGCCCATCGACCTTGCCCCCGCGATTAGCGGTGGAGTTTTGAAGCGGTGCGACTGCGAAGGGGACGACGAATCTGAGCTCTACATCGAACTGGCCGCGAAGATCGGCGACGACGGCGAGTCGATGGGGCTGGCCATCGCCAAGTGCCGGGGATGGTCGGTCCTGACGGACGACAAGAAGGCCCGCCGGATCGCGAAGGAACTCGGGGTTCCCGTGCTGGCCACGCCGGAAGTCATGAAGCAGTGGGCGGGGATTGCGAAGCCGAGTGAGGCGGAGCTATCGACCGTTCTCGAAGCAATCGAGCGGTTCGCAAACTACCGGCCGGGTCGAGTTGCGGTGGATTTCGACTGGTGGGTGGCCTCGATCAAGACGGGCGGCGAATAACCACCGAATCGCGGCCCCGCTGATGGGCGGGCACCCGGCCGTGTTCCGCCACCTGACGAGGATCACCATCGCGGTGTTCGACACGCTCGCCGAGGTCGTCGTCCCGGCCGTCGAAGCGACGCACCAGAAGGGACTCGAACGGGCCGACCGGCAGCGTGCCATCAGCGGTGGAGATGACTTCGACCTGCCGTTGATCGACCAGGTGCTCACCACCATCGTGTGGCTGCGTCAGTACCCCACACAGGAGGTGCTCGGGTTCCTCTTCAGGGTCTCCGACTCGACCGCCCGGCGGGTCGTGGACCGGTGCCTGCCGATCCTGGAGAAGGCCGGGAAGGACACGATGCGGATGCCCGACCCCGGTCGGGGCCGGCGTAAGAAACTGCCGGCGTTGCTGGCGGACACGCCGGGCCTGGCGGTGGTGATCGACTCGTTCGAGCAGCGGACGCAACGTCCCAAGCGTCGCCAGCGGGCGTACTACTCGGGCAAGAAGAAGGCCCACACCTCGAAGAGCCAGGTGGCCGTGGACGAGGACTCCGGACGCATCGTGGACGTGTCCGATTCGGTCCCCGGTCGGTAGGCGGACATCAAGTTGCTCAAGCGGTCGGGACTGATGAAGCGTCTGCCGAAGGGGCTCGGCGGGATCGGCGATCTGGGCTACGTCGGGATTGCCGATGTGCATCCGGCGAGGGCGGGTGCGAGCCCGCGTCGCAAGCCGCGTGGGAAGGACCGCCCGCCCGAGGATCGGAAGTACAACCGTGCTTTCAGTCGTCGCCGGATCATCGTGGAGCACGGGATCGGTCGGTTGCGGCGGTTTTCGGCCGTGACGCATGTGAACCGGCACCGGCGGAAGGGGCATACGACGCGGGTGCGAGCCATCGCCGGGTTGGTCAACCGGGTGATCGACGTTTGAACCTTGCTGCCAACCCGCCGTGACACGAGTCCGCACGGCCACAGACCTTATCGTGAAGAACATCTATTCCCCAACTCCCCGGACGGGTTCGCCGCACTCCTCGCCTGGGCCGACGGACACGGAGCCGGGTCGACGGCCCACTTCGGGATGGAAGCCACCGGCGGGTACGAGGACGCCCTCGCCACCTTCCTCCGCGCCGCCGGGCGGACCGTCAGCGTCATCAACCCGACCCGGATCGAGTACGCCGGGGTGATGCGCGGGCGGCGGAACAAGACGGACAAGGCGGACGCCCGGCTGATCGCCGCCTACACCCGCGACGAGGCCCCGCCTGCGTGGTCCCCGCCGTCCCCGGAAGTCCGGGAATTGCAGGCGTTGGTCCGCCGCCGGGATGACCTCCGCCAACTCGCCGCCCGCGAGAAGGCCCGGCTCGACGCCCCCCTCCTCACCCCGGCCGCCCGGAAGTCCGTCGCCCGGGTCATCAAGCTCCTCGGGAAGGAGGCCGACGCCATGCAGGCCGCGGCCGACGCCCTCATCGCCGCCATCCCGGCCCTGGCCGCCGACCGCGACCTGCTGGCCTCCATCCCGGGGGTCGGCACCCAGACGGCCTCGACCGTCCTGGCCGAACTCCCGGCCCTCGACCGGGTGCCGTCGGCCCAGTCGGCGGCGGCGTACTGCGGGCTGTCGCCGCGCGAGTTCACGAGCGGGTCGAGTGTCCGCGGGCGGACCCGGCTGAGCAAGTCCGGAAACGCCCGGCTGCGGACGGCGCTCTACCTCCCGACCCTCGCCGCGATCCGGTTCCATCCTCTTCTCAAGGGGTTCTTCGACCGGCTGGTGGTGGCCGGCAAGCCGAAGATGCAGGCGGTGGGCGCGTGCATGCGGAAGCTGGTGATGATCTGCTACGGGGTGCTCAAGAACCGCACGCCGT
>Ga0105048_10013870_pt1 | contig 12572 bp, 14 predicted proteins | sample MAT05_FD_78382 | JGI IMG/M metagenome (GOLD analysis project Ga0105048, IMG submission 78382) | Freshwater microbial communities from Lake Fryxell liftoff mats and glacier meltwater in Antarctica - MAT-05 | ecosystem: Environmental > Aquatic > Freshwater > Ice > Liftoff microbial mat | place... | reverse complement strand
GTCGGCAGATCCGTTCGGTCCCGTTTTCTGTCTCATCTCGTATCCCTTCATGGATGACGATGAGCCAGAAACCCTCCCTTAGCAAAACACCTCAAGCTGTCTCAAAGGCCGTGACGGGGAACACCGGCTGGCACGGATGGGACCGCATCAACGCGATCAAGCGCCAGCGGCTGTTCGAACATACGAGCAATGGCTGTTGCGAAGACAGGTAATTGCGGTGTTACGGCAGGCGCCGACCGGCATGCCTGGCCAAGCCGGCAGTCCATTTTCTTGCCGTGATCGGACGTATCGTCGGGCGCCGAAGGTGGCTGCGGGCAGCAGTCATGCGAGGCCGCAGGAGCCGCCTTGTACAGGCAGGCCTGCGCCGCCCACGCACTCGCCGTCCCGGTGACAACCAGCGAGGCGACGAGCAGAACGGTGAACCATCTCTGGCGCATGTTGAATTAGCCTGCTCGTGAGTCAGCGTATGGTCAAGGCATGCCGCTGTCGCAATCTGGTGAAGTGCCTGATCATTCCCGCGCTCGGTGATCTGCTTGATCGATGCAGTTAACCGCAAATTCGTAGGGAGCGGTGAAAGCATCGATGTACGGGAGCCCCCGCGGGCCATGTGTCACCGGAGGGTGCGCGTGAGAGGCGAGAAATCGCAAAGCTTGCGGAAGAGCCCGGCGCGCGGCGCTGAACAAGCAGGGCATGGCGACTAGCGACGGAAAACGCCCACCAGTTCCTCAATGACCTTTTCCTGCTCGGACGAATTCTTCGAGTTCATTGCCTTGTGCACGCAATGCTCAAGATGCTGGCGAAGAAGATCGCTTTCGATCCGCGACAGCGCCGCGCGGGCGGCGGCGATCTGCGTCACGATGTCGATGCAGTACCGGTCTTCCTGCACCATTGTGCTGATGCCGCGGATCTGTCCCTCGACCCTGTTGAGATTCTTGAGAACTTTATGCGTCACGGCTTTTTCCATATATACCCCCCTAGGGTACTTGAATGTATACCCCCTTAGGGTATATACGGGATGAAGACAAATCAAGCCCGGAGGCCGACATGCCTGACGTCGTATCGCCCTCGCCCCTGCTGAAGGATCCGGTCTGTGGTATGACCGTCAAGCCGGACACGCCTCATCGGTTAACGCACGACGGACACGAGGTGCTGTTCTGCAGCGCCGGCTGCAAGACGAAGTTTGCAGCCGATCCCGCACGTTACCGCGTGGAGGCGTCGCCCGCTCCGCACGCCTGCTGCGGCGGCAAGAAAGCCACCGACGCGGCGCATGCAACCAGCGCGGCCGCCGGTCATGCTCCAGCAGGAGCTGGCCATCATCATCATCATCATCATCATGATCATGGCGGCCATTCTCTCGCCCCCACAGCCGGAACCGAGCGCGCAGGCGCGAAGTGGACCTGCCCGATGCATCCCGAGATTGTCCGGGACGGCCCGGGCTCATGCCCGATCTGCGGCATGGCGCTGGAGCCCATGATGCCGACGGCCGACGCCGGACCGAACCCAGAACTGCGCGACATGTCGCTGCGCTTCTGGGTCGGACTTGCCCTGGCCCTACCGGTCCTGGTCCTCGAGATGGGCCGCCACTTTCTCAACATCGACGCTATCGTTCCACCGCACATCAACGGATGGCTTCAGCTGGCGCTCGCGACCCCTGTCGTGCTCTGGGCTGGCTGGCCGTTCTTCGAGCGGGGTTGGGCCTCGCTCCTTACGCGCAACCTCAACATGTTCACGCTGATTGCGCTCGGCACGGGCGTCGCGTGGACCTACAGTCTGGTCGCGCAGATTTTCCCAGCCGCTTTTCCGCGCGCCTTCCGCGACGCGCACGGCCAGGTCGCGGTCTATTTCGAGGCGGCGGCGGTCATCACGGTGCTGGTGCTGCTGGGACAGGTTCTTGAGCTGCAGGCACGTGAGCGCACGGGGGGCGCCATCCGCGCCCTTCTTGATCTCGCGCCCAAGACCGCCCGCCGGATCAGCGATGGAACAGAGGCCGAGATTCCCATCGACGAGATCGTAGTCGGAGACCGCCTGCGTGTGCGCCCCGGAGAGAAGACCCCGGTCGATGGCGTCGTCATCGATGGCCGCTCCGCCGTCGACGAATCGATGATCACGGGCGAATCCATGCCGGTGACGCGCGCCGCGGGCGACAATGTGATCGCCGGCACGCTGAACCAGACCGGCGCCCTGGTCATCGAGGCACGGCGCGTCGGGCGTGACACAATGCTCTCGCAGATCGTCCAACTGGTCGCGGACGCCCAGCGCAGCCGTGCGCCAATCCAGCGCCTGGCCGACAAAGTCTCGGGCTGGTTTGTTCCGGCTGTCATTGCAATCGCGGTTGCCGCCTTTATCGGCTGGTGGGCCTTTGGACCCGAGCCATCCTTCACCTATGGCCTTATCGCTGCGGTGTCCGTCCTGATCATCGCCTGTCCGTGTGCGCTTGGCCTTGCGACGCCGATGTCGATCATGACCGGTGTCGGCCGCGCCGCGCGGCAGGGCGTGCTCATCCGCAACGCCGAAGCGCTGGAGCGCTTCGAGAAGGTCAATACGATCGTCCTCGACAAGACAGGTACGCTGACGGAAGGCAAGCTAGGCGTGGTGGCCATCACGACATCGCCCGGCGTCAGCGAGGCAAATCTCATTCGCGCGGCGGCAAGCCTTGAACAGCGCAGCGAACATCCCCTTGCACTCGCGATCGTTGCAGCCGCAAAGCAGCGCGGCATCGCCCTCGTCGAGCCAACGGAGTTCGACTCACCAACCGGCAAGGGCGTGATCGGCAAGGTCGAGGGCCTTGCCGTTACGCTTGGCGCGGAGCGCTATCTGAGCGAGCTCGCCGTTGTGACGAAGCCGCTGCAAGCCGAGGCGGAGCGCCTGCGCGCCGATGGCGTCACCGCGATCTTTGTCGCGATTGATGGCCAGCTGGCTGGTGTTCTGGGAATCGCCGACCGGATCAAGGCGACAACCGCCAGCTCTCTCAAGGCGCTGCGCGCGCAGGGCATCGACCTTGTGATGCTGACCGGCGACAACCGCACGACTGCGGAAGCCATCGGCCGTCAGTTGGGCATCACACATGTCGAAGCTGAGGTGCTGCCCGAGGACAAATCTCGGATCGTCGAGAAGCTGAGAAGCCAAGGCCGCATCGTCGCGATGGCGGGCGATGGCGTCAATGACGCCCCTGCCCTTGCCGCCGCCGATGTCGGCATCGCCATGGGAACAGGGACGGACGTCGCCATCGAAAGCGCGGGCGTCACACTGTTGAAGGGTGATCTCTCAGGCGTGGTCAAGGCCCGAGCCATTTCGCGCGCGACCATGGCCAACATCCGCCAGAATCTCGTCTTCGCCTTCGGCTACAATGCCGCGGGCATACCGATCGCAGCAGGCCTTCTCTATCCGTTCACGGGCGAGCTGTTGTCGCCCATGCTGGCTGCCGCCGCCATGGCGCTGTCCTCGGTCTCGGTGATCGTCAATTCGCTGCGACTGGGCGCCAGCAAGGCTGACGGGTAATGGACCGGACAACCGCTCCGGCCAGCCCCACATGAGGGGTCGGGCCGGCGCCTGCGTATACCTATCGAAACCTCATATCAGCTGCGGAATCCGCGGCCATCATTCCAGGAGCCCCTTATGAAAGCCCGCATTCTTGCCGCCATGCTGCTCGGCGCCGGTCTCGCCGCCGCCCCGGCCTTCGCCCATGGCGGAATGGTCGAAACCAGCATCCACGATCAGCAGAAGATCGCCGCGGCGCCGTCAACCTTCACCATCACCTTCCAGCACGACAGCGCCATCACCAGCCTCATGCTGATGGACGCGAGCAAGAAGATGTATGCGGTCGACTTCAAACCGTCGAAGGCGATGGGCAAGGAATACGTGATCCCCCTCCCGCAACTCGCCAAGGGCTCTTACACGCTGTCCTGGAAGTCACTGGCGAAGGATGGCCACGCAATGCCGGGTGCGGTTCGCTTTACCGTAACGAGCTGACACCGTGGCGGGGGACGGCCTTACGGTCGCGCTTTTCGCGCACAGGACGGGCCTCAACCTCGCTGCGCTGCTGACGATCGGGCTGGCGCTCCACGGCGCTCTTGGCATCGTGGAGCGCAGTGCGTTTCAGCGCTTTCGCGGCCTGCTCGTCCTCACGGCCCTTGGTGTTGCCATGCTCGCAGCAACGCGCCTGCCGTTTCTCAATATTCAGATGGGGGATGCATCCTCCGCATTCGATCCGGATCTCACATCCCTGGGCTGGCTTGCGCTCGGCCCATCGACGCTGGCCTTCGCCGGCGGTGCGATCATCGCCGTTCTGGGTGCGGGGACGGCGCGGCGCTCGCTTCTGGCGCTGGGCGCCATGGTAATTTCGGCAGGATTTGGCCTCACCGGGCACACGCAGGGCCTGGAGGATCCCGGGCTGATGCCGCTCGCGGTCAGTCTGCACACGCTGATCGGAGGTTTCTGGATCGTAGCGCCAATGACCCTGAGGCCATCGCAGGGACTTGGCGATGCTGAACTCCTGGCAAGATTGCAGCGCTTCAGCACCCTGGCTGTCCTGGCCATTCCGGCGCTGGTTGTCCTTGGACTTTGGCTCGCCTGGATTCTGGCGCAAGGGTGGGTCGGGCTGTTTGGCTCCGCCTATGGACAGCTGCTCCTAGTAAAGCTCGCCGCCGCCCTCGCCGCCATGGCGATGGGCGCAATCAACCAGAAGATCCTTACGGCCAGGGTGCGCACCGACCCCGGTCGCGGGCGACGCTGGTTAGGCCGGACCCTTGCCATTGAAACGGCCCTCTTCGTCATGGTGGTCCTTGTAGTTTCGGCGGCGACGACGCTGACCGGCGCGGGCGGATAGTCCAAGGTGCGTGAATTCCGACCTGGATGCGTATAGGCTTCAGGGATGAACTTCAGGGAGCCCCGCATGGACAACGACCTTGACGGCTTGCTGCGGCGGCTTGGCGATATGCCGCCCGACCGGATGCTTGACACGCTGACCGACGATATCGGCGCGAGCATTGCTGCGCGCGCAGCGGCGCAACGCCAAACCTGGGGCATTCGGGGGACCGCCGCGCTGGTCATCGCCTCGGCCGGCGTCATGCTCAGCGCCTCCACTGCCGCGCTCGCCGCGCCGCAGCCTGCCTCCGCTTTTGCGGTCTGGTCGAGCCTTGCGCCTTCGACACTGCTCGAAAGCGGTCACTGACAATGTCGGTCCGCAATGCCGTCGTGACACTCGTGCTCGGCTTGCTGGCCGGCATTGCCGGCATGTGGATCGGCCATCAGTTCTTTGCCGGAGATCAGGGGCGCGGGGCCTCGCTGCACGACTTGGTGCACGAAGAACTCTCCCTGACGCCCGACCAGCATCGGGAGCTGGACGCGCTGGAAGCGGCCTTTGCGATCCGTCGCAACGCCCTTGAGGACGAGATGCGCGAGGCCAATGCCGAACTTGCGGCGGCGATTCGGTCGAGCGATGCGGCAGGCCCCGAAGTCGAAGCCGCCGTACACCATTTTCACGACGCCATGGGCGCGCTGCAGACCGAGACGATTGAACACGTCTTCGCCATGCGCCGCGTCCTGACGCCGGATCAGCGTGCGAAGTTCAATGAGAGGATTGCGCAGGCGCTGACGACCGACACGCAATGACCGGCGACCCATGACCAACGCTCCCGATGCCGACGAGGATGCGGCGCTGGCGTGCCGCGCGGCCGGTGGCGACCGAACAGCCTTCAATGGCCTTGTCCGGCGCTATCAGGAGCCGCTCTATCGCTTCATCCGTCGCTATGTCGGCGATGCCGATGAAGCCTACGATCTCCTGCAGGAATCATTCGTGGCGGCCTGGCAGGCCATCAAGCGACTCGACCCTGACAGGCCGGCGATCGTCTGGTTGCGTCGTATCGCGCTCAACAAATGTCGCGACTGGGGCCGCCGCCGGACCGTGCGTCAGTTCTTCTATGGCGCCGCCAGGCTGGAAACGGCCAGTATCGCTGACTCAAGCGAGGATCATACGGGTGAGGATGCCGCGCTGGGCCGCCTCGACGCGGCGATCGCGCGATTGCCCCCACAACTCAAGGAGCCACTTCTGCTGACAACGTTCGAGGGAATGTCGCAGGAGCAAGCTGGGGCAGCCCTCGGCCTTACGGCCAAGGCGGTCGAGACCCGCCTCTATCGCGCGCGCAAGCTGCTTGCAGACATGCTCAAAGCCCCTGGCTCGGATACCGACGCTTGAAGGCTACTTCGGCGCCGGCCGCGACGACCAATGAATATGCGCGATGCGCCAGCCGTCCCGCGTCTTGCGAAGGACCATGGACTCGGTGGTCAGCTGATCGACGGGCTTGTCCTGGTAGCGTCCCGTGGCCTGCGATTCGCTGACAACCCAAGCATAGATATCATCGGCCGCCGCGCTGCGCGTCTGCAGACTTGGCGGTACGGCCGCAGCATAGGCTGCATCCGCCGGGGCGTGATGCGACGCATACCCGGCCTTTGAGCGTTCGACCCGCCCGCTCTCGAAGATCAGCACGTCGTCGGCGAGCAGCGCCAGGGCCGCCCTCACGTCGTTGCGCACGAGCGCCGCGTGGAAGGCGTCAACGACGCTCGCTGCCTCGGCGGCTACAGGCGAGCGAAGATCAAGCGACGGCGGGGCGTTTACCTGCGCGACCGATGCAGGCGGGCCCGCAGCAGCGGCGACGGCGATGGCTGCCAGGACAGGCACGAATCCGCGAGACATAGACAATCCTTTTCGCCCTCAAGGCCTGGCGGCAGGCTGCATCAGAACCACGCTCGAAGGCCAGCCACAAATCGCATCGTTTCGGCGTCCTCGCCAGCCGCGCGGGCGAGATCTGCGGTGTCGCCGAACTTTCGCTCCCAAAGGATCCCGATGTAGGGCGCCAATTCGCGCTGGAACTCGTAGCGAAGGCGGAGGCCCACTTCGGCATTCGTGACGCCAGACCCAAGACCGATCGCGACATCGTCCTGGGCCGCCAGATTGAGTTCGATCGCAGGCTGCAGAACGAGGCGCTGCGTCAGCATGAAATCTGCGCTTCCCTCAACGCGGCCGAGGACCTGGCCACGTTCACCGAAAAAGAGCCCGCCCTCGGCTTCGAACCAGTATGGCAGGAGCGACTCGACGCCGAGCGCCAGATAGGTCCGTGAAGGGTTGGGCTCGATGTCATGGCGCAATCCCACCTGGACGTCGGTATAGGGACCGATGGCGCGCGAGTAGAGCGCCTGCACTTCAGCGCTTTCAAGATCCGCTGTTCCCTCGCCCTTCGACTTCAGGACGAGGCGGTCGATGTCGCCGCCGAACCAGAATTGTCCGTCCCAGCGATATCCGTCCTCGCCGTTTCGCCCGGCATACTCCAGCTCGTTGATCATGAATTTCGAGACCAGCACGCCGCCATGCTCTTCATCGAGGATGGCCCGCGCACGCTCCATGTCGGCCCTGGGAAAGAATGCGTCGGCTGCATGGTCGGTGGGCGCGTCGGGCGGCACATCGTTGCCGCTTTCGGGTGGGGCGACGTTCGTCATGTCCATAGCTTGCGCGCCCTGCATCTGGGCGCCCCCGGGGGCGCCATGACCCGTATGATCTGCAGCGTCATGTTCTGGAGATTGCACCGTCGGAGTCGTCGCGGCGAGCGTCTGTACGGGCGGCTGCGCCGGAACAGGCGCTCGCTGTTGCGGCATCGTGTGGCCCTCGTGCTGGGCAAAGGCAGGCGCAGCCAGACCAAGCGAAAGGGCAGTCATGAGGGCAAGCCGGTTCATGCGGCGCCTCCCGCGACAGCGCGCACGCTGAAGACCTGAAACATCCCGGCGTGCATGTGATAGAGCATGTGGCAGTGGAAGGCCCAATCGCCTGCCTCTGCGGTGAAGTCGAACTGCGCGATGCCGCCCGGCGCCACGATGACGGTGTGCTTGCGTGGCATGTGGCCTCGCGGCGCATCGTGGGCAAGTTCGAAGAAGTGTCCGTGCAGATGGATCGGGTGCGCCATCATGGTGTCATTGACGAGGCTCACGCGGACACGCTCGTTTGCGCGGAAGGCATAGGGCGGCGGATCGTCGGAGAATTTCCGGCCGTCAAAGCCCCACATGAACCGTTCCATGTTTCCCGTGAGACGGATTTCGAGCGTGCGCGAAGGTGCGCGTAGATCGAGATTGGGCTCCAGCGCAATGAGGTCCTTGTAGACAAGGACCCGGTGACCCACGCTCTCGAGCCCCTGCCCGGTCTCGCCGGTCCGGTCCTGCGGCATGGGGGCGATAGTCTGCACGCCCGGCCCCATCTCGACCTGTGGGGCGTTCATCCAGTTGCGCATGGACATGTCCATGCCTTCCATCCCGGCCATGTCGCCCATGACGTCCGAGCCGCGCACCCGCGGCGGCGCCATGCCCGGGAGGGGCACCGCCCCCATCGCGGCGTGATCGCCATGATCCATGCCACCCATCGGCGCGCCGTGGCTCATGCCCATATCTCTCATCGTGCCGAGCGGCCGCTCGCGCAGCGCCGGCACTGCGGCCGTCATGCCTGCACGTGGCGCGAGCGTGGCGCGCGCCATACCAGACCGATCAACGCCTTCAGCAACCAGTGTGAAGGCCTTATCCTCGACCGGCCCGATGATGACGTCATAGGTTTCGGCATTTCCGATCTGGAACTCGTCGATGGTGACAGGGCGCACATTCTGGCCGTCGGCGGCCACCACCGTCATGCGCAGGCCGGGGATTTGCACGTTGAAGATGGTCTGCGCTGCTGCATTGATGAAACGGAGGCGTACACGCTCACCCGGGTTGAACAGCGCTGTCCAGTTGTCGTCCGGGCCATACCCGTTGACGAGAAACGAATAGACCGCTCCCGTCACATCGGAGATGTCGGTCGGGTCCATCAACTCCTTCGACCACTCCAGCCGTTCGGCCAACGTCTGGTCCTTGCCCGCCAGGAGGCCTACGATGGTTTGCTTCTGGTAGTTGAACACCCCGCCTTCCTGCTTGAGCTTCCGGAAGATGTCGTGAGGATGCATGAAGCTGTAGTCGGAGAGCACGATGACATGCTCGCGATCGTAGGCGACCGGGTCGGGACCCGCCGGATCGATGATCATCGGAGCGTAGTGACCTTCCTGCTCCTGCAGCCCCGAATGGCTGTGGTACCAGTAGGTGCCGGACTGCTTCACCGGAAACTCGTAGACAAAGGTCTCGCCCGGCCGGATGCCCGGGAATGAGACGCCTGGGACGCCATCCATCTCCATCGGCACCAACAGCCCGTGCCAGTGGATCGAGGTGTCCTCTTCAAGCGTGTTGGTCACGCTCAGCCTCACGGTGTCACCCTCCCGGAGACGGATCAGGGGTCCCGGCACCATTCCGTTGATGGCGATGGCGTGCCCTACGCGACCATCGATCTCGATTGGAGCGTGGCCAATCGTCAGGCGGATATCGGTCCCGGAAAGGGTTGAGAGTGTCGGCGCAATCCCGCTTGATCGCGCTTGCGCCCAGGCAGGCAAGAGAGACGTCAGCGCCATGCCACCACTAAGGATGGCGGACGATTTGAGAAAGCCTCGCCGCGCAGAATCGGGAAGATCTCGGGTTGTCATCACGGCTCCGGTAGACTTAGGCAGCAGTCAGGACCTTGTGTGCTTCCAATACGCACGAGTGGCGCAATTCCCTCGATCCCTGGTCAGGATCGGCAGCCCTGACTCCACGAACAGGGACTAGAACCCCGTCGGCCCTGTATCCGTCTTCCGCCTTGTCTGACCCCAAACATGACTGGGCCATGAGGGATCTGAGACATCGCTGCGTATGTTCTGAAAGAGGTCTAATGACGCGCGCCTTGGTCGGCGATCTCTCGCGTCACAGATGGGACCCGAGGCCCGTCCCTCAACCCAGGGCCGAGGATCAGCGAGTCGTGCGACAAAGCAGTCGTGAGCCGTCGGCGCCATAGGCGCCATCGTTCGGGTCGCGCATGCTCGCTAGAGCGTGGAGGCGCACCGAACTACCGCGTGCGATCCGACCGAGAGCCCCTGAGGATACATGACTGACGATCCCACCTTGCCCGTCTGCGGTCCGCTCAACCGGCATCTGGCGGGGCTTGGGGAGCAGACACGCGATCTCGCCGCCGAGCTCAATCAGAGCTGCTTCTGCATCACCCTCGATCGCGAAGCGATGGCAGCTTCCATGCGAACGGCCGCCGGCGACGCGACATTCTACGACACACACATCGCGACCCGCCCTCATCTCTTCTCCAACGCCCCCGTCTTTCTTCCGACATCGGAACGCGGCGCGATGCTCGCCATCATCAACGCGATCGAAGATATCTCGCGAACCCGCGCCTATCGGGACGCAGCTCTTGCCGGGGCGCCTGAGATCGCCCGCCACGACTTCGGGCCTGCCGGAGCCTTCATGGGATATGATTTTCACCTTGGATCTGGCCCTCCGCGACTCATTGAGATCAACACCAATGCCGGGGGCGCCTTCCTCAATGCGTTCAGCGCGCGTGCGCAGCTTGCCTGCTGCGACCAGGTGGAGTTTTTAAAGAGAGGATCGGATGCTGGCACCTTCGATCACGCCGTGATCGCAATGTTCGAAGCCGAATGGCGGCGGCAGCGCGGCGCGGGACGGCCAGCCCGCATCGCCATCGTCGATGACGCCCCGGCGGAGCAGTATCTGTATCCAGAGTTTCTGCTGGCCCAGCGCCTGTTCGCCGTGCACGGCATCGAGGCCGTGATCACAGATCCGCGCGATCTCTTGTTCAGTAAGAACCAGCTCTGGCACAATGGCCAGGCGATCGACCTCGTCTACAATCGCCTCGTCGATTTCGCTCTGGCGGCGCCCGAACACACAGCCCTCCGCGAAGCCTACCTTGCGGACGCGGTGGTTGTAACGCCTAACCCACATACTCACGCCCTGCTTGCCGACAAGCGCAACCTCGCATTGTTTTCGGACACGGCGCTTCTGGAGGCGTGGGGAATCGCCCCCGAGACGCGCAAGACGCTTGTGTCAATTCCGCGCGCAACGCGCGTCACGGCGGCCAATGCGGACCTGCTGTGGGCAGGTCGCAAGAAGCTCTTCTTCAAGCCGACGTCTGGCCATGGCGGCAAGGCGGTCTATCGCGGCGACAAGATCACCCGCTCCGCGTGGGCTGAGGTTCTCTCCTCCGCCTATATCGCCCAGGAGTTTGCGCCTCCGGGCGAAAGACAGGTGATGATCGAAGGGGTCCCGCAGTCGCGCAAGGCGGATGTTCGCCTCTACACCTATGACGGCGGACTGGTGCTGGCCGCGGCCCGCCTCTATCAGGGTCAGACGACCAACTTCCGCACTGAAGGCGGAGGCTTCGCGCCAGTCTACTTTCTGTGAGGCGGTAGGGCATGAACGGATCAGTGGTGCTGATCTATGCTGGCGCCGCCTTGGCGGAAATCGCCGGCTGTTTTGCATTCTGGGCCTGGCTTCGCGAAGGGCGGTCACCCTACTGGCTTGTTCCCGGCATTGCCGCTCTCGTTCTCTTCGCATGGCTGCTGACGCTCGCGCCGACGTCAGCAGCGGGCCGGGCTTATGCCGCCTATGGCGGCGTCTACATTGCGGCATCACTCGCCTGGCTGTGGGCAGTAGAAGGTGTGCGGCCAGACCGCTGGGACCTGGCTGGGGCAGCCCTGTGTGTGGCCGGAGCCGCCGTGATCCTCCTCGCGCCAAGACCAGCATGACGCCATAATACTGGTCTGACACCACCGCTCTCAGCCATGCGCTTCGGCTTCGGTGGACACATCGAAGAAGTGGCGAAGAGGTAAGCGCCAAACTCAATCCGACTGACCTCTCCTGTCATTCGATATCGTCAGCCTTCGGCAGCTCGCCGCTGCGGAATCGCGCGGATCGCTCAACAAGATCGACCATGTGTTTCGCAGCGTGGATCGTCAGCGGATGATGGGTGAAACCTTCCCTCGGTGATATGTAGCGCGCCATGCTGCGTGCCTGTTCGAGCTGCTCGTCTGATGCCTTGGCCAGCAGCGCGATGATCAGATTTTCCAGCGCGATCACGCGGATATGGAGCGCGCCCATCTCAGCCGGGCCTATATCCGGCATCGGCGCCTGGTCTTGACTCAATGCCAGCTCAACGCCATGACCGCGCGGCCCGGCGCCTCCCTCATTTTCCCACCTGGACAGCATTCGTTTCCGTTGTTGAGGTAGATCGTTGGGTGGTTCGAAATCCTCATCTGACATGCATCCTCTCCTTCACTCGACATTTTGGAACCACTGAGACATCGGTCTGTATCCCCCGCACCAAACAGTCGAGTCAGTTGAATCAAGCTTACCCGCTTCACGGCGCGCATGCTTGGCTCCCAACCGAAATGGCGCACACAAGAGCTGAAAGTGTCTACTGCGCTCTGGGACTGTCAATTAAACTCGCCGGCGCAAAATCTCCCGCAGGACACGGGATTCCGCTCAAGCCACCGCCTTCGCCCAGACGGAATCCGTCCGTACATGAAACAGCCGGAGCGTCGGCCGGCTGATCAGTAATTACCCACGGGCTTGCCAATGGCGCGAAAGCCTGAATCCATTGGACTATGGATCGTGGTGATTTGCAGCGGCTGTCGAAGGAAGAACTGATCGAGCTTGTGCTGCGGATGCAGCGGCCC
>Ga0105048_10013866_pt1 | contig 12574 bp, 8 predicted proteins | sample MAT05_FD_78382 | JGI IMG/M metagenome (GOLD analysis project Ga0105048, IMG submission 78382) | Freshwater microbial communities from Lake Fryxell liftoff mats and glacier meltwater in Antarctica - MAT-05 | ecosystem: Environmental > Aquatic > Freshwater > Ice > Liftoff microbial mat | place... | reverse complement strand
CGTTTGGAAAGCTGGTCTCATCGCCCCCAAGAACGTCGATCCCGGCGCGGCGATGGGCGAGCCGAACCTCGGGTGGAACTACCTTTCGGATGCCCAGGCCACCTGGGCCTACGTCATTTGCGGCTTCACCTTCGCCCTCGTCATGATTCCCGGCGGCCGCTTGCAAGACCGCTTCGGCCCCCGCATCGGAGCGACGCTCGGCGGGCTGTTCCTCGGCCTCGGCTGCGTCGTCGCGGGGCTCATGCAGAATTACCTCGGCCTGCTCCTCGGCTTCGGCCTGCTCGGCGGCATCGGCATGGGCCTCGGCTACGCCGCCGCCACGCCCGCGGCCGTGAAGTGGTTCGGCCCCCACAAACGCGGCCTCATCGTCGGCCTCGTCGTCGGCGGGTACGGCGCCGCGGCGGTCTACATCTCGCCGCTCGGCGAAACCCTCGTCACGCAGTCCGGCATCACCACCAGCTTCGTCGCGCTCGGCATCCTCTTCGCCGTCGTCGTCGTCGCCGCGGGGCAATTCCTCATCATGCCGCCTGCGGGATATATCGCCCCCACCATCGCCAGGGCAAGCCATCGACCGCCGATCATCGGAGTGGATCGCTCTCCGGGCGACGTGCTCAAAACCTGGCAGTTCTACGCCCTCGTCGGCTTGTTCATCGGCTCGGCGCAAGCGGGGTTGCTCGTGATTACCAACGCCAAGAAGATGCTCAACGAGACCGCGAGTGCGGCCGACGGCGGGGCCACGTTCTTCGTGGCGAACGCCTGGCTGCTCGCCTCGTTCGGTGGGGTCGTCAATGCTCTGGGCCGCGTCGGCACCGGCTTCTACTCGGACGCGGTCGGCCGCCTGAACGCTTACACGATCAACGGCCTCGCCGCCGCCGTGTGCATCGCAGTTCTACCAATGGTCATGGCGTCCGGGAGCGTGCCCCTGCTCTTCCTCGTCGTCGGCGTGGTCTTCTGGCAGTACGGCGGAACGCTCGCGCTCATGCCGTCGATCGTGGCCGATTACTACGGCTCGAAAAACATGGGGATGAACTACGGGCTCGTCTTCCTCGGTTGGGGCATCGCGTTCTTCGTGCCCCAGGCCGGAGGGTACATCAAGGATTTGACGGGGAGCTTGAACGGGGCGTTCTACATGTCCGCGGGTTTGCTCGCGACGGCGGTGATCGCGTGCCGGTTCGTGAAGCGGCCTGTGTGAGTCGTATGGCGTTCGGCGGGTGATAAGTTCCCCGATATAGCCCGCCGTTTACGGCGGGTTCGCAGCAAGCCAGCCGTGAACGGCGGGCTATATGAGGGGAAATCAAGTCCTGCCGAACGCCTATCAGCACAATTCGTCGATCGGCTTCCCACTGGGCAAAATACTGATCGGCCGTCCGGAGCCGTTCAGATAGCTCTCGGTCCAGTCGATTCCGAGGTGGCGGTAGACCGTGGCGAGCACGTCTTGGGGGCTCTTGGGGTTGGACTTGGGGAACGCCCCCTTCGCGTCCGATTCGCCGACGACGCGGCCGCCCTTGATCGGACCGCCAGCCAACGCAGCGCTGAAGACGTTCGGGTAGTGATCGCGACCCGCGTCGTTGTTGACCTTGGGCGTGCGGCCGAATTCGCCCCAGGCGAGCACGAGCGTCGTCTTCAATAAACCCCGCGTTTCCAGGTCGTTGATGAGCGCCGTGTACGCTTTGTCCCACCGCGGCAGGAAGCCGTCGCGTAGCGATTCGAAGCCCTTCACGTGCGTGTCCCACCATCGCAAATCGACGGTGACGATTCGCACCCCGGCCTCGACGAGCCGCCGGGCGAGCAGCATCCGCTGGCTCCACGCGGGGCAGCCGCAACGGTTGGAGGCTTTGGGGTCGTAGGCCGCGGAGAAGCCGTACTCTTCGCGGAGGGCTTTCGGCTCCTTGTCCAAATCGAACGCATCGCGGGCAGCGTTGGACGTGAGCACGTCCCAGGCTTGCTGGCGATACTTGTCGAGTGAATCGACTTGGCCGGTCGCGTCCACATCGCTTCTCATACGGTCGAAGCCATCGAGCAAACTGCGGCGGTCGCCGATTTGATCGACCGTCACCCCGGTGGGGTATTCGAAGTTCGGCAGCTTGAACGGGCCGTCGTTCGCCGGGTCGGCTTGCGTCTCGAAGGGTTTGTTCGTCACGCCCAAATAAGCGGAGCCCGTGCCGGGGACCATCCGCGGGACCATCACGTAGGGCGGGAGCTTCGATTGCGAATTGCGGAACTGCTTCGAGACGACGGCTCCGATGCTGGGGTGGACGTTTTCGTCCGGCGCCGGGCCGGGCGGGTAGCCGGTGAAGCAGAGTTGATCACCCGTGCTGTGCCCCGCGTCGGCGTGGTGCAGGCTGCGGATGATCGACCACTTGTTCATGATCTGCCCGGTCTTGGGCAGCATGTCCGAGAGCGTGATCCCCGGGACGTTCGAGGGCTTGGTGCCGAACTCGCCGCGGAACTCGACCGGGGCATCGGGCTTCGGATCCCACATATCGATGTGGCTCGGTCCGCCGCGCATCCACAGAAGGATCACCGAATTCGCCCGCTGGCCGGTTCCCTGCGGTGCGGCTTTCGCCTGCGAGCGGAACACGTCGGACAAACTGAGCCCCGCGGCCCCGAGCATTCCCGCGGTGAGGAACCCGCGGCGATCCGGGCGCGAAAGCGAGCGGTGAAAGTCCGAACAGCCGACGCGGTCGGTGGAAGTGGGCATGAAAGCGGCTCCGGCGGCGAGGCGAAAAGCGCTGCGGGGTGGGTCCAACAAATGTAGTATGCCAACTCCGCGGGCGAAACGCAATTCAAAAGACGGAACGAACCACGGACTAATTCAAAAGACTGAACGAACCACGGAGGCACGGAGTACACGGAGATCGGAGCACTGAGAAAACCAATCAAAATGTACTCTTTGTCTTCTCCGTGTTTCTTCCCTCCGTGTATTCCGTGCCTCCGTGGTTCGTTCCGTTTTTTTTTTACCGACCCACCGCCGCGGGAATCGCACTCGGTTTTCCGATTGCCCGCGTCGCGTGCTCGCCCATGGGCACGAGTTCAAACTCCTTGCTCAGCACGTCGAAAATTCCATTTACGACTGCGAGCTTTTCCGAACTCGGCCGCTTCATCGCGGGGAAAAACGCGAGGCGATCCGTGTCTTCGCAACCGAGGAAGTCCAGCGGGTGCAAGAGAATCGACGGTTCGGTCCGCGTGAGTTTGCAGAGCACCACCGCCATCCGCAAATAAGCCCGAGCCGCGAACCGGCTGAAACCGGCGAGATAAATCAGGTAGCTCAGGTGAATCGGCACTTTGAACAGGGGCATCGTGGTGACCGGGATTTCCAGCAGCGGCCCGCTCGGCGTGGTCCAGGTGTACGGCTTCAACGGTCGAAAGCCCTCGGAGAACTTGCCGAAAAGTTGGGCCCGCTGGGCTCGCTCTTCCTCCGAAAGCCCCTTGGCCGTGGCGAAGTAGTACTTCTTCGCGAGGGGGCCGAGGAAGGTCGGGAACGTCGAACAATCGTAGCGGTAGCCGCGGCGGGCGAGGACGTTCAAGAGCGTCGGCGAGAAGCTGAATCCCGGTCCGCGGAACCCGTCGGTCCTCACGCCGGTCGCGGCCTCGATGGCGATCTCGGCCCGTTCGAGTTCGGCCTCGATTTCCGCTTCGGAATAGAGGTGCAGCCAGGGTTCGTGGTGGTACGAGTGGTTGCCGATCTCGTGGCCCGCGTCCGCGATCGAACGGAGAACGTCCCGGTGCTGCGGGTCGTCCGCGTCTTTACCCACGATGAACCAGGTAATGCGGATGTTCCGCGCTTCGAGGAACTTCAACACGCGCGGCACGACGACGTTCAAATACGAGGGGTACTGGTCCCAACCCGCGTCGCCGTGGGTCTTCAGGTAGGACCAGAGGTTGTCCAGGTCCAGCGAGAGGCTGCAAAGCATAGTATTCTCGAAGGAGCATCTCTACGAAACGCTGCTCAACTCGGGTTCCATCAGCAGGGCCGGCAATGCCTGTTCAGCGAGGGCAAGTGTCTCGTTGATGTTCAGCGTACCGTTGACGATCTGCGAGGAGTTGACCAAGTAGACGCCGGGCAAGCTCGTCGCGAACGGGGGGACCATCGCGGAATAGTTCAGCGTCGAAACCGCGAAGACGTTGCGGACCCGCGAGACGCGGAACGCGAGCACGTCGTCCGGTTCGAAGTGCGGGTACATCTTCGCGAGTGCCCCGAGGAATCGCTCGCGGATCGCCTGATCGGTCTCTTCGAACAGAGGGTCGTTCGGTGCGACATACTTCGGCAAGTAGACGAGCGATTGGCCGTCGAACTCGGACCGGTCCACGAGGGCGGACATCTCAATGACCGCGGTGAACGGCACCCAGTCATCCGTTATGTTCGTCACGTAAAAGCGGTCGAGCGGCTTCTTCAACAGGATCGACGCGCAGACGATGCCCTGATAGGTGATCGCGTTGAGGCGGGCGTGTTCGCGGTCCGTCAGCCCCGGAACCAATTTCGATGCGAGCGGGGCCGCGGCGGTGACGACGACTTTGTCGAACTGCAGCGATTCGCCGTGGCGAACTTCGACGTGGACTTGCCCGGCGATGACATCCACCCGATCGACGGGGTTCGCCAGTCGCAGTTCGACGCCGCGATCTTGGAGCGCGTTGGCGAAGCGACCGATGATGCGAGAATACCCGCCGCGGACGTAGCCGAACATTTCCTTCTTCAAGCCCGAGCGGCGGGCCGCGTACATGCGGGCGATGATCGCCCAGATGAACGCCGCGGAAGCGACCTTGTAGCTGTCGCCGAGCTTCGCTCGCAGGAGGGGCAGCCAGATTTTGCGAAAGGTGGATTCGCCCGAGTGCTTGGTGAGCCAATCGACGACCGTGACTTTTTCGAGGGCTTTCCAGTCCTGGATCTTGGAGGCCCGCAGGATCGTGAGGCCGAGGCGAAACTTGGCGAGGAGCCCCAGCGGCGGGAAGCGGAGGAACTCGAGGGAGTTCGACATCGAGTAGAGTTTGCCGTCGGTGTAGAAGCCGGTTTTGGTTTCGACGCCGACGAATTCCGAATCGAGGCCGATGGCTTTCAACAAAGCGTGGACGTTGAAATCCGAGAGCAGAATGACGTGGTAATGCTTGTCCCACGTCACGCCGCCGAGTTGCCACGCGGAGGCGAGGCCGCCGAGTTGCGGGGCGGCTTCGAGGACGGTCACGCGGTGGCCCGCGGCCGCGAGTTTCTGGGCGAGCGCGAGCCCGAGAAACCCGCCGCCGACGATTCCCCAATGTTCGGGCGCAGTGGCCATGGCGGTCGCTTTACCCGATAAACGGAATGAAATCGCTCGAAGCGTGGACCGGCGGCGGGGTCGAAACTCCGGGCGGGTCGATCTCGTCCACGCGGCCTTCTTCGAAGTCGTACCGCGAGCCGCACAGGATGCAGGAGAGCCGCTGAGGTCGGGGAAGTTCGTCGGCCGAATAGCGAATCAGCAACTGCCCGCAGCGGCAGACTGCGCCGACGGGAACTGCGGGGTGGCCGATGGCAAGGGCGAAATCGGGGATCGACTTGGTGACGAGCGAGCCCATGCCGATCATCGCCCAGCGGCCGATTTCGAGGTCGTTGCCGATGGTGCAGCCCGCCCCGATGGTCGCGCCTTCGCGGACGAGCGTCGGCAGCGTGTGTTCGTCCGGTTCGGAGGACCGCAGGTGCTTCAAATCCGGCGTGGTCGCTCGCGGGAAGCGGTCGTTCGTAAAGATCGTCCCCGCGGAGATCATCACGCCGTCTTCGAGCGTGACCGCGTTGCAGATGTAGACGAAGCTGTTGATCTTCACGCGGTGGCCGATGCGGACATCGTAGGCGATGTACGTCTTCTCGCCGACGATGCACTGCTCGCCGATGCGGGTGTTACGACGAATGTGGACGTTGTCCCAGATCGACGTTTCGCGGCCGAGGACGACGCCCGGTTCCACGATGGCAGTGGGGTGGATGCGGCAGCCCGGGCCCGCGTCGTAGAGCGGAATCAACCGTTCAAGCACCAGTTCGGTGTGATCGTCGAGGGCGATGTCGTGGTCAGTATCCGGCATGGTTCCCTCCCCTTGCGAACGCGGTGCCGGGGGCCGGCGTGCGAGTGAGATCGATCGGACTGCCACTCACTCCGGTCCACGGCGCTTCGCGGAGCGACTGGTACGCGGCTTCGATCACGTCCACCGAAGCGATGGCGTCTTCCCAACTGATGAGCAGTGGTTCGGTCCCGCGGATCGCTCGGGCGAAGTTCGAGACCTGCGAGCGGAAAGCCTGGTTCTTGTTGTAGCCCTTGCCGAACACGACCCAATCGCGACCGCCCTGCTGGCGGTACTTGGATTCTTTCCATCCGACCGAGATCGTACCGTGCGAACCGTAGATGTTCAGATACCAGTCGAGTTCCTTGTTCAAGCTCCACGACAAGTCCACGCTGCCCATCACGCCCTGTTCGGACCGCACGAACACGCGGACCGTGTCTTCGACGGATAAGCCCTGGATGCGCTTGCCTTCGACGCAGTGGACCTCGGCGAGCGGCCCGAGGAAGTACCGCATGAGGTCCACGGAGTGCGTGCCGTTGTCGATGAGCACGCCGCCGCCGGAGACCGCGGGGTTGGAGTTCCAGCGGTTCGCCATATCCACGCGGGCCGTGAATGCGTTCTCGAAGAGAACGATCTCGCCGAGGATCCCGGACGCGACGATACTCTTGGCTTTGATCACGTCGTCCACGTAGCGGAATTTCGAGGCCATCGTGAGCAGTACGTTCGCCTCGCGAGCCGCGGCGGCCATGCGGCGGGCGCTGCCAGTGCTGATCGCGAAGGGCTTTTCGCAGAGGACGTGAACGCCCTTCTTGGCGAACGAGGCGGTGACTTCCTCGTGCGTGTTCGGCGGCGTGCAGATGATGACCGCGTCGGTCTTCGGGCCGTTCGCCAGGAGTTCGCCGTGGCCCGCGAACGCGGGGCACGCGAACCGCTCGGCCATCGCCTGGGCGGCGTCCAAACGCACGTCCGCAACGGCGAGCAGTTTCGCTTCCGGATGATTCTCAAATGCGGCGGCGTAACTCTGCGCAATCCCGCCGGCCCCGATCAATGCGAAGGTCACGGGCTCTTTCACGCGACACCGCCTTTCGAGAGTTCCACGGCCGAATGGTAAATCGCTCCGGCCAAATAGTTCAAATGCTCCTCGGTGTACTTCTCGTTCCAGGGCAACACTAGCACACGATCCAGGTACTCGAAGGTGCCCGGAAAAAGCTCGGCAGAATAGTCGACGGCCTCCGGACGGGCGAGGGTGAACGGCCACCGGCTGTTTCCGAACGTCCGCTGATCGCGGAAGACTTCGCAGCGGAACGCGGGCTTCTGGATGTACCGCGGTGCGGAGGCAATGTTCGAATCCTTGAGAGCCTTCGCCAAAGCCCCCGGCCCGCCGGGAATGACCTTCGGATCGACCCGCACGCAGTACTTCCAGTAGGTGTGCGTGTCGTGGGGTTCTTTGAACGGGATTTCGACGCCGGGCGTTCCGGCCAACAACTCGTCCATGCGGGCCGCGGATTCGACTCGGGCTTTGACCACGCCCGGCAGTTTGGGCAATTGGCCGACGGCACAGGCGGTTTGCAACTCGCTCATGCGGTAGTTCAGTGCCGCGAAGTAGTGGTCCGGGTTCGGATCGCCGTAGCCCCAAGCCTTGTTGACGAACAGCGTGAGCCGGCGGGCGAACGCGGGGTCGTCCGTCACCACGAGGCCGCCCTCGCCCGTGGTGATGTGCTTGCCCTGCTGCAGGCTGAAGCAGCCGATGGCTCCGATGGTGCCGAGGTACTTGCCCTTGTGAGCCGCGAGGAACGATTGTGAACAGTCTTCGATCACGGGCAGGTTTTTGGCGTTCGCCAGGGCCATGATCGCGGTCATGTCGCACGGGTTGCCGAAGAGGTGCGTGACGATGATCGCCTTGGTCTTCTCGCTGATCCGAGCGGCAATCGCGTCCGCGGTCACGTTCCCGGTCCGCGGGTCCACGTCCGCGAAGACGGGGATCGCGCCGTGGAAGAGCATCGGCGTGAGCGCCCCCATGTCCGTAATGGAGGTGGTGATGATCTCGTCGCCCGGCTCGGGGTCGATGGCCGCGATGGCGCAGTGGACCGCCGCGGTGCCGGAGTTGCACGCGACGGCGAACTTCGAGCCGACCATGCTGGCGAAGTCCGCGGTCAGCTTCTTGCCGTAGGGCCCGCGGATGGTGAAGAGCGTACCGGAGCGGATCGCCAGGGTGACGAGTTCGATTTCCTCGGCACCGAGCGTACGGCCCGACGAGTCCTGGTCGGACGGCAACGCAAGCGTGGAAGCCGGTTTGATCGGCATGTTCATCGGGCGAATTCCTGGGTGCGAATCAATGGTGGTGTCGGCAGGTCACTCGTCGGTCGTCGTCGCTCCTGGGTGCAGTACGGCACGGCGAACGTCGTCCGCATCCGGCGGCGGGGTCACGGGAAGTTGGCGGATCGCTAACGCCTGATTGTTCCGGTGCGATTCGATCACGGACTTCAAAATCTGATCGCGGGAGCCCGGCGCTCCGCGGCCCAGCATTCGGGCGAACGCCAGCCGCGTCAAGAGCCCGAGGTGCCCGACGATCGTGCGGACCGTCTTCATTTTGGAGCGGCCGAGCATCCGCACTTCGAGCGTCGCGGGGTGTTCGACGATCTTGCCTTTGGCGAGGTCGAGCCGGCCGACGAACTCGGCGACGCCGAGGTAGCGGCCGTTGCGGACCCGCAGGCTCGCCACGGTGCTCTTGCGGTAAACGCGGAAGCAACTGGTGTACGTATACAGTTGCTGCTTCAAGACGCGACGGTACAACCAGGCCGCACCGCGGGAGAGGAACAGCCGCCACCCGGGCACGTTGCGGACGTGGCCTTCCGGGTGGTAAGGCGACGCGGTGACGAGATCGATGCCCGGTTCGAGCTTCGGAATCATGTTCCCGAGTTCGAGCGGGTCGTAAGTGCAGTCGCAATCCATCGAACAAACGATCTCGGTATCGGCCCGTTTGAGCCCCGTCATGATTGCGGCTTGCACGCCAGCATTGCCGTCGTGGCGGATCAGGTCGAAGCCGGGCTTACCGTGGAAGGTCGCGTTCAATCCATCCCAGGTGCGGTCGCTGCTGCCGTCGTCCACGAGGATGAAGCGGACTTCGTAACTGCCGGACAGTGCTTCGCGGACGCGGTAGAGCGTGTTCGCCAAATACGGGATCGACTCTTCTTCGTTGTAGCACGGGACGACGATGGAAACGGGGACGCGATTTTCGAGTTCGACGATCGGCACGGTGATGGGCGTGCGGCCCGTGTCCGATTGCCAAGTCTCGGTCCGGGGCAGCGGCGTCGAGACCGCATCGCTCGAAATTCCCAGGAACTCCGCGGCCGAGGTGAAGGGGTAGGTTTGCAGCAGCTCCGTGAGCCGGGCTTCCATCTTGTCCAGGTTGCGGTAGTGCCGCACGCGGGTCATCCACCCGCCGATGGAGAGCCGCGGTTGTTCGGGGTCGAGTTCCCAGACGTGGAAGTATGCCACGATGGGCGATTCGTGGATCGCGGCCCAATTATTGACGGCCCGTCGCGTGAGCCACCGCGGCATCTGGCGGAGGTAGTTCCCCCCCGCCACGGGCATCTGGATTCCGAGGATCTTGTCCGTCGAGATCGGCACTTCCCAGAGCTTGTGCTTCTCCCAGAGGTGGGGGTGCAAGAACCGCCGGTAAGGCTGGTCCGCGAACGCCCCCCGCATGGGGGCGAGGCTCGAATCGTAGGCGAAGCCGAGCTTGGCGAGGGAGTCGAGGGCCCAAAGGTCTTCTGGCCCGAGCCAGCCATCCGCGAGGCGGTAGCCGACGACGGCCCGCCCGGTCGCGGATTCCACGGCTTCCTTCGCCCGCAGGCAATCGGCCTCGAACTCTTCGGGCGTCATCTCGCGAATGCCGCGGTGGTAGTAGCCCTTGATGGCGACTTCGTGCCCCGCCTCCGCAACCTTGCGAATGAGTTCGGGGAACTTTTGGGCCACCCAACCCAACACAAAGAACGACGCCTTCGCGTTCGTCCGTTTCAACAGCTCCAGCGTCCGCTCGGTGTTCTTTTCGAGCCGCGTTTCGAAGCGATACCACTGGTTCTTTTGCACGAACCGATTGAACGCACCGACCTGGAAATAGTCTTCGAGGGCGACGGTGAGAATGTGCGGGCGAATCGCTCCGGATTGCGCTGGCGTTTGCCTCGAGGGGGGATGTCGCTTCAATTTTTCCTTGCTCTCGGCGGCTACTCGAGTTATCACGCCTGCTTCGGCCAAGGCGATTTCTAGAAATCGGGGATCTCGAAGTGCATCTTCAAGACGCCCTCGATCAATATCAGAAACGAGCGGTTCGCCATCCGCAGGAACGTATCCTGCAGAAATCGGTCGTCCCGCTTCCTCGAGGGCAGCTTCCAGAAATTGGTCCTTCTGAGTCGTCATGCGGAAAATCCAGTGTCCGTGAGCCACTGAGAAGCGACTCCTTCGGGGTATTCAAAGTATACCAGATTGTGATAGAGCGGGTCGGGGCCGATCCGCCTCATTCCACACCGGCTTGAATAGAAAGACTCGGCTTCCGGAAGTGCGTGCAAGCCCACCCTTCCGCTAGCGGTTTTTCCGATGCTCATTCGGATTGCTTCGGCAATCAATAGTGGTCCGATTCCTGCAAACCGCGGAGTTTTGCTCGCGGGAAGATTGCGATTGCTGGGTACTCGAAAGTTCCAGGGAGCTTTCTCCACGTAATCGACGTAGACCACCCACCCTCCTGGAGAGAGGATGGAAGGTCGAAGGAGAGTGTTTAGGGCCATCAATCCCTGGACCTGTTTTTCGCATTCGATGGCCACGAGACAATGCCACTCGGGCGGGTATTGCAACGCCTTGTTGTGCCATCGCCAGTGCTGGCTCTCCAGATGCTCCCCGGCCGCAGACATTGCACTTGCTAATTCTACTCGTGCTGGTCCCCACAATCGCTCGATGGAATCCATGCTGTTGGAATTTATGGGGAAGCCGCGAGTTATGGACGCTGGGATATAAACGGGTGGGTCTACCCGGCAATCCACCAATCGAATCGGCGGATTCGATCGGCGTTCGACTGCTGCCTCTGTTGCCATGATCGAAGATTCTCGGGATAGGACTCAAGTACTTTGCGATCGCGATTTCGGTCCAAACGGAGTGCCGTTCATTTTTTATAGTGATGAACGAGATTGATTGATCGACCATCCGCGGGAGCGGCATCGGGCGGGGAAACCGTTCCTGGGTGTTCGGCCGATGACGAATCATCCGCCGGGGATACCGAAACATAGAACGGCCGAAGGATTCTGGCGAGGCGAATTGAGCATCTCGACCCGCTTTTCTCGTCCGACCCGATTCGAGCCCCATTCGTAGGAGGAATGCAAGGGCACGGATAATCCGCATAATCGTCAGAGTTCCAAGCGATTTCCATTTGATACAGGATTCGGTCGCCTCCGCGAAGCGTCGCTAAACGGTTGCCTTGCCCGCCGGTTTGCGCCACAATGGCACCACACGCCTTTACCGCCTTTCTCCGGTGCCGCCGATGCTTCGATATTTCCTGGCCGTCGTCGTCCTTGCAATTGCGGTTCCACTCTCCGCCGCGGACCCGGTCGATTTCAACCGCGACGTGCGACCGATCCTCTCGAACACCTGCTACGCGTGCCACGGTCCGGACGATAAGGTCCGCAAGGCGGACCTCCGGCTTGACATCCGCGAGGGCGCGACGGCGAACGGGGCCGTGGTCCCCGGAAAGGCGGAAGCGAGCGAGCTCTTGAAGCGGATCGTTGCCGCGGACCCGAGCGAAGTGATGCCGCCGCCGAAGGCGGGCAAGAAGCTCACCGCGAAGGAAGTGGAAACGCTGACGAACTGGGTGAAGCAAGGCGCTCCCTACGCTGTCCACTGGTCTTATGCGAAGCCGCTGCGGCCCACGGAGCCGAAGAACTCCCTGGCAAATTGGCAGTCTCCGATCGACGCTTTCATTTTTGCGAAACTCTCGACCGCGGGGTTAAAACCGCAACCGGAAGCGGATCGTGCGACTCTGGTTCGCCGCGTTGCACTCGATCTTACGGGGTTGCCGCCGACCCCCGCGGAAGTTACCGAGTTCCTCGCGGACAAGAGCCCGAATGCTTACGAAAAGCTCGTGGATCGGATGCTCGCGAAACCCGCCTTCGGCGAGCACTGGGCCCGCTTGTGGCTCGATCTGGCCCGCTACGCGGACAGTGCCGGCTACGCGGACGACCCCGCCCGGACGATTTGGGCCTATCGCGATTACGTCATCCGCAGCATCAACGCGAACAAGCCGTTCGACCAGTTTACCATCGAGCAGATCGCCGGGGACTTGCTGCCGAACCCGACCGAGGATCAACTCGTCGCCACGGCGTTCCACCGCAATACGCTCACGAACAGCGAAGGCGGCACGAGCGACGAGGAGTTCCGCAACGTCGCCGTGGTGGACCGCGTGAACACCACGATGGCCGTTTGGATGGGCACCAGCATGGCCTGTGCGCAGTGCCACACGCACAAGTTCGACCCGATCACCCAGAAGGAATACTTCCAGTTCTTCGCG
>Ga0105048_10013865_pt1 | contig 12574 bp, 11 predicted proteins | sample MAT05_FD_78382 | JGI IMG/M metagenome (GOLD analysis project Ga0105048, IMG submission 78382) | Freshwater microbial communities from Lake Fryxell liftoff mats and glacier meltwater in Antarctica - MAT-05 | ecosystem: Environmental > Aquatic > Freshwater > Ice > Liftoff microbial mat | place... | reverse complement strand
GCTTGTCCATGCTGCGCTGGCCACCGGGCTTGATCTCGGAGCGGTCGGTGTCGAACAGCACGTCGCCGATGGTGACCACCATGCCGCGGTCGGTCTGGCGGGCGTCCATCGCCTGCAATTGCTGGGCCAGCATGCTGGCGCGCCGCTCGGCATCACCGGCCTGCTGCTGGGCGACGCCGGCCTGGCGCTGCGCGGCCTCGGCGTCGCGCAGGGCGGCTTCTGCCTGGCGCTGCGCACCCAGCGCATCGCGCTGCGAGGCCTGGGCGTCACGTTGCGAGGCCTGGGCGTCACGCTGTGAGGCCTGGGCACTGCGTTGCGCGTTGTCGGCCTCCTGGGTGCGGGCAGCCAGGCGCAGCTGGTCGCGCTGGGCGGTGGCCTGGGCCACGGTGGCCTCGGCGCTGCGGCGCATGCCGGCCTGCTCCAGCAGCACGGTGCGCTGGCTGGCCAGGTAGGCCAGGTGGTCGACGCTGTCGCTGTCGTCGCCGCGGGCCAGCGCCGATTCGGCCGCGTCCATCGCGGCATTGGCGTTCTGCAGCTCGGGGCCGGACAGGCCCTGGCTCTGTGGGTCGGCGCGGACAGCGCGCAGCTGGTCGCGGGCTTCGTTGAGCCGGGCATTGTTTGGCGGCGCGCTTGCGCAGGCGGTGATGGCGGCCAGCGTCAGCAGGGCCAGCGGCCACAGGGCCGGGCGGGTGGTGCGGGTGCGGGGAAGGGGAGTGGTCATCGGAGGTTCCTGAAAGTGAAAAGCGGGGAGATACGGGCCGGGTCGCGCAGGGCGTGCGTTGGTCACGGCTTCTTGCGCGCCATCTCGTCGGCCAGTGCCTGGCTGGCGGCCTGCACCTCCTGCGCGGCCAGGCGGGCCTTGACGGTCTCGCCGCGGGACTCGGCCACCAGCGCATCCAGCTGGGCCTGCTGGGCCAGGCGGCCGGCGGCCAGGTTGTCCTTGTCGGCCAGCGCCTGGTTGGCGCGCCGCAGCTTGTCGCGCGCCAGCGCCAGCTCGGGCTGGGGTGCGGTCTGGCCGGCGGCCGCGTTGGCATGGGCCACGGCGGCAGCGCTGACGGCCAACTGCGCAGTGGGCGGTGGCAGGCTGGCACAGGCGCCCAGGGCCAGCACGCCCAGGGCGGACAGGCCGGCCAGGATGCGGCGCTGCGCGCCTGATGTCGGAAGGGGTGTGGTGGTTTGCATGGAATGGCCTTTCGAGGCGTGGAGAGCAGGGTGGGGCGTGCGGCATCGGCGCCCGGCCCGGCGCAGCCGCAACGGCTGGCGCCAGGGCAGGCGCCGAAAGCCGCCACCGCAGCAGCAGGGTGTCGCCGCGTGCCGGCCCGGTCGGTGCGCTGCCGCACCTGCGCACGCAACGGCTTGCTGTCCTACAGCCGCGCTGGCTTCCGGCCGATGGGCGCTTGCGGTGGCGTTTCTTACAGTGGTTGCAGGGCCGACGGTCCGGACCCTGGCAGCACAGATGAGCGGCCAGACCACCGTCGGCCAGACCCAACCCCCACAGGAGCCTTGAAATGAAAAACCGCACCACCCTCGCTGCCGTCCTCGCCTCGATCGTCATGCTCACCGCCACTGGCTGTGCCGTCACCCGCGGCCAGGAATCGGTCGGCGCCTACATCGACGATACCGCCATCACCACGGCGGTGAAGGCCCGCTTCGTCGAGGACAAGCTGGTCGATGCTGCCGCCATCAGCGTGGAGACGATGAAGGGCACGGTGATGCTGTCCGGCTTCGCCAAGGGCACCACCGAGCGCAGCACCGCCGAGTCGCTGACCTGGAAGGTCAAGGGCGTGAAGGCCGTGAAGAACGAGATCGCCGTGCGCCCGTGATCCCCGGCAGACCGGCGCTGTGCCGCGCTGCGGCCCACGTACCGCGCTGCGGCCCACGCACCGCGCTGCGGCTCAGATCGCCGCAGCCGGGTCGTCGGCGACCTGCTGCGGCCCGGCGCTGGTGAAACGGGTGACCCGGCGCGGCAGCAGGTGCGCGCGGCTGCCAGGAACCAGCTGCAGGCTGTCGCGCAGTTGCTGCCAGCGCTGGCGGCTGAGTTCCACATCCACGTAGCTGCCGTCGTCGCGCCTGAACTCCAGCCGCGTCACCGGGCCCAGGGTCAACGCCTGCGACAGTTCGGCCGGCCAGGTGCCCTCAGCCGCCTCGGCCACCACGTCCAGTTCATGCGGGCGCACGTAGTGCACGTCGCCGCCGGCATCGGCTGCCACGCCGCCGCCCGGCCCGTGGCCTGGGCGGCCCGGGTGGCCGGTGCGGCCGTGGAACAGGTTCACGTCACCCAGGAACTGCAGCACGAAGGGCGTGGCCGGGCGGTCGTAGACCTGATCCGGGCTGCCCACCTGCTCGATGCGGCCCTGGTTCATCACCACGATGCGGTCGGCCACTTCCATGGCCTCATCCTGGTCGTGCGTCACGAACACGCTGGTCACATGCATCTCGTCGTGCAGCCGGCGCAGCCAGCGGCGCAACTCCTTGCGCACCTTGGCGTCGAGTGCGCCGAAGGGCTCGTCGAGCAGTAGCACCTTGGGCTCGACCGCCAGCGCGCGCGCCAGGGCGATGCGCTGGCGCTGGCCACCGCTCAGCTGGTGCGGGTAGCGGTCGGCGATCCAGTCGAGCTGCACCAGCTTCAGCAGCGCCGTCACCTTCGACTGGATCTCGGCGGCAGACGGCCGCGTGGCCTTGGGCCGCACCCGCAGGCCGAAGGCCACGTTCTCGAAGATGGTCAACTGCGGGAACAGCGCGTAATGCTGGAAGACGAAGCCCACCTGGCGGTCGCGCACGTCGGTGCGGGTGGCATCCTGGCCGTGGAACAGCACGCTGCCTGAATCAGGCACCTCCAGCCCCGCGATGATGCGCAACAGGCTGGTCTTGCCCGAGCCCGACGGGCCCAGCAGCGCGACCAGCTCGCCATCGGGGATGTCGAGGTTGAGGTTGTCGCAGACGACGGTGGCGCCGAAGCGCTTGTTGAGGTTTCGCACTTCGATCGACATGGCTCACTCCGCGCGGTCGCCCGCGTTGCGCTTCTGCGCTTTCACACGCTGTTCCACCGCGTACTTCAGCGCCAGCGTCACCAGCGCCAGCAGCGCCAGCAGCGACGCCACCGCAAAGGCTGCGGCAAACTGGTACTCGTTGTAGAGGATCTCGATGTGCAGCGGCATGGTGGTGGTCTGGCCGCGGATGTGGCCCGAGACCACGCTGACCGCGCCGAACTCGCCCATCGCCCGGGCGTTGCACAGGATCACGCCGTACAGCAGCGCCCACTTCACGTTCGGCATCGTGATGCGCCAGAAGATCTGCCAGCCGCCGGCGCCCAGCACCCGTGCGGCTTCTTCCTGCTCGGTGCCCTGGGCCTGCATCAGCGGGATCAGCTCACGCGCGACGAACGGGAAGGTGATGAACACCGTCGCCAGCACGATGCCCGGCACCGCGAAGATCACCTTCAGGTCGTGGTCGCGCAGCCATTCGCCGAACCAGCCCTGCAGGCCGAACACCAGCACGAAGATCAGGCCCGAGATCACCGGGCTGACCGAGAACGGCAGGTCGATCAGCGTGAGCAGCAGGTTCTTGCCGCGGAACTCGAACTTGGCGATGGACCAGGCGGCGGCCACGCCGAACACCAGGTTCATCGGCACAGAGATGGCCGCGGCGATCAACGTCAGCTTGATCGCCGACACCGCGTCGGGCTCGACCACCGCAGCCAGGTACACGCCCCAGCCCTTCTTCAGCGCCTCGACGAACACGACGGTCAGCGGAATGAACAGGAAGAAGGTCAGAAAGGCCAGCGCCACGCCGATCAGGGTCCACTTCACCCAGGGCGCCTCGGTGGTCGCGTTGGCCCTGGCCCTGGCACTGGCACCCGCACTGGCACCCGCACCGGCACCCGCACTGGCACCCGCACGCAGCGGCACGGCGGCGCTCATGTCCGCCCCTGGCGGCTGCGGGCCCAGCCCTGCAGCGCATTGATGCCCAGCAGCACGATGAAAGCGGCCACCAGCATCACCACCGCGATGGCGGTGGCGCCCTGGTAGTCGTATTGCTCCAGCTTGGTGATGATCAGCAGCGGCGTGATCTCGCTGACCATCGGTATGTTGCCGGCGATGAAGATCACGCTGCCGTATTCACCCAGCGCGCGGGCGAAGGCCAGCGCAAAGCCGGTCAGCAAAGCCGGCGCCAGGATCGGGAAGATCACCAGCCGGAAGGTCTGCCAGCGGCTGGCGCCCAGCGTGGCGGCGGCTTCCTCGAATTCTTTCTGCAGGTCTTCCAGCACCGGCTGCACCGTGCGCACCACGAAGGGCAGGCCGATGAAGGTGAGCGCCACGAACACGCCCAGCGGCGTGAAGCTCACCTTGAACGGCAGGTACTGGCCGATCCAGCCGTTCTGCGAATACAGGGCGGTCAGCGCGATGCCGGCCACTGCGGTGGGCAGGGCAAACGGCAGGTCGACCAGCGCGTCGATGAAGCGCTTGGCCGGGAAGTCGTAGCGCACCAGCACCCAGGCCACGATCAGGCCGAAGAAGGCGTTGACCAGCGCCCCGGCCAGGCTGGCGCCGAAGGTCAGCCGGTAGCTGGCCAGCACGCGCGGCGCGGTCACCGCGTCCCAGAACGCCGGCCAGGTCATCGTGGCGGTCTTGAGAAACGCCGCCGACAGCGGGATCAGCACGATGAAGCTCAGGTACAGCAGCGTGAAGCCCAGTGCCAGGTCGAAGCCCGGCAGCACGCTGTGGCGCGTCAGCAGCGTCTTGCGCAGGAACATGGCGTTCTCAGCGCTTCTTGGCCTTGGCGATCACCTGGTCATACAGACCGCCGTCGTTGAAGTGGTCGGCCTGTGCCTTCTTCCAGCCGCCGAACACCGCGTCCACCGTGAAGGTGTTCACCTTGGGAAAGCTCTTGGCGTACTTGGCCGCCACCTTGGCGCTGCGCGGGCGCAGGTGGTGCCGGGCGGCCACCTCCTGGCCTTCGTCGCTCCACAGGTACTTCAGGTAGGCCTCGGCCTGCTTGCGTGTGCCCCTGCGGTCGACCACCTTGTCGACCACCGACACCGGGTTCTCGGCCAGGATGGTGCGGCTGGGGACGACCACCTCGAAGCTGTTGCCGAATTCGCGCAGGATCAACGGCACCTCGCTCTCGAAGGTGACCAGCGCGTCACCCATGTTGCGCTGGGCGAAGGTGGTGGTGGCGCCTCTGCCGCCGCCGTCGAGCACCGGCACGTTGGTGAAGATGCGTTCCACCAGCGCCTGTGCCGCCGCCGGTTGCAAGCCAGACTGCAGCGCCGCGCCCCAGGCCGCCAGATAGGTGTAGCGGCCGTTGCCCGAGGTCTTGGGGTTGGGAATGATCACGCCCACGCCGGGCTTGCCGAGGTCGCTCCAGTCCTGGATTTTCTTCGGGTTGCCCTTGCGCACCAGGATCACGCTGATGCTGGTGGTGGGCGCGCTGTTGTCGGGCAGGCGTCTGGCCCAGTCGGTGGGGATCAGCTTGCCCAGGTCGGCCAGGATGTCGATGTCGTTGGCCTGGTTCATCGTGATGACGTCGGCCTCCAGGCCCTCGACCACGCTGCGCGCCTGACGGCTGGAGCCACCGTGGCTCTGGTTCAGCGTGAGGCTCTCGCCGGTGGTCTTCTTCCAGTGCGCGGCGAACACCGCGTTGTAGTCCTTGTAGAACTCGCGGCTGACGTCGTAACTGACGTTCAGCAGCGTGGTGGCGGCTTGCGCCGGCGAGGCGGCCAGCAGCGGCAGCGCCATGGCGGCGGCCAGCAGGGCGCGGCGGGGCAGGGGCAGGAAGGCAGCAGTCATGGACAGATTCGGGGCCGGTCGTTGAAGCGGCGGATTCTGGTGCGGTGGCGATGGCCACCAAACGACGGATTCGGCGCAAGCTCATGAAAAAAACAGATAAGTCGCGACCACGCCAGCTGCGAGGCCCGGGGGCGGCCGGGCCGGGAGCGGCCATGCCGATCGCCAGCATCACAGTGCTGCCGGCCCCGCGTTCATGTGGAAGTCTTCCACGATCCGGGGCGCTGCCCCGCAGCACGAAAGTTGGCGCTGCAGCGTTCAGCCGCTGGCCAGCATTTCGATCGGCGCGCCGTGGGTGCGGGTGGGTGACAGGTTGGCCGCCGCCGGCCCGTGCAGCGCGACGCCCACCACGCCCGCCTGCCGGCCGCCCAGCGCGCTGTGCAGCGCCTGCGCCGCCGGGCCGTGGGCGCCGGCACCGGGCGCCACCAGCAGCAGGCTGGCCGCGCCCAGCTGCAGCCGGGCCAGCTGCAGGCCCAGGCCGGTGAGCGGCAGGCGTTCACCCGGTTGCCCCAGCAGGGCGGCATAACCCGCCAGGCTGGCGTCCAGGTCGGCCACTGCCACGGTGATGCAGGCCACGCCCGTCACGCCGTTGGCGTGCTGGCGCAGCGCGCCTTCGGGCACACGCAGCGCGCGCGGTGTGATGTCGCCGCACAGGAAGGGCAGCTCGGGTGCGGGCGGTGTGCCGATCTGCCAGGCCAGGCGCTCGCCGTCGGGCCGCAGCCGGCCGCCGTCCAGCGGGCCCTGGTAGGCCAGGCCGCGGGCGGCAGCCTCGGCCACCACGGCGCCCACGCTGGGCGGCAGCAGCGCAAAGTCGACGAAGCCGCAGTAGCCGCGCGCAGCCTGGCTGCCCCAGCGGTGGCCGGGGTGCGGCAGCAGAAAGGCGATCAGCTCCAGGTAGGCGCCGTCGGCAAACACCACCAGGGCGTTGTGGGTGGCGCCGTCGGCATGGGTGCCGCCGGGCTCGACGGTGAAGCCCAGGCTGCGGTAGTCGGTGATCGCGGCGTCCAGGTCGGGCACCAGGATGACGAGGTGGTCCAGGGTGAGGGGCATGGTGTTGCTCCGGTGAGGGGGTTGGCGGGGTGGCGGCTGCGGGTGTGTCAGCCCGCCAGCCGCTCGGCGATGGCGTCGCCCCAGGGCGACGACACCTCGGTGCAGCCGGTGTTCCAGCCGCCCTGGCGCAGCACGCCGGCGGGGCAGGCAAAGGCATAGGGATGCGGCTGGCGCCGGATCGGCGTGACGGTGAACTCGGCGGCCAGCGCGGCCTGCACATCGGCCGGCAGGCTCAGGTCGGCCAGCAGCTGGCGCTGGTTGCCGCTGATGTCGATGCGCGGCTGGTGGAAGGCGGCTGCCAAGTCCATGCCATGGTCGACCAGGAAGCTGGCCAACTGCAGCACCGCGCCCAGGATCTTGCGGCCGCCCGATGCGCCCAGCGCAAAGCGCCGGCCGTCGGCCGCCTCGCCCACCACCGGGCAGTAGTTGGCCAGGCAGCGCTTGCCCGGGGCGAGGGAGTTGGGTTTGCCCGGCTCGGGGTCGAACCACAGGATGCCGTTGTTCAGCAGCAGCCCGGTGCCGGGTGACACCACGCGCGCCCCGAAGATCGACAGCAGGGTCTGCGTGACGGAGGCCATGTTGCCGTGCCGGTCGACGATGCTGAAGTGGGTGGTGCAGCCCGGCGCCTTGGGTGAATCATGGTCGCCCATGCCGCGCAGGCGGGCGTCGAATGCGGCGTGCAGGGCGCGGGCCGCAGCCAGGGTGCTGGCCGCGCCAGGGCCGCCTGGCGGCGGTGGCGCGTCGCCGTCTAGCAGGGCCAGCGCGGCGGCCAGCGTGGGGCCGCCGGTCAGCCCCGGCGGGGCGTGGATGCGGCCGCCTCGGTAGGCGATGGCCAGCGGCTCCACCCACTCGGCGCGGTAGTTGGCCAGGTCGTCCAGGCCCAGGCAGCCGCCCTTGGCCTGCACATCACGCACCAGGGTCTCGGCGATGCCGCCACGGTAGAAGGCGTCGGCGCCTTCGGCGGCGATCTGCGCCAACGTGCGCGCGAACGCCGACTGGTCGAGGTGGCGCTGGGTGGTGGCGGTCCAGCCTTCCAGGATGGGGAACAGGCCGTCGTCGAGGAACATGCGCGCGGCGTCCGGGTCGAGCGACAGCGCGCGGGCGGTGGACGCGGTCAGCAGGCCCGAGTACCAGTCGGCGATCAGCCCTTGTTCTGCCAGCGCGGCGGCCGGCAGTACCAGGTCGCGCCAGGGCAGGCGGCCGTGGCGTTCATGCGCCAGTGCCATGCCGGCCACCACGCCGGGCACGGCCACGGCGGTGGCGCCTTGCTGGTTGCGGTCGCCCACCACGGTGGGCCAGGGGAACAGGTCGGCAGTGCGGCCGTCACCAGCCAGCGGGTAGTCGGCCGGGTTCAGCGCCAGTGGTGCGCGCATGCCGTAGTCGACCACCTCGGCACGGCCGCTGTCGGCCCGCCACAGCGTCATGCAGCCGCCGGCGGCCGGGCCGCTCATCCAGGGCTCGACCACGCCGATGGCGAACGACACCGCCACTGCGGCGTCGACCGCGTCGCCGCCGGCTTCCAGCATGGCCGCGCCCACTTCGGCGGCACGCCGGTGCTGGGCCGCCACCACGCCACCGCGGGTGGCCACCACATGCTTGCGCACGGTCTGGGAATTGGAGAAGTTGTCCATGGCGGGCCGGGTCGGGAAGGGAATGGCACCGGCCAGCAGGCCGGCGGGGCGTCAGCTGCCGATCTTAGCCAGCGTTGCCGGTCACACCAGCCGGAATGCCACCGAGCCCAGCGGCCCGTAGTCGGCGTGGAAGCTGTCGCCCGCCGCCGCCGGCGTGGGCCGGGTGAACGAGCCGGCCAGCACCACGTCACCCGCATTGAGCTGCTCGCCATGCGGGGCGATCTTGTTGGCCAGCCAGGCCACGCCGTTGGCCGGGTGGTTCAGCACTGCGGCGGCCAGGCCGGTTTCTTCCACCACGCCGTTTTTGTGCAGCAGCGCGCCCACCCAGCGCAGGTCGACCGCGTCGGGCTTGACCGGCCGGCCGCCCAGCACGATGCCGGCGTTGGCGGCGAAGTCGCTGATGGTGTCGAACACCTTGCGTGGCGCCTTGGTGTCGCGGTCGAACTGCTCGATGCGGGCGTCGATGATCTCGATGGCCGGCACCACGTAGTCGGTGGCGCGCAGCACGTCGAACAGCGTGGTGCCCGGGCCCTGCAGCGGCCGGCCCAGGATGAAGGCCAGCTCCACCTCCACCCGCGGCGCGATGAAGCGGTTGAACGGGATGTCGGTGCCGGCGCCAAAGAACATGTCGTCCATCAGCGGCGCGTAGTCGGGCTCGTCGATCTGGCTGGACAGCTGCATCGCCCGCGACGTCAGCCCGATCTTGCGGCCCTTGATGGTGCGGCCGTCGGCCAGCTCCAGCGCCACCCAGGCGCGCTGGATGGCATAGCCGTCGTCCACCGTCATGGTGGGATGGCGCTGCGAGAAGTGGCGCAGCGCGGTGCGGGTCTTGCGGGCCTGGTACAGCGCATGTGCCAGGGCCTGGATGGTGTCGTGGGTCAGCATGCGGTGGGGTCCTGCGGATCAGAGCCGGGTGGCCACGTTGGTGTAGCCATCGGCCATGGATGCCTGGGCGGCGGGGATGGCGCGGCCGTCCTGCGGCGTGACCGGGAACAGCGCATTGATCTGCCCGGTGCCCGACGCGCCGAAGTAGGGCGTGAGCACCTCCACCGGCGCGTCGTAGGCCGACCAGCCCAGCGCGCCCAGCAGCATCGCGGTGTCGTGCATGAAGCCTTCGCCGTGGCCCTTGGCCGCGTACTCGGGCAGCATGGCGCAGAAGTCGGCCCAGTCGGCGGCCTGCCACATCTGCACCACGGTGCGGTCCAGCCGCTCCAGGAACGGGCTCCACAGCTTGAAGGCGAATTCTGGCGCCAGGCCGTTCTGCGCAAAGCGGTGGCTGAGCGACCCGCTGGCCAGGAAGGCCACGGTGCCGTCGTAGTGCTGCTCCACCGCCTGGCGAAAGGCCCAGCCCAGCCGGGCCGAATCGTTCAGGTAGTGCGCCATGCACAGCGCCGACACGCTGACCACCCGAAAGTGCTGGTCGGCGTTCATGTAACGCAGCGGCACCAGGGTGCCGTATTCGGGCGCCAGTGTGGTGGCATGGTGGGCCAGGGTCTCCACGCCGTGGTCGTTGGCCACCTGTGCCAGCAACTGGCCCAGCGCCGGGTTGCCCGGCGATGCATACGGCAGGTTGCTGATGAAGTGCGGCAGCTCGTTGCTGGTGTAAGTGCCCTGGAACTGCGGCGCGCAGTTGATGTGGTATCCGGCGTTGACCAGCCAGTGGGTGTCGAACACCACCAGCGTGTCCACGCCCAGCGCCTTGCAGCGGCGCGCGATCTCGCGGTGGCCGTCGATGGCAGCTTGCCGGCTGCCGTGGCGCGGGCCGGGCAGCTCGCTCAGGTACATCGACGGCACATGGGTGATCTTGGCGGCGAGCGCGAGGGTTCCCATCAGGCGCTCCGAGGACGTTGGCCCTCCCCGCGGGGGAGGGTGGGGAGGGGCGCTACGGACACCCCCATGGGGGCGGCGTTCACGCCGTCCCCCAATGCGGGATGTGGTGCGCGCCCAGGCTCACCGCGATGTTCTTCGGCTCCAGGAACACCTCGTAGCTCCAGGTGCCACCCTCACGGCCGGTGCCGCTGGCCTTGGTGCCGCCGAAGGGCTGGCGCAGGTCGCGCACGTTCTGGCTGTTGACGAAGCACATGCCGGCCTCCACGGCTGCGGCCACGCGGTGGGCGCGGCCCAGGTTTTCTGTCCACACATAGCTCGACAGGCCGTACTGGATGTCGTTGGCGAGCCGCACCGCGTCGGCCTCGCCGTCGAACGGGATCAGGCAGGCCACCGGGCCGAAGATCTCTTCCTGGGCGATGCGCATGCGGTTGTCCACGTCGGCAAACACCGTGGGCCAGACGAAGTTGCCGCGCTGCAGGCCGCTGGCCAGGGCCGGTGCGTAGGCCGGCCGGTCCAGCCCGCCGCACAGCAGCGTGGCGCCTTCGCCCGGGCCCAGGTCGATGTAGCTGCGCACCTTGGCCAGGTGGGCGGGGCTGATCATCGGGCCGATCAGGGTGGCCTCGTCGAGCGGGTCGCCCACGGTGATGCGGCGGGCGCGCGCGGCGAACTTCTCGGCAAAGTCGGCATAGATGCTGCGCTGCACCAGGATGCGGCTGCCGGCGGTGCAGCGCTCGCCGTTGTTGCTGAAGACCATGAACAGCGCGGCGTCGAGTGCGCGGGGCAGGTCGGCGTCGTCGAAGATGACGAACGGGCTCTTGCCGCCCAGCTCCATGCTGAACTTCTTCAGCCCCGCAGCCTGCACGATGCGCTGGCCGGTACTGGTGCTGCCGGTGAAGCTGATGGCCCGCACATCAGGGTGGCTGCACAGCGGCTCGCCGGTGGCGCGGCCGGTGCCGTGCACGATGTTCAGCACCCCGGGCGGGATGCCTGCCTCCAGCGCCAGCTGGCCCAGGCGGTTGGCGCTCATCGGCGACAGCTCGCTCATCTTCAGCACCGCGGTGTTGCCGAAGGCCAGGCACGGCGCCACCTTCCAGGTGGCCGTCATGAAGGGCACGTTCCAGGGGCTGATCAGCGCGCACACGCCCACCGGGTGGAACAGCGTGTAGTTCAGGTGCGTGGGCGTGGGGTAGGTGTGGCCGTCCACCCGGGTGCACATCTCGGCAAAGTAGTGGAAGTTGTCGGCCGCGCGCGGCACCAGCTGCTTGCCGGTCTGGCTGATGGTCTGGCCGGTGTCCTGCGTCTCGGTGCGGGCGATCTCGGGCACATCCCGGGTGATCAGGTCGCCCAGCTTGCGCAGCAGCGCGGCGCGCTCGGTGGCCGGGCGGGCGGCCCAGGCCGGAAAGGCGGCCTTGGCAGCGGCCACGGCGGCATGCACCTCGGCCGCGCCGCCGTCGGCCACCTCGGCCAGCACCTGCTGGGTGGCGGGGTTCACGGTCTCGAAGCTGCCGGGGCTGTCGACTTGCCGGCCACCGATCAGGTGCTGGATGCGCATGGGTTGTCCTGACGTCCGAAAACTGTGTCGCCGACGATGTGGTTGACCAGGCTGCCGATGCCGTCGATCTCGCAGACGACCTCGTCGCCTTCGTTCACGTTCACCACGCCGTCGGGCGTGCCGGTCAGCAGCACATCACCCGGTTGCAGGGTCATGAAGCTGCTGAGGTATTCGATCAGCGCCGGCACGCGGTGGATCATCTGCGCCGTGCTGCCCTGCTGGGTGGTGCGGCCATTGACCCGGGTGCGCAGCTGCAGCGCATGCGGGTCGGGCACCTCGGCCGCCGGCACGAACCAGGGGCCCAGCACGGTGCCGCCGTCGCGGTTCTTCACCTGCAGGTTGGGGCGGTACCAGTTCTCCAGGTGGTCGCGCACCGCGTAGTCGTTGCACACGGTGTAGCCGGCCACGTGGGCCATGGCGTCGGCCGCGCGCACGCCCCTGGCGGGCCGGCCGATCACCACCGCCAGCTCGCATTCATAGTGCATGAAGGCCACGCCGGCCGGGCGCCGGGTGGCAGCCTGGTGGCCGACCAGGCTGCCCGGGCCTTTCAGGAACAGCAGTGGCTCGTCATGGGTGCCGGGTGTCGAGGGCAGGGTGAGCTCCTTCGCCAGCTCCTTCACATGGTCGGCGTAGTTCAGGCCCAGCGCGATGATGGTGCCCACGTCGAAGGGCGGCAGCCAGACCACGTCGGCCTCGGCCACGCTGCGGCCGTCGGCCAGGCGCAG
>Ga0105048_10013864_pt1 | contig 12575 bp, 5 predicted proteins | sample MAT05_FD_78382 | JGI IMG/M metagenome (GOLD analysis project Ga0105048, IMG submission 78382) | Freshwater microbial communities from Lake Fryxell liftoff mats and glacier meltwater in Antarctica - MAT-05 | ecosystem: Environmental > Aquatic > Freshwater > Ice > Liftoff microbial mat | place... | reverse complement strand
GGCCGAGGTGACGCTCCAGTACGGCGTGGAAGTGGTGGGACACCTGCCCGACGTGACGCAACAGTTCTACGCCATTTCGGCCGAGCGGCGCATGGAGCATCCCGCGGTCACTGCCATCGCGCACGCCGCGCGGACGCGACTCTTCGGGTAGCCGATTGCGGGTCGCAGAGGTTCGTGGCAGGCGGGCGCGTGTCGTGGCCACGGCCGGCGCTGCAGTGCCTCGCGGAAGTGCGAGTGCACTGGAGAGGAATGTCGTCGCGGAGTGCCGAACTTCGCGTACAGCCCGCTAGACCAACGCCACCCGTGCCGTCGCAGACCGATGGCGTTCGGCCGTCAGTCCGGTCTGCGACATCGGGTCGATTGCGGTGCAGCGCAAGTCGCCGCCGAACGTCCCCACCAGCGCCAGCGCCGCCTCGTCGCCGAGCACCGGTTCGCCCAGCCGGCTGCGGATCCGCACATCGAACGACAGTACGCCCGCCGGCAGCAGGGTTTCACCGCCACGAACCGATGCCACCTCGAGCCCTGACGAGAGGATCGCGCGACTGACCACCGCGCGCAGTGCCGGCGCAGTCAGTGTCGTCTCGATCCGTAACCGCAGCCCGGTGACGGTCGGGGTCGCGCGCAGGGCACGCGCCGGGCCGCCGATCGGAGGGCGTCCCCAATTGGCCAGCACGCCGTTGTGGAATTCGGCGACGGGCACCTGCAGCGTCATTCCGAGTTCCTCCTGCATGCGGGCGTGCGCGGCCGCGGTGGTCAGCACCGCCTGCTGCAGCGTTCGTGACAGGTCACCGTGCCCAGCCCGTGCCAGGAGACTCACGAGCACCAGCAGCATCGGCAACGGGTCGGTGGCGGCGGAAGCCTCCTGGAGATCGTAGCACGAGGCGGTGCGTCCATATCCGATCACCGGCCATGGCCCCGTATCGCCCATGGCCTCGACCGTCATGGCCGTGAGTTCGTCCATCGGGATGACCGACGCCACGAGCCAGCGCTCCTGCCCTCCTTCGCCACTCAGCAGCGCGGACAGCAACCCCGCCTTCACCGTCCGCGGCGTCGGGAGCCGCTGCCCCCGCGCCTGCCGCTCGACGGCTTCGGCGAAATCGCCGTGCGCCTTCGTGCCGCGTCCGACGGGCAGGACCAGCAGCAGTTTGCGCGTCTCCGTGATGGCGATTCGACACGCGAGGTCGGCGGCCTGGCGGACGCGCGTCGAGTGACCGGTCGTGTTGTCGAACGCGTGCCGTGCGCGCACGACCGTGCGGTCGTTGGTGCGCTGCGTAAGCAGCAGCACGTCGCGCTCGTTGCCGGCGGCGGCGGCGGCACTCCCGGGCAGCGTCATGCACTGCCTCACGTCCACCAGGATGTCTGCCCGGCGCTGCAGACCACGAAACAGTCGAGCCACCGGTGCCAAGGGATCCCCGCCCCGCGTCGCCGCGATCAGCACACGGTGGGCGTGCATGATTTCCACCGCGTGCTGCGGCACACCGATCCGCCCCACCGTCCCGCCTCGGGCCAGCGATACCGGGATGCCGTGCCGCGCAAATGGCACGCCGATGCGAAGAGACAGGGCGGCCGTTGCCTCGACCATGGCATCCACGGCCGGATCGGCGAAGAGGCTCGCGGCGGCCACTCCGGCGGGTTCGGCCGAACGCAGCGGCAGGTTGGTGAGCGGATGTCCGCGCGCGCTGCCAACGCTCAGATCCATGGCCAGCGAGGCGTCGAGCGGGGACGTGATTCGCGACAGCTGCGTCATGTGAGGATCCCTCGTGCGAGGCCACAATCCGGATGCCGACCACTGCTTTCAATCGGACTCCACACAGACTACGAGCGCGGCGCGCACCCCGCAATTTCAAAGCTTAGCAGATATGCTTTGAGATTCTCGAAGAGATTGTGACACGAGCATGACTTTTCTCGGCAAACTCTACTGCCGCTGCATCCGCGGGATCACAAGCTGAATCCGGTTCCACCCGACTCTGGCGCCGACACACGCTCCACGAACGGCGCGACGGCCTCGAACGAGGCCTGCAATCGTCCCTCGTCGAACCAGCGGACCAGATTGACCTGCTCCCCCTTCTGCATCGCAAGGTCGAGCCGTTCTGCGACGTAAACGCATTCGGCCGGCAGGCTTGGCTCCAGCGGATTGGCACGGCGATGGTGCGTTGCCACCACGGCGACCGCGCCCTTGCCAAGGCCCCAGCGCAGCGCTGCGGCACCACCCAGGACCTCGTGCAATTCCTTGAGCACTCGCGGCATGACCGCCGGGGTCATCCGGACGTCGCGTCGCAACTCCGCCCGCAGCGACCCGAGACGGTCGAAGATCACCAGCTTTCCGACGTCGTGCAGCAGGGCCAGCGTGAAGGCCTCGTCGGGAACGACACCGAAGGCGGGTGCAATGGCCTTGGCAATCGGTGCGGTGCGGATCATGTGCTCCCAGACGGACCTGACCATCTGGTCGTAGGCCGAGCCCGTCCGGCAGAGCGTTGCCTCCACCATGCTGCTCAGGATCACGCTGCGCAGTCCCTGCATGCCGACGCGCCGGATGCACTCGGTGAGCGAACTGTGCGAGCGCCCGTCGTATTCGCGGCGGAGTTGGAAAATCGGAGGAGTGACTGGGCAAGCACGGGATCCTGCTCGACGAGCTTCACCAGCGACGAGATGGCGACGTCGCGCCGCAGCAGATCGAGGGCGCGCTGCGCGGCGGCGGGGGGCTGGCGGACCGTCTTTTCGCCGCTGCGCGAAATCCGTTCGAAGAACGCCATCGCATCGCCGCGGCGGTCCACGGCATCCAGCCCGGACTCGAGTGATTCGAGGGCCGTGCGCATCGCACGACGGACGTCGGATCCGGCCTCGACATCGTCATGGATGGAGGGATCGGTGAGAATCGGCCCTGCCAACGGCACGACGATGGCTGGCGCTGGCGACGGCGGCAGGAATCCCGCGGCCGGCACATCCGCCGACTCCGACGCACGCCCGGGGGAGGCCGCGGCAGAGGGCTCCGCAGCCGGGACGTATGGCGTCTTCGTGACCATGCGGGTAAAGGCCTTCGGCAGCATTGTGCGATGGCGACGAGGTAGTTCAGGGCCGGGCGGGCTGCCCAGTGCCGATGCTCACATCCAGTATCGACCGGTGACGGCTCGTGTTGAGCACATGGGGCTACTTTGCAGACATGACTCACGACGCCCCGCTCCCGCCATCGCCCTGGCTCGGCGAGGTCCTCGAAGCACTGCCGGGGCCCGGACTACTGGTCGATGCGCACAGCACCGTGGTGAGCCGCAACCGGGCGGCCGCTGCGGTGCACATCGGCCAGGATGCCGCGGACGCGCTCGAGCCCTTCGGTGTGGCAACTGCTGCGGATCGGGCGACGGCGCTGGCCGGGCTGGCAGCCGTACTCGCGGGCCGCCAGCGCGCCTTCACGCTCGAGTGCGCGCCGTCAGACGCGCGACAGGTCCTGCGCGTCACGCCACTGACGGCAGCCAGCGGTGGCAGTGGCGCCGTCATCGCGCTCACTTCTCTCCCCGTCGCGACGGCGGCGGCCGCGGCCATCGAAAGCGCCAATGCGCCGTTCGACGCGCTCTTCGCCGCGGCCGTGGAGCCGATGGTGCTCACCGATCGCGACGGCGCCATCCTTGCCGGCAACCCTGCCGCACAGACCCTGCTGGCGTGCGATGCGACCGCGATCCTGCGCCTGCATTTCGCGTCGTTCCTCGCGGCCGGCAGCGGGAGCACGTCACCGGGCGTGGCGTGGCAGGCGCTGCAACAAAACGGTGCGTGGCGAGGCGCCGGGAGTCTGCTGCTCCGCGACGGCATGCGTGATCTCGAAGTCGCGGCCACCGCGAACGTCATGCCCGACCGGCACCTCGTCTGCTTCCGCGACGTGACGGATGAGCTGCAGAAGCGGGCGCAGCTTCGTCAGGCACAGAAGATGGAGTCGGTCGGGCTGCTCGCCGGCGGAATGGCGCACGACTTCAACAACCTGCTGACGGTGGTGCTCGCGAACGCCGACCTGGTGCTCGAATCGCTCCCGCCGGAACACACCGACTTGCGCGACGAGGTCAACCAGATGATCCAGGCGGCGAAGCGTGGCAGTGAAATGGTGCGCAAGCTGCTCGCGTTCAGTCGCCGCGACACCATCGAACGCCGTGCCATCTCACTGGAGGCGGTGCTCTCGGAAACGCGGGCGCTGCTCGTCCGACTGCTCCCTGCAAACATCATCATCCAGCACGAGGTGAGCAGCGACCTCCCCGGTGTGCTCGCCGACACCGGCGCGGTGCAGCACATGCTGATCAATCTCGCCACCAATGCGCGCGATGCCATGGCGACGGGGGGCGTTCTCACCATGCGTGGCGCGCTCGACCCGCTGGTGGTACGTCCCGACGGCACGATGGGCCCGATGGTGACCGTCACAGTCGAAGACACGGGCCGCGGCATGGATGCCGAGGTCCTCGAGCACCTCTTCGAGCCCTTCTTCACCACCAAGCGACCTGGGGAAGGCACCGGTCTCGGCATGTCGATGGTCCACGCGCTCGTCCACCAGCTTGACGGCACGGTGCGGGTGCAGAGCACGGTCGGCGTCGGTACGACGGTGACGATCGCCTTGCCGCCTGCCGACCTCACGCATCGGTTCGTCACCCCGCTGGCGTCGCCGCGCATCCGCGACGGAGCGACCGAGACGATTCTGCTGGTGGAAGACGAGGACATGGTGCGGCGCGCCGGCCGCCGCATCCTGGAGAAGCACGGCTATCGCGTGCTGCTGGCTGCCGACGGCGCCGAGGCGCTGATGGTGTTGCGTGAGCGCGGTGACGAGATCGCGCTCGTGGTGAGTGACGTCCTGATGCCGCGCATGGGTGGCCGGGAGCTCTATGCCGCGCTGCGCGACGCGGGCTACCGGATGCCCTTCCTCTTCACGACCGGCTACACCGATCGAATGACCACCGACAGCGCGGCGCTCGACCCGAGCGTGCCGGTGCTGCCGAAACCGTGGACGTGGACGGAACTCGCGGCGAGTGTCCGCGCCGCAATCGATGCCGGAGCCGCGGCGGGCTGAGTGTCGCCCGGCACCGGTGCTGCCGGCCGGGAGGGCGCGGGACATTCGGCGCGACACCGACGACGCGGCGTGATCCGGTGTGGATCGCGCCGCGTCGGTCGTCCGTCACTGGCTCGTGCGGGTGATCAGAAGCCACCCGGGCCGCGGCCACCACCACCACCGGGCCCGCCAAAGCCCTGCGGCTGGACGATGCGCGTGGGGACCCGCTTCCAGACCTCGTCGCCGAGGATCGCCTTGGCGCCGTTGGTGCCAGCGAGGCGGAGCCGGGTGCCACGCTCGAAAAACGGGCGCAGCTTCACGCCGAAGAGCACGGCGGGGTCGGGGTTGCCCCCTTCCTTCTCGATCGCAGCGCGGGCCTGCGTGACCAGGGTGTCGACCTGAATCTGGATGGAATCGGCCAGCGTCTGCAGCTTCGCGACCTGCGCATCGGTCAGGCCGATGGAGTCGCGCGCCTGGATGATCTGCAGCGGGATGTTCGGGAAGAATCGGCCGACACCGGCCGACATCGCTTCGCCCGTCAGCCGGCTGCCGGCTGCGCCGCCGAAGGCCGCACGGAGGCGGTCACGCGTCTGGTCGGGGCCGAGGGTGTAGCGGATGTTGAAGCCGACCTGGAACGGGAGGCGAATGCCCGTCTGATTGCCGCGCACCGCACCGAAGCGCTCGTTGACCTCGTACGTGTAGCGGTTCGTCGCCGCGTCGAAGCCGCGGACGAAGAGCAGCGTGTTGTCGGGCTGCGAGAACGAGCCCCAGCCGCGGAGGTCGTTGCCACCGTGCAGGGCCTGGTCGATGCCACCGATCAGGTTGGCCGTCACGAGCGAGAACGTCAGGCGCCGATCGAGCTTGAGGATGGTCGGGCGCCAGTTGAGCTGCAGGTCGAAGCTGGGCTGCCACGGCCCGGTGCACGAGTTGCGTTCCGAGAGCGTGCCGCGCTGCGACTGCAGGCAGGCGCGGCCCGGATTGCCCCTGGAATTGAGCAGCGTGGTCATGCCGGCGGCCAGCTCGGCATTGCCGGCCGTGGTCGGGTCGAAGATGAAGGCGCGGTCGTTGCGGGCGCCGTCGCCGTTGATGTCGGCGCTGACGAGCGGCGTGAACGGCGAGCCTGAGGTCGCACGGCCGATTGCCGTGATCTCGAAGCTGGACGTCAGCGGGTACGTGACCGTTCCGATGAGATTGTGGCGGCGGTTGAAGGCGCTGGTCGCCCACTCCGCGACGTTCGGATTGCCGGCGGTGGTGGCCGAGGCAAAGCCGCCACCGGCACCGCCGAAGCCCTGACCGGTCTGGCTGCGCGCGTCGGAATAGGTGTAGCTGGTGTTGACGATCGCGCCCTTGCTGGTGAAGCCGCCCAGCGCGACGGTGGCCTGCCACTGCTCCGTCCTGTTCAGCGAGTTCACGTCGAACACGGAGCCGAAGCGCTGGTCGCGACGCGAGAGCTGCACCGGGACCGCACCGGTCGTCGTGATGATCGACGACGACGGCACGAAGACGGGACGGTTGCCTTCCGACGCGAGCGCGAACTGCGGTGCGGTGTTCAGGTTCAGGTCACTGTAGCCCGTCTGGGCCTCGCCGCGCGAGCCGCTGAAGTCCACGTTCAGGCTCATGCGGCCGAAGACGCGCTTCGAGGCGCCGATCGAGGCGCGCCAGGCGCGCGGGTTGCTGTAGTCGCTGTCGAAGGTGGTGACGTTGCGCGCGATGTTGCGCTGCACCGGCGGACCGCCGGCGAGGCACTGCGTCGGCACCGTGGTCGGATTGGTGAAGAAGCCGGTCCAGTCGGGGATCGGCACGCCGGCGCCGACACAGGCAATGGCCTGCTCACCGGTGGGCAGACCGGTGGCCGTCTGTGCGCCTGCGAAGAGCTGCGTGTTCGGTGCATCGCGGAAGCGGCCGATGCCACCACGCACGGTGAGCTGGCCCTGCCCGAACGGGTTGCCGCCCCCCGCAGTCTCCGGCTGACGCGGCGACCAGCTGAAGCCGACACGCGGCAGGAAGGCGCCGTCGCGCGGGATGAGGTCCGTCTTGCGACCGAAGGCGGAATCGACGGCGAGGTTACGCGCCGGTGCCCCCTCGAATTCCGACCCTTCGAACCGGCCGCCGAACACGAACTGCAGGCCGTCCCGCGGACGCCATGTGTCGCCGATGTAGATCCCGGTATTGATGGTGCTGCCCGACCGCTCCGGCGCGGCGAGCGTGCGGTTGAAGCTGGCCGGCCGGTTGGACTCGAAGTCGGCCAGCGAGTTGAAGGTGAACGTCCCGAAGCGGTTGAACGCCTGGTCCTGCGTGTAACCGGTGCGATTGATCAACCCGCCGATCTTGAGGCGGTGCTTGCCGCCATCGAGCAGCAGTGAGGTCTCGTTCGTGGCTTCGAACACGGTGTTGTCGCTCTGCGCGAGCAGCGAGGTGCTGCCACCGAACTGCAGGGTGCTGAAGCCCTGCGTACCGTCGCTGAGCTCGGAGAGCGTCTGGACACGGCCCAGCGGCAGCGTCACGAACGGAAGACCCGTGCGATTGTCGATCTGCAGGCCTGCACGCAGCTCGTTGATCACGCCCGTCCCGAATCGCGAGGAGAGCACCAGCGAGCCCCCGCCACCGCCGTTCTCGGTCGTGCCACCGGTCTGCGGCAGGGCCAGTGATCCGACGCGGGTCGGGGTCTGGTCGCTCAGGCGCCAGTCGCCGCGCAGGGTGAGCGTGTGCGCGTCAGCCAGCGAGTAATCCATGCGGCCGAGCAGCGTGAGGTTGTCGGCATTGCGGTTGTCGTCGATCAGGCCGCCGGCCCCGGCCACGCCGTAGCCGTTCACCAGCGACAGGAACCGGGTCACCGAATCGGGCGACGCGCCGAGACGCTCCCGGGTCGCGGCATCCGCAGCCAGCAACGACGGCAGCAGGTCGGCCCGACGACGGCCCTGCAGCGCGCCGAAGAAGAACAGTTTGTCCTTGATGATCGGGAAGCCGACACCGGCACCGAATTGGTTCTGGTTGAAGGCACCGCCGAAGGCGCCGCTGGTGCCGCCCTGCTCGAGGGTGAGTTCGCGATAGCGACCGATGTACGACAGCGACCCCTGCACGACGTTGGTGCCGCTACGCGTGGTCTGCGAGACCTGGCCGCCGGAGAACTGGCCGCGCGCCACGTCATACGTGTTGGTGACGACGCGGGTGCCGCGGATGGCGTCTTGCGGGACGGCGCCGGCCGAGAACGAGAGGCCGTCGAGCGTCACGTTGTTGCTGGCGGCCGACTGGCCGGCGACGCTGAAGTTCGCCGCGCCACCGCCGCCGGCCGTGTCACCGGGGGTGAGAATCACACCAGGCGCGAGCGACGCGATCGCCGTCGGATCCGAGGCATCGACCGGGAGGCGGGTGGCCAGTACGCCGTCCACCACGCGTTCGGACCCGCCCGGCGTCGGCGGTCCGCCGCGCCCGTCCTGCGCCGGACGCCGCGCGCCGCGCACCTCCACGCGGGCAAGCGTCTGCGCCGTGCTCTGACCGAGCGTCACGTTACGCACGATGCGATCGTCGTCACCGTTGCGCGTCACGGTGATCACGGTGGGCTGGAAGCCGATGAAGCGCACCGTCAGACGGTAGGTGCCGCCGCCGTCGGGGAACAGCACCGTGTACTTGCCCTGCGCATTGGTGCGCTGGCGCCGCGTGACCTGCGTCTCGGTCGACTGCACCTCGATCTGGGCATTCTCGACCGGCACCCCCGACGGGTTCTTGACCACGCCGGTGATGATGTCGGTGGAGGCGCCGACCTGCGCGCGGAGGAAGGTCGGCACGGCAAACAGGAGCGCCACTGGAACGGCATATCGGCGCAGTCGGCGCGCCAGTGCAAAGCGTGTCATGATCAGTCGTCGAGCGGAGAGAGTCGAGGGCACCGTGACCATCGTGCCGATCCGGGCAGGGGTCGGCTTACGGCAGCCAGAACCTGTCAGGTGGGTATACACTGCCTGACGGCGCAGCGTTGGTGCCCACACGGCGGAGGCCGCGGTCGGTGCTGACCGGATGCGGTACGCGCGACGGTCATCGTTGGTGTCCCGTGCCGCGCAACCCATGTTTCCCCAGACAGGACCGGCGACACTCGCGCCGTTGCGCTCGCATGAGTCACGCGCGATGCTGCCGCGCGACCACGTCGGCATATTGCGCGCACTGGAGCGGCCGCCACTCGCGCCACTCTCATCAGCCCGGCTCGTGACTCGGTCCGATTTTTCGCACACCTCACGCCGGGACGACGCCTTGGCCGATACGGGCACCGCTGCACCACCGACCGCGTTGACCGGCGCTCGGCACGCCATCGCCCTCGGCGGTGCCGCCATGCCGCAGGGGTGGAGCGTGCCTGCCGTGATCACCGTGATCGTCGCGCTCGGTGCGATGGCGCTCCTCGTGCAGCGGCGGCGCAACGCGGCGCTGGTGGCGCGGGCACGGGCCGCGGAAGCGTCGGCGCGGCGGATTCTCGCGGAGGAAGAGCGGTTTCGGCTGCTGTTCGATCGTGGCGCCGATCCGCAGCTGCTGGTGGATGAGCAACGGATCGTCGCCGCCAATCCCGCCGCCGCTGCGCTTCTGGGCACCGGTATCGGCGGGCTGCTCGGGCCGCTGCGCGCGGTGCTCCCCGATGCCGCCGAGCCGCCGACGTCGCGCGATGCGGAGCTGGCCGTCGAGACGGAGGCCGTCGACGCCGGTGGGACGGCCATTCCGGTGTCGCTGCGACGCACCGTCATCCCACTCGACACCGGCGACCTGCAACACTACCAGCTGCGCGACCTGCGTGACACGCGACGGCTCGAGGCGGAACGGCGCGAACTCGAGGGCCAGCTCCTGGCCAGCCAGCGACTCGAGGCGCTGGGCACGCTCGCCGGTGGGGTTGCCCACGACTTCAACAATCTGCTGACGATCATCCGCGCCAACGCCGAAATCGCGACGATCGCCCTCGATGAAGGCGACGCGCCCGGCGTGACGGAATCACTCGATGCGGTGATGCAGGCCAGCGACCGCGCCCGCGACATCGTCAAGCAGATCCTGCTGTTCTCGCGCCGCGCCGTTCCGTCGCACGAGCGCATCAACATCGCCGCGCTCATCACCGACACGCAGACGCTGCTCCGCGCGACCATCCCGAGCACCGTGCAGCTGCTGCTCGAGGTGCGCTGCGCCGAGGCATGGATCATCGCGGACGGGACGCAGATGCAGCAGCTCCTGCTCAATCTCTGCAGCAATGCCGAACACGCGATGCGCCACACCGAGGGCGGCATGCTGCGCCTCACGGTGGACACGCTGTCGCTGCAGGACGCACCGGTGGCCGTGCGACATCCAGACCTCGGTCCCGGCGACTATGTGCGACTGGTCGTGCGCGACAGCGGGGTCGGCATGACCGATGACGTGCGCGAGCGCATCTTCGAACCGTTCTTCACCACCAAGCCGGTTGGAGAAGGAACCGGTCTCGGGCTTGCCGTCCTCCACGGCATCGTGCTCTCGCACCATGGCTCGGTGCACGTGGCCTCGGTTGCAGGCGAGGGGACGCAGGTCGAGCTGCTCTTCCCGCGCGGTGAAGCGCAGGGGGAGGGCGCCCAAGGCGTGCCGTGTCCAGCACCCCTTTCGCTCCGCGCGATCACGCCACGCGACGACGCGGCGATCGGCCACGCACCGCCGCTGATCCTGCTGGTGGACGACGAACCGGCCGTGCTCCGGGCAGCGGAGCGTGGCATCCGCAGCGCCGGCATGCGCGTCGTGACGGCACCAAGTGCGAGCCGGGCGCTCGAACTGCTGGAGCGACTCGACGACATCGCGGTGATGATCACCGACCAGACCATGCCGGAGATGACCGGGCTCGCGCTGGCGGAGCGTGTCCGCCTGTTGCGGCCGTCACTGCCGATCATTCTCAGCACCGGCTACACCGGGCGCCTCGCTCCGGACCGGTTGAAGGCAGCAGGGGTGCGCGCGATGCTCGACAAACCCTACACGCTGGCGCAGCTGACCGAAGCGATCGGGGTGGCGCTGGCCACCGATCGGCCGCCCCGCGCCACCGGGCCGGCCTGACGCGAGTATCTTGCGGTCACGATCTCCGCGGCACCGGACCGCGCAGCCTCACCCCTCTGTCCCGAGCTCCCGTGGCCGTTCCCACCTTCGCTTCCCTGTCGCTCGATGCGGCGCTCATGTCGGCCGTCAAGGAGCTGGGGTTCGCGCGGCCCACACCGATCCAGCTCGACTCGATCCCGCCCGCCCGCGACGGCCGCGACGTGCTGGCGTGCGCACAGACCGGCAGCGGCAAGACGGCGGCGTTCCTGTTGCCGATCCTGCATCGCATGCTGGCGGGCAAGCAGGGTGCCACCCGCGCACTGATCGTCGTGCCGACGCGTGAGCTCGCGCTGCAGGTGCTCGAGACGGCGCAGGCGCTGACGGTGCATACGCCGCTGACGAGCGCGGCGATCTACGGCGGCGTGGGCATGGGTCCACAGGAGCACGCGTTCCGGACGAAGGCGGACCTGATGGTGGCGACGCCCGGTCGCCTGCTCGACCACATGACCAAGCCGTACGCCTCACTGGCGGGCGTGCAGCATCTGGTGCTGGACGAGGCCGACCGGATGCTCGACATGGGCTTCCTGCCCGACATCAAGCGCATCCTCTCGCACCTGCCGGCGAAGAAGCAGGTGCTGCTGTTCAGCGCCACGATGCCCGATGCGATCGTGCGCCTCTCGAAGGAACTGCTGAAGGACGCCGCGCAGATCAACCTCGAGCGGAAGTCGGCGCCGGCGAGCGGTATCACGCAGGCCCTCTACCCGGTGTCGCAGGACCTGAAGCCGATGCTGTTCGTGAAGCTGCTGGAGCGTGGCGACATGAAAGAGGCGCTGGTCTTCACGCGTACCAAGCACCGCGCCAACCGGCTCTTCGAACTGCTGGAGAAGCACGGCGTGAAGGCGGCCCGCATCCATGGCAACCGCTCGCAGGCGGCGCGTGTGGCGGCGCTGGATGGCTTCAAGAACGGCAGCATCCGCGTACTCGTCGCGACTGACGTGGCCGCGCGCGGCATCGACGTGGCCGACCTCGGCCACGTGGTCAACTTCGATGTGCCGGCGCAGCCCGAGGACTACATCCACCGGGTGGGCCGCACGGGCCGCGCCGAGGCGACGGGTGATGCATTCACGTTCGTGGCCCCGGAAGAGGAGGCCGACGTGCGTGCGATCGAGAAGGCGGTGGGACGCCGGCTGCCGCGGGTGACCCTGCCCGACTTCGACTACACGGCGAAGACGGCGCAGCAGTTCGAGGTGCCGATTGCCGACCGCATCAAGGAGATCCGCGCGCGGAAAGCCGCCGACCGACAGCGGTCGGCGGAGAAGGCAGCGCGCAAGTCGGGGCAGCCGATGCCTGCGCCGCGTGGTGGCGGGACAGGTGCCGGCACCAGCGCCGCTGCAGCGCCGCGGCGTTCGGCGGCGTCAGGTCGCCCGACACCGACGGAGGGCGTCGGTTCACGACCGGCCGCTGATGGTGCGGCCCCGGGCCGCCGCCGGCGCGGCGGTGGCGGCGGCCGGAGTGGCGGTGGCGGTGGCGGTGGCGGTGGCGG
>Ga0105048_10013862_pt1 | contig 12577 bp, 11 predicted proteins | sample MAT05_FD_78382 | JGI IMG/M metagenome (GOLD analysis project Ga0105048, IMG submission 78382) | Freshwater microbial communities from Lake Fryxell liftoff mats and glacier meltwater in Antarctica - MAT-05 | ecosystem: Environmental > Aquatic > Freshwater > Ice > Liftoff microbial mat | place... | reverse complement strand
GCGAGATCGGTGAGCGACATCCGGCCATCGCCGACGAGCGCGACGACGATGGCCTGATCGATGTCGTCGATCTGTCGGCTGGCGCTCGTCTTCGCGGCCTGAGATCGGTCACTTTGTCGGGGATCGTCCGTCATGGCCGCCATTCTGACCGACTTTCGGCAGGCGCTCGACACGATCGTCCAGCACTGAGACCATATGTCATGGATCCCACCGTGGCCGACCTGCCGACCGACCATCCGGGAGTGACCGATCCGGTGTATCGCGAGCGGCGATCCATCATCGCCAGTGCTGCCGCCGGCGCACCGGCGGGGTCCGCTCCACGCCGCATCGACTACACCGCTGCCGAGGACGACACCTGGCACACGGTGATCGAATCGCTCCAGCCGCTGCATGCCGAATACGCCGTGGAGGCATACCGCGATGGTGCCGCTGCGCTTGCCCTGCCGATCGATCAGGTGCCGCAGTTGGCCGACGTCACCGACCGACTCCGGCAGCTGACCGGCTGGAAGGTGTCAGCCGTGCCCGGGCTGGTGCCGACGCGCACCTTCTACGGCTCACTCGCCGATCGCACGTTCCTGTCGACGCAGTACGTGCGTCACCCGTCGGTGCCGTTCTACACGCCAGAGCCCGACATCATCCACGAGCTGATCGGGCATGTGAACGCGCTCGCCAATCCACGGTTCGCGGCGATCTACGAAGCGGCTGGACGAGCGAGTCGGAGGGCGACGACAGACGTCGCGCTCGAACGGTTCAGCCGGCTCTTCTGGTTCACCCTCGAATTCGGCGTCGTGCACGAGAACGGGGCACTGCGCACCTTTGGTGCTGGACTGCTCAGTTCGTTCGGCGAGATCCAACAGTTCCGCACGGCCGAGATCCGACCGTTCGACCTCGAGGCGATGGCCACCTACGACTACGACATCACCCGGTTCCAGGACGTGCTGTTCGCCGCCGAGTCATTCGAGCAGGTCGAGTCCGAACTGCTCGACTCCTTCTCCGCGTTCTGACCGGCCGAGTTTGTCGGCAGACGCGGTCAGGGCTTGCGGGCCCACGACCAGGGGTAGTCCAGATCACTGATCGCGTTCGCCGCCGCAGTAAGGCCGAGCGGGCTGAACGCATCGAGCATCACGGCGGTCTCGGCCGTGCGATCGACATCGAGGCTGCGCTCGAAGCTGCCCGGCTGGGGTCCGTGCACGAACCCGGCTGGATGCACGCTGATCGAACCAACGCCGATGCCCGAGCCGGCGCGGCTCATGAAGTCGCCACCCGAATAGAACAACACTTCGTCGGTGTCGACATTGGCGTGGTGGTAGGGGATCTTGACCGCGTCTGGATCCGTGTCGAACAGACGGGGCACGAAGCTGCAGATGACGAAACCCTGCCCGGCGAACGTCTGATGCACCGGCGGCGGTTGGTGGATCCGGCCGACGATCGGCTCGAAATCGGCGATGTCGAACGCCCACGGATACAGGCAGCCGTCCCACCCGATCACGTCGAACGGGTGGGTCGCGTGCACGTGACGCGAAAGTCCGCCGCGGGTGCGGACGAGCACCGGCACGTCCTCACCCTCTTCGATCAGCGGCGCGCCGTCGGGTCCGCGTTGATCGCGCTCGCTGAACGGCGCCCCTTCGAGCAACTGGCCACCAGAGCTGAGGTACTTGCTCGGGACGCTGATGTGGCCACGCCCGCCGACGATGAGCATCTCCACGACGCCGTCGGGAACCCAGCGATGGGTGGTGGACATCGGAATGACCACGTAGTCGCCGGCATGCACGGACAGACAGCCGAAGACGCTCTCCAACGTTGCCGTGCCGGACTGCACGTAAACGAGCTCGTCGCCGGTCGCGTTGCGGTAGAGGACACTTGTTGCATTTGCAACGACCCACGAGATCGAGACGTCGTCGTTACCGAGCAGAGGCTGGCGGTCGGTGACGGGGTCGCCGGCGGCGGCCAGTGATCCGGTGCGCAAGTGGTGCGGACGCAGCGGCATGTTCGACTCGAAGACGGGCGGCTGAACATCGACCGCTTCGATCGCCGTGATGGCACTCGGCGAATGGCGGTGATAGAGCAGGGCCGACGCACCGGAGAAGCCTTCGAGGCCCATCAGTTCTTCGAACGCCACCGCGCCATCGACACGGTGCACGGTGTGGCGCTTGCGGGGCACGCTGCCGACGCTGCGGTAGTAGGGCATCTCAGTTCCTCCTCATCGCGGCGGGGCGGGCGGGCGTCGGCAAGACGGTGCCGGTGACGTCGCCGAATCCGATCCTCGGTCGGTTGCCGCCACCGCACCAGCCGCGCATGGTCACGGTGTCTGCGTCGTTCAGGAACGAACGCTTCGTGCCGTCGGCGAGCGTGATTGGTTCGGCACCGCGCCAGGTGAGCTCGATCATGCTGCCCCGCTCGCCAGCGGTCGGGCCGCTGACCGTGCCGGAACCGAACAGATCGCCGGCCCCGGTGGTTGCGCCGTTGACCGTGATGTGGGCGAGTTGCTGGGCGAATGTCCAGTACATCTGATCGAAGTTGGTTCGGGTGATCTCGGTGCCGTTCAGTTCGACCGTCAGCTCGAGGTCGATCGCCCAAAGCCGCTCGGCGCGCAAGTAGGGATCGGGCACGGGATCCTGGCGGGGTGGAGCCACCAGATATGGCCGCAGCGCGTCGATCGTCACGACCCACGGCGAAATACTCGTGGCGAAGCTCTTGGCCAGATTCGGTCCGAGTGGTTGGTACTCGAAGCCCTGCACGTCACGGGCCGACCAATCGTTGAGCAGCACGACGCCGACGATGTGCTGGTCGGCATCGTCCGGGTGGATCCGCGTGGCCGGCGCGCCACCGACGACGAACCCGACCTCGAGTTCGAAGTCGAGCGAGCGGGTCGGCACCAGCCGGGCGAACTCGCCGGGGGCATCGGGGACAAGCCCCTCCGGGCGCTCGATGCCGGTGCCACTGACGACGACGGTGCCGGACCTGCCGTGGTAGCCGACTGGCAGTTGCTTCCAGTTCGCCAGCAACGGCTCGGTGCCAGGGCGCATGATGTGGCCGAGGTTGGTCGCGTGGTGCACCGACGAGTAGAAGTCGACGTAGTCGCCGACCGCGATCGGCAGGAGCACGTCGACATCGCCGATCGGCAGCAGGAGATCGGAGCGATCGGCTCCGCCGAGCAACTCGCCCGCGCGTTCGCGAATCTCGCTCGCCCGCCCCGACCCCATCAGCGCATTCAAGGTCGGCTGCCCGGTGAGCCCGGGGGCGATGCCTGCGGCAGCGAGATCGAGTGCATGATCGCCGATGCGGATCGCGGCGAGAGCCGGCCCGCCGCCGCGAGGGCGCACGATGCCGAACGGCAGGTTCTCGATCGGGAAGTCCGAGCCTGCTGGGACCGGCGCCCAAGTGCTCATGTCAGCTCGTCGAGTTGATCGGCGTGCTCTTCGAGGTGGCCGATGTGGAACGTCTGGAGTTGTGCATCGAGGCCCATCTCGCCGAGCGTCGGGTGCAGGCCGACACGGCCCCAATCGGCATCGGACAATTCGGCGAGCAACGCCCGCAACCGGTCGGCCGAACGCTCGATCGTGTCCATCTGAGCCGCGACTTCGCGGCTGCGATTGCTCGCGATCGCATCGATCCGAGCCTGGTCGTGGCGGGTGCGGCCGAATGCGACCGGCGCATCGGATGCAGCATCGAGGATCTCGTGCAGCCGCACCTGCCAGTAGTCACCGAACTCGGCAACGTGGGCCCAGACCTGATCGGCTTCCCACTGCTCCTGCTCGCCGGGCACCGGCCGGGTGAAACCGTCGTGGTCGGTGGCGGCGTGCTTGCGCAAGCGTTCGAGGGCGACATCGAGGCGGTCGAGCCAGGCGGCAGTTCGTTCGGCGCTGTCGCCGGTCGGCAGTTGCCAATCGTCGGTGACGAACGGAGTCTCCTCGCGCACCGCTTCGAGGGCTGCGACGAACGCCTCGTTCTCTTCGGGTGTCCCGACGGTGACCCGGATCCCGGACGGGAAGGGTCGCACGACGACACCGCGCTTCTCCAGCGCGAGAGCCAGGTCGCTGGATCGAGCGCCCGATGGCAGCCACCAGAAGTTGCCCTGTGACTCGGGCAGACCGAGGCCCGACCTGCGCAGGTGTTGGGCGACCCGGATCCGTTCGTGAATGATGATCGAGCAGCGGCGAGCCACTTCGTCACCGGATGCCAGCGCGACGAGCGCAGCCGCTTGGGCGGGTCCGTTGACGGCGAACGGAATCAGGGCCGCGTTGACCGCAGCGACCACATGGGGATCGCCGACCAGGAATCCGACCCGCAGCGCCGCCATGCCGTAGGCCTTCGACAGCGTGCGCAACACGACCACGTTGGGTCGCTGATCGAGGTACTGCAGTGCGTCGGGAACATCGGCGCCCGTCACGAACTCGTGGTAGGCCTCGTCGATCACGAGCAGGCAGTCGGCCGGCACGCCATCGACCAACCGCTGCAGATCGGCCGCGCGCAGCGCCCCTGAGATCGGGTTGTTCGGGTTGGCGATGAACACCAACTTGGTGCGCTCTGTGATCGCGGCGAGCACGGCATCGACATCGATCGAGAACCGCTTCAGCGGCACGGTCACCTGGTTGGCGACCACGATCCCGCTGAACTGTGGGTAGGCGATGAAGCTCGGCCACGGGAAGACCACATCGTCGCCAGGGCCGGCGAACGCGAGCGCGAGCTGCTGCAACAGCCCGACCGAGCCGGGACCAACGGTCACCCGCTCACGGCTGACACCGATCAGATCGGCGAACGCCTGCGCGACCTCGTGAGCCATGTGGTCGGCGTAGCGGTAGGTGTCGCTCATCGACGCCGCAACTGCTGCCGCCACGCCGGGCAGTGGGCCGAAGGGCACCTCGTTGGAGGCCATCTTGACGGCGGTCTCGATGCCGTGTTCGGCCATCGCCGCCTCGGCACTGCGGCCGGGCGAATAGACGCTGACGTTGGCGAGATGAGGACGAGGCGATGGCGGCCGGACTACGGATTCGACTTCGGGCATGTCAGAGATTGCCACGCCGCTCCTGATCTCGTTCGATTGCTTCGAAGAGGGCCTTGAAGTTGCCTTCACCGAAGCCCTTCGCTCCGCAGCGTTGGATGATCTCGAAGAACACGGCGGGGCGATCCGTGATGGTCTCGGTGAAGATCTGGAGCAGATAGCCCTGCTCGTCGCGGTCGGCGAGGATGTTCAACCGCTGCAGTTCGGGCCACGGCAGATCGAAGGCGGCGAGCCGGTCGCGGGCATCGTCGTAGTACGTGTCGGGCACTTGCATGAACCGCACGCCACGATCGCGCAGCGCCTGGACCGTGGCGACGATGTCGTCGGTGCGCATCGCGATGTGCTGAACGCCAGGGCCGTCGTAGTGCTCGATGTACTCCTGGATCTGGCTCTTCTTCAAGCCGTCGGCCGGCTCGTTGATCGGCATCACGATCTTGCTGCCGTCCCACACCACCGTGCTCACGAGGGCCGAGTGTTCGGTGCGGATCTGGGCGTCGTCGAAGGTCTGTAGTTGCGAGAAGCCGAGCACGTCGCTGTAGAAGCCGACCCAGTCCTCGAGCTTGCCCTGCTCGACGTTGCCGACGATGTGGTCGATCCGCTCGAGACCGACCGGCGGGCCGACCGTGGGATTGGGCAGGTTGTCGTCGGAGTAGCCGGGCTCGAGCATCTCGCTGCGGTAGCGGCTGCGGTTGACGAAGGTGTGCACCGTGTCGCCGAAAGCAGCAACCTGGGCCAGTTCGAGATCGCCGTTGCTGTCCGATTCGATCCACGGATCGCGCACGTTCCGGGCGCCGCGAGCGACGGCTGCGGCATGCGCTGCAGTGGCGTCGTCGACGAGCCAGGCGAGGTCGTGCACACCGTCGCCATGGGTGCGGACGTGATCGGCGATCGGCGAGTCCGCCGACAGCGCGCCGGACACGACGAAGCGGATGTCGCCCTGCTCGAGCACATAGCTGGCCTTGCCCGTCATGCCGGTCTCGGGGCCGCCGTAGGCAGTGCAACGGAACCCGAACGCCGACATCAGGAATCCGGCCGTGGTCCGAGCGTTGCCGACCCAGAACTCGACGCAGTCCCAGCCGAGCAACTCGGCGTTGAGAGCCTTCGGTTCGGTTGCGGTCGAATCGGACACGGTTGCGCTCATCAGACGATGGGACCACGCACCCGGCGGATGCGCAACCGGGCCGCCCATCACTGAGCACTCTGCTTGATCTCGGCTGCTTTCGTGAGCAGACTGCGCAGATGATCAGCGATCACGACCTGCTCGGCCAACTCGCCAGCGCGACCCGCCCGAACGTGCTCGATCTGTCGCGACGCGTCGGCCAAGCCCGCAACACCGTGCAGGCCCGCCTCGATCGGTTGCAGGCGAGCGGTGTGGTCCGGGGCTACGAGCCGGTGATCGACCTCGCTGCACTCGGCTACACGGTGCTTGCGTTCACCACGCTCGAGATAACCCAGGGTCAAGAACGAGCGGTGATCGAAGGTCTCGCGCTGATCCCGGAGGTGCTCGAAACGCACAAGATCACCGGCCCTGGCGATCTGCTGTGCCGAATCGTGGCCCGCACCAACGAGCACCTCCACGAGGTGCTCGAACACGTCCTGACGCTGCCAGGTATCGCCCGGACGACGTCGGCTCTGGCGCTCAGCTCGCCGATCCAGGAGGTGCACCCATCTGCGGCAGTGGTTGCCCGCCTCAAGGACTGAACACGCGAAAGAACCCAGCGGACCGCCGAACAATGTTCAGCGATGCACTGGGCTCTTTGCGCTCGCAACGGGCGGCCTACATCTGGTGGACAGACGTCGAGCGGGTGACGAAGCGCGGCATCAGCAGCGCTGATGCAACGACCACGAGAGCGGCGAAGAACAGAAGCCAGGCATGGCCCGATTCGAGCGCGAGGGGTTCCAGAAACGACTCGGTTTGCACGGCGCCGATGAAGGCGGCGATTCCGAGCACGGACCCGAAGAAGAGCGCTCCGCTGCGTGAACTGGTGACGCCGGCGATCAGCAAGCATCCGCCGACGAACGCCTCGATCAGACCGAGCGTCGTGGTGTGGTTGAAACCGAGTACTTCGACGACGGGGATCTCCATTGGACCGTCGAACCCGCCACGCACGACGGCGAGCAGGCCGACCACCAACAGCACCAGACCGACGATTGCCGCAATGATCGCATCAGGGGAGAAGCGGCGGGTGTAGGCCGTCTGCACCGCGCCGACGGGGGCGGCGACGGTCCTGACCTGCATCGCGGGCGCAACGACGGCCGGCTCCTGGGCGACCATGACTCGGTCGATCTGCGGGCTGGCAACGACTCGCTGTTCGGCTACCACCGCTTGCGCGTCTGGTATTGCCGCGTCTCCGTAGGTTTCACGGCGGACGTATTGGGGACCATCGAGGTCTGACATGGCGTGCTCCTTTGGTCTCGGGGACGATCAGCGGCTGTGAGCGGTACGGCCGTTGGCCGCCCGATAGATGAGTAGGGCGAGGACCGATCCGATGATCGAGCCGATGATTCCCGAAGCCTGGAACGCTCCGTCGGCGCCGTCCTTGCGGAACAGGGCGTAGCCGATGAAGCCACCGATGAACGACCCGACGATGCCGAGCAGAATGGTGCCGGCGAGCGACATGGCGTCGTTGCCCGGAACGACCGCTCGGGCGATGAAGCCGCCGACGAGGCCGATGACGATGAGGAAAAGAATGAAGCCGATCATGACGAAACTCCCTGTTTTGTTTGATCTGTCTGCCAGTGATTGGCGACGGATGCAATAGCCACAGGTGCCCACATATAAACAAAAGCCACGAACTCGATGTTCGATTGGTCGGATCCCCGACGTTCCGCGCCGGGCAAATTGCGAAAGGTAGCTGAGGTCGTTTCGCCTCGTTCAGGGCACGGTCTCGGCACCAGTGGAACTGGTGGTCGTCGATTCTTCGCTCGGCGGCGTCGTGTCCTCGGGCGTCGTAACCGGCGCCGAACTGCTCGTGGTGGTCGACGACGGCGCTGACGTGCTCGTGGTCGAAGTCGTGGGTGATTCCGGCGGCGTGGTGGTCGTGGTTGTCGTCGTCGTCGAAGTTGTCGTCGTCGAAGTCGTCGTCGACTCGGCCACGGTGGTCGATGTCTCGGCCACCGTCGTGGAGGTGTCGACCGGAATCTCTTCGCGCGGGGGCGGTGCGACGAGCGCAGAACTGAAGAACGCGAGTCGGTACCGGTGTGGAGCCGGCCAGGCGTCGCGCAGCATGTTGCGTGCGTTCTGGGAGATGCTCACCACCAGCGAGCCGCCGTCGAGCCAAGGCATCAGGTGGGCGTGGTAGGTGTTCATCAGCGGGTCGCCACCCCGGGGCTCGATGCTGCGCGACTCGGTGGTGGTCCAGGGTCCCCACGGATCGTTGGCGACATCGACCGCCAACGATTCGCCCCAGTACCCGTTCACCTTCGTGACAGCGACCCATTGGCCGTTGAGGTAGCGCGGCTGCATCGGGTTCTCGGCCCAGTATCGCTGCATGATCGGCACCGATGCGGCGGCGTCGTAGGTCCAGCCGTCGGCGGTGCGGTATTCGAGCGGCGCTGCGAAATTGCCGAGCGGCACCCGTGCCAGCCACATCACGGTGCCGGAGTGCGGTCCGTTGAAGTACCCACCTTCGCGCTGCAGGTTCTGCTCGAAGTTGTTGCCGAACAGGTACGTGTAGTCGGCGTCGCTGTCGACCGCATAGCCATAGATCGGCTGCACGCCACTGTTCGGCGCGGCGCTGAAGGACAGCCGGGCAAGAGATTGAGCGTCGTACACCGCCAGCCACGTGCGAGCCGGATGCCACCCGAGCCCATTGGGCGGCGATGGTTCGTAGCCGTCCTTGGTCATCTCTGCCCAGAACACGTACACCTTGCCGCCGAACGTCTGCCCACCCATTGGCCAGAACCACTTCGACAGGCGACTCTCGCCCGTTCCGTTCTCGAACGACTTCGGGTTGTCGATCGTCCCACGGTGGTACAGCGTGAAACAGCTGCCGTCCTGCACCATGGCGGTGTTGTGACCGAACGCGGCCTGACCGAGGGTCGTGGCCGTGCCTGAGTAGTCGACGAACGTGTCCTGGAACAGCCACAGGTACCGGTTGCCGCCCAGTGGATACACATGCTGATAGTCGTGACCAATGACCGGACCCACTCGGTCGCTGAAGAACGCGTCGAGCGCGCCCGCCGAAGTGCCCGACGCACAACCGACGTCGGTTGCCACGTATCCAGCGGCGGTCATGCGCGTCCGATCGGCCCACGGCGACACGACCGGGGGCGCGGTGTTCACCGTCTCTTCCGGGATCGGACGACTGACGAGCGCCGGATCCAGCGGTTCGGGAATGGGGACGGGCACCGTGGCTTCGGCTGCCGCGGTGTCGAGCGTGGTCACCTCGGACGCAGAACCAACTGGAGGATCGTCGGTCGCGACCGGGACCGTCGATGGTGTCGACGATGTCGACGATGTCGAGCTCACCGGCCCTGTGACCTGCGGTGCAACGGTACGAACTGGCACCGAGATGTCCGCTGGCTGATAGTCCGCGTCCATCTCGACGTGGTGCTGGACGGCTCTGGCCGGGGACCAGTTGCCATTGATCGACACCAACAATCCGAGCAGCACCGCCACGATTGCGATGTTGCGCAGTGGATGTGACGGAGCGACGGGAACGGTGGACGGTTTGGCCGAATACTCGCGTAGTGCCAGGTCGTCGATCTCGGGGTTGCGAGCGCTGACCGGATCGAGGTCCGGCCCTGCATCGAGGGGTGCGTCGGCCCCCGGCTCGCTCGACGGGTCCACCGCAAGAAAATACCACCGATCGGAGAAGGTGCCACCGCGCCTCGTCAAAGCGACCGATCTGCTGCATACGATGGTTCATCCGGCGAACTTGAGGGAAAGACCCGCCTCGTGCACACCAAATCCGCGCAGCAACCCATCGCACGGCGACCAACGACACTCTTCGGCACAGGCCGCCGCAATCGCCGCGCGGGCCGCCGCCGCTTCTCGTTCCTCCAGAGCCTCGACCTCGCGCTCACCGATCCGCCGTCGCTCTGCTGCGACGACGATCACCTTTGTCCTGCGTGCCGGGCAGAATCGAACCTCGAACTCGCCCACGCCGCAAGCTGAGCCTTTGCTGGCTGGTGCCGGGCTGGGCGGACGGAACTGCGGGCGGAGTCAGGGTCCTCGCCGCCGGGCGATCAGTCCTTCGGAACGGCGATGAGGCGAGTTGTCGAGCCGGACCACACCACCATTGGACGAGCGATCGCTCCGCCGTCGTGGAGGTCGAAATCACGGCCGATGATCGTGGCCGGGACACCGGCTGCGCGCGCTGCGGCGACCACGGCATCGATGCCACGGACCCCGCTCGAATCGATGAACGTCACCTGCGAGAGGTCGATGTGCAGGTGTTCAGGGAGATCGCCGATGGCGAGATCTCCGGCGATCGTGAAGGTGGAAGCCGAATGCACGTCGATCTCACCGATAGGCACCAGGCGGACCTGGCGGCGATCATAGAGAATCTGGATCGAGAGGCTGGTGCCACGCACGACAGCCAGCCCATTTGCAGCGTCACCTGTGCCCATCGGGACCCCCTTCGACGGCGCAGTACCCGTCGCCGCTGTCGCCGAAACCAGCGACGAGCAATCAAAGAGTCGGCCCTCAGGCCGCGGTGTAGCACGACCGCAGCCGAGGACGCTCAGTGTCGACCGCGACCAGCCCGTCGTCGACCAGTTTGACCAGATGGGCGAGCACGCTTCGCGCCGCTGGTCTGTGTAACTCGCGGCGCACCTCGGCGTACAGCACCGCAACCATGTCCGGAACCCGCTGCACGCCGGCCCGCACGAGATCGACGATCTGGATCTCCCTCGCCACCCGATGGGCGAGATAGGCATCGAGGAACGGGGCGACGTCGGTGACCGGATTGCCGTGCGTAGGCCACAGGGTGGTGTCGGAACGACCGATCACCTTGCGCAGCGACTCCATGTAAGCGCGCATGTCGCCGTCTGGCGGCGACACGACGGTGGTGCTCCATCCCATCACGTGATCGCCGCTGAACAACGCCCGCTCCGCATCGAGCGCGAAGCAGAGGTGGTTCGACGTGTGGCCCGGGGTGTGTACCGCGCGGATCGTCAAGCCGTCGAACGTAGTCGCGACGTCGCCATCTGCGACCGCGATGTCCGGCACGAAGTCGAGGTCGATCGTCTCGGCTGGTTCCTCGACTGGCTGACCATCGATCAGGATCGGCTCCGATGGCTCCGGCTCATGGTCTGGATCATGGTCTGGTTCGTCGTCGTGTTCATCGTCGTGCTCATCGTGAGGGTCGTTCTCGACGAGTCCGTGCGGTCCGAACGCGATGGTCGGCGCTCCGGTTTCGCTCTGCAACCAGGCGCTCAGCGGTGAGTGGTCGGCATGACAATGGGTGACGAGGATCGCCGCGACCTGCACTCCCCGCAGCGCAGCCGCCAGCGCGTCTCGATGCGAGTCGAGCTGGGGGCCCGGGTCGATGACAGCCACCGGCGCCCCGGCGCGACCAACGATGTAGGTGCCGGTACCGCGATAGCTGAACTTGCTCGGGTTTCGGGCGATCACCCTGCGGATCAGCGGCGACACCTGCTCGGCGACCCCGTAGTGGACGTCGTCGAGCGGCGGTACGAACGGGATCTCAGCCATCACGAAACGTGGCGATCGATCTGACCTCGCCGACCTCGCGGCCGTGGCCGAGGATCCGCTTGCGGACCAGCGGGGTGACCGTCCGGACGTCGACACCCAACGTTTCCAACGCGTGCACCATCACGGCGGGCACCGCTCGACTGGCACCGTCGGCGACCTTCATCGCGACCGTTCGCCCATCGGGCAGCGCTGCAGCGAACACTCCCTCTGCACCGTCTTTGGCCATCAACCCCGGCACATGGCGGATGAACTCGGTGACGTCGCGGTGGTCTCCGCCAACCGTCAGCGGATGGCCGGTCATCGCTGCATAGACCTGTCCGTTCGGCGAATCCGCTGGAGCGATCGCGATCGATCGAAACGAAAGGGCAAGTCCCACCAGTGACATCGCATGCGCCGGCGCTCCACATCCGTCGATGCCGATCTGGGTGATTGGTTCGTCTGCCAGGGCCTGGATCGTCGCGGTGATCAAACGCTGCAACGGATGGTCGAGATCGAGATAGTCACGAAGTGACCAACCGTTGATGGCGCAGGTGACCACCATTGCGCTGTGCTTGCCGCTGCAGTTCTGCTGCAGCGATGTCGGCCCGCCGTTGGCACGGATGATCGCGTCGGCCGAGGCCCGGTCGATCGGCAAGTCCGGCGTGTTCTGCAATGCAGACGCGTCGAGCCCGGCGGTGCCGAGGATGCGGGACGCGACGTCTCGGTGATATGGCGTGCCGTCGTGACTCGCGCACACCAGCGCAAGCAGTTCGCCCTGCAGTTGCAGGCCGGCGTCCACCATCGCCACCGCCTGCATCGGCTTGTTCGACGATCGGGGGTACACCACCGCACTCGGATCCCCGGCTGCGAAAGCAATGGATCCGTCCCGCTTCAGCGCGACGACGGCGCCGCTGTGGACGGACTCGTCGAAGCCG
>Ga0105048_10013859_pt1 | contig 12577 bp, 8 predicted proteins | sample MAT05_FD_78382 | JGI IMG/M metagenome (GOLD analysis project Ga0105048, IMG submission 78382) | Freshwater microbial communities from Lake Fryxell liftoff mats and glacier meltwater in Antarctica - MAT-05 | ecosystem: Environmental > Aquatic > Freshwater > Ice > Liftoff microbial mat | place... | reverse complement strand
TCCCCCCCAACGGGCCCGGCAACTGGTCCGCCGGCTTCCTCCCCGCCGCCCATCAAGCCACCATCGTCCGTGTCGGCACCTCCCATCCCATCTACGATCTCGACGCCCCTACCGACGCCAAATACATCACCAAATTCAGCGAGCGCGATGGCTTAGCCCTCCTCGACCAGGTCAACCGGTCCCACCGCCAACCCCGCCCCGGCGATTCCCGCCTCGAAGCCCGCATCGCGTCTTACCAAATGGCCGCCAAGCTCCAACTCAGCGCCCCCGAAGTCCTCGGCATCGCCGGCGAGTCCCCCGCCACCCGCAAACTTTACGGCCTCGACAATCCCATCACCGCCGAAATGGCCGAACGCTGCCTGGTCGCCCGCCGCCTCGTCGAACGCGGCGTCCGCTTCGTCCAAATCTGGTCCGGTGCCGACAACGGCTTCCCCCGTCGCAACTGGGACAGCCACGAAAATCTCGCCAAAGATCACGGCGAGATGGGCACCGCCATGGATAAGCCGGTCGCCGGTCTCCTCCGCGATCTCAAATCCCGCGGCCTCCTCGAAGACACGATCGTCCAGTGGACCACCGAGTTCGGACGCATGCCCTGCAGTCAAGGCAGCCTCGGCCGGGACCACAATCCCGCCGGGTTTACCACCTGGCTGGCCGGCGGCGGCTTCCAGGGCGGCGTCAGCTACGGAGCCACCGACGAATGGTCCTACAAAGCCATCGAAAAGCCCGTCTACTGCTATGACATCCACGCGACGATGCTCCATCTCCTCGGCATCGATCACCAACGCCTCACCTACCGCAACAACGGCATCGACCGCCGCCTCACCGACGTCCACGGCACCCTCATCTCCGAACTAATTGCGTAGCGGACGCAGAAAATCAGTCATCAACTGGACCAGGCAATCACTGCCAAAGGCCGCCGCTCCAGACCGTGGCCGAGCGGTGGGTTCAGAATCGTGCCAATCCGGTTCCCGCCCAACCGTTAAGGCCTGCTTCGACGCCTGATCGGACAACTTACGGTTCGACGCCCGGTCTCTGAGTCCAAGCAAACACCACTCCGCTGCGTCCCGCCGCGTCAGGTTCTTGTCCCGGACTCGCTTCAGGCAGTCCCGTTCCTCTTGGGTCATCGCGATTTGTTACATCCTTCAACCTTTCGCCTCTCAACAAGTGCTCCTACTTGGTTCACTTAGGAATTGTTCACTTGGTCGCGAAAACGATGACGCCAAAGGCAACCAGATCTGCCGTGGTAACATTCAGGAGAAATGTTTCGAAAGTCACCGTGGCTGCATCTTCAATTTACGAATACCTTTACTCTCTCATAGCCGCCGAAATTGAGAGTATTGTTCGCTGGTACGACAAATCTTTTTTCGTCAAGAACTCCTTTGCAACTCACAGCTGGCTGTTGAACTCACTGCATGCTGGCTTGAAAGAAGGACAACCGCAAGAAATCGACAAGTCCGACTTGCCTGATCTTTCAGAGGAGTATGGTCGTCGTCACGCGTTGATCCTCAATGGAGATCTAAACCACAGTACAGATATTCAAGGCCTGTTGGATGAACTATCTCCTCGGCTTTCCCGAACATCTCGTTTGTTAGTAGTAACGTATAATCCCTATTACTGCTGGATATTTGCGCTTGCTAACCGCTTCGGGCTTCGAAGTTCACCCGCCCCGACTTCCTTTCCTACACGAAGCGCCTTGGAAAATGTGGCTAAACTTTGCCGGTTTGAAGTCGTCCGAATTCGCCCGGCGGGCTATTTCCCGTTTCGACTTCTGGGCCTTGGCGATGCGGTTAACCGCTGGATGGCGATCATCCCTCTGTTTAGATGGTTGGCCCTGTTTAGTGTTGTCGTCCTACGCCCGATTAAGCCGGAGAGTAAGCGTTTGCCGTCGCTCTCAGTATTGGTGGCCGCGCGTAACGAAAAGGGCAATATGCGGGCGCTGCTTTCCAGATTGCCGGAAATCTGCCCGGATATGGAGCTCATCGTTGTTGAAGGCCATTCTAACGATGGGACGTGGGAAGAGCTGCGGCACGAAATTGCCAACCACAATCGTCCGTTCAGAATTCTGGCCGCCCAACAAAAAGGTGTCGGCAAAGTGGACGCCATTCGGCTAGCCGCTGAAATGGCAACAAAAGACTTGATGGTAATCCTCGATGCGGATTTAACCGTTCCGCCGGAGGACCTCGCCAGATTTTACAAAGCATATTGCGACGGACTGGGGGATTTCATCAATGGAAGCCGGTTGGTTTATCCCATGGAAAAGCACGCGATGTTCTTTTTGAATTGGTTAGGTAACATTTTCTTTGCCAAATCCCTTAGCATCGTATTGGATTCGGGAATAACCGATTCTTTGTGCGGAACCAAGCTATTCTCAAAGACGGATTATGCAAGGATGATCGCCTGGAGAAAGAGCTTTGGCGATTTCGATCCATTTGGCGATTTCGAATTACTCTTCCCGGCCAGCCAAATGGCATTGGGACTATGCGATCTTCCTGTGCGTTATTTAGCACGAACTTATGGTTCAACAAATATAAGCCGATTCCGTCACGGATACATGTTATTACGTATGACTCTAATCGGCCTCAACAACATAACAAGCGGAAAGACCAAGTGACGCCCTTGCCAGCGATGGTTGATGGCAATTCCCGGAGAGTTTGACGAGGCTCCTTCCTCCTCGCCGAGCCCGCCCCTTAGCTACTCCGCGATTTCCCCCGCGTCAACTCGTCAATATCGGTCGAAAAATAATTCAGAATCTTCGCTACTTCCTCCTCCGCCCGCCTCGGATTCCCTTTCCGAATCACCGCCAATATCTGCTCATGTTGCGCAATGCTTCGCGTCCATCGCTCCGTCTCCCCCATCTCCTCGTGCGTCCGGATAATCACGAACGTAAACAGCGGCACCAGCAACCGCCGCAGCATCTGCGTCAACACCGGGTTCCCCGCCTTCTCGCACAGCGTTAAATGAAACCGTAAGTCACGCTCATAGAAGGCCGCCAAGTTCCGGCAACTCACTGCCGACCGCATATCCGCCACCACTTGGTCCAACTCCGCCAAGTCCGCCTGCCGCTCCGTCACAAGCCGTGCCGCCAATGATTCCAAGGCGCTCCGCACCGCAAAGCTATGGGGGATACTCTCCAGCGGAATCCGCGCCACCCGCGCACTCCGCCCCTGGCCACGCTCCACAAATCCCTCCGATTCAAGGATGTGCAAGGCCGCCCGGATACTCGATTGCGCCACTCCTAACTGCGTCGCCCACTTCCCCTCCACGATCGGCTCTCCCGGTGCCAATCTCCCCGCCAAAATATCCAAACGAAACTGGGCCGCGATATTGTCCTTAATCAGCGGGTTGCTATGGAAGGCGGCGCTATCTAAACCAATGCTCATCAGCGATTCCTTCTCCATAATCACATATGCCATCCGTCAACCGCGACCGTTGCTGCGTCCCTCGTCCTGATATCTCTTCAGCAGCCCCGCAAGCCGCGCCACAATCTCCGGATGCCGCCGATACAAATTCACCCTCTCCCCCGGATCCGTTTTCAAGTTATATAGTTGCCCCGCCGCCTCCGGCTCCGAAACCGGCGGCTCCGGCGCGATCTTCGCGTAGTTGCTATCCCCCGCGCCCTGGTGCAACAGCAGCTTCCAATCCCCCGCCCGAATCGCAAACGACCCGTCGAAGGAGTGGTGCACCGTCCCCTCTCGAATCGGCCGATTCCCCTTCTTTCCCAACAAAGCCGGCAGCATGTTGTAACTATCCTCCCCCGCATCGCGAGGCAGCGTCCCCCCGCTCATCGCCGCCGCCGTCGCCATCAAGTCGGTCAAACACAGCGTCTCCGTACTCGTCGCCCCTTGCGGAATCGTACCCGTCCACCGCGCCACAAACGGCACCCGATGCCCCCCCTCCCAGTTGTCCCGCTTCAATCCCCGTAACGCCCCCGCCGCGTTGTGCCCGAACTCCTGCCGCACCTCCCGCACACAAATCTCCGGCCCATTGTCGCTCGTGAAAACGATGAGTGTGTCCTTGCCCAGCCCCAGTCGGTCCACGGTCTTGACCAGTTCGCCCACCACCCAAACAGCCTCCATCACGAAGTCCCCATATAGCCCTACCCCGCTCTCCCCCCGGAACTTCTTCGCCGGCAAAATCGGCATGTGCGCCGCACTCATCGCGTGATAGAGGAAGAACGGCTGTCCCGCATGAGCCTTCGCATGATCCTCCAAAAACCGCACCGAAACGTCCTTCAGCGTTACATCCACCGTCGTCAAATCAAACCCCGGCGACCGCATGCCCGCCCGGTACTCCGTCATCGGCTGATCTTTTTCGAAGTTGCCGCCCGGCTCCGCAATCGTCGGCTTCCCCACCGTCGCCCGGTTCTCTATGTACGAATAAAGGTAATCCGTCGTCGGGCATGCCGCGTTGCCAAAGAAATAGTCAAACCCCCGATCCACCGGCCCCCCGGTGATCGGCTTCGAAAAGTCAATCTTTTCGGCCTCGCGAATGTGCCCGTCCTGCTGCGAGACAATCTCGCCATTCGCCTTCGTAAACGTCATCCCCACATGCCACTTGCCCACCGCCGCCGTCCGGTATCCCTGCTGCTGTAACATCCCGGCCACCGTCAGCCGATCCGCTTCAATCATCGCCGGCGAATACCCGAGCAGCACCCCGCGCTTCAACCAGCCCCGCCAAGCGTACCGTCCCGTCAGCACCCCGTATCGGGTCGGACTGCACACCGCCGACGGCGAATGCGCATCCGTAAACCGCATCCCTTCCCGCGCCATCCGGTCAATGTTCGGCGTCGCAATTTTCGACGCCGGATGGAAACACCGCACGTCCCCGTACCCCACATCGTCCGCCAGAATGAATAAAATGTTCGGTCGCTTCTGCGCCGCCCGAGCCACCGCCGGAACCACGCCCCCCACCGTCTTCAGAAACGCTCTTCGCTGCACGCGCATAGACTACCACGATCTCCGCGCCCAGATTTCAGCTGTCAGCAGCCCTGCCAACGATGTTTGTGCTTCCACCAGCCCAAACCCGGCTCGAAAAAGAGCGAGGTGGTAGTCGGGAAGCTGTCGAGTCCGCAGTCCGGTCATAACGCCGAAAAAGAGATACAAGCCGATCAGTAACATTCCCGCCCCCATCGGCTGATCTTGAAACTCCGAAACTACCCAACAGCCACCCGGCTCCACGGCCTGTCCGATCAAAGGAACAAGGCGCCCAAGCTCCACCTCGGAAAAACAGTCCAGGAAGAAATGGGTAATCACCGTATCGTAGGTCGCTGGCAATCCCGAAACCGCGAGTAAGTCGGCCTCGAAAAAACGAACCCGCGCCCTGTCGTCCCCGGCCCGCTCTCGCGCCAAGTGCAGCATCTTCGCGCTAGCGTCGAAATAGTCGACACTGGCCCGCGGGTTCGCTTGCAGAAACGCGGACAGAAAGCGACCATCCCCCTCGCCGGCCATCAGCACCCGGCGGGACGTCCCCAAACGCCCTAGATAAGCCACCCGCCGACGCCACAACGCTGGCCCAAACATCGCGTACTCCAGGTAGCGATAAACGCGCGCGAGCGGATCGAAGTTAGCCAACATAGACGAGAAGAGGAGAAAGCAAACAGAAATCCACCGCCACCCGCCGCGCGTTGGCGGAGAACTTATGCGCCCATACCGCCAGCAAACAGAAGCCACCAGCCGAAAGCGCCTCCGCCAGAGCCACCGGCCGATGCGTCCACGCGAAGAAGACGACGGCCGCGACCGCCAGCAGAGCCGCGGCCGCAGCCAAAGGCCGAGACAGGATCGGCTTTTCCCAGGTTTCAATCGCTAAGCAATTCCACCAGCAAAGGAGCACGAACACCAGCACGCCCGGGCGGAATAGGTTCGACAGCAACACCGGGCTCCACACCCCTGCCGCGAAAATTACCGCCGTCCACAGCTCCTTCCGCCACCGGTGACCCGGAGCGCGCACCACCGCGTAAAAGCGCGCGGCAACCGCTCCAACCAGCCCGAACCCGGCCAAAATGTGCGCCGCCGGCAGATAAGCGAACGCCAAGCCCACATCCAGCCCCAACACCGGCAACGCCACCAGCAATAGCGGCCGCCGATAGGCCCGCGCGAATTGATGCCGTGGCGACTCCGTCCCGGCACAAGGCGACCGAGTATCCAAAATTCGGTCGGCCGCATAAACAAGCCATACCGAAAGCCCCAGAATCACCGTAACTACCGGCTCGACCGGGGAGATCGTCGCTGCCAGAAAACGCTGCCAGACCACCGCCACGAACGCCGCATCCAGGCTCAAAAGATTCGGCCAGAGCCACCAAGGGGCATGAAACGGTTTGTTCTCCTGCGCCGCCATCTCTTCAGGATACCTACCCCATCCGCGCCCGCACCGTCCGTCGATCTAACCCCAACCGTCCAGCCACCCCCTCATACGTCCCCACCTGCCCATACACATGCCGGCAGTACGCCGTCAGCAACTCATCCGCCGTCAGCTCACCCGCCCTCGCCAGCCCCAGCCAGCCCGCCTCCTCTCCAGCCACCACGCTTGGCCGATACTCCCCTCGGATCAGCAGATTCCGCACGCACTGCTCCAACTCCCGATAGTTCCCCGGCCACCGATGCCCGCGCAAGTTCTCCCCGATCCACCCCACCGCAAACTCCGTAAACGGCTCGTCTCCACCGCTCCGCAAGCTCATGTAGCGCACGAGCTCCTCCAGCACCTGCGGGCTCTCCTCCAACTGCTGACAAAGCGGCGGTGTCTCAATAATGTCCGAGCAAAGCCGGAAGTACAGGTCTTCCCGAAACCTGCCCTGCGCCATCGCCTGCGCCAGGTTTCGATTCGTCGCCGCCAATAACTTCCCCTCAAAGCTCCGCGCCTTCGTATCCCCCACCGGCGTAAAAGTTCTCGTCTCAATCACCCGCAGCAGCTTCACCTGCACCTCTAAGCTCATCTCGCCCAGCTCATCCAAAAACACGCCCCCCAACGCCGGGCACGCCTCCAAAAACCCCTTCCGGTCCCCCGTCGCCCCCGTAAACGCCCCCTTCCGATGCCCGAATAGCTCACTCTCCACCAGCGTCGGCGTCAACGCCGCAATGTTGATCGGCAAAAACAACGCATCCGCCTCGTGCGGAAAACACAACGACCGCTCATCAAACGGCTGAAAACGGCACGCCGCAATCGCCTTCGCCACCACCTCCTTACCCGTCCCGGAAGGCCCCGTAATCAACGTCGCAAACTCCCCCATCCGCGTCGAAAGACGCCGCCCATACCGGCGCATATCGTGCGTAAACAGCGACTGCCATATCGCCGCCCGCAGCCGCCCCGCCGGCTTCGACGAACCCAACACGCTTTCAAAGATCCGCAGAAACGCCCTCACGATCTGCACAAACAAAGCGAACACCTTCCCGCTCGCATACGCCCCCGGCAACGCAATCGGCACCCCAAAGTAGTGAGCGAAAACCTCGGCAAACTCCCGATAAAACCCCCACCGCGCCGGCCCCCGCGACCCGTCAAACGCAGCCTCCGTAATCCGCCCATAAAACCGATAGTAAATCGTTAGCAACGCCGCCGCCTCGTAAAGCTCCAGGTCCCGCTCCGTAGCCGGTTCACCAGCCAGCAATCGCTCCCGCAGCCCCTCAATCCGCCCCGCGGTCTTCTTCGCCACCCGCCAGGAGTTTTCCCGCTGCCGTAGCGGGTCCCGCACGTCCAAGCTCCAAACCTCCTGCTTGGGTCGAACAAACGCCCCTCCCAACGCCCTCCGCTCGCCCTCCTCCAAAGCATCGGTAAAGGGATTGGCATAGCTCACTTGGTACACCGCTTCGAAGAAGTTACGATCCGCTGCTGAAAGAAGCATACAAAAATTGTATATCGCCGTACGAAGAATGTAGGTCAGTCTCCTTTCCGCGCCAAGCCAACGTTGAAGAATAGGGACTTATCGATTGGCCGAACGCATGCATTATTTGCTCCCATGCAACCACTGCAAGAGCCATCCCTCTCCACCATCGCCCGCAAGCCGGGCTTCGTCCCGCTCTGGATCAGCCAGTGCCTCCTGTCGTTCAACGACAACTGCTTCAAAATTCTCGTCTCCCTCGTCGCCGTCGACCAAGCCCACAAACGGGGCCTCGGCAACGCCGACCTGCCCCTGGTCGTAGCGGCCTTCTTAGCGCCGTTCCTCCTCTTCTCCGGCGTCGCCGGTCGCCTCGCTGACACCGTCAGCAAGTCAGCCCTCCTGCGCTGGATGAAGGCCGCCGAAGTGGTCGCCATGGTCGCCGGCACCCTCGCCATGGCCTCCCAAAACCTCGAAGCCATGCTCGCCGTCGTCTTCCTCATGGGCCTCCACTCCACCTTCTACGGCCCCGCCCGCGCCGGCCTAACCCCCGAACTCGTCGGCCTCGATACTCTCGCCGGTGCCAACGGCCTCCTCGATATGGGCAGCTACTTCTCCATCGTCCTCGGCACCCTCGCCGGAACGCTGCTCTTCGCCCATTTAGGTGCCGGCTACTGGCAGGCCGGCCTCCTGCTCACTACCCTCGCCGCGATCGGCTTCCTCGTCACCCTCCGCCTCCCCCCCGGAGTCGCCGCCGCGCCCCGCGGCCAAGCCCGCCTTCTCGACGGCTTGCGCCACCTCGCCCAGGATCGGCCCCTCTCCCGCGCCGTCGCCGGCATCGCCAGCTTCTGGTTCCTCGGCGGTCTCATGCAAATGCTCGTCCTCCTGCTCGCCAAAGAAACCCTCCGCATCGAAGATTCCGCCACCGGCCTCCTCCTCGCCGCCCTCGCCATCGGCATCGGCCTCGGCAGCGCCCTGGCCGGCCGGCTCTCCGCCCGTGGCATTGAACTCGGCCTGCTGCCCCTCGGCGGCGTCGGCATCGTCCTCGGCCTCTTCACCCTGGCCTCCGCCGATACATTCTCCGTCGCCATGGTCGCCCTCGTCTCCACCGGCCTCAGCGCCGGCCTCTGGATCGTCCCGTTAGATGCGTACCTCCAGTTCCGCACCAAGCCCGAAGAACGCGGCCGCATTGTCGGAGCCAGCAGCTTCGTCAACACCATCGGCACCCTCGCCGCCCCCGCCCTCCTCTGGGGAGCGCAAAAAATGTGCGTTGAACTCTCCGTCCTGCTCTATATCGCCGCCGCCTTCGGCGCTCTCTGCACCCTCTGCGCCGTGCTCGCCTGCGGCCGGGAATCCTTCCGTGTCGTCGTCCTCGGTCTCCTCCGCGTGGCTTACCGCATCCGTTTCACCGGAGCCCAAAACATCCCGTCCTCAGGTGGCGCCCTCCTCGTCGCTAACCATGTCACCTTCCTCGATGGCCTCCTCCTCGCCGCCACCACCCAGCGCTTCATTCGCTTCCTTGTTATCGAAAAACACTACCAGCGGTTCGAACCCATCCCACGCCTCTTCCACGCCATTCCCGTCAAGCAAGGCCGTCCGCGCGATGTCGTTGAAATGATCGCCCGCTCCCGCGCCGCCCTCGCCGCCGGCGAACTCGTCTGCATCTTCCCCGAAGGCGACCTCACCCGCATGGGCAACATCCAGGCCTTCCAGCGCGGCATGGAACGGATCGCCGCCGGCCTCGACGTCCCCGTAATTCCCATCCATCTCGGCGGCCTCTGGGGCAGCGTCTTCAGCTTCGCCGGCGGACGCCTCTTCGCCAAATGGCCCCAACTCCGGCGCTACCCGGTCCAGATCTCCGTCGGTGCCCCCCTGCCCTCCAACATCACGGCCGTCGAAGCCCGCCAAGCCGTCGTCGAACTCAGCTGCGAACCCACTGAAACCCCGCTCCTCCACGCCGCCTTCATCCAGGCCGCCAAGCGCGCCCCGAAGCGGTTGGCCCTCGCCGATGCCAGCGGCAAATCGCTCACCTACCGCCAGGCGCTCATCGCCTCCCTCCTCCTGGCTCGCCGCCTCCGGAAACTCGATGGCGACATGCTTGGCGTCGTTCTCCCCGCCAGCGTCGCAGGTGCCCTCGTCAACATCGCCAGCCTTATAGCCGGCAAGAAAGCCGTCAACCTCAATTTCACCAGCGGCCCCGCCGCCGTCGAATCCGCCATCGACCAATGCGGCATCCGCTCCATCCTAACTTCCCGCCTCTTCCTGGCCAAAGCCAAAATGGCCGAGCGGCCCGGCATGGTGTTCGTCGAAGATCTCCTCGGCGGCATCTCCAAACTGGAGAAGCTGGCCGCCCTATGTGTCAGTTTTCTACCCGCTCCTGTGCTCTGCCGCATCGTCCCCCGCGGCCACTGCGCTGACCTCGCCACCGTCATCTTCAGCAGCGGCTCCAGCGGCATGCCGAAAGGCATCAAACTATCGCACCAAAACGTCATGAGTAACATCGCCGCCTCCGGCATCATGATTCCCCTCGGCCCGCCGGACCGTATCGCCGGCGTCCTGCCCTTCTTTCATTCGTTCGGGTTTACCTTCACGTTGTGGTTCCCCATGGTCAACGGCATCGGTGGTGTCTACCAGATGAACCCGCTCGACGCGAAAGGCGTCGGCACCCTCGTCGAGAAGTGGAGCGCCACCGTCCTCCTGGCGACGCCCACCTTTCTCGCCAACTATACGAAGGTCGTCACGCCGGAGCAGTTCCGCAGCTTGCACGTCGTCCTGGCCGGCGCGGAGAAACTTCGCGAGGCCGTCGTAGCCGCCTTCGCGGCCAAGTTCGGAGTCACCCCCCGCGAAGGCTACGGAGCCACGGAAATGGCCCCCGTCATCGCCGTCAGCGTGGAAGATGTCCCGTTAGAAGCGCACAGGCCGCAAGAGAGAGGAACTCGCCCATCCTGCCGTGCCGGAGCGAATCCGTTGTGCGCGAGTTCCTCAAAAGCGCACTATCAGAAAGGTTGGATGCCCAACTCCGTCGGCCGTCCCCTGCCTGGCGTAGCCGTGCGGGTCGTCGACCCGGAGACCGGCACTCCCCTGCCGGTCGGCCAGGAAGGCCTGCTTCTCGTCAAAGGAGCCAATCAAATGTTGGGCTACTGGGCAAACGCCGCCAAAACGAAGGAAGTCATCCGCAACGGCTGGTACATCACTGGTGACGTAGCCAGGGTCGACGAAGAAGGGTTCATCTACTTGACCGGCCGCCTCTCCCGGTTCAGCAAGATCGCCGGCGAAATGGTGCCGCACGGCCGGGTGGAAGACGCGATCAAAGCCTGTCTCAGCGAAGATGCGAACGTCTGCGTCGTCGCCATCGCGGATGAAGAACGAGGCGAAAAACTGATCGCCCTCTACGAAGGCTCGGCCCTGGAACCCGCCGAACTCGTCACCGCCCTGGCCGCCAGCGACCTGCCTAAGCTCTGGCTACCCAAGCGAGACGCCTTACTCCGCGTCGAGGCCCTGCCCGTCCTCGGTACCGGTAAAATGGATCTCCGCCGCGCCAAGGAAATGGCGGAAGAACGAAGCAAACCGCTCCAACTGCAAAACTAAACCACCAGCTCGAAAAAGTTCAAATTAGCTTGTTACGCTTCGCCCCCTCAGTACACTATCCGACTCAGAGGACCCTTACATGGCCAAGAAAAAGACTCCCTCCAAGAAATCTGCGGCAGACCGAACGGTCTCCTCGGAAAGCCCGAAAATGGAAAGCCTGAAAAACTTCGTTCGCTCCCGCGGCGTCGACTATCTCCGCGACCCGAACATCTCGTCCGTTGGCATCGGATACAAAATCAAAGACGGGAAAATGACCAACGAGATCAGCGTGCAATTCACCGTCAACCAGAAGTCCCAGCCCGAAATGCTCGAGTCCGTCGGCACCCATCTCATCCCCGCTTCCTTCGAAATCGATGGCATGATCGTCCCCACCGATGTTCTTGAGCGAACCTATGAAGCAAGCTTCAACGTCGTCGCCGAAGCTGCCGCCAGCAGTCGCAAAAAACGTCTCAATCCCATCGTTCCCGGCGTCAGCGTCGCGAATGCCAAAGTGTCAGCCGGCACCATCGGCTGCATCGTCTTCGACCAACACACCGGTGCCCCCTATGTGCTCAGCAACTGGCACGTCCTCAACGGCCCCACCGGCGCGCTCGGCGACGACATCGTCCAGCCCGGCCCCGCCGACGACAACCGGGTCCAGTTGAACCGCATGGGCAAACTCATCCGCTCCCACCTCGGGCACGCCGGCGACTGCGCCGTCGCCTCCATTGAAGACCGGCAGATCAAACCCGAAATCCTCGACCTCGGCGTGAAACCCGAGCAACTCGCCGAAGCCGAACTCGGCGACAAGGTCATCAAGAGCGGGAGGACCACGGGTGTCACCCACGGCATCGTCCGCCGCGTCCTGACCATCGCCAAAATCAACTACGGCGGGACCACCGGCGAACAGGAGATCGGCTGTTTAGAAATCGGCGTCGATCCCAACCACCGTGCCTCTGACGGTCAAGTCAGCAAGGGCGGCGATTCCGGTTCCGTCTGGTTGATCAAAGGAAGCAACGGGAAGGCCACCAAGATCATGGCCGGCCTCCACTTCGCCGGCGAGGGCCCCGGCAATCCGGACGAGCATGCCTTAGCGTGTTACCCCAAGTCGGTGTTCGAAAAGCTGGAGATCTCGCTCTCGGCCGTCCCCACCCCACCCGTCATTGGACCGGGCCAACCCGATAGCCAAGGCGGATACAACCCGAG
>Ga0105048_10013857_pt1 | contig 12578 bp, 11 predicted proteins | sample MAT05_FD_78382 | JGI IMG/M metagenome (GOLD analysis project Ga0105048, IMG submission 78382) | Freshwater microbial communities from Lake Fryxell liftoff mats and glacier meltwater in Antarctica - MAT-05 | ecosystem: Environmental > Aquatic > Freshwater > Ice > Liftoff microbial mat | place... | reverse complement strand
TGGTGGCCGGCGAGGTTGGTGAGGGTCCAGGTCAGGTCGGTCATCGACGGCACTGCGGGAGCTTCGGGTGCGGGAGGCCAACCCAGTGTTGGTTGCCCGTCGAGCGCGTCGCGGACGCGCAGCACGAGGGAGATGTTGGCTTTGGGGGTGCCGGCGGGGTGGGCGGCGGCGTGGCCTTCGAGGAGCAGTTCGGCGATGGCGAGACCGCGGAGCTGGCTGCGGGTGCGGGCGGCGATGTCGGTGGTCTGCTCGCGGTCGGTGGTCTGGCGGCGGAAGAGGTCGTCGGTCTTGGCTTCGATGATCTGTTCGAGGGTCTCGACGTCGGCGCCGGCGAAGCGGGCCTTCAACACGGCGAACAGCCCGGTGCGTGACCACGAGGCGGTGGTGTGGTCGGGGTCGTCGGGGTTCGGGCCGTCCTCGTCGAGCTGTTCGGCGATGTGGACGACGGCGTCGCGCCAGTGCCGGAAGGTGCGTCCTTCGGCCAGGGCGATGAGGTCGTCCTGGGCGGCGGCGATCTGGTCGCGGATGCGGGGGTTGGCGGCGTCGGCGATGACCCGGACGTGGTCACGGGTGATGCGCCCGTCGAGCCACGCCTGGTCGGTGGCTTCGAGGTGGCGGAGCGTGCGGGACAGCTTCACCTGCGAACGGCCCACTGCGGTCGGGAGGCCGGCTTCGCGTGAGAACCAGCCGGCGGCGCACATGCCGTCGACCCGGTCGGTGTCGCCGGACTCGTCGAGCACGCCCAGCGCATGGACCTCGAGGCGGTCGGCGAGCTCGCGCAACCGCCGCGCCGCCAACGCCACCGTCCGGGCCTCGACCGCGTCGAGACCGGCGACGCCGACCTTCGCGAGGTCGTCGGCCTCGGCGACGATGGTGTGGAGGTGGTCGGTGTCGAGCACGTCTCCATTGTACCGAAAGGGTGTGACACGAAACGGCTCCATTCGAGCGATGAACGGACGAATCGGACGAATACTTTTGTTTGATTGTTCCGTCAGCGAGCGGTGTTCTTTGACGTGATCACGGGCGGTGCGCTCACGACTGCGAAGGGCGATCTCTCCGCGCTCACGACCGGACTGCCCTGGGTTCGACGAGGTCGGGCCTCGACGGTCGTCGACCCTTCTCGTTGCCGCGGGTGGCACAGGCGGGGTGGCAACGCGTGCTCGTCGAAACGCATCGTGGCCTCGACGATCAGCCCGAGAGTCGTTCCAGGGTCTCGACGGCTTCGGCCATGACGCGCTCGATGAGCTCGCCCGATGTTGGGAGATCGTCGATGACGCCGACGCCCTGACCGGTGGGGAGCACGCCGATCTCGGGGTTGCCGTCGACCAGCGCCGCCTTGATCAGCATCGGCGCGTTGGCGGCCATGGCCAGCTGCGCCCAGGTGAGGTTCTGGCTCGTGCGCATGGCCAGGCCCTCCTTCAGCAGGTCCTGGTACGACGTGTTCGTCAGGGCCCGGAACTCGAGGGCCCGCTTCACGGCCTTGGGCAGGCGGGTGAGGATCGACGCCTGCTCGAGCTCGTCGACCATCTCGGTGCGGATGACCCGCTGCGGGTGACCGTCCATGGCCTTGGACACCACGGTGTCGTTGACGGTCTTGGTCAGGTAGATGGCCTTGATGGCCTCGGGCACCGTGGAGTCCGAGGTGAGCAGGAACCGGGTACCCATGGCGATGCCCGACGCACCCCACGCCAGCGCGGCCACGAGACCACGGCCGTCGGTGAAGCCGCCGGCGCCCATGACGGGGATGTCGACGGTCTCGACAACCTGGGGGAGCAGCAGCGACGTGGGCACGGTGCCGGTGTGGCCACCGCCCTCGGCGCCCTGGGCGATGACGGCGTCGACGCCCCACTCGGCCACCTTCTCGGCGTGGCGCTTGGCCCCGACGGTGGGCATGGTGACGATGCCCGCGTCCTTCAGCCGGCTGATCACGTCCTTGGACGGCGCCTGGGCGAACGAGGCGACCTTCACGCCCTCGGTCACCAGTAGCTGGAGGCGGTCGGCGATGTCGGGCTGGTCGGCGCGCAGGTTGACGCCGAAGTTCTTCCCCGGGGCGCGGTCCTTGACCTCGAAGATGGCCTTCTTCAGCTCGTCGTAGGTCATGGTGGCCGAGGCGAGGATGCCCAGGCCGCCGCCGTTGGCCGTGGCTGCGGTGAGCCGGGCTCCCGACACCCAACCCATGCCGGTCTGCACGATCGGGTACTGCACCCCGAACAGCTCGCAGGCCCGGGTGTGGAGCGCGGCGGGCAGGGGTGGAGTCGAGGTCACGGCTTCACTTCGGTCTTGCGCAGATCCTTGGGGTCGATGACCTCGCGGATCAGGCGCAGCTCGTCGTCGGTGGGCAGGCGGGTCTCGGCGACGGCCTCGGGGATCACCAGCTCGAAGCCGGTCGCCTCGACGATCTGATCGACGGTGACACCCGGGTGGCCCGAACGCAGGCGCATGCGGTTGTCGGGGGTCTCGAAGTCGAGCACCGCCAGGTTGGTGACGACCCGACGGACCTCGTGGAACCGTGATGCCTCGGGACCCAGCTCGCGGGCCCGGTCGTAGCCGACCCCGCTCACGACGTCGACCTTGGGCACGAAGACCTTGGGGTTGTGGTTCGGGATCCAGTACGAGGTGGTGTGGTTGATGGTGTTGCCCGGTGCACCCCGGAAACCGAGGAGCTGCGCCTTGGGCTTGTGCCAGTCGCCGATGCAGGCGAAGTTCTGGTTGCCGAACTGGTCGATCTGGCTGCCGCCCATCATGACGTGGCGGCGACCGTTCCAGAGCACGGGGAACATCTGCGGGTACGGGTTCCAGGCCTCGACGACCTCGTTGAGCTGCAGGTGACCGTCGACCGACTCGTACGGATCGGTGTTGGGCGGCAGCACCGACGACGTGAACATGCCGAAGCCGTCGGTCATCACCAGGTGGGGCTCGAAGCTCTCGCGAGCCAGGCGACCGCCGATCATCGGGATGGTGCCGATGGGGTTGCAGAGCCGCTCACCGTCGCCGCGGAAGCACTCCGCCACGGCGACCACGCAGATCTCGTCCCTCGTGGCCTCGGCCGTTGCGTCGCTCATCGGGACCCTCCCTCGGCGCGGCGGGCGGCCACCGCCTGCTGGTACTCGGCCTCGGACTCGAGGTCGATCCACTGCTGCTTGAACTCGTCCCAGAGCTCGGGCGACGACGCCGACGCGGCGTACTGCTTCTGGAACGCCTCGTCCCGGCCGTAGTCGGGTGGGCACTCGGTGAAGTGGGCACCGCCGGGCGCCTCGATGACGCCGGTGGTCATGAGGCGCGAGATGCGCTGGGTGTGGAACGAGCCGTGGCGGGCGAAGTCCTCGGTGGGGATGATCTGCTCGCAGCTCATGTAGGTGTTCTCGGCCGCCATGGCGAACAGGTCGTCCATGTACAGGTCCGAACCCAGGAACTGGCCGTTGCCGCCCTGGTCGGCGCGGTTCTGGTGGATGAGGGCGGCGTCGAGGGGCAGCGCCGGCATGGCCAGCATCTCCTCCCCGGGGCCGCCATCGGGGCCCGGGTAGGGCGACTGCACCATCTGCAGCTCGGGCATCACGATGGGCAGGTCGGTGCCGAGCCCGGCGCGGGTGGGGATGAACGGGATGCGCCACGCCGCGGCCTGGAGGCCCAGGAGCAGCATGCCCTCGTCGAGCTCCATGGCCTCGATCGCGCCGCTCTGGCGGGCCAGGCGGAAGTGCGGCTCGAGCGGGATGGTGTCGAGCGAGACGAACCCGTAGACCGCCTTGCGGACCTTGCCCGCCGCGCAGAGCAGCCCGATGTCGGGACCGCCGTAGGAAACGATGGTGAGGTCGGTGAGATCCGAGCGCAGGATCGCCCGGATGAGCGACATGGGCTTGCGCCGCGACGCCCAGCCGCCGATGCCGATGGTCATGCCCGAGCGCAGCTCGCCGACCACCTCGTCCTCGGTCATGCGCTTGTCGGGGAGGGTGCTCATGCGTCGAACTCCGCGTCCCGCTTGTCGACGAACGCGTCTCGCGCTTCGTCGCTCACCCCGGACAGGTTGAGCTCGAAGGTGAAGCCCTGCTCGAACCGGTAGCTGCGCTTCACGTCCCACAGGTCGATGCCGTTGAGGGACTCCTTGGCCGCCCGGATGACGGTGGGGCTCTTGGCCGCGATCTCCTTGGCCACCTCGAAGGCCGTCCCTCGGAGGTGCTCCTGGGCCACGACCCGCAGGACGGACCCGAAGTGGTGCAGTTCCTGGGCGGTGGCGGTGGCCGAGGTGTAGACCATCGCCCGCATCTTGTGCTGGGGCACCAGGCGGGACAGGTGGGTGGCGGCGCCGAGGGCGCCGCGATCGACCTCGGGGAGGCCGAAGGTGGCGTCGTCGGCGGCGACGATGATGTCCGCGTTGCCGACCAGGCCGATGCCCCCGCCGAGGCAGAACCCGTTGACCGCAGCGATCACCGGGACCGGGCACTCGTACACCGCGGCGAACGCCGCGTAGCAGCCCTTGTTGGCGCCGATCAGGGCGCCGTAGCCCTCGGTGTTCTGCATCTCTTTGATGTCGACCCCGGCGTTGAAGCCGCGACCCTCGGCGCGGAGCACGACGACGCGCACCTCGGGGTCGCGACCGGCGGCGGTGAGCGTGTCGGCCAGTTCGAACCACCCGGCGACGGTCAGTGCGTTGACCGGTGGGTTGTCCATCACGATCTCGGCGATGCCGTCGGCGTCGACGACCTGCGTGATACCCATGTCTCCCTCTCGTTGCCCTGGCCGCCACCGGTTTCTGATGGGGCGTCAGAACTCTATGGCAAAGTAGGCGGCGCCGGGACGGGCCGCCAAACGCCGAGCCGCCCGCCGGCCGGCCGCCGTCCCACCGCACCCGTCTCCCCGGAGGACCTCTCGATGCCTGTTCCGCTCACCGACGCGCTGGACCAGACGGGCCGCGTGGTCATCGTCACCGGAGGCACCAAGGGCGTGGGCCGGGGCATCGCCGACCGCTTCCTCGAAGCCGGCGCCGAGGTCGTCGTGACCGCCCGCAACGAGCCCGACGAGCCCCTGCGGGCCGCCGGTCGTGAGGCGGCCTTCATCGCCGCCGACATCCGTGACGTCGACCAGATCGACGCCGTCGTCGCCTTCACCCTCGAGCGGTTCGGACGCCTCGACCACCTCGTGAACAACGCCGGCGGATCGCCGATGGCCGATGCCGCCACCGCGTCGCCGCGCTTCTCGACCGCCATCATCAACCTGAACCTGATGGCGCCGCTGTTCTTCGCGCAGCGGGCCAACGCGGTGATGCAGGCCCAGGAGGGTGGGGGGTCGATCATCAACATCGGCAGCGTGAGCGGCACCCGGCCGTCACCCCGATCGGCCGCGTACGGCGCCGCCAAGGCGGGCCTGCTCAACCTCTCGCAGTCGCTGGCCATCGAGTGGGCGCCCAAGGTGCGGGTCAACGTGGTCACCGGCGGCATCATCCGGACCGAGCAGGCCCACCTCCACTACGGCGACGACGACGGCATCGCCGCGGTCGCCCGCACGATCCCGATGCAGCGGATGGGTCTGCCGTCGGACATCGCCGATGCCTGCCTGTACCTGGCGTCCCCGCTCGCCTCCTTCGTCACCGGCACCAACCTCAGCGTGCACGGCGGCGGCGAGCGCCCCGCCTTCCTCGACGCCGCCAACGTCGAGACCCCCTGACCGCCGCCACCACCACCGGCGACGCGATCGAGCAGCGACGGGCTGTTCCGGCCGCCAGCGGATAGAACGGGGGCGTGCCCACTCCCCCGTCGGCGTACCTCCGCTTCGAGCGCGCCTACCGGCGCGGCGATCACGTCGTGGTGCTCGCCGAAGGTGACCGGGTGGCCGACCAGTTGAGCGCCGCCGGGCAGACCGAGCTCATCCCGGAGGTGCTCGTGCAGATCGGCGCGGTGCACGCCGCCCAGGACCGCTTCGTGCCGGCGGCGGCGTACCTCGAGCAGGGTCTGGCCATGGCGGCGAGCCTCGCCCCGCCACCGAACCCGGCCGGTCCTCGCGCCACTCCTCCCGGCCCGGCACCCGCACCGCCGGCGCCACGCGGGCCGTTCGACCCCCTGCCTCCCGGCGGCCCGTTCTCCGCATCGGGGCCGACGGCACCGGGGCTCCCCGGCGCACCCGCAGGCGGCGGGGGCGACCGGCTCGGGTCCTCGGCGCTGCGTGCCGCGCGCCTGGCGAATCGGCTCGACTGGTTCGCGCTCGCGCTGCTCGACGTGTGGCTGCGCAGCGGCCGCTACGACGATGTCCTCGCCCGGGCACCGAACCTCGTCGACCCGACGCACCGCGCCGAGATCCGCTTCGCCGCCACCCGCGCCCACGCCGCCGCGCTGGGCGCCCGGGGCCAGTTCGAGGGCGCCCACCACCTGCTCAACACCGCGGGCGGCCTCGCCAGCCGCATCCGCAGCCGCTTCCGTGCCGCGCTGATCGAGGGCGATCGCGCCGTCCTCCTCGCGGCCCAGGGGCGACTGCTCGAAGCCATCACCGCCGCGGACCGGGTGCTCCCCTCGATGATCCGGCCACCGGTCGGCGAGTACCAGCAATGGTCGAACGCCGAGGGGGCCACCATCGCGCTGGCCCTGAGCCGCACGGCCTCGGCCACCGGTGACCACCTCACCGCCCAGCGCATGCTGCACCTGGGTACCACCGCCACCCAGCGGGTGTCCAGCATCTACCTGCACGCCCAGCTCGACCTCTCGCGAGGTGTCCTGTGGCTGCTCGAAGGTGACCTCGATGCGGCCGAAGCGTCCCTCGTCAGCGCGGGGCGCCAGTTCGGTGTGCTCGGGTGCGCGCCGGCTGGCGCACTGACCACGATGGAACAGGGGCGCCTGGCGCAGGCCCGGGGGTTGGTCCGGTCGGCCCGACCTCTCTACGAGCGGGCGCTCGCCGACTTCCGCCGACTCGGCCAACCCCGCGAGATCAGCGAGCTCACCCGCCTGCTGAGCGGGCTCGACCACCGGGCCGCGGGGAACTGACGACTCGTCAGGTTTCGGGGACACCCGCTAGGTTGGTCGGTCGCGTCCGCCGTCGAACGAGGAGGTTCCGTTGGGAACCAAGACCCAGCTCCCTGCGATCGAGGGGTGGTTCACCCTCGACCCCGATGAGCCGGCCCTGCTCGCCACCCGGTGCCGGGCGTGCGCCACGTACTTCTTCCCCCGCGAGACGTACTTCTGCAAGAACCCCGACTGCCTCGGTCGCGAGTTCGACGAGGTCGAGCTGTCGCGGACCGGCACCGTCTGGTCGTTCACCAACAACTGCTTCGAGCCGCCGCCGCCCTACATCTCGCCCGACCCGTTCGTGCCCTACGCCATCGCCGCGGTCCAGCTCGACTCCGAGAAGATGGTCGTGCTCGGCCAGGTCGTCCCCGGCTTCGACGTGAGCGACCTGCGCGCCGGCCAGCGGGTGGAGCTCGTGCTCGATCCCCTGTACGAGGACGACGAGCACGAATACCTGGTGTGGAAGTGGAAGCCGATCGACACCGAGACGACAGGAGCTGACCAATGACCGCCGAGCACGAGGTCGCCGTCCTGGGCGTGGGCATGCACCCGTGGGGCAAGTGGGGTCGCAACTTCGTCGAGTACGGCATCGACGCGTCGCAGGCGGCGCTGGCCGATGCCGGGCTGTCCTGGAACGACATCGGCTTCGTGGCCGGCGCCGACACCATCCGCAACGGCTACCCCGGCTTCATCGCCGGCGCCACCATGAGCCAGGCGCTCGGGTGGAAGGGCAACCGGATGGCGTCGTGCTACGCCGCGTGCGCATCGGGCGCCCAGGCGCTCAACATCGCCCGCTCGCAGATCCTCGCCGGCTTCTGCGACGTCGCCCTCGTGGTCGGGGCCGACACGACGCCCAAGGGCTTCTTCGCGCCGGTCGGCGGCGACCGCCAGGACGACCCGGACTGGCTGCGCTTCCGTCTGCTGGGCGCCACCAACCCCACCTACTTCGCCCTCTACGCCCGGCGACGCATGGAGCTCTACGGCGCCACGCAGGAGGACTTCGCGCTGGTCAAGGCGAAGAACTCCCGTCACGGGCTCACCAACCCCAACGCCCGCTACCACAAGGAGTTCACGGTCGACGACGTGATGGCCAGCCAGATCGTGGCCGACCCGCTGCACCTGCTCGACATCTGCGCCACCTCCGACGGCGGCGCCGCGGTGATCCTGTCGTCGATGGACTACGCGCGGAAGCAGACCGCCACACCCATCCGGGTCGCCGCCATCTCCACCATGACCCCGACCTTCCCGCAGACGGTCATCGAGATGCCGAACTTCTCCACCGACTCCGCGGCCACGGTCGCCCCGCCCGAGTTCGCGTTCCGCGACGCCATCGCCCAGGGCGCCTACGAGGAGGCCGGCCTCGGCCCGGACGACCTCGACCTGGCCGAGGTCTACGACCTGTCCAGCGCGCTCGAGCTCGACTGGTACGAGAACATCGGGCTCTGCAAGGAAGGTGAAGCCGAGCGGCTCATCCGTGACGGCGACACCCAGATCGGCGGGCGGATCCCGGGGAACCCGAGCGGCGGGCTCGCCTGCTTCGGCGAGGCCATCCCCGCGCAGGCGATCGCCCAGGTCTGCGAGCTCACCTGGCACCTGCGGGGCCAGGCGGGCGATCGTCAGGTCGAGGGGGCCAAGGTCGGCCTGTCGATCAACCAGGGCCTCTTCGGGCACGGCTCGTCGATCATCGTCACCACCTGACCGACCTCAGCCAGGCCGTCGTGCTCGCCGAGGTGGCGGGGCCATGGCCGGCGCGATCGCGCCCAGGGTGGTGTCCCGCTCGACCCTCCGTCCGAGTTCGCACGGTCGCCGTCCCGGCCGCCACGTTGGGTGACCGAACGCGGCAGGAAGTGCTTCACCTGACAGAGCCACAGGCGTACGCTCATCGCAGGTTGGCCGCACCGCTTCGAACCAACGCCGGATCCGGACGCCAACCAGGACGCCGCCCCCGAGTCGACAGCTGACGATCGACCGGGTGCCCCGTCTGTCCCGCCGGGGCGGCGCCTCTTCGAGGCGTCGCCCCGAGTCGCGTCCGGGACCCGGGACGCGCCCGAGCTCCGGTAGCGTGCAGGTGTGGCGGCCAAGGACTCGGGCAAACCGCGGCGACGCCGCTACGGGTGGACCGAACCGAGGTGGCGCGATCCCGCGTTCTGGGCCGCCGTCGGCATCAGCGTGCTGCTCGTCGTCGCCCAGGGCTTCCTCATCGGCGACCGGGGCACCTCCTTCTGGTACCTGAGCCTGGCCGTCCGGGCGCTGTTCACGTGGATCCTCATCTCCGCCGTCATCCGGATCCGGGTGGGCATCCAGCGCGGCCTCGTCGGCGGCTTCCGCGAGAGCCAGGAACGCGCGGCGTCCAAGCCCGCCGGATCCACCGCCGACAACCTGGCCAAGGCCAGCGGACGCACCGTGGGCCGCGCCATCGCCGCCTACAAGAAGTCCCAGTCCAAGCCACCCTCCTGAGGCGGGTGACGCCGACGCAGCCCGTCGACGCGGCGTGGTGACGCCCGCCGCGTCGGGGTCAGGGCGTGACCGCCACCGCTCGACCCTTGACCGCCGTGGCCGCGACGAGGCCGAAGGGCTGGCGCAGGGTTCAGCGGGTGATCGCGACCGCCGCGGCCACGGCGAGCAGGAGACCGACGATCACCGCCGGCCAGGGGACGCGGGGTCGCCCCGCCGGCATCAGCGGCGAGAGCTTCGCCAGCTCGGTCTGGTAGTGGACGATGTCACTGGCGCTGATGAGCACGCCGTCATCGAGGCGGCGCTTGTGCGCCTGGAAGTAGCGACGCAGGTCCGGATCCCCGACGGCCTCGTAGTCGGCCTCGGTGACCCGGGGCCCGTCGTGGCGCCAGGCGCCGGCGTCGATCCAGAGCGTGGTGTGCTCGAGCCAGACCGTCGCCGCTCCGGGCCCGAGCACCGCCAGCACCTCGTCGGGAGCGACCGCCACGTCCCGGTGCGACACGATGTTCTGGAGCGACTCGATCACGCCGAGCGCGGCGAGCTCGACGGTGTCCTCGTCGCCCTCGGCGAGCAGCCGCTCGAGCACGTCGGCCACCGCGGCGACCTCGGCGCGGTGCCCGGCGGCGACAAGCACGACCAGGTGGTGCGAGAACGCGGTGGTGCGCACGAACAGGTCGGGCGTGTCGGGGTCCTCGAACTTCGCCACGTACCGATCGAGGTCCGACGCCGCAAAGTACGACGGGCAGGCGCCGACCAGCAGGTCGAACGCCTCATCGCTGGCGATCACCGCACCCTCCTCGCCTCGGCGGCCTCGCTGCGACCGTACCGCGCCTCCTCGTGCTCAGCGGCGGCCACCGGGTCACGGGTCCGTCCACTGCGCCTTCGACGGAACGCCCGGACGGTGGCGGGGTCGCGTCACCGTCGTGGCGTCACCGTCGTGGCGTCACCGTCGTGGCGCGGACCGGGTGGCGTGGACCGGGTGGCGCGGTCGGTCCCGGCCGAGGGTCGGCCGGACGTCATCAGGGATGCTGACTGGAGACCGAGACGATCTCGCCGGTCATGTAGGACGAGTAGTCGCTGGCGAGGAACACCATGACGTTGGCGATCTCCCACGGTTCCGCGGCGCGACCGAACGCCTCGCGGGTGGTGAGCTCGGCCAGCAGCTCGTCGGTGGTGACCTTGGCCAGGAACGGGTGCATGGCGAGGCTGGGCGCCACCGCGTTGATGCGGACACCCGAGTGCGCCGCCTCGAGCGCGGCGCAGCGGGTGAAGGCCATCACGCCGGCCTTGGCCGCGGCGTAGTGGGCCTGGCCCTCCTGGGCCCGCCAGCCGACCACCGACGCGTTGTTGACGATGACACCCGAGCCCCGCGCGGCCATGTGCGCCAGGCCGGCGCGGGTGGCCCGGAACGTGCCGTTGAGGGTGACGTCGATGACGTTGCCCCATTGCTCGTCGGTCATGTCCACGACGTTGGCGGTGCCACCCAGCCCGGCGTTGTTCATCAGCACGTCGACGTGGCCGAGCGCCTCGACCGCGGCGACGAAGAGCCCATCGATGTCGGCCTGCTGGGTGACGTTGCAGATCACCGTCACCGGCCGCTGCCCGGTCTCGGCCTCCAGCCGGTCGGCCGCCTCGCCGAGACGCCGCTCGTGGATGTCGCTGATGAGCACCGTGGCGCCCTCCTCCACGCACCGCTTGGCCACGGCGTAGCCGATTCCCGTCCCCGCGGCGGCGGTGACCACCACCGTCTTGCCCGTGAGCAGACCGTGCCCCTCGACGTACGGCGGCGTGGGCTGGGCCATGGCGGTGCTCCTCAGGTGCGCGGCGGCGCAGGGACCTCCCCGCACCCGGACCGCCGATCGTATCCCGCCCCTGACGGGTCGTCAGATGTGGCGTCCAGCCCCGCCGCCGACAGCGCGGGCGGCGCCGGCGCCGGCGAACCCCACGGGTCCGGAGACGCCCCCCGGGGTGCCGGGAACCCGGCGGGCTCCCGAGGCACCCCCTGTCCCGCCAACCCAACGGGTCCGGAGCAACCCCACGGGGCGCCGGCGACCCGACGGGTTCGAGGACACCCCCCAGGGGACCCACGAACCCGACGGGTCCGCGGGAACCGCACCGGCGCCGGCGAACCCGACGGGTCGCCGGACCGCGACGCACCGCGCCCGCCTAGGCCGTGACCTTGGGTTCGGCGGGGAGACCGAGGGCGCGTTCGCCGATGATGTTGCGCTGGATCTGGTTGGAGCCGCCGTAGATGGTGTCGGCCCGGGTGTAGAGGAACAGGCGTTGGGCGTCCGTGAGGGGGTAGTCCTCCGCCGCCCCCGTGTCGACCGCAGCCGGATCGACGAGCGACGCCAGCGCCGCCTCGCCCGACAGGTCGACGAACGCCTCGCCGATGTCTCGGTGCAACCGCGCCCAGTAGAGCTTGGAGATGTAGCTGGCTCCGGAGAGCTCGGGCTGGTCGGCGGTGGTGAGCATGCGCAGGCTGTTCCAGCGCATGATCTCGAGCCGGGAGTGGAGCGAGGCCAGCCGCTGGCGCCAGAGCGGATCGCGGTCGCGACCGGTCGAGGCGGCCAGCGCCATCAGGTGGCCGAACTCGCGGGTGAACCCGAACTGCTGACCGAGGGTGGAGGCGCCGCGTTCGTAGGCGAGCAGGCCCATGGCCACCCGCCAGCCGTTGTTCACGCCCCCGACGACGAGGTCGGCCGGGGTGCGGGCGTCGCTGAAGAACACCTCGGCGAACTCGGCGGTACCGGTGATCTGCACGATGGGACGGATCTCGACGCCCGGCGTGTCCATCTTGATCAGCAGGAACGAGATGCCCTTGTGCTTGGGGGCGTCGCGGTCGGTGCGGGCCAGCACGAAGCACCAGTCGCTCCACTCGGCCAGCGACGTCCACACCTTCTGGCCGTTGAGCACCCACTCGTCGCCGTCGAGGTCCGCGCGCGTGGCGACGTTGGCGAGATCGCTGCCGGCGTCGGGCTCGCTGTAGCCCTGGCACCACAGCTCGGTCCCCGACGCGATGCCGGGCAGGAACCGCCGCTGCTGCTCCGGCGAACCGAAGTGGACGATGGTGGGCCCGATCAGTCCTTCACCGATGTGCCCGAGCCGGCCGGGGCCGCCGGACCGCGCGTACTCCTC
>Ga0105048_10013856_pt1 | contig 12578 bp, 11 predicted proteins | sample MAT05_FD_78382 | JGI IMG/M metagenome (GOLD analysis project Ga0105048, IMG submission 78382) | Freshwater microbial communities from Lake Fryxell liftoff mats and glacier meltwater in Antarctica - MAT-05 | ecosystem: Environmental > Aquatic > Freshwater > Ice > Liftoff microbial mat | place... | reverse complement strand
TTGCGATCCAGCTGGAACAACTGGCGTTCCTGATCCAGCACGGCGACCCGACCGCGGATCCTGCTGGGCGGTAGGCCGCGTCCCGGATACCCTCCGGGCTCAAGACCCGAGCCCGTGTGACTCATCAGGGGCCTGACGGCCCTCGGCTCGCCGGCCCCCCGACTCAGAACCTGTCCAAGAAGAATGGCCGCAAAAAGGCACAAAAAGCACAAACAGAAGTCTGGATCAGATCGGTCTTTGTCTTCGTTTTGTGCCTCTTGTGCTTTTTTGCGGCCATTCTTCTTGGACAGACTCTCACTCCCGCACTTCGGTCCCGGACACGACCAACAGCCGCGACCGAGCCCCGGGGCCGAGCGGCACCTCCCGCTCCGACTCGAACGTCTTCCCCCCCACAGCCCACCGGCCGCGCACCCGGAACGTCGCCGTCTCGCCCCGCCGTAGGTCGCGCGACGTGAACGTCCACGTGGCGCCGGCGTCGCCGGGCACCTCGACGCCGTTGAGCCACACCTTCGCCGCGGCCGGGTACTCGATCACCAGCGTCGCCGGCAGCACCCCGCTCACCACCGTCGCCCCCGACGGCTCCGCCGGCGCTGCCGAGGCCGGAACGACACCGCCGCCGGTCGGGAACGCTCGCGGTGGGACGACGTAGTAGGGGATGTAGCCGGGGACGAACCCGCCGCCGAACCCGGAGCCGGGAATGAAGCCCGGCCCGACCTGCGGCGTCGTCGGCCGTTGCACGATGCGGAAGCCGCCGGACCTTCCCGGCGCGCGGCCGCGCGGCTGGGCCACGGCCGACGACGCGGTCGCAGCGGTGGCGAGTGTCACGAGGAGGACGCAGCGCATGGGACGGCTCCGGGGCGAGGTGCGGCCCGGTCCGTGGGCACTGTGTTCTCCGAGGTGAGAAGGCCGCTTCCCGTGCGACCCGGCGCGAATTCAGTTCCCGCTGAAACGGGGGGCCACCATCCTGGCGCGGCCGAGCGGGTTCGACAGGACGTTCCGGTGGCACGGGACGCACAGGTCGAAGGCGACCTTGCGGGTCGTCGGGGTGGGTACGTCCTCGCCCGCCTCCTCGGTCTCCTGCAGCAGCATCGCCACCTCCTCGACCACGTCCGTGTCGGCGAAGTCGTCGGCCGGCCGGTCGTCGTCCGGGGCGGGGTAGCTCTCCATCTTCAGGACCATCCGGGGGCCGGTCGCGGCGCTGATGCCCTTGCCGCACATGTCGCAGGAGAAGTGGCGCATGGTGTTCGTGATCCTTGCTGAACCGGTCCGCGGGCGCGAAACCCGCTCCTTCCATCCGTCGCAGTTTCCAGGCGGCCTGTCAAGCGGAAACCCGCATACGCGGCACGACCCGCAGCCCCCGCACGACCCACACGACCGCGGCGCGGCCATCCCCCCCGGTTTGGCACGGTGAATGCACTGGAGTGGGTCGCCAACGACCAACAGCCGGCGGCGAACGAACAGGACCGGCCCTGGGGCGGTGGCGCGCATCCCAACGACTTCCCCCCGACGACCCGGGAGCGCCCCCGGGTCGGCCACACCCCCGAGCCCTTCAACGCGACTTATCCCGAACGGCCGGCGGCTCAGATGAGCCCGCCGGCCCGTCTCTTTTGGTAGTGGGCAGTGGCCAGTCAGAAAGCCCGGGGACGGCCGTCCCCGGGCTTCTTCGCGTTATCTGGTGCCGTCCGAACAATCCGTCCCGTCCGCGCCCCCCGCACGCGCGCCAAAACACGACGCCCGGTCACGCCGATCCGCCCGGATGCGGCGCGGCCGCGTCATCCGCCGGGAAGTCCGGTTCCGATAGGAACGCCGAACGGACCACCGGCCCGGGCGGATCAGCCGCCCGCGCCTCCCGCAGGACGCGGGGGCGGCAGGTGGCCCGCAGGAGGCGATGGATATGATCAGCAGCCGATGGGGCCGGGCTCTCGCCCTCGGCGGCCTGCTCGCGGGATTCGCCGCGGCCGCCGCCGCCCGCGACCCCGACCCGCCCCGACCCGATAAACTTCCCGACATCGTCAAGGCTCCAGCCGCTCCGGCCGCGGCCGCGCCGTCGGATTCGGTCCGGGCCGCGACGCGGCCGGTGCAGGAGACCGTCTACCGGAAGGTGACCGAGCAGGTCACGCGGCCGGTCACGCAGGTGGTGATGAGGGAGGTCCGCGAGACGGTCACCCGTCAGGTGCCGGAGACGAAGAACACCACCGTGACCGAGACGGTGATGAAGCCGGTGACCGAAACCGTCATGCAGGAGTGCCGCACCACGCACTGCAAGACGGTCGAGGAGACGCACTACCGGGAGTGCCCGGTGACGGTGTGCCGGACCACGACCGAGCCGCACTGCAAGACCGAGTACTTCCAGGTGTGCAAGCCGGTCTGCGAGACGGTGCTGAAGGACTGCGCCACGACGTCGCAGTGCCCGGTGCGCGAGACGCACTTTAAGGACTGCGTGCGGACGGTGTGCAAGGAGGTGCCGGAGACGTGCTTCCGCGAGGTCCGCAAGACGACCTGCCAGGACAAGTGCGAGACGGTCACGAAGACCGTGTGCAAGACGGTCTGCGAGCCGGTCACGACCACGCGGGCGGTGTGCAAGTCGGTGCCGGAAACGGCGTGCGAGTCGGTCGTGGTGAAGGGGAAGCTGCGCCGCGAGACGGTGCCGGTGTACGAGTGCACCTTCGACCCGTGCTCGTGCGGCAACGTGCAGAAGGTGACCGGCCAGAAGACCGTGTGGGTCCGCGACTGCGACAAGGTGGAAACCCGGCAGGTGACGCGGCACCGCACCGTCGTCGAGCAGGTGCCGGTGACGACGTACCAGCGCCGCACCGTCAGCGAGCAGGTGACCGAGAAGGTGACGAAGAAGGTGCCGGTGACGACGGTCGAGAAGGTGCCGGTGACGGTGATGAAGACGGTGCGCGAGGAGGTGACGACGAAGGTGCCGTACACGGTGACGAAGCTGGTGCCGGTGACGGAGGTGCGGAAGGTGCCGGAGACGGTGCGGCGGAACGCGCTGGGCGCCTACGCCGACGCCGGGTCGCTGGCCGGCGCCGCGGCGGCTGCGGCCAAGGGCGGGGCGAAGGTGGTGGGCGGCGGCGACGCCGCGCTCGCCCCCGGCGCCGCCACCCACGACACCGACGGCCCCGGCCGGGTGTTCGTGGAGGGCGCCCGCGTCGCCAAGACGGTGACGTACCACGTCACCCGAGTGAACCCGGTGACCGAGGTGCGGCGGGTGCCGTACACGGTGACGCGGCAGGTGCCGGTCGAGACGGTGAAGCTGGTGCCGACCACGGTCACCCGGATGGTGCCGACGCCGGTGACGAAGTGCGTGCCGGCGACGACGTGCCGGACGGTGACGGAGGAGGTGGTGCGCCACGTGCCGACGCGGGTGACGGTGATGAAGACCGAGTGCGTGACGCGGTGCGTGCCGGTGGTGGTGACGCGCGACGTGCCGTGCGAGGTGCGGGTGCCGTGCGCCCCGGCGTGCGGGCCGGCCGCGGGCTGCGGCCCGTGTGCGAGCAGCGGGGTGATCTGCAAGTGCGCCCCGTGCGCGTGCTCGGTCGGCGGCGGCCTGCGGGGCGTGCTGAGCGACACGACCCGCGACACCCCGGTGTGGGACTTCTTCAAGCGGGTGTGCGGCCAGCGGCTGGCGTGCGACCCGTGCCCGCCGCCGGCGTGCCCGAGCCCGTGTAAGTAATTTGAGCGCGGCGAGCGGCCCGCGTCAGCGGGCTGTTCCGTAGGCGCTCGAGGCGCCTACGGAACAGCCCGCTGACGCGGGCCGCTCGCCAACTCTTCACACTTCCGAGCGAAGCTCCGGGAACACGTCCGCCGACAGCTGCGCCGCGGTCAGGGTGTCGTGCAGGCGGCGCTTCGCCTGGAACTTCAGGTTCGCCACCTGCTGCTCGGACAACCCGACGCGGCCGGCCACGTCCTTGTTCGCCCACCCCTTCACCATCAGCAACTCCAGCGTCATCACGCTCACGTACTCGCCCTTCCCCAGCCACTCGCGCACGAGGAGCGTCAGGGCGCGGCCGAGCGCCTCCTCCTCGCGGTCGCGGCGCTCGGCGCTCCGCGCCAGGCTGCTCGCCGGCCGCTGCCGGGCGTCCGCGGCGCGGTCCATGCCGTCCTCCTCGGCGTCGCCGCCCGGCTGCACCGGCCGCCGGCCGACGCGGCGGAGGTGGTCCGTCACCTTGTGCGACGCGATGGTGAACAGCCACGTCTGGAGGTCGCGGCGGTCGTCGAAGTTGGCGAGGCTGTTGCCGAGGCCGACGAACGTCTCCTGCACCACGTCGTCGACCGCGGCGTGGTCCCTGAGCCGCCGGCGGACGTAGGCCGCGAGCCGGCCGCGGTAGCGGGTGAACAGCTCGTTCCACGCCTCCTCGTAGGCCCGGCTCTTGCGCGGGTTGTCCTTCACCCGCTGCACCAGGAGGCGGTCGGACTCGTTGGTCATCGGGCGACCCGGGGTGTGGGGAAGCCGCGCGAGCGGCGGCGGACCAGCAACCAGCCGACGACGAGGAGGACGACGCCGGCCCAGACGCCGAGGAGTTGAACGGCGCGGGTCGGGTCGGACGCGGCCGCCAGGGCGTCGGGGGCGACGACGCGGGCGGTATCGCGGAAGGTGGCGGCGCGGTCGGGGCTGTCGGCCTCGCGGGCGGCGCGGAGGAGGTCGGGGCCGGCCGCGGCGGCGTCGGGGCCGAGCGAGCCCAGCGCCCACGCCGCCTCCGCGCGGCGGTCCGGTTCGGGGTCCGACAGCGCCGCCGCGAGCGCGGCCACGGCATCGGCGGTGACGGGGCGAATCTTGCCGAGCACCGCGGCGGCGCGGGTCTTGGTGGCCGCCGTTCCGGTCGCCAGCGCCTTCGCCGTGGCCGGCACCGCGGCGGGGCCGAGTTCGACCAGCGCCTCGGCGGGGCCGGTCCCCTCGTCGGTGAGTCCGCCGGGGTCGAGTTGGCTCGTGAGCCACTCCGGGTCCGGCGGGCGGACCAGGCACAGGGCGCGGAAGGCGCGCGACCGGTCGATCGCAAACATGTCGGTGCGGCGGGACGCGGCGTCGAGCGCCGGCGCCGCCGACGCCGCCCGCGGCCCCATCCGGCCGAGCACCTCGGCGGCGCCCCCGGCGTGCGGCGTCGCCAGCGAAGCGGTCAGGATTTCGAGCGTCGGTGCGGGGTCGCCCACCGCGGCGAGCGTGCGGGCGGCGACGAATCGCATCCACGAATCGGAGGCGCTGTTCATCACGCGTGTCACGGCCGGGGCGGCCGCTTCCGCCGCGCGGCCGTGCGCCGCGAGGTCGTCGAGCGGCGTCCATGCGGTGTTCCCGGCCCCCGCGGCTTCCAGTTCCCGGATCAACTCGGGGATCACGGCCGGGTCGATCTTCCGGCGGGCGCTGTTGGCGACGGCGCGCGCGCCGTGGTCGGGGTCGGCCGACGCCATCGCGGTCAGCAGCGGCACCGCTTCGGACGCCAGCGGGCCGATCGTTTCCAGCACGGACGCCAGCACCGCACGGAAGCGGCCCGCCGCCGCCGACCGGTCCGCGGCCGACTCGCGGAGCGCCCGGCACACCGACGGGAGCGCGAGTGCCTTCAGCTCGGCGAGGATCGTGTCCGGCTCGAACGTGCGGTCGGGCGGCAGGAAGGTGATGGGGGCGCCGGGTGGGAAGTCGGCCGGGGCGGGCGGCCCGACGAACGGCTGCGGCAGCACCGGCGGTTCGGCTTCGGTCTGCTTCCGACACGCCTCGACGAGGAGCGGGGCGGCGTCGGCCGCGGCCGGCTGGCCGGGTCGGAGACGGGCGCGGGCTACGTCGCGGACCGCGGGGTTCGGGTGTTCGAGCAGCCTCACCAGCTCCGCGGCCGCGGTCGGGAACGGGCGGCAGGACGCGGCCAGCCGCGTGGCCGGGTCGTTGCGGGTGCCGAACGCCAGCCGGTCGAGCGCGGGCGCGGCGGCCGGCCCCATCCGCGTCAGCGCGTAGACGGCGAACCAGCGCGTTTCGCCGTCCTTCTCGTGCTCGAGGAGCGCTTCCAGCGCGGGGATCGCGTCGGCCCGCGCCTCGCCCTGCTCGGCGAGAGTGCGGGCCGCGGCGCGGCGGAGGTGCGGGTTCTCGTTCGCCAGCGCGGCGGCGGGGTCGGACCGGCCGGCGAATGCGAACAGCACGTCGGGGTAGACGAGGAACGAGACGGCGACGCCGGCCGCGAGCAGAGCCAGCACGGGGAGCAGGGTGAGGAGCCGGCGCCGCGCCATCGGAACCCCCGGGCGGGAGGGTTGAACCGCAGGTCGTCTGGGATGCTTGGCGATCCTTCGGTCTTCGCCGGAGGTGGTTCGCCCCCTCACCCCGCGTGCTTCGCCGCGACCCTCTCCCTCGAGGGGAGAGGGTGGGAGGCGGCAGGGCTTCATCGTGGGTGGGCAACCACGCGCCGACGCGAGGGGAACGACACCCCTGCGTTTGCGGGTCGAAACCCGCCCGCGATGGGTGCCGGCCAGTCCCACCCTCTCCCCTCGGGGGAGAGGGTCGCGGCGAAGCACGCGGGGTGAGGGGGCGAACCACGCACGACGCAACCCGTACCCGGCACGCAACCCGAACAACCTGCGGGTCCGTAGCGGTGAGCCGCTGTTACGCGAACAGGTACGCCGCGACCGCCCCGCCGGCCAGGGCGGCGGCGATGAACGCCAGCCAGCTCGTCAGGTAGCCCTGCGACCACGCGTCGACCCGCAGGAACACGAACCCCACCGCGGCGGCCGCGGCCAGCAGCCCGAACAGCTTCAGGCTCCCCCCCACGCGCTCGCGGCCGCGGATCTCGCGCACCTGCTCGGCCGTCGCCTCCAGCGTGTACTCGACGTACACGCGGTCCGGCGCGTACCCGGCGCGGGCCAGGGCGGTCTTCTCGGCCTCCGTCGGCGGGCGGACGAGGCGCGAGTCGCGGCGGAGGAAGTCGGCCTTCACCGCGGCCGGGCTCGGCCGGTAGTCGAGCGGCGGGTCGAGCTTGGCGAACGCCTCGTGGATGCGGTCGGCGGCGGCCAGGATCGTGGCCTCCTCGGCCTCGGCCTCGGTCGGCAGCGGCACCTCGCACGCCACCCGCTCCCGGACCAGCACCGACCCGCTCGGCGGCGCCACCGGCCGCGCCGCCACTTCCACGCGCGCCACCGGTTCCGGCGTCGGCACGGGCGGCGGGGGCGGCGGGGGCGGCGGCGTGGGAGTTGGAACGGGCGTGGACACGGTCTGTTCCGGCTTCCACAGCTTTTCGACGCGGGCGATCGCCCTCGCCGTCAGCGACTTCTTTTCCAGTTCCGGGTGCGCCGCGACCTCGGCCGAGGCCGCGCCGGTCGCAGCGGCGACGGCGTAGGACTCGGCGAGCTTGCGGTTCTCCTGCGCCTTCGGGGAATGGGAGCCGCCGTCGGCTGGGGTGCGCGGCCCGCCGCAGCCCGCCAGCAGGGCGAATGTCGTGAGGACGGCGAGGGAACGGATGCCGGTCATGGGTGATTCCGATGCCACGGGCGAAGCCCACCCGTTGCCACGGGTGGGCTTTTCGGAGTTACACATATTGCCGCTGCCGCCGCGGGGCGGGGCCGCGCACGATCGACGGCCGCGGCGGCGGGGCGGCCCACGGGCTGACCACCTGCACCGCCACCGCCGCGATCACCAGCGGGGCCACGCCCAGCACCGCCGACGAGTTGCCCCCCCACGGCCACAGGAACAGCAGCACGCCGCCGGCCAGCCCCGCCAGCACCACCCGGCCGAACTTGAACCGCTCCTTGCGGGCGCGGTTCGTCATGTTCCACCACGGGCACGCGGCCACCGCCAGGCCGTAGTACAGGGCGTACCGCGTCGCCGTGCTGAACAACTCCGGGCTCACCCGCGCCCACGACCCGAGCGTCAGGTCGCGGCTCGTTTCCACCGCCGGGCCGCCGCGCGGGAACGACCAGCCGTCCAGCCAGAACGCGAATCCGCCGACCACCATCCCCACCAGCAGCATCTGGAACTTCCGCCCCCAGCCGGACGTCGGCTTGTCCTTCGCCGCGCGGGCCACCGCCAGCGCGCCCCAACTCAGGGCCGTGGAGAGGAGGATCATCCGCCCCAGCAGCGACCACGGCTGCGGCGCGCCGAACAGCACGAACGGCGCGGTGCAGATTCCGGCCACGACCGGGGCGAACGCGAACGCCCCGAGCCGCTGCGTCAGCCACGTCCGCAGGCCGACCGGGATCGGCCCGGACGCGAACCGCGGGCTCGGCGGCACGGCCACCGGCGCCACCCGCACGTCGGGGAGCGGGCCGGGCGCGGCGGCCACCCCCGGCGGCGCCACGGGCGCGACCGTGGTCCGCGTCAGGCCGACGGGCACCGCCTGCGGGGTAGGGTCCGAAACGACCTCCTCGACCGCACGCACGAAGTCGCGCATCGTCGGGTAGCGGACGGCCGGGTCCTTCTCCAGCGCCCGGCCGACGACCGCGCGGTACGCCGCCGGCACGCGCGACAGGTCGGGCGTGTCGGTGAGGTGCTTGATCAGCACCTCCATCGGCGTCTGCCCCTCGAACGGCGGGTGGCCGGTCAGCATCTCGAACAGCATGACGCCGCAGGCGTAAATGTCGATCGACTGCGTGTAGTTGCCGCTCTTGATCTCGGGGGCCATGTAGTGCGGGGTGCCGACGCCCTGCGTCATCTCGCCGCCCTGGCTGAGGCTGATCCGCCGCGACAGGCCGTAGTCGCCGATCTTCAGGTGGCCGTTCTCGACGAAGATGTTCGCCGGCTTCAGGTCGCGGTGGACAACGCCCTGGTCGTGCAGGTACGCCACGCCGCGGCCGATGGCCGCGAACCACTCGCGGACCAGGTCGGCCGGGAGGCCGGTCGGGTAGCGGTTGATCCACTGGGCGAGCGACTCGCCGAACACGTACTCCATCACGACCCACTTCGCCCCGCGGTCGTCGGTGCGCAGGTCGTAGAGGTGGACGAGGTTGGCGTGCTTCAAGTTGAGGCAGTGGGCGATGCCGCGGAGCTCGGCGTCCTGGTGCCGGTGAAGGAGCTTGAGCGCGACTTCCTTGCCGGCGTCGGAGATGGCGAAGTACACCTCGCCGAAGCCGCCTTGGCCGACGCCGCGCTTCAAGGTGAACCCGTCCAGCGGGCGCTGGCCGGATCGGTGGGTGAACTTCATCGAGACGCCGCCCCCATGTGGGACCGGTCCTCCGGCCCCTAAGCAGGAGTTTCGCCGCCCGGAGCGGATTATTGCGCGCCGCGGGCGGAATGGTGAGAAGTATACCAGAACGGCCGCCGCTTGCGGCGGTGCAGCGTTGACGCTGCACCGCCGCAAGCGGCGGCAACTCATCACTCTCTCATTTCCACCGACCTAAAACGCTCGCTATCCCCTCCCGGCCCCAGGGCTCGCGCCATGACTCGCACCACGCTCGCCTGTGCGGCGCTGCTCGCCGCCGTTGCGGCGGTCGCCGCCGACCCGCTCCCCGTCGCCCCGCCGCCGCGGCCCGGCGTCGATCTCACCGGCTACCGCACCCTCGCGGACGCCGCGAAGGCCGACCCCAAGTTGTTCGCCGCCACCCCCACCGACACCCCGACCGCGGCGGGCTACCTCGGCCTCCTCGTCGCCGGCAAGGACGGCAAGGCCGTGGTCGAGGCGGTCGAGCCCGAGTCGCCGGCCGCCACCGCCGGGCTCAAGGAGGGCGACGTGGTCGATGCCATCGACGGCACCCGCTTCACGTCCGTGTCGGCGGTGCAGGACGCGCTGCGGTCGCGGCTGGCCGGCGAGACCGTGAAGCTGGCCGTAGCCCGCGGCAACAAGGCGGTGCAGGTGGCCGTGACGCTCCGGGCGACGACCCGGCCGCTCGCCGCCGCCGGCCGCGCCGTCATGGGGATCACGCTGGGCACGGGGAAGGGGCCGGGCGTGAAGCTGGCCGACGTGACGCCCGGCGGCCCGGCCGCGGTGGCGGGCCTGAAGGCCGGCGACGTGATTCTGAAGGTGGACGGCAAGGACGTGGACGGCGACACCGGCTTCCGCGACCTGCTCGGCGACCACCGCCCCGGCGACCGCCTCAACATCCTGGCCGAGCGCGACGGCAAGCGGGTCGAGGCCCAGCCGACGCTCGTGGCCGAGGGGATCACCCCGGGCGGCCCCGGCGGCCGCGGCGGGTGGGACGACCGCATCCCGTCGGCGTGGAAGAAGAGCACCTACCGGCTGGCGATTCTGGGCGTCGAGTACCCGGACGTGAAGCACAACCCGAAGATCACCGACGCCGACTGGGAGGCGTCGATGTTCAGCCTGGGGACGTACACCGAACGGTCGGCGACCGGCGAGAAGGTGTTCGGCAGCATGCACGACTACTACAAGGAGATCAGCTACGGCAAGCTGAAGCTCGACGGCAAGTTCCTCGGCTGGGTGGAGGCGAAGAAGAAGCGGCTCGACTACTCCCTCGGCACCGGCACGAGCGTCGGCGAGAAGACGGCGCTGCTGACCGAGGCGCTGGACCTGTACACCGCGAAGCACGGCAAGGACGCGCTGACGAACTACGACGGCATCTTCTTCCTGTACGCCGGCGACTCGGTGAAGACGACGCGCGGCGGGCTGTACTGGCCGCACCGGGCGAACGTCGGCTACGGCGGCCGGCGGCTGCCGTACTTCATCGTGGACGAGGGCGGGTCGAAGATGAAGAACATCAGCGTGTTCGCCCACGAGTTCGGCCACATGCTCGGCCTGCCCGACCTGTACGCCCGCCCGGAGCTCCCCGGCTCGGAGGGCGTCGGCGTGTGGTGTGCGATGTCGAACCAGCAGCCGAACGGGAAGCCGCAGCACTTCTCGGCGTGGTGCCGCGAGCAGCTCGGCTGGGTACGGCCGACGCTGGTGGACCCGCGGGTGAAGCAGAAGCTGGTTCTGGGGCCGATCGAGGACGACCCGACGCAGTGCGTGAAGGTGGCGGTGCGGGCCGACGGGAGCGAGTACTTCCTGCTGGAGAACCGCCAGAAGAAGGGCTTCGACGAGTCGTTGCCGGCGTCGGGGCTGTTGGTGTGGCGGGTGGTGAACGGCCGGCCGGTGCTGGAGGAGTCGCACGGCGTGGAGGGAGCGAGCGGGCCGCGGGTGTACCTGGGGTCGGTGCCGTACCCGAGCCAGTCGAACACGGCGTTCACGCCGTACACGGTGCCGAGCAGCCGGAGCCAGCTCGGCGGCGGGTTGCCCGTCCACGTGACGAACATCCGCCGCCTCCCCGACGGGCGGATCACCTTCCACATCGGGTACGAGTACCAGTAAAGTTACCGCTTGCGGCTTCGCGCTGCCCGGCGCGAAGCCGCGAGCGGCGTCTGCTATGCTGAACGGCGGCGACTCACCCCGAGGTGCCGATGCCGATGCTCGACCACTTCCACCCGCCGCTGAGCGAGCGGCGGCACTGGCACGCCTTCCACAACTCGTGGGCGACGTACCTGTCGTCGGCGCTGAACGCGCTCCTTCCCGACGGCTACTTTGCCGAGGCGAACGTCCAGTACGGCATCGAGATCGACGTGGCCGCGTTCGAGGAGCCCGACGCAGCCGCGGCGCCGACCGGGTGGACGCCGCCACCACCGGCGCAGAGCCTGCCGTTCGAGCCGACCGGCGCGGTGGTGGAGGTCGGCGTGTTCAGCCGCAGCGGCGGCCCGACGTTGGCCGGGGCGATCGAGCTGGTGAGCCCCGCGAACAAGGACCGCCCCGCCTACCGTGACGCGCTGGTGACGAAGTGCGCCGCCTACCTCCAGGCCGGCGTAGGGCTCGTCCTCGTGGACGTGGTGACGGGCTGCACCGCCGACCTGCACGCCGATTTACTCGGTCGGTTGGGAACGACCGTGACCGCGGAACCCGGGCTGTTCGCCACCGCCTACCGCACGGTCGAGCGGGACAGTGCGGCCGCGCTGGACGTGTGGCGCGAGCCGGTCGCCGTCGGGCGGCCGCTGCCGACGCTGCCGCTGTGGCTACGGGGCGGGCTGTGCCTGCCGGTGGAGTTGGAGGCGGCGTACACCCGGACGTGCGTGGAACAGAAGGTGCAACCGGCCGCGTAGGACATTCCCTTTCCGCCGCTTGCGGCGTAGCACCGCGGTGCTACGCCGCAAGCGGCGGAACTCAACCCCCCAACAGCTTCAGCAGCCGCGCCTCGTCCGCGCGGCGGGACGCGGCCAGCGAGCCGTCCAGGTACGCGGCGATCACCTTCGGGTGGACGTAGCTCTTGCGACACACCGCGGGCGTGTTCCCCAACTCCGCCGCCACCTCCTTGATGACACCCACCACCGCCCGCTCCCCCGCCGTCTTCGACTCCGGGGCCGGCAGCTCCGACAGCAGCGACGCGGCCTGCGTGGTGCCGGCCCAGGTGCGGAAGTCCTTCGCCGTGTACTCCCCGCCGGCGGCCGCGCGGATGTAGGCGTTCACGTCCGCCGAGCCGACCGGCCGGGCGACACCGTTCTCGTCGCGGTACTGGAACAGGTGCTGCCCCGGAATATCGCGGCAGGCGCGGACGATGCGGGAGAGCCGCGGGTCGCTCACCGCGCGCTCGTGCCACACGCCGCTCTTGCCGCGAAAGCGGAGCCGCAGTTCGCCGGGCGCGAACGACACGTGCCGATCGAGCAAAGTGCTGAGGCCGAACGAGCC
>Ga0105048_10013850_pt1 | contig 12581 bp, 12 predicted proteins | sample MAT05_FD_78382 | JGI IMG/M metagenome (GOLD analysis project Ga0105048, IMG submission 78382) | Freshwater microbial communities from Lake Fryxell liftoff mats and glacier meltwater in Antarctica - MAT-05 | ecosystem: Environmental > Aquatic > Freshwater > Ice > Liftoff microbial mat | place... | reverse complement strand
GCGTGCAGCGGTCCACTGTCTCGAAATCATTGGGTCCTCCATGCGTGAACTTGAGAAGCGATTCGGCTCGGGGAGCGCAGCGGCGCCGACTCTACAGCGCATCACTACAGAGCATGCAGCATGCCAGCATCGTGCGACTTCCGCATGCATGCGCGCCGTCACGCCCATCGGAACGTTGGGGCCGACGCCTGCGGAGGCCGAGTGGGCGGGCGGAAGAACATAGACAAGAGGCGTCATCGGTGGTGAGTTCTCGGCATATGCACGTGGACGAAGACACCGCCGCGCTTCTTCATCGGTTTCGCTTCGACGCCGCCGCGTTCGCCGAGCTGCGCGAGCGGCTGCGTCAGGATCTCGCGGGCGACGCGCAGAATCGCATCGCGGGCGAGGTCACGCTGCCTGCGCCGGCCGACGTCACTGCCCTTCCCGCGCGCGGCAGCGAGGCGTACGCCGCCCTCGAGGCGCGCGGCAACGAGGCCATCCGCGCGGGCCAGGTCGGGGCGGTGGTGCTCGCCGGCGGGATGGCTACGCGCTTTGGCGGCGTGGTGAAGGCGGCCGTCGACGCGCTGCCCGGGCGCACCTTCCTCGATCTGAAATTGGCGGAGCTGCGGCTCGCCGCGGAGCGCGCCGGTGGCCGCGTCCCGGTCTACCTGATGACGAGCTTCGCGACCGACGAGACCGTCGCCGCGCTCGCGCGCAAACACACGAGCGAGGCGGCGCCCGCCGAGACATTCGCGCAATACGTGTCACTCCGCCTCACGCCCGCAGGCGATATCTTTCTCGAAGACGACGGCACCACGAGCCCCTACGCGCCCGGCCACGGCGATCTCGGCTTTGCCCTGCGCGCGAGCGGGATCCTCGAGCGCTTCCGCGCCGCGGGCGGCCGCGTGATCTTCATGTCCAACGTCGACAACCTCGCGGCGACGCTCGACCCAGCGATCATCGGCGCGCACCTCGTGAGCTCTGCCGCGATCACCGCCGAGGTCACCGAGAAAGAGCCCGGCGAGAAAGGCGGCGCACCGGCGCGCGTCGACGGCAAGCCGCAGATCGTCGAGGCGTTCCGCTTCCCTGCGGGCTTTGATCAAGACGCTATCCCGGTGTTCAACACCAACACGCTGATGATCGACGCGGACGCTCTCGATCGCGACTTCGCGCTCACTTGGTTTGCGGTGCGCAAGAAGGTCGGCGGGCGCGAGGCGGTGCAATTCGAGCGCCTCGTCGGCGAGCTCACAGCGGTGTTGCCGTGCGCCTTTCTGCGCGTGCCGCGCTACGGCGCCGAGGGCCGCTTTCAGCCAGCGAAAGATCCCGACGAGCTCGCGCGACGCCGGCCCGACATCGAAGCACTGATGCGCGCACGCGGCGTGCTGTGAGCGGCGAGCGCGGCTCGCACACACGGCGCGCTGTAAGCATCGGCCGCGGGCCGCACGTTCACGCAAATCGCGCTTCGCTCGCCCATGCGTCGCTCGCGATCGCGTCACTGTTCTTCGCGTCGTGCGCCGAGACGCGGACGCCCGCCCCGTGCCGCTTCAACGACGAGTACGTCCTCGCGACCACCGCGCCGCGCATCGAGTCGCTCGACGTCGCGCTCGAAGCCACGCGCGACGGACTCCCGCAGCGCGGCTACGTCGTCTGGTCGGCGCGCGAAGGCACCTACGCGCGCGCCATCGCCGCGAGCGGCGCGCCACGCGGTGAAGCGCTACGCCTCGGCCCGAGCTGCGCTGGCGGCGTGGGAGCGACACAGACCGCAGATGCAATCACATGGATCGCCTGCCTGCGCCGCGGCAACGTCAGCAAGGACGACGCGGGCGGCGTGATCGTGTGGCGGCTCACGCACGGCACAGCGCGGCTCCACGCACAGTTCGGCGCAGCGGGCCGCGAGGCGCTCGGCATCGCGCTCGTCGCCGAAGCGCGCGAGCTCGTCGTGCTCTGGCAAGACGCGACGCCCGGCCAAGTACACATCATGCGCGCAGAGATTCCGCGCGCTGTTGGCGCTGTCCCCCACAGCGCTGCGATCGAGCCGCGCGCAGTGTCAGTCAACGCGCTCGTCGGTAGCGGACCTGCGCTCGTTTTGCACGACGGACACGCCATCGCGAGCTGGGCAGAGATCGGCTTCGACGAGAGCGGCGGTACCGTGGGGCGTCTGCTCGTCGACGGAGATCGCGGCGCCGCCGTCGAGGCCACCGAGCTCGGCTTCGATCTGCCGATGCCACATCTCGCAGACAACGGCGCAGGCGGCCTCGCCCTCGCCTATCGCGACACCACCCGCCACCGCGACAAGTCCGGCCTGTACGTCGTCGCGCTCGGCGATCGCCTGCGCCCGATGGGCGCGCCACGCCGCATCGCGCGCGCCAACGGCCCCGGCGGCGCAACCCTCACCGCGTGCGCCGGATCCGTCTTCGCCGTCGCACCACGCACCTACCAGCGCGACATCCTCATCGGCATCACCCGCCTCAGCGCCGACCTCAGCACGCGCGGCCGCGAACAGCAGGTCTACGAAGACGGCATCGCGATTGCGCACGCGGCCATGCGCTGCACCTCCGCGGGCCCGCTCTTGGTCGTCGGCGAGCGCGGCACAGCAGCGCGCCCCGCGGCGCGACTACGGGCGACGACGCTGGTGTGCGACGCGGAGTGAGGCGCGGCGAGCGGACGGCGCTTCAGTCGCGCGACCAGTCCTCGACGACGAGCCCCGGCACCCGCGTCATGTGCGTCACGTCGGCCGTCACGAGCACGGCGTCGCAGCTGAGCGCGTGGGCGGCGATCGCCACGTCGAAGTCCTCGATACGCTGGCCCTTCTTCTCGAGCGCCGCCTTGAGCCTGCCAAACGCCTCGCTGACCGCGTCCGTCCACTCCGCCCTGGCGAGCTCCACCTTCAGCAGCTCGAGTCGCGCGCGCAGACGGTCCTTCTTCTTCGATCGTGGAAGCCTAGCGATGCCGTAGGCGATCTCGGCGAAGACCGGCTGCGGCACGACGACCTCGCTCCGCGAGACACGTTGAAGTCGGTCGACGACGCGACTGCTCCCGCGCATGAGCGCGGAGACTGCGTTGGTATCGAGCAAATATTTCAAAGGCGCGGCGGCCCCTTCGATCGGCGCGCAGTGCGGACGACTTTCATCAGCTCGTCCACCGCGCTCGCGGTGCTCTCGTCGACCTCAGTCAGCGACGCGATGAAGCCAGGCGACCAGCTCGACGCCTCTGCAAGCTCGTGTTCGAGCGCGTTCACGATCAGCCGATTGCGGCTGATCTTGAGCGCCTGAGCGCGCCGGTCTGCGCGCGCGAGGAGGAGCGGCGGGATGTGTACACTGGTCGGCATGAATATACCGACGAGTATATTCACGCGGCGGAAGCTGGCAAGACGGCCGCCGGACGCAACGTCCGCTCGCTCGCGCCGGTCAGCCGCCAGCGCTGACGTCGACGCGGATCTTGCGCTTCTCGCCGTGCAGCGCGAGCTGGCCGCAGGCCGCTGCGATGTCGTCGCCGCGCGTGCGGCGGATGAAGGCGGGGATTCCTGCGGCGTGCAAGCGGCTCTGAAACGCCTCTACAGAGCGCATGCCCGGCGAGCTGAGCGGGCTGCCCTCGACGGGGTTCATCGGGATTAGGTTCACCTTCACCGGGATGCCCTCGAGCAGCTTCGCGAGCGCTGTGGCGTCACGCGGATCGTCGTTCTTGCCGGCGATGAGCGTGTATTCGATCGTGATGCGGCGGCGTGGCGGCATCGGGTAGCGGCGCAGGCACTCCATCAGCTCGCCGATCGCGTGCTTGCGGTTGATCGGCATCAGCAGCGAGCGTTTTTCGTCCGTCACCGCGTGCAGCGAGACGGCCAGCTGCACGAGCCCGGCGAAGTCGCTGCCGAGCCTGTCGATCTGCGGGACGAGGCCGCTGGTCGAGAGCGTCACGCGTCGCGTCGAGAGCCCGATTCCGTCGGGGTGCGAGAGCAAGACGAGCGCGCGGGCAACGGCGTCGTAGTTGTGCAGCGGCTCGCCCATGCCCATCAGCACGACGTTGCGCACCTGCTCGCCGGCATCGGCCTTCGCGCGTCCGATCAGCACTTGGCCGACGATCTCCGCGGCGCTGAGGTGACGCTTGAGCCCAGCGACGCCGGACGCGCAGAACACGCATCCCATCGCGCAGCCGACCTGCGTCGAGATGCACTGCGAGATCGGCGTGAACGTGATCTGCCGCGGCCGCTCGCCTTCTTCTTCCGGCTCGTCGTTGGTCTGGGCGAGATCACCCGGCGCGCCCTGCGGCAGCAGCACGCTCTCGATGTCTTTGCCGTCAGAGAGGCGCAGCAACATCTTGCGCGTGCCATCGGTCGAACGATGAAAGAGCGCTACCTCCATCGGCGCAGCCAGGCCTTCTTCTGCGAGGCGCGCACGCAGCGTCTTCGGCAGATCGGTCATCTGCTCGGGATCGAACACATTGCGCAGGTGGATCCAGCGAAACACCTGCAGCGCGCGGAACCGCGGCTGTCCCCAGCCAGCGAGCACGTCGGCCCACTCTTCGGGGAGCCGCTCGATCGGTCCGCGCGGCGGTACGAGCTCTGGACGGGGTGCCGGCATGAAGACGCGCAGTGTGCGGGTGGCCGCCGTGCGCCGCAAATGCTCGTAGTGTGGCGACGCGCTCAGCGCCGAGGCGCGGCGCGCAGAAACGTCTCGAGGATCGCGTAGCCGACGGCGAGCTGCGGCAGCTCCGTGTACTCGTTGCGCTGATGCGCCTGCGCCTGCGTGCCGGGGCCGAAGTTCACGGCGGGCACGCCGATGCTGTCGAAGCGCGCAACGTCGGTCCACGCCTGCTTCGTCTCGACCGCGCACACACCGCTGCTCGCGAGCTGCTGCACCAGCGGGTGCGTCGCGTGCGGTCGGCCAGCCGGCGAAAGGTCCGTCGCGACCACCGTCGCGCGATCGCCGACCAGCGCGCGCAGCTCCTCGAGCGCGTGCTCAGGTGTGCGTCCCGGCGCGAAGCGGAAGTTCACGTTCAGCTCGAAGCGATCGGGGACGATGTTGCGGCTGCGACCGCCACTCGCGAGCGTCGGCGTCATCACCTCGAGGAAACGATGTCCCTCGATCACGACCTCGTGCGGCTTGCGCGCGCCGAGCTCCGCGAGAAAGCCCGCGCTCTTGATGATCGCGTTCTCGCCCTGCCACGGACGTGCGCTGTGCGCGGTGCGTCCCTCGAAGATCACCAGCGCTTGAATCGATCCCATGCAGCCGAGCTGCAGCTTGTTGTCGCTCGGCTCGAGGCAGATCGCGAGATCGCGATCACGCAGCTCGGCAAAGCGCTCGAGCATCGGCCCGAGCATGTTCTCGAGATACGGGCCTTCCTCGCGCTCATAAAAGACGAGCAGCAGGTCCCACGGCAGCGTCGCGCGATCGAGGCGCTCGGCGAGCGCGATCATCACCGCGAGGCCGGCCTTCATGTCGGCAGCGCCCGGTCCGTAGAGGCGCTCACCGTCGATGCGCACCGGCCCGTCGTGCTCAGTGCGCACGACATCCGTGTGCCCGACGAGCGCGAGCTTCGGCGCACCCGGGCGCTCGGTCACGCGCACGACGAGCGAGTCTGCGTGACGCGTGATCGCGCGCTCGCCGAGCGTCGCGCCGAGCCGACGCTGGAGGTAATCGCAGAGCGCCTTTTCTTCGCCGATGGGGCTCGGGATCTCTGTGATCTCGAGCAGCGTCTCGCGCAGATGCACATCGAGCGGCGCGCTCAAGAGCGGATGCTGCACGGCCATCAGGCCTGCACGCCAAATGAGCGCAGCGCCGCGTTGAGCGAGACTTTCCGATCGGTGCTCTCGCTGCGCTTGCCGACGATGAGCGGGCACGGCACGCCGAATTGCCCGGCGGGAAAGCCGCGCATGCGCACGCCGGGAATCACCACGCTGCGTGGCGGGACGTAGCCGCGATGCTCGACCGGCTCCGGCCCGGTGACGTCGAGGATCGGAATGGACGCGGTGATGACGACGTTGGCGCCGATGACGGCCTCACGACCGATGCGCACGCCCTCGACGAGGATCGCGCGCGAGCCGACGAACACGCCGTCTTCGATGATGACTGGGGTTGCGCTCGGCGGCTCGAGCACGCCGCCGATGCCGACGCCGCCGGCGAGATGCACGTCGCGACCGATCTGCGCGCACGAGCCGACGGTCGCCCAGGTGTCGACCATCGTCCCCGCGCCGACGTACGCGCCGATGTTCACGTAGCCCGGCATGAGGATCGCGCCCTCTTCGAGGAACGAGCCGTAGCGCGCGACGCCCGGCGGCACGACGCGCACCTTCGCGGCATCGAGCCCGCGCTTCAGCGGGATCTTGTCGTGAAACTCGAACGGGCCGACCTCGATGCGCTCCATCTTGCGCACGCCGAAGTAGAGGAGGATCGCCTCCTTGATCCAGGCGTGCGTCGTCCACACATCGGTGGCTTCGTCGTGCGTCGCGACGCGAATGGCGCCGCGATCGAGCAGCGCGATCGTCTCCTCGACGGCGCTCACATACGCGGGGTCGCGCAGCAGCGTGCGGTCGGCATAGGCGGCCTGCACTTTCATCTGTAGCGCGTCGTTCGGCGAGTCGGTCATGGCCGCGTTCTACAGCGTGCGCGCGCCCGTGCAAAGACGAACGGCGCAAAGACGAACGGCGCAAAGACGAACGGCGCAAAGACGAACGGCGCAAAGACGAACGGCGCAAAGACGAACGGCGCAAAGACGAACGGCGCAAAGACGAACGGCGCGCGGCGCTGCGCGTGCGCCCGCGCGACGGTAGAGTGCGCGCATGCGAACTGCGGCGACCTCGGCATCGGCTCTCGCAGCGGCGCTCGCGTGTAGCGTCGCGATGGGGTGCGGCGCGTCGGCGCGGTCGGTTGCGCCCTATGCGGTCGAGCGTCGCTGCGCTGTGGAAGAGCGGCTCGTCCTCGCGGACGATCTGTCGCTCGCGTGCATCGCGCCCGGCGTGTGGGTGTATACGGCGCTCGCAGGGGCCGACTTCTCTTTGCCGCGGTACCCCGCCAATGGTCTGGTGCTCGAGTCGGCCGATCACGCGACGCTGATCGACAGCGCATGGAGCTCGGCGCAGACCGCGCGCTTGATCGACTGGTCGCGCTCACGCGGACGGCCAATCACCGCCGCCATCGCCACCCACTTTCACGACGACCGCGTCGCCGGCGCGCCGGCACTCCGCGCAGCGCGGATCCCGTTCTACGCGACCGCCGAGACCATCGCGCTCGCGCGCTCCCACGGCGCGGCAGTGCCGGATCGCGCGCTCGAACCGGCGTCGGTGCCGGAGGTGCGCTGGCTCTTTCCCGGTGCCGGCCACGCGCCCGACAACATCGTCGTGTGGCACGCGCCGACGCGCACTTTGTTCGGCGGCTGCCTCGTGAAGGATCTCGCAGCGACCGCTCTCGGCAACCTCTCCGACGCGGACGTCGCGCGCTGGCCAGCCGCGCTCGACCGCGTCCGCGCGACGTTCGGCGACCCGGCGCGCGTGGTGCCGGGGCACGGCGCAGTCGGCGGAACGGAGCTGCTCGATCACACGCGGGACTTGCTCGCCGAGTGAGGGTCACCGAGCGCAGCTCACGGAGGCGCGCGCCTCGCAGCGCCGCGCGAGCGCGGCGCCTGGGCGACTCCCCACAGCGCGCGCGGCGTCGTGCCGAGCAGCGGCGCGGCCATCGACACGAACGCCTCACCGAGCTCCTCCGCGGTCGACGCCGCGCAGATCACGCTCGCCGCATCGACGCGGCACTCCGCATCGACGACACGCTCGGCGACACGCAGCGCCTCTTCTCCGCTCCGCAGCTCGACGGCGATCTCCGGCGCGGGGAAGCGACGCTCGATCGCGGCGTGCGGCGCGACCAACGTGCGGCGCACGACATCCCAGTCGATCGCCGCGCCGTTGCGCGAGACGCGCGTCACCACGAGCGCTCCCTCTTCGATCCGGCCGGACAGAACGAGCAACATCGACGGCGCGAACGCGCGCGCATCCCAAGGCACGAGCGCCAGCGCGATCTCGACGTCGGTGCCCGCGTCGAGCGCGCCTGCGAGCGCACGTCCCACCGTGACCAGCGGCTCGGTGCCTTCATCGGAGCGCCCCGCGAACACCAGCGACTCGCCGCCGCGCGCACCGTGGATGCGAACCGGCCGCGTGCGCGACTCTTCCAACGTGCGCGCGCCACCCTCGGCCTCGGACGGCAGCGTCGCGCCGTGCGCGAGCAAGTACACCGCGCGCGGCGCATAGCCATCGACCGCGCCGAGCTCCGTCAGCGCGACGAGCCCCGCGGGCAGCCCGGCGAGCGCGAGCCGCACCGCAGGCACCACGCTCGTCGCAGCGCGCGCGCTGAGCGCGTCCATGCGCTGGCCGGCGATCGCTGCGCCCTCGGCCCACGCGTAAGCGACACCGCTGCGCCGCGCGACGCTGACATCGGCCGCCACGCGCACAGCGTCACGCGCAGTCGCGACGTCATCGCGCACCAGCAGCGCAGCGAGCTCCGGCGACGCCGAGAGCGCCCTGCCCTCGCGCTCGAGCTGCCGCCACTCACGCGCGCCGCTCGGCTCGTTCGGCAACATCTGCGCGGCGATGGTCGCTGCGCCCGCGCCATCGTCGAGTTCGTCGAGCCGCAGCCGCACGAGGCGCCGCGCGATGCCGCCTTCATCGGGCAGCACCTCGTGCGCCGCGACGAGCAGCGCCTCGAGCGCACGCGCCGCTTCCACACGCGCCTCGCCGCGCAGCGGGCCCAGATGATCGAGATGCAGCGTCGCCTGACGCAGCACGAGCTCGCTGTCGGCGACGTCGATGTCCGCGGCGCTGAGCGGCCGCTCGAGCGCGTGCTCGTAGCGCAGCGCGTTCGACAGGCGCCGCTCGTCGCCGCGACGCAGCGCCAGATCATCGAGGCTCGCCTCGAAGTTCGTCACCACGCCGTCGACGTGCGCCACGCGCGACACCGTTCGCCACGCGCCGACCAGCCGCTCACCCGCCGCAAAACCGCCAAGCTCGAGCACCTCGATCGTGCGCTGCGTCGAGAGCGGCCCGTCGGTGAGCAGCGTCTCCTCGGCCACGACGCGCGTCGCCTCCACGTGCATCACGCGCAGCTCGCGCTCGACACCGGGAAGCTCGCTCGCGGCCGCGCTCACTTCGATCGCATCGGGCGACTCGAGCGCCAGCCGCGCGCACGGCGCATCAATGCGCGGCGGATCGAGGCCCGCTTCGCCGCGCACATCCATCCGGCCGACGCGAATGCGCACCGTGCCATCGCGCAACACGTCCGCGCGCGCAGCGCGTTGCGTGCAGTCCGCGTCTTCGCAGCGCGGTGACTCGCCATCCCACGCGAGCCCAAGATACGGCTGCGCAGCGAGCACCGCGCGAACACGCGCGATGGGCTCCGCGGCGCGCAGCAAGATGACTTCGCTGCGCGTGCCGTCGGCGAACAGGCGCGTGGCGCTCGCGTAGGCGCGGATCTCGAGCGCGTCGAGCCAGGCGAGCGGCCCGGCTTGCGCCACCTGCTTGACCAGCGCGCGTCTCTCCGGTGAAACCTGCGACGGCCTCGCCACCACGCAGCGCGACACCGCGCGCGGCAGCTGCGCGGCGAGCTGCACGGCCTCGTCCGCGTCGGGTCGCAGCGTCCGCACACCGATCCCCGCGCCGCTGCACGCAATCACACAGCACGCACTGAATATCGCACTCGAAAGCGAACGCAACCTCCGGATACGCGACGCGCGCATCGGCGCTCAGCCGTCGCTTGGCGTCGCGGTGAACGAACCAGCGCTCTGTGCGCGGCAGGTCACTGCATTGAAAGTCGCGCGCACCGTGCCGTCGGGATCGACCGAGCCGACGGACATGGCGACGCACGGACACGGGCCGTCGCAGGTCGTCTGCGCGAGAAACTCGGCGCCGCTGATGCGCCAGTTGAGCACGCTGCCGCCGCACGAAAACAGCCCTCCGCAACGTCGATCGGCGGACCAGTAGCACGCCGAGCTGTATGGCCCGCGCGCCGGGTCGACGACGCGCAGCGTGGTCGACCCGGGCGCACCGTTCGTCTCGCCGACGACGCTCCACTCGAGGCGCGGCGTGGCGTCGTTGGCAAGCCTCACGACGCGCCCCTCGGCGCCGACCAGCAGCAGCCCGCCAGCGCCCAGGCTCGCCTCGTACTCGACGCTCGGGACCGCCGCCGGCACGCAGGTGTCGCGGTCGACCTCGATCGTGAGCATCCGCCCCGCGACCGCGTACACGCCGCTGGTCTCGCACGCGCGCCGCAAGTCGCTGCGGACATAGCGCCCATCGACCGCAAAATCGTAGCGCTCCGAGCAGCCATGCCACGCGCCGACCACGTCGACGTTCGGCGGCGCTCCCGCGTCGCGCTCGACACAGACGGCGCCGAGATCGGGATCACCTGCGTCGCTCGACGCGGCGTCACCCAGCCCAGCGTCGCTGCGACCGAGATCGCGCTCGCCGTCGCCGGCGTCAAAGCGTGCGGCGTCCGCGGGCCCAGCATCGACGATCGCGCAAGGCCGCGGCTCGTACACATCGTCGATCGTCTGGCTCTTCGCGCCGCACGCGGAGACGATCACCGCCACGCCCACCAGCGACCAGCCACAGAGCGCGCGCATCGCGCGACTGTAGTGGCAGTGCACACGCACGCCAACCAGCGCGCAGCGATGCACTGTTCGTCAAACGAAAACGCCCCCGCTCGCTCACGCGAACAGGGGCGCAGTCAACGCGCAGAGCGCGGCGCTCAGAAGACTTCGTGACCCGGGAAGAAGTACGCGATCTCGTTCTTCGCGGTGTCGGCGGCGTCGGAGCCGTGTACTGCGTTCTCGCCGACGTTCGCGCCGTGCGCCTTGCGGATCGTGCCGTCGGTGGCCTTCGCCGGGTCGGTCGCGCCCATCAGCTCACGGTACTTGGCGATGGCGTTCTCACCCTCGAGCGCCATGACGACGACCGGGCCGCGCGTCATGAACTCGACCAGCTCGCCGAAGAACGGCCGCGCCTTGTGCACGGCGTAAAAGCCCTCGGCCACCGGGCGCGAGAGGTGAATCATGCGGGCCGCCTTCAGCTGAAGGCCGGCGCCCTCGATGAGGGCGATGATCGCTCCGATGTGGTTCTTTTCGACCGCGTCGGGCTTGATGATGGAAAGCGTACGTTCGATCGCCATGACGAGTTCATTCTCCCAGAGTGGCTGCTGACATTCGTAACCCGCAACGGGGCGCAGGGGACCCGGCGCAGCGCGAGCGCCCGTTCAGGGCGCGAAGCGGAGTTGGGTGGGGGACCCGGCAGGCTCTGCCTGACGGGGGAGGGGCTGCATCAGCCCTTCCGGGCTAGAAGGCTAGCCATCGTGCTGCCCATCTCCGAAGGCGTCGCGGCCATGCGCACGCCGGCCTCGGTCAGCGCGGCAATCTTCGCCGCCGCCGTGCCCTTGCCGCCGGAGATGATCGCGCCGGCGTGGCCCATGCGCTTGCCCGGCGGTGCGGTCGTCCCGGCGATGAAGCCGACGACCGGCTTCGTGAAGTGCGCCTTGATGTATTCGGCCGCGAGTTCCTCAGCGCCGCCGCCGATCTCGCCGATCATGATCACGCCCTCGGTCTTGCCGTCGGCGTTGAACAGCTTGAGCACGTCGACGAAGTCGGTGCCGTTCACTGGATCGCCGCCGATACCGACACACGTGGTCTGACCGATGCCGAGCGCCGTCAGCTGCCCGACCGCCTCGTACGTCAGCGTGCCCGAGCGCGACACCACGCCGATCGGACCGCCCGGCGTGTGGATGTGCCCCGGCATGATGCCGATCTTGCAGCCTTCGCCGCGTGCCCCAGGCGTGATGACGCCGGGACAGTTCGGCCCGATCAAGCGGCTCTTGGTCTGCGAGTCGAGCACGCGGCGCACCTTGATCATGTCGATGACCGGGATGCCCTCGGTAATCGCAATGATCAGCTCGATGCCAGCGTCGATCGCCTCGAGGATCGAGTCCGCTGCGAACGGCGGCGGCACGAAGATGCACGAGGCGTTGGCGCCCGTCTGCTTCACGGCGTCGGCCACCGTGTCGAAGATCGGCACGGAGCCCTCGAACTTCTCGCCGCCCTTGCCCGGCGTGACGCCGGACACGACCTGCGTGCCGTACTCCAAACACTGCTTGGCGTGAAAGCTTCCGGCCGAGCCGGTGATGCCCTGGAACAGGACGCGCGTGTTCTTGTCGACGAGGATGGACATCTCGGATCAACCCTTGCTCTTGTCGGAGGACGCGTTCACCAACGCGACGATCTTCTGCGCACCATCGGCCATCGTCGTCGCCGACGTGATGGCCAGCCCCGACTCATCGAGCATCTTGCGCCCGAGCTCCACGTTCGTGCCCTCGAGACGCACGACCAGCGGCACCGTGAGCCCGAGCTCCTTCGTCGCGGCGATGACGCCCGCGGCGATGGTGTCGCACTTCATGATGCCGCCGAAGATGTTCACGAAGATGCCCTTCACGTCGTGCGACGTGAGGATGATCGTGAAGGCCTTGGTGACCGCTTCCTTGGTGGCGCCGCCGCCGACGTCGAGGAAGTTCGCCGGCTCGCCGCCGTAGTGCTTGATGATGTCCATCGTCGACATCGCGAGGCCCGCGCCGTTGACGAGACAG
>Ga0105048_10013849_pt1 | contig 12581 bp, 8 predicted proteins | sample MAT05_FD_78382 | JGI IMG/M metagenome (GOLD analysis project Ga0105048, IMG submission 78382) | Freshwater microbial communities from Lake Fryxell liftoff mats and glacier meltwater in Antarctica - MAT-05 | ecosystem: Environmental > Aquatic > Freshwater > Ice > Liftoff microbial mat | place... | reverse complement strand
GGGATGATCCTCTTCATGGGCCGCGTCAGCGATCCAACCGCGAAGTGATGGCTTGCAACCAGAACGTAGGAAAAAGGAAGCAGCGCACCCAGGAGACCGGACGAGCGGCTCCGCAGGAGGTCCGGCGGCGCCCGTTGTCTGAGCGCGCTCCTGCGCGCGAGTTCGGGCGCCGCTGGACCGACGGAGGAGCCGCTCGTCCGGTCGACGCGGTTAACGCGCAGGGGGCGTCAGGGCCGGGTGGGCAACACGTGAACAAGACCTCGACCGCGGTGCGCGTGCTCCACCGGCCGAGCGGGATCACCGTGCGCATCGCGGACGAGCGGTCGTAGCAGGCGAACCTCCGCCGCGCGGTGCAACGCATCGCCGCGCGGCTGGCGCAGGCGAGCGCGCGCGCGCGCGGAAAGCGTGGCCGAGCGACGCAGCGCCCATGATCGCGTCGAGCGCGGAGCGCCGGTGCGAACGTATCGACTCGGGCGGCGGGGAACCCTCGAGATCTCCGCGTCGGCCCTCGTCTCCGCGTCGGCGCGAGGAAGCGTCGATTCTTCGACGCTCGCGTAGCCAGGTTCGCCTTGCGGTGCCGACGTTTCACGTCGGTCCCGGCCGGATCCCCGCGTAGCATGCCCGAGCGCGCGCTCCCGACACGCGCACGGCCCGTGCATCGGCGGAGGCCAAGCTTTCTTTCTGCTTGGTCCGATGGGGAGCCCGCGCAGCGCGGCAAAAGGCGACATGGAAGAGTTTGTGATCTTTATTCTCGTGGTGACCGCCGTCCTCGGGCTGGTGTCGTCCGCCCGAGACCGCGCGCGCATCAAGGAGCTGGAGCGCGAGCTCAGGGAGTTGCAGAGCGGGATGCTCAGGCTCCACGGTCGCGTGGGCTTCGTCGAGGGTGAGCTCGAGAAGGCGCGCGTCTCCGTCGTGCGGCTGTGGGCCCTGGCGGAGGCGGCGCGCGCGCTGCCGCCTGCGCCGAAGGCTGCCGTCACGCCCGCGTTGCGCGCCGCGCCTGCGCCCGCGGTGACGCCCATGCCGGCAGCGGCGCCCGTCCCCGTGAGGGAGCCCGTCCCCGTCGCGGCGCCGGTGATCGTCGCTGCTGCGCCCGTGGTCGTCGCGGTCGTCGCCGATCCTGCGCCGGTGCTGCCCGCTGCTTCGCCGCTCGCCGTGGAGGACGAGGCGCCCGAGAGCGCGCCCGCCCCCGCGGCTCTGTCGAGCGACGTCGAGGCCGTTGTGGAGGCGCCTGCTGCGCCTGCTCCGGAGGCGATCGGCGAAGCCGCCCGAGAGGCGCCTGCTCCCGAGGTGCTCGAGCCCGCGCCGATCGCGCCGACGAAGCCCTCCGCCGTCGATCACAGCATCCCCGAGCCCGCGGGATGGAAGACGCCCGGCGCCCCCGCGGCGCGCCCGTCGCGCGAGCGCCCGGCCGTGAATCAGGCTGCCCACGAGGCGCCGCGCGCTCGCCGTCCCGAGCCGCAAGCGGAGGCGCAGGCCCCCGCGCGCATCGACTGGGAGCGCTGGATCGGCGTCCGCGGCGCCGCCGCGCTCGGCGCCGGCGTGCTGGTGATCGCCGGCCTCTACTTCTTCAAATACTCGCTCGACAATGGCCTGATCTCGCCCTCGCTCCGCGTCGTCCTCGGCACGCTCACCGGCCTCGGCTGCCTCGCGGGATCCGAGCGCACGCGGCGGCGCGAGACGCCGGTGCTCGGCAACTGGCTCGCGGGCGCGGGCATCGCGATCCTCTACCTCGCGTTCTGGTCCGCCCACGCGATGTACGACCTCGTCAACATGCCGGTGTCCTTCGGCCTGATGGCGCTGGTCACCGTCGCCTGCGGCCTGCTCTCGATCCGCCACGAGTCACTGGTGATCGCCCTGCTCGGCCTCGCCGGCGGCTTCTCCACGCCGCTCGCGCTCTCGTCGGGTGATGATCAGCCGCTCGGCCTCTTCGGCTACCTGCTGCTCCTCGACGTCGCGCTGCTCTACCTCGCGCACAAGAAATCGTGGCCGCTGCTCGGCGCGCTCAGCCTCGGGGGCACGTTCCTCTATCAGGTGGGCTGGGTCGGGGAGCGCATGGGCCCGGATCGCCTCTTCCTCGCCATGGGCATCATCCTGGTCTTCGCGGGCGTGTTCGGCGCCGCGCTGCCGCGCCTCGACGCCGGCGCGGGCGAGAAAAAAGCGGGCGGCCTCGGGGCGGTCACCAGCGCCGCGTCGAGGCTGCTCCCCTTCGGCTTCGGGCTTTATTTTGGCCTCCGCAGTGATCTCGGCGAGCACCTCTACCCGCTCGGCGGGATGCTCGTGGTCCTCGTCGCCGGGGCCTCGTGGGTCGCGCGCGCGCGCCGCGTCCCGTGGCTCGGGCTCGCCGCGGCCATCGCCGGCGTCACGGTGCTCGAGGCCTGGCTCGCGACCCACGACGCCGCGGCGATCGCCTGGGAAGTCAACGGCGTCCTCGTCCTCTTCGCGGCCATCTTCCACGGCTTCCTCGAGCTCGAGCGCTACCGTCCGCGCGAGGGCAACGCGCTCGGGGTCTCGCGCGCCGCCGTGGTCGCGAGCCTCGGGCTGCTGCTGATCTCGATCCTCGCTGCGGCGTCGCCGTCCTCGATCTCACCGTGGCCGTGGTTCGCGAGCTGGTTCGTCCTCGCCGCGCTGACGCTGCGCCACGCGGGCTTCGAAGGGCGCGAGCCGCTCCACCTCGTCACGGCGCTGGTCCTCGGCGCTGGCTTCCCGATCGTCTACGCCGCGCACCTTCATGATTTCGGCGCGGCCGATTGGCCGCGCGCCGATCGCTTCCTCGCGGTGATGGTCGCGACCGCGTTCGGGTTCCAGGCGCTTTCGCTGCTCCGATCCGGCACCGCGGTGCGGCGCTGGACCACGCTCGGCGCCGCGGCGGCGACGCTGCTCGCGTTCGCGACGGCGATCCCCATCGCTGCCCGCGACGACATCGGCCCGCACCTCTACCCCCTCGTCGCGCTGCTCGCCGTCCTCGCGGGAGGCGCGGCGTGGGTCGCGCGGGAGCGCGCCGCGGGCTGGCTGCTCCCGGCGGCCGCGCTCGGCGGCCTCGCCGTGATCGCCACCTGGTTGCTCTTCCACGACGCGGGCATCAACGCGGTCGAGACCGCGGCGCTCACCAGCCTTTACGCGGCGGTGTTCCACGTCTTCCTCGAGCTTCAGCGCGCCGTCCCGCGCGCCGGCAGCGCGCCCGCGGCCTCGGCCGGCGCCGAGACAGCGAGCCTCGGCGGCCTGATCCTGCTCATCCTCAGCCCCTGTTCGCGCGGCTGCGTGACCCCGTGGCCCTGGTTCGCCGGGTGGGTCTTCCTCGCGGCGTTGACGCTCCGTCACGCGAGCTTCGAGGGCAAGGCGAAGCTTCACCTCTGGGTCGGCGGCCTCCTCGGCACAGCCTTCCCGCTCGTTCACGCGGTGCACGTGACCGACGTCAGCGTGCCCCCCGCCTCCACGTGGCTCGCGCTGATCCTCGCCGCGGCGATCGCGCTTCAGGTCGTCGCCCACATGCACCAGGGCGAGGCGCGTCGCTGGGCCAGCCATGCCGGCGGCGTCCTCGCGCTGCTCGGCCTCCTCGACGCGCTCGTCGTCTCCCCCGCGCCTTCACCGGCGCTGCAGCTGCTCGTCACGGGCCTCCTCGCCTTCCTCGGTCTGATCTCCGCCACGCGCCTCGGCCACGGCGGCTGGGCCTTCGCGGCGATGCTCGCCACGGCGTTCGTCGACACCGCCTGGACCTTCAACGAGATCGATCACCAACCCGCCTCCGCGCGGGTCGCGCTCGTCGGCCAGGGCCTCACCGTCGCGCTCTTCCTCGCCTGGCCGATCCTCGCGCGCGCCCGGCTCCACGAGGATCGCTGGGCCTTCCGCGCCGCCGCGCTCGCGGGCCCGATCTGGTTTGGCAGCCTCTATTTCGCCTGGGTCGCGGCCTTCGGCAAGAGCGCGCTCGGCCTGCTCCCGATCCTCCTCGGCGTGGGCACGCTCGCGGCGGGCGCCTCGGCCCGCGGCATCTGGGATCCTTCGAGCCAGGTGCGCCGCAGCGCGCTCGCCTGGCTCCTCGGCGTCTCCATCGCCTTCGTCAGCCTCGCGATCCCGCTCCAGCTCGACAACGAGTGGATCACCGCGGGCTGGGCCCTTGAAGGCGTGGCGCTCCTCGCCCTCTGGAGGCGCCTCGATCACGCCGGCCTCAAGCACGTCGGCGCCCTCCACCTCGCGGTGGTCACGGCGCGGCTGATCGCCAACCCCTACGTGCTCGACTACCACCCGATCGCCTCGTTCCCGGTCTTCAACTGGCTCGCGTACACCTACTGGATCCCCGCGCTCGCCCTGATCGGGGCGTGGTATCTCCTGCACGAGCTCGAAGGGCAGCGCCTCCGCTCCTGGGAGCTCGCGGTCAACCCGGGCCGCGCCGACGTCGGCGCCCTCTCCTCGGCCGCCGCCGCGGTCATCGTGATTTTCATCTGGATAAACCTCACCGTGATCGACGCCTTCAGCACCGGAACCGATCTCCGCCTCTTCAACGATCGCCTCCCGGCGCGCGACCTCACGCTCTCGATGGCCTGGGCCATCTACGCGCTGATCCTCCTCGCCGTGGGCATGCTCCGCGGCTCGGCGGCGCTCCGCTGGACCAGCCTCGCGCTGATCGTGATCACCATCGGCAAGGCGTTCCTCTACGACCTCGCCCACCTCCACGACCTCTACCGAGTCGCCTCGCTCGTCGGCCTCGCGTTCTCGCTGATCCTGATCTCGCTCGCGTACCAGCGCTTCGTCTTCGGCAAGCGCAACGAGAGCAAAGAAGGCCACGCGGTCGCGGCGACGGCCCCTCCCGCCAACGAAGAGGAAGAGACGTCCGACAGGGAGGACGACGCGTGAAGCCTCACCTCGGCGCCGCGACCGCGCTGCTTCTCGCTCTCGTGACGACATGGCCTTTCGCCGCGCTCGCCGACCTGCCGCCGTCCACGACCGCCACCGAGCCGTCGCCGGATCTCCGCGCGGTGATGCGCCCGGCGGCGGTGCTCGATCCGGGCGCGTTCACCCACCGCATCGCCCTCTCGGTCCGCGCCTCGCCCGAAGGGGTGAGCCGCCTCCGCCTCGCGCCCGAAGTCCTGGCGCTGGCCCGCCCCGATCTCGGCGACATCCGCGTCATCGACACCGCGTCGCGCCAGTGGCCGTACATCATCAAGGCGAGCGCGGTGCAGCAGCTCGTCGACGTCACCTTCGCCCCGCCGCTGCTCGCCCGAGGCACGTCGCGCTACGAGGTCCTGCTCCCCGCGTGGCCCGCGCAGATCGACGAGCTCTTGATCCGCGTCGATCGCGAGTACCTCGATCGCCCCTACCACCTCGTCGGCAAACCCACGAGCGACCGCGGCGCCGAGCGTACCCTCGCGAGCGGCCGGATCACCCGCCGCGTCGGCGAGGCCGCCCAGGCCGCGATCCCCGTCCCCGCCGTGCGCGTGAGCGCGCTCGCGCTGGTGATCGAAGACGGCGACGACGCCCCGCTCCCGCTCACCAAGGCGCGCGCGGCGTTCACTGTGCCCGACCTGCTCCTGGTGGCGCCCTCCGGGGAGTATGCGTTGCTCGTGGGAGACCAGAACGCGACGCCGCCCAGATACGATCTCGCCCGCGCGAGAGAGGCAATCCTCGGCGCGACGGCGGGGGCGATCGAGCCAGGGCCGCTCGGGCCGAGTCCGTCGTATCGAGTCGCGGTGACGGAAGGGAAAGAGGGCGGCGCAGAGCAAATCGCGCTCTGGGGGGCCCTCGGTCTGGCCGTGGTGGTGCTCGCGGGGCTGGCGCTGAAGATGGCGAAGCAGGAGAAGGCCAAGCCTCCTTCGGCCGAGCTGTAGCGCGGCGCTTGGAGATCCGGAATTTAACGCAAAGGCGCGGAGACGCGGAGGCGCAAAAAGGCGAAGAAAGAAGAATTTATTTTTTGGTTCTTTCTTCCTGTGGCGCTCCGGCGAGAGCGCGCAGCGTGGCGACCAGCTCGCGTTCGAAGGCCTGGAAGGCAGGGAGTGACCGAAGGGACTCGAGGCGAACACGTTCGCCGAAGAACGCATGGATCCGCTCCGGTGGGCGCCTTACTCCACCCTCCTTGAGGATGCGATGCAGGGTGGCCTTGGGATCGATTTCCCGTCCGGGGTCCGCGGGGCATGCCGGCGTCGAGCTCTCGCCGAGGAGAGTCCGGAACGCTTCTGCATCAACCAGCATCCAGGCTTCGATCTCGCGCATGGGGATGCACGCAGCAACCGGGAAAGGCGGCTCTGCACGCTTCAAACGCGCGGCCTCGATTCCGGGCTCGACGCAGTTGCTCCTGGCGCTCACGGGATCACCGCCGCCGTCGCTATGAATGACGAACAGCGTGCAGGCTCCCCACCAGTCGTCAATCGCCGCCGCGATCTTCTCGGCGCGCCCGCCCTCAGCGCCGCGCGGCGCATCGATTCCGGCCGTCGCGCCGACCTCGTAAGCGCCCGGGAAGAGCGACGCAGCCAGCGAATCAAGCAAACGGTCCAGGAGCGGCAACAAGAAGTCGTAGTCCGTCGGCCCCTCGGCGAAGAGCCCGGCGCGGATGTAGATCATCGCCCGATCTCGCTGTCCGCTGCCTGGAGCAGCTCGTCGATCTCGCGCAGCGCAATCGACAGCCGCCCACGATCGGGCCCCGCCGTCGGGGTCACGGTTCGCGCGCGCGTCGCGAGCTGCCCGTCCCGTCGTACGAGATCGACGAAGCGGAGAAGCTCAGGCCGCGAGCGAAGGGCTGCGAGGACGACCGGCGAGTGCGTGGTGAGCACGAGCTGCGTGGGCGAGGCGCCCTGTTCGTCGCCTTGGGCCGCGATCTCCTGCATATCGTCGAGGAGCTTGCGGAGCCTGCCGGGATAGACGCCGTTCTCGGGCTCTTCAATGCCGATCAGGACCGGTCGAGGCTCGACCCGGAGCGCGGTGAGCAGCGCCAGGATCCGCAGGGTGCCATCGGAGACGAGCCGCGCGGGCAGGCGCTCGCCTCCGGAGAACTCGAAGTCGATGCGGAAAGAATCGCCGTCGGGCACGATGTCGAACGACGAGACGCCGGGGACGAGCGAGACGAGGTCGGCGCGGATCTCCCCGAGGGCCGGAGTCGAGGTGGACAAGGCGATAGGAGGAGAGCTCATCACCCACGAGCTCAAGCTCATCCCGCTCGAGCACCGGGTAAATTTTCTCATCATCTACTCGACTCTTCGCCGCCTGATTCATGACGTACTCATAGGCTGCCTTGCGGCTCGGAAGCTTGAGTTTGTCTACGGCACGATCGACCAGAACCACTTCCTCTGGCGTCAAATCTATCTCCAAAACATATCTGCCGAGCATTCTCTGCACGGACGCGAGCGCAGTGTACGCCAGTTGTACGCGATAGAATTTAAGTTCTGGCTCTGAGATGATGCTCAAGGCGAGGCGGCGTCCCCTCGCGGTCCCCGCTACTTGCTTGAAGACCTCACGCGCACCCACAGGAGGATGGGCGCGCCCAGCGAACCCTGGGTGCGAGGCAAGCCACCCATCCGTGGCTCGGTCAATGACGCTCAGCCTTTCATGGCTGACAGAGAGGCGCTCCACGCCGGAGGGGAGCGCACCGCGTTCGATGGTGACCTCGTAGCGGTAGCGATCCGGGCGCTCCTTCAGCTCTGCTTTTTCACCCTCGGAGCCTGGCGTGAACACCTCGACCGCGAAGCGAATCGTCGTTCCCGCTTGCCCACCATGCCGAGTGAACTGATCGATCGCTCGCCCGCGCCCTTGCTTGAACGCATCGTCGATCGACAGCGACGAAAGGCGGGACAGGAGCGCCAGCGCGTCGAGGATGTTGGACTTACCCGCGCTGTTGGGGCCGATGAAGACCGTCAACGGCTCCAGGTCGACCGCGAACTCGCGGAGCGACTTGAAGCCGTCGATCTCGATGCGCGTGATCATGGGGGGAACCTACCACGTCCCTCTGCCGGAGCGGCGCGTCGCCAAAAGGCGCCCTGCGAGCGATGTCAGCGGTGGCGCTTTCCCCGAGGCGGCGGGACGGATCGCGACGTCGAGGTTGGGTCGCTCGCCTGCTGCGGGCGCTCGTGTCCAGGCCTCGGACCAGGATCCCGATCCGATTTATGGTGCCCCCTCTTGCGCGCCTCGCCTCGCCCCGTTTAGCCTCTCTCCTATGGCCAGATCGAAGATGAAGACCACCTTTCCGCCGCCGCCGCCGTCGAAGAGAAAGATCCCCGCGAAAGAGGCTCCGGATCTCCCGCCTCCCTCGGTCGATTATGATCCCTCGACCGGCCGAGCCATCCTCGCCTGCCTCTTCCCGCGCTGGCCCTCCCTCGAACCCCGGCACCGCCGCGCCTTTCAGGCGCTGGGGAACGATCTGGAGCGCAGCAAGCTTGGGACTCGCACCAAGGGCCTGGGCGTCCTCCAGGACGGGATCACCTGGGCAACCCAGATGGATGAAGCCCTCTGTCAGTACGGTACCGGCGCCCTCAAATTCTATTCCTCCGCTCGCTATGTCTACTTCCTCGAGACGCTGACCGCGCTCGCCGATCAGCTGGCCGCCGCCCGCGCCCAGAACAAGAACGTCGGCGCCGCGCGCGGCACCGCGGCGTCGCGGCGGGAGAGCGCCCTCGCGGCCCGCGCCGCGCTGCTCAGCCCACTCCGCACCTTCGCGGGCGGTCGAGCCCCGGAGGGCGCCGCGCTCGACGCCGCGATAGGGGTTATCTATCCCGATGACCGCCTCGGCGAGTCGCTCGCGGATCTCGCGGCGCTCGCCCGCAAATGGCTCGTGCTCACCGACGAAGATTCGGTCGTCCTCCTCGCCGAAGCGAGGCTCACCGCCGATCTCGCGACCGCGGCGATCACCGCCGCAAAAGAGCTCACCGGCTCGGCCGCCGACGCCAAGCTCGAAGGGTACATCGCTGGAAACGATCCTCCGCTCGTCAACCTCGCCGAGGGAGGCGTCCTGTTCGAGATGAAAGAGGCCATGCGGCTCTTCGGCGAAGCCCACGACAAGTACCCTGCGGTCAAGAAGCTCTCCCCGGGCCCGGCGACCCGCGGTGTGCTCATGCGCCACGAGGCGAAGAAGCCCGAGGCGCCACCCCCGAAGCCTGTCACTCCGTAGAGAGAAGCGGCTGTTGGGGGGGAAGCGGTTGGCGGGGCGGGGGAAGCGGTCGTCGAGGCGGGGGAAGCGGTCGTCGGGGCGGGGGAAGCGGTCGTCGGGGCGGGGGAAGCGGCTCCGGCTGGCGTGCGAAGCGCGGCGCCCGGCGCGGATCGCGCGCGCCCCCATGGCCGGGGTTACGAACAATTTTTAACAAATTCCAGGATGCGGAGGCCACATCCGGATGTTAGATGAAGTTGATAATCGTTTTCATGTTGGCCCCTCAGGTCGGGGTTCATAGGGTTCTCGGCTCGTCGTCGAGCTCTCGGAGGCAGTTCATGGCGTTCGACATCACAGGTTCCCCGCTCTCGGTGATCGTATGAGCCCGGCGCCGAAGTACGGCCGATCCCCGGGCTTCCTCGAAGGAGCGGTGCTCAAGCTCTTCACCCGCGCGGCGTCGGTCACCGCGGTCGAGGCGGTGACGGACACCTTTCGGCTGATCACCCTGAGCGGAGAGGCGCTCCAGGGGGCCGAGTGGACTCCGGGGCAGAAGGTGCAGATCCAGTTTGGCGGCTGGGTTCAGCGCACTTACACGCCGATCTCCTGGGACGTCCGCGGCGGCTCGACTCAGATCCTCGCTTGTATGCACGGCGATAGCCCGGGGGCGAACTGGGCTCGTTCCCTCGCGCCCGGGGACGCGTGTTCGCTCTTTGGGCCTCGCGGCTCGCTCGACCTCAACGCGCTGGGGCGCCCCGCCCTGCTCTTTGGCGATGAGACCTCTTTTGGTCTGGCGCACTCGCTTCGCTACACGCCCGCGGGAGCGCAGGGCGTCGAGCTGGTCCTGGAGGTCGCCTCGAAGGACGAGGCTGGCGTTGTCCTCGAGCGGCTCGACGTCTCCAATGCTCACCTGGTGACGCGGACGGCCGGCGACGCTCACTTGAGCGAAGTGGAAGCGAGGGTGGCCGAGCTGCTGGGCAAGGCGTCGATCGAGCAGTTTGTCCTCTCGGGGAAGTCGACGTCGATTCAACGCTTGACCTGGAACCTCCGGCAGCGCGGGCTCTCCAGCCGGCAGATCAAGGCCCGCGTTTACTGGGCTCCGGGCAAGAAGGGGCTCGATTAGCTTTTCGTTTACGCCGGAGTGAAGAAAATACTGATTGAGTCACCCGCGTGAAGGGCCGAAGATGCCTCCATCACTTACCGGAGGGATCCCTGATCATGGCTTCTTCACTTCGCGCTCCTCTGTTCGCCGTCTCGGCGATCCTGCTCCTCGCCACCGCCGCCTGCGGCGAGGTCATCGTCAGTGCGCCCGGCGATTCCCCCACCCCGGGGGCCGGCGGCAGCACTGAATCCATCGTCGCTTCGAGCTCTATCGCCTCGGGTGTCGTCACCTCGGCCAGCAGCACCTCGGGCGGCGAGGGCGGCGCCGGGGCAGGCGGCTCCGAGGTCGTGTGTGTGCCGCAGCCGGAGGGGTCGGGCGGCTTCACGGAGCCCACCTGTGAAGATCTCGCCGTGCTCGCGGTCTCGCACCCGGTGCTCGACGACGCTGGCCAGCTCGAGGTGGGGAAGACAGCCTACCTCCACCTCAACCTCGAGGAGATCGGGGGAGTTGGCTTCAACTTTTATCCGGGCGTGCTCTTCGAGACCACCACCGCCGGGGTCACGGTGAGCAGCAATGACTGGTTCTATGCCATCTTGCCGTGCCAGATCGATCAGGTGATCGCGGCGATCACGGTTGACAACAACGTCGCCCCCGGGACGGTGGTGATGATCACCGCGCGCGTGGCGATGCTCAACCACGATTGCCCGGACGCGTACTCCATCACGATCCCGCTCATGGTGCACTGACCGTCACGAGGCCTCGGCCGAGGCCTCCGCCGCCTTCTCTCGCTGACGCCGCCAGCGTGAGTACACCCAGTCGAGGAACCGCTCTACCCCGCTGACGGCGTGCGCCGTGCGCTCCGAGGAGAAGACTTCGAATGCGTGCTGGGCGCCGGGCAGCTCGGCGTAGGCGACTGGCTCGCTCGAGACGGCGCGGAGGAGCTCTACGAAGGTGCGGGCGTCGTCGACCGGGACCAGGGTGTCGCGGCTCCCGTGGATCACCAGGAACGGAGGGGCGTCTTTGCGCACGCGGCTCATCGGGGAGGCCCGCTCGAAGGCGGCGCGATCCTCGCTGATCCGGCGCTTCAAGATGTAGCGCTCCAGGATCGGGATCAGCAGGCTCTTGCCCCAGTGGCTCTTGCGATCGGTGAAGTCGTAGATGCCATAGAAGGGGACGCAGGCCTGGACGCGAGTGTCGACGTCCTCGAAGCCGGGCTGGTACTCGGGATCGTTGGGGGTGAGGGCGGCGAGGGCGGCGAGGTGGCCGCCCGCGGAGCCGCCGGAGATCACCAGGAAGTCGGGATCGGCGCCGTACTCGGCCCCGTGCTCGCGGATCCAGCGGATGGCGGCCTTGACGTCGATGAGGTGGTCGGGGAAGGTGGCCTTGGGGCTGAGTCGGTAGCTGGCGGCGACGCAGACCCATCCATGAGCGGCGAGGCGCGTCATCAGCGGCAGCCCCTGGGTGTTCTTGTCGCCGACGATCCAGCCGCCGCCGTGGATCTGGAGCAGGACCGGGCAGCGCTCGCGGCGCGCGCGGCTGCGGTAGACGTCGAGCTTGAGCGTGCGGCCCGGGGTCTCGTAAAAGGGGAGGTTGGCGATCCGCTCCACGCGCTGATCGCGCACCAGGAGCGGGGCCAGGCGCTGGCGCACGCGCATCGGCTCGTCGAGCGAGGCGGCGAGGTCGGCGCCGATCGTCCCGCGGTAGTCGTCGCCGAGCGCCTCGCGCAGCGCGCCTTCCATCGTGGTGCGGGCGCGGCGGCTCTCGACGTGGAGCCAGGCGAGCCCGACCCACGAAAGGGCGACGAGGCCGAGCGCGGCGCGCCCTTGCCAGCCCACCACCGCGCCGGGCTTCGACGTGATGAGGAACGCTGCCGTCGCCGCCGCTTGCCAGAGGACGTGCTGCGGCGCGAGCTCGCCCGTGAGCCACGAGGCGAAGAAGGCCGGCCCTTGCACCAGCCAGAAGCGGTGCGGTGGGCGGAGCGCGTTGAGCGTGAACAGCGCTCCGGCGAGCGCAGCGGCGAAGAACACCCAGGACACGGCGGGAGCTTAGCTTGCGAAGGCGGCGCCGGGGCGCGCGGCGGCGATGATCCCGAGGAGCGTCTCGCCGTAGGCCGCGATCCGGGCCGGGCCCATGCCGTGGACGGCGGCGACCTCGTGGAGCGAGCGCGGCAGGACCATCGAGAGCTCCATCAGCGTGCGGTCGGGCGCGATCACGTAGGCGGGCACGTCGGCCTCGCGCGAAAGCTCGCTGCGGCGCGCGCGCAGGGCCTCGTAGACGGCCTCGTTCATCCCGGCGCGCACGGCTTCATCGACGCTCATCCGGGCGGGCTTGGCCTTCTCGCCGGGCGCGGCGGCGCTGCTGCTCGGGCGCGCGCGCAGCTTCGGTTTGGCGATGCGGGGCGGGGGTAGGCGCACGCGGATG
>Ga0105048_10013848_pt1 | contig 12582 bp, 10 predicted proteins | sample MAT05_FD_78382 | JGI IMG/M metagenome (GOLD analysis project Ga0105048, IMG submission 78382) | Freshwater microbial communities from Lake Fryxell liftoff mats and glacier meltwater in Antarctica - MAT-05 | ecosystem: Environmental > Aquatic > Freshwater > Ice > Liftoff microbial mat | place... | reverse complement strand
GAGCGAGTTCATTGCCGTGGACAACACGCCGCAAAAGTTTGTTGATTCCTATTGTGATGCTGCTGTTTGTCGCCGAGACCCGGTGATGCAACATTGCAAGACCAACACGGTACCGATCATCTGGGACCAAAGCACCTATGTGAAAAAAGGCATGGGTGATCGTTGGGACCATTTAGCCGGGTTCGGGTACTCAACGGGTATCGCCATGGCCCTTCATTTGCCTGAAGGGCGGCACTTCGCGCTCGGTGTTGATCGGCCTGAGCCATTGCCTTCAGACCCAAACGAGTTGCAGCGATTAGTCGCCGATCTGCAGCTGTTTGCGGTTCATGCCCAAGACGCGGCGTTGCGTTTGCTGCTGCCTGCGGCAAGCCAGCTTGAACGGCCTGCGTTAACGCCGCGCGAGCTGGAAGCCCTGCGCTGGACCATGGAAGGCAAGACCGCTTGGGAAGTTGGCGCGTTGCTGGGCATCAGCGAGAGAACTGCGGTACTTCACGTAAACAACGCGATGCACAAGCTAGGTTGTGTGAACAAACATCAAGCCGTCCTCAAGGCGCTTCGATTGGGCTTGATACATTGACTTGTTGTAGCCTTGAACTGTGACTTCGGATAACAAGGTGTCTTATTGACAACCTGTAAGACTTGACAGTTCATCAATCGCTTTCATGCTGGTTCAATAACGACATTCGTGCAATTTCGCACGTTCTCCGACGGAGCTTGCAGTGTCAACATCCCAAACAAATTCTTTGACCGCGTCCTTGGTCACGATCCATTCGCAAGACAGTGGTCTTTGGCTTCTCAACTTCGAACAGCTGAACATGGTTGCCGGAGGGCTGCCTGGTGGTCAATGGGCGGCAGTACCGCAGGCATCGGAAGCCGCAAGTTCCTCGTTGAATTACATGCCATTGCCTGGCGGCTCTTGGTAGAGCGAATTCGTTCCCCCGCCTCACCAAGCGCACCCTCCCCGCTTCGAGGCGCTTGCGGGCTGGCACCTGCCAGCCCGCCATTTTCCCCGGCGGGTTGACGCTTCGTTGTGACGCGCCCCCTGTTCCGACCTGAGGCGGTGCAAGCCCAGCGCCAGCAGTGGCTGGGTCGGGTGCAATTGGTGCGGCCGCTGTCGCTGTCGGTGTTGACCACCGGCGCCGTGGTAGCGCTGGTAGCGGCAGTCGTTTTCGTTTCGCTGGCCGGCTACACCCGCAAGGCGACAACCACGGGCGTGCTGGTGCCAGACGGGGGCGTTATCCGCCTGGTCCCCGGTGCCAATGCCCGGGTGCTGGAGCGGCGCGGGGTCGAAGGCCAGAGTGTGGCCGCAGGCGAGTTGCTGTTTGTGTTGGCGCTGGAGCGGCCGCTGTTTGACGCCGACGTGCAGGCCCGCGTGCAGCGCAGCCTGGCCGAGCGCAGGACCAGCCTGCAAGCCGCAGCCCGCCAGCAGGTGGCGCTGGCTGAGGCACAACAGACGGCGCTCGACCGTCGCCTGCTGGCTTTGGCGGCCGAGTTGGCGCAACTGGACCTTGAAGTCACGTTGCAGCAGCGGCGACTGGCATTGGCCCAACAAGCGCAAGCACGGCTGGAGGCCTTGCAACGCGACGCTTTCATCTCGCCGGCTCAGGTGCAGGCCAAGGGCGAAGAGGTGTTGAGCTTGCAGGCGGCAGCGCAAGTCCTGGCGCGGCAGCGGGCGAGTCTGGAGCGCGAACGCGCTGACCTGCAAGGCCAGCGCCAGGCGCTGCCCTTGCTCGCCAGCGGTGCGGTGGGCGGCTTGGAGCGCGATCTTGCGGTGTTGTCGCGCGAGGCCGCAGAAGTCAACGCCGAGCGCCGTGTGCTGGTGCGGGCGCCGCAGGCCGGCGTGCTCAGCGCCGTGCTGGCAGAGCCCGGGCAAAGTGTGTCTCCCAGCTCGGCCTTGGCCAGCCTGGTGCCGGCCGGGGCCACGCTGCAAGCCCACTTGTATGCTCCATCCAGCGCGGTCGGTTTTGTCAAACCTGGGCAAGACGTTCGCCTGCGGTTTGAGGCTTTCCCATATCAAAAATTTGGCCATGCCAATGGACGTGTCTTGCAGGTTTCGCGCACCCCGCTGGCGGGCAGCGAGCTGGCGTCCTTGGCGCTGGCGCCGAGCACGGGCAATGATCCAGCACAGCCGCTGTTTCGCATCACCGTTGAACTGGCGCGCCCGGCTGGCGCTGTGCAAGCCTTGCCCTTGGTCGCTGGCATGCGCTTGGCCGGCGACGTGTTGCTTGAACGTCGGCGCCTTGTTGAATGGTTGTTTGAGCCGGTCCTGGGCTGGCAGTCCCGCCGCTGAAGGTCGTTGGCATGACTGAGCGCCCGGGCCTGGGCCTGGGCTTGGGCTCGCGTTTGCGCCTGGGCTGGGGGCTGGGTTCGCGCCACAGCGATGTACCTGTCGAGTTGCAGACCGAGGCTGCCGAATGCGGTCTGGCCTGTTTGGCGATGGTGGCCAGCGCGCTGGGGCTGAAGACTGATTTGCCGACCCTGCGCCAGCGCTTTTCGCTGTCCATCAAAGGCGCCACGCTGGCCGACCTGGTGCGCATGGCTGACGCGCTGCGTTTGAGTGCCCGGGCCGTTCGTGCCGAGCTGGAAGAGTTGCCGCGCCTGAAGCTGCCGTGCATCTTGCATTGGGACATGAACCACTTTGTGGTGTTGGTGGCGCTGCAACGTGGCGTCGCCGTGGTCCACGACCCCGCGCGCGGGGTCTGCCACGTGCCCCAGGAAGAATTGTCGCGACGCTTCACCGGCGTCGCGCTGGAACTGCAGCCGGGGCCGGGTTTTGTGCCCGCCGTGCAACGCCAGCGTGTGAGGCTGTTGCAACTGCTGGGGCCGGTGTCCGGCTTGAAGCGCTCACTGGCGCAGATCTTCTTGCTGGCTTTGGCGCTGGAAGCGTTTGTGCTGGTCACGCCGTTCTTCATGCAATTCGTGGTCGATGGTGTGCTGGTCAGCGCCGACCGCGATCTGCTGGTGACGCTGGGGATTGGCTTTGGGCTGTTGGTCTGTGTGCAGGTGGCCACGGCGGCAGCGCGCTCGTGGGCGGTGCTGGTGCTGTCCAGTAGTTTGAACCTGCAGTGGCTGGTGAATGTGTTCTTGCACTTGCTGCGCTTGCCGGTGGACTGGTTTGAGCGCCGGCATGCGGGCGACATCTGGTCGCGCTTCTCATCAGTCCACCAGATCCAGCGCACGTTGACCACCAGTTTCATCGAAGCCGTGCTCGACGGGCTGCTGGTGTTGTTGACTTTGCTGGTGATGTCCTTCTACAGCCTGCGCTTGACGGCAGTGGCCGCCGCCGCCGTGCTGGCCTACGCGCTGCTGCGTTGGCTGTTTTTCAAGCCCTTGCGTCGTGCCAGCGAAGACGCACTGGTTTTCGAGGCCAAGCAGAACAGCCACTTTCTGGAGTCATTGCGCGGCATCTTGGCCATCAAACTGTTCAATGGCCAGGCCGACCGCGGCTCACGCTTCTCCAGCCTGGTGGTCGACACCATGAACGCCGGCATCGCTGTGCGCAAACTGGACCTGGTGCTGGGCGTGCTGCACCGGGCCTTGTTCGGTCTGGAGCGTGTGGCGGTGATCTGGCTCGGCGCCCTGCTGGTGCTGGATGCACGCATGAGCCTGGGCATGTTGTTCGCCTTCCTGGCGTACAAAGAAACCTTCGTGCAGCGTTTCAGTGCCTTGATCGACAAGGCGGTGGAACTGCGCATGCTCAGGCTGCAAGGTGAACGGCTGGCCGACATCGTGTTGACCGCGCCCGAGGCTGACCAAGGCTTGACCGCGCTGCCGGACGAGCCAGTTTCGATCGAATTGCGCGACGTGGTGTTCCGTTATGCGGACGGTGAAGCGCCAGTGCTGCGCGGCATCAGCCTGAAGATTGAGCCCGGTGAGTCCGTGGCCATCGTCGGACCGTCGGGTTGTGGCAAGACCACCCTGCTCAAGCTGTTGCTGGGCATCCACACACCCGAGTCGGGCCAGGTGCTGGTGGGTGGCCAGGTCCTGGCGCACATCGGCGCACGCGTTTGGCGTGAGCACGTTGGTGTGGTGATGCAGGATGAGCCGCTTTTTTCTGGCTCGGTGACTGAGAACATCAGCTTTTTCAGCGCCAATCCGGACCCCGACTGGGTGCAGCAGTGCGCACGCGTGGCGGCGGTGCATGACGACATCATGGCCATGCCAATGGGCTATCACACGTTGATTGGTGATATCGGCACAGCGCTCTCAGGTGGCCAGAAGCAGCGGCTGCTCTTGGCGCGCGCCTTGTTCAAGCGGCCGCGGGTGTTGTTCCTGGACGAGGCCACCAGTTCGCTGGACGCCGATCGCGAGAGCGCCGTCAACGCCGCCGTGCGTCAGCTCGCACTCACTCGCGTGATCATTGCGCACAGACGGGAAACCGTGGCCTCCGCCTCGCGCGTGATCACGTTGGACGGGGGCACTGTGGTGGGTGCAGCGGGTGCAGCGGATGTAGGGGGTGGAGCGGGTGGAGCGGGTGCAGCCGGCGGCATCCTTGATGCCCCGCCCAGGGGTGCTGACTCCTAGAATTACACCGTGTCATGACGCTTCGTCCTGACGCGCTCTCATCACGCTCTTCATGGACCATCCACAGCAATTCGACATTCTGGTTATTGGCGGCGGCCACGCTGGCACAGAGGCAGCCCTGGCCGCGGCGCGCATGGGCTGCGCCACGCTGTTGCTGACGCACAACATCGAGACGCTGGGGCAGATGAGTTGCAACCCGTCGATCGGTGGCATCGGCAAGGGGCATCTGGTCAAGGAGATCGACGCGCTCGGTGGTGCCATGGCGGCGGCGACAGACGAGGCCGGCATCCAGTTCCGCATCCTCAACAGCAGCAAGGGGCCTGCGGTGCGGGCCACCCGTGCACAGGCCGACCGGGTGCTGTACCGCGCGGCCATCCGCCAACGGCTGGAGAACCAGCCAAACCTGTGGTTGTTCCAGCAGGCGGTGGACGACCTGATCTTGCAGGGTGACCGCGTGGTCGGCGCCGTGACCCAAGCCGGCGTGCGCTTTCGCGCGCGGGCCGTGGTCTTGACGGCCGGCACGTTCCTGGACGGCCGCATCCACATCGGTTTGCAGAACCACAGCGCCGGCCGCGCAGGCGACCCGCCCGCGATCAGCCTGTCGGCCCGGCTGAAAGAACTCAAGCTGCCGCAGGGCCGACTGAAAACCGGCACACCGCCGCGCATCGACGGGCGCAGCATCGACTACAGCCGTCTACAAGAACAGCCGGGTGACAGCGACCCGGTGCCGGTATTCAGTTTCCTGGGGTCGCCTGAGCAGCACCCACGGCAAGTGCCGTGCTGGATCACCCACACCAATTCGCGCACGCACGAGATCATCAGGGCTGGTTTTGACCGCAGTCCGATGTTCACGGGTGTGATCGAAGGTGTCGGCCCGCGCTACTGCCCGAGTATTGAAGACAAGGTCAGCCGATTTGCTGACAAGGACGCACACCAGGTGTTTCTCGAGCCTGAAGGGCTGACGACCCACGAGGTCTACCCGAACGGCATTTCCACGTCCCTGCCCTTCGACGTGCAGATTGCTGCTGTGCAGTCGATGGAGGGCCTGGAGCGCGCACACATCCTGCGGCCGGGTTACGCCATCGAGTACGACTTCTTCGATCCGCGTTCGCTGAAAACCAGCTTTGAGACGCAGGACCTGAGCGGGTTGTTCTTCGCCGGCCAGATCAACGGCACCACGGGTTATGAAGAAGCAGCGGCGCAGGGCTTGTTCGCCGGCATCAATGCGGCTTTGCAGGTGCAAGGCCGCGAAGCCTGGTTGCCGCGCCGCGACCAGGCGTATCTGGGTGTCTTGGTCGACGACCTGGTGAGCAAAGGGGTGACCGAGCCGTACCGGATGTTCACCAGCCGTGCCGAGTACCGGCTGCAACTGCGCGAAGACAACGCCGACTTGCGCCTGACAGCAGTCGGCCGCACGCTGGGCTTGGTGGACGACACACGCTGGGCCGCGTTTGAACTCCACCGTGAACGGCTGGAACGTGAAATGCAACGCTTGCGTGCAACCTGGGTGCGGCCTGCCACCCTGCCCGCCGCGCAGGCCGAGCGCTTGCTGGGCAAGGCGCTGGAACACGAATACAGCTTGGCCGACCTGCTGCGACGCCCCGGCGTGGCTTTTGACGCGGCATGGGAAGCCGCCGCGTTGGCGGGAGTGCCAGACGCTGTTTCACGTGAAACATTGCGAGCCGAGCTTGGTACCCGAGCGGCTGACATGGTCATCGAACAAGCCGAAATTGCTGTCAAGTATGCAGGCTACATCGACAAACAAAACGACGAGGTCGAGCGCGCAGCGGCTTTCGAAGGCCTGAAGCTACCGGCCGATCTGGATTACGCCCAGGTGCAGGCCTTGTCGTTCGAAGTCCGGCAGAAGTTGCAGCGCCATCAACCGCAGACGCTGGGTCAGGCCTCGCGGATCTCAGGTGTGACGCCGGCAGCAGTCTCGCTGCTGCTGGTCCATCTGAAAAAGAATCGTGTTCGAACGTTCAAGACGAGCGCGAGTGCGAGTTTGACTGCGAGTGCGAGCGCGAGTGCGAGTGCGAGTGCGACTGCAAATGCGCCTGCGACTGCGACTGCGACTGCGACTGCAAATGCAAATGCAAATGCAAATGCAAATGAGCATGCGAATGCGAATGCCGGTGCAGATGCTGGCGTAGATGCATATGCAGGTACAGAGGACGGTGCGGGTGAAATCGCCAGTGAAAGTGCGGCTGGCAGTGCCAGCGTGGCATACAAGGCGGCTTGAGCTCGATGTCGACGCCCGGAACGGAAGAGCCGACGGCGGACGAGGCGATCGCATTGCACCGGTTGGCACAGGCAGTGGGCTTGGACCTCGATGCGCAGCAAACCCGGCAGCTGCTGGCCTACCTAGACATGCTGCAGCGCTGGAATGGCGTTTACAACCTGACGGCAGTGCGCAGCCGAGAAGGCATGTGGACCCAGCACTTGGCAGACTGCCTGGCCGTGGTCCAACCCGTCGCCCGGCACTTTGAGGCGCGCAGCCTGAAAAGCGCCCGCATCCTTGATGTCGGCAGCGGCGGTGGCCTTCCCGGATTGGTGCTGGCTGTCTGCCTGCCAGCGCTGGCAGTGACCTGCGTGGACACAGTTTCCAAGAAAGTGGCGTTCGTGCGCCAGGTGGCCGCAGAGTTGTCGCTGGCCAATTTGCGGTCGGTTCATGGCCGGGTTGAAAGCTTGGCCCGTTCGACGACACCGTTTGACCTCATCACGGCTCGTGCGTTTGCCTCTTTGCCCGAATTTGTTGGCTTGACCCAGTCGCTTGTTGCGCCGGGTGCCTGCTGGCTGGCCATGAAGGGCAAAACACCTTATGACGAAATCACCCAACTACCCCAGGAGATTGAGATGTTTCACGTGGAACAACTGACTGTGCCGGGCCTGGATGCCCAGCGCTGCCTCGTGTGGATGCGCCCAAGGTCGGTGGCATGAGGAGCCGACGTGCTCTGTTGCTGCCGGGGCTGTTGGCCTTGGCCTTGGCCTTGGGCATGGGCATGGGCATGGGCGGCGCCGTCCTGGCGCAGACAGCCCCGCCGCCGCCTGCAGCAGTGAGTGCTCTGCCCAGCCTGGACGTGCCCAGCTACATGGGCACCTGGTATCAAGTCGCCTGGTTCCCGAACCGGTTCCAGAAACAGTGTGTCAGCGACACCAGCGCCACCTACCGCCAGCTGCCGGGGGGCAACGTGGAGGTGCTCAATCGCTGTCGGCTCGCTGATGGCAAGTTCGACGACGTCGTTGGCCTGGCCCGCCCGGCTGGCAGCGTGCTGCGCGGTACGGCATTGGAGCCGGCCCAGCTGGAGGTGAGCTTTTTGCCGGCAGCTCTTCGCTGGTTGCCGATCTGGGGTTCGTATTGGGTGGTGCAATTGGCCGAGGACGGTCGTTACGCCGTGGTCAGCGAGGCCAAGCGCCAGTACCTGTGGGTGCTGGCCCGCAGCCCCAGCCTGTCGGCGGCGGATGAATCTGCGATACGCTCCCGCCTCCTGGCGCAGGGTTTTGAGCTGTCACGCTGGCAAGCGCACAGCCACAACGCGGCGGCGGCGGGCGCGGCGCCGTCGGCACAGCCTGCGCCACCGCCGCGCTGAACCCTCATCCACGAGCCGACTCACCCGAACCCCATGCACGGCGTCCTTGGCATCACCGACTATGGCGCTTTTTGTGCGGCCATCCTGCTGTTCCTGGCTTTGCCTGGCCCGGGTACGTTCTGCTTGCTGGCTTCCACCGGCAAAGGTGGCCTGCGCGCTGGCGCTGCGGCCACGCTGGGTGTGATCGTCGGCGATCAGGTGCTGCTGTGGCTGGCGGTGGCGGGTGTTGCGGCGCTGCTGGCGGCCAATCCCGTGCTCTTCAAGGGTGTGCAGTACCTGGGTGCGGCGTACCTGGCGTGGATCGGCTTGAAGCTGATGTTCGCCCAACCCGGCTCGGCCTCACCCGTCAACATTCAGCCGCGCCACTACTTGCGGCAAGCCGCACTCATCACCGTGCTCAACCCCAAGGCCATCGTCTTCTACATGGCGTTCTTCCCGCTGTTCATTGACCCGGCTGTGCACCGCGGCGGGGTCACCTTCCTGGCCATGGCCGTGACCATCGCTGCGATCACGGCCGTGTACTGCCTGACCCTGTGTGCCTTCGCCCAGGCCGTGGGCTCGGTGGTGCGCGCCCACCAACGCCTGGCGCGCTGGCTGGAACGGCTGGCCGGTGTGTTCCTGGTGGGATTCGGCATTCGGCTGGGCACCCAATGAGCCAGCGCGTTTTTTGTGTCGCCAACCAAAAAGGCGGCGTTGGCAAGACCACCACCACCGTCAACCTGGCCGCTGGCCTGGCGCAGGTCGGCCAGCGGGTGTTGGTGGTCGACCTGGACCCTCAGGGCAACGCCACCATGGGCTCGGGCATCGACAAGCGCAAGCTCGAGCTGAGCGTTTATGACGTGCTGCTGGAGTCAGCCAGCATTGCTGAGGCCAGTCAGGCCACGCCCAAAGCCGGCTACCACGTGTTGGGTGCCAACCGCGAACTGGCTGGGGCCGAGGTCGAACTGGTCGGCCAGGAGCGGCGCGAAAAGCGCTTGCGCACGGCGCTGGCGGCGGTGGCAGATGACTACGACTTCGTGCTGGTCGACTGCCCGCCTTCGCTGAGCATGCTCACGCTCAATGGCCTGTGTGCGGCGCACGGCGTGATCGTGCCCATGCAGTGCGAATACTTTGCGCTGGAAGGCCTGTCTGACTTGGTCAACACCATCAAGCAGGTGCACGCCAACCTCAACCCCGAACTGGAAATCATCGGCCTGCTGCGGGTGATGTTCGACCCGCGCATCACCTTGCAGCAGCAGGTCAGTGAGCAGCTCAAGACCCACTTTGGCGACAAGGTGTTCAACACCGTCATCCCGCGCAACGTGCGTCTGGCCGAAGCCCCCAGCTACGGTCAGCCGGGCGTGACGTTCGACCCGGCGTCCAAAGGTGCCGTGGCCTTTGTCGAGTTCGCCAAAGAAGTGGTTGAACGTCTGGGGGCGCGGCAGCTTGGCTGACTTCGACAGCACGCTGCTGTCGCGTGTTGAAGACGTTGGCTTGAACGCCAGCGGCGTGCCGCAGCAACTGTGGCTGGACGGCTGGCTGCTGCGCCTGTGCCCGGGCAAGGCGCGCCGCTCACGCTGCGTCAACGCCTTGGCGGCCGGGCGGCTGCCGTTGGCGGAAAAACTGCGGCTGTCTGGCGCAGCGTTCGCGGCCGCTGGCCTGCCCTTCTACATCCGCATCACACCCTTCAGCGAGCGCGGGGTGGATGCTGCGCTGCAAGGCCAAGGCTGGACGGTGCTGGACCCCACCTGCGTGATGCTGCGACCGGGATTGGCAACGATCGCGCCGTCGCCCACGCCGCCCGGTCTGGCCTTCGTGCCGCTTGGGGCGCAGGCCTTCGCCGATGCGGTGGGTACGCTGCGCGGGTCCACGCTGGACGAATGTCAAGGTCACGCAAACCGCCTGAGCCTGGCACCGGTTGCCTATCGCGGCTTTGCGTTCGTGTCGCCCGACGGTGCGGTTCAAGCCTGCGGGCAGTTTGTGAAAGAGGGTGAATTTGTCGGGCTGTTCGACGTTTTCACTCGAAGTGAACGCCGTGGCGAGGGCCTGTCTGGAAACCTATGTAAGCGCCTGCTTGTGCTGGCTGCCAATGAAGGCGCCATATTGAGCTACCTGCAAGTCGACGCCCAGAACGTGGCAGCGCGACACGTCTACCAGCGGCTGGGCTTTGCCGATGGCTACCGTTACCACTACCTGCAGCCGCCAGCTCTGGCCTGAGCGGCGCGGTCAGACCGCTTGCTGCAACCGGCAGCGACAGCGCGCGCGGAAAACTACAGCCCCAACCCTTCGTCCACACCCAGGTGCACGTTCATGGACTGCACCGCTGCGCCACTGGCGCCTTTGCCCAGGTTGTCCAGGCGGGCCATCAGCACCACCTGGGTTTGGTTGGCAAAAACGAACAGGTCCACGCGGTTGCTGTCGTTGTTGGCCTGCACGTCGAAGAACCCATCGTCCAGCGTGGCCGGATCGCGCAGGGGCATCACACGGATGAAAGACTCCTTGGCGTAGCGCTGCACCAGGGCGACGTGCACGACTTCGGGGGTTGTGCCCAGCGTGGCCAAATCCAGAGGCACGGACACCGCCAGCCCCTTGTAGAAGGGCCCGAGGATGGGCATGAAGATGGGAGGTTGCGTCAAACCCGTGTGCGCCATCATCTCCGGCACATGTTTGTGCACCAGGCTCAGCCCATAAGGACGCGGTGAAGTGAGTGCCGGCTCAGCGGTAAATGCACCACTGGCTTGGTACTGCTCGATCATCTTCTTGCCACCACCGGAATAGCCGGTGATCGACGTCGCCGTCACCACATGGCCTGCCGGCACCAGGCCAGCGTCTACCAAGGGGCGCAACAACAGGATGAAAGCGCTGGCGTGGCAGCCGGGGTTGGAAATGCGCTTGCTCTGGCGCAGCCGCTGGCGCTGTTCGGGCGCCAACTCAGGCAGGCCGAACACCCACCCCGGCGCGGTACGGTGCGCTGTGCTGGCGTCGATCAAACAGGTGTGCGGGTTGGTCACCAGCGCAGCGGCTTCACGGGCGGCCACATCGGGCAGACACAAAAAAGCCACGTCAGCGGCGTTCAACAAACGCGCGCGTTCGGCCGCGTCTTTGCGCTTGTCGGGGTGAATCTGCAACACCTCCACGTCGGCCCTGCCGGCCAGGTATTCATGGATGCGCAAACCAGTAGTGCCTTCTTGGCCGTCGACAAAAACTGCGGTGGTCACGGTGCGGTTCTCCTGCTGTGGTGTGTCGGGCGGTGATGGGCGCCCAAGCTGCGCACAATCGCGCAAGGAGCATAAGTCAATGCCGACTGCAGTATCCAGCGTGCTCACCCAGCAAGATCACTCAGCGTGATCAGCCAGCGTGATCACTCAGCGTGATCACCCAGCTTCATTGCTCTGCTCCAATACCCCGCTCCAATACCCCGCTCCATCAAAAAGCGCCCAAGCCCCCTCACCAAGCCCCCTTACCAAGCCCCCTTACCAAGCCCCATACCCACGCTCCAGCTTCCACACCCGTTTCTGGTGCTGCCGGGTTTTTTCCCGTTCGCGATACCCATGCCCAATATCCCAACCGCACCGACGGTGCTGCTGCTGCCAGGCTGGTTGGGTTCCGGGCCGGGCCATTGGCAAACGCGCTGGGAGACGGTGCACGGCGCCCTGCGCGTGGAGCAGCACGAATGGCTGTGGCCGCGCCGGGGCGATTGGGCAGCGCGCCTGGACGACGTCGTGCAAGACCAGCCCGGCCCGCTGCTGTTGGCGGCACACAGCCTGGGCTGCCACTTGGTTGCTGCGTGGGCGGCGCACTCGGCGCACACAGCACGCGTTTGCGGCGCGCTGTTGGTCGCGCCGCCTGACCTGGACCGAGACGACACCCCGCCGCAACTGCTGCCCTGGCGGCCGGTCCATCGTCAGCGCTTGCCATTTGTAGCCCACCTGGCATTCAGCAGCAACGACCCCTTCAGCAGGCCTGAGCGCACGCTGGAACTGGCTCAGGACTGGGGAGCGACAACCAGCGCGATGGGTGCTGCCGGGCACGTCAACGCCGAGTCGGGCCTGGGAGACTGGCCGCTGGGCTGGACGTGGCTGCAGGCCTTGGGGTTGTCCGTGCCGTGAGCCGCAACTTCAAGCCTGCCGATTGATCGGGCGGACTTTGGTGTGCGTTGCTGGTTGCTGGCTGCCGACTCAACACGCCCGTCGCGCGCCGTGACGGCTCAGGCCGAACAAAAGACTGGCCCACCCTGCCGCCATGGTGAGCAAAAAAACCGAAGGTCAAGACTGCGCCGGGAACGATGATGGGTTTCTTCACTGCGCAATCCGGGGCAGTGCAGAAAGCGAAAAGCGGCCAAGATAATTGACGCCGGTCAGGGCAGGGCCTTCAACGTGTACTTGACGTCCGGGTCATTGATGTCCGGACCGTTCCGGCCAAGGATGGCGATCTCCAATCCAATTTCCTGGCGCCTCTGGGGATCAAGCTTCTCGAAGGTCTGCAGCGCCTG
>Ga0105048_10013847_pt1 | contig 12582 bp, 10 predicted proteins | sample MAT05_FD_78382 | JGI IMG/M metagenome (GOLD analysis project Ga0105048, IMG submission 78382) | Freshwater microbial communities from Lake Fryxell liftoff mats and glacier meltwater in Antarctica - MAT-05 | ecosystem: Environmental > Aquatic > Freshwater > Ice > Liftoff microbial mat | place... | reverse complement strand
TACACAAACTCCGGCTAGGGCGATCGAACTCTGGGAACGCTACACCCAAACTAAGGAGCCTCATCTCGAAGCCAGCACGATACTTAAAGACTATAAAGCGATCGCTAATCGTCTTCTCAAAGCCAATATTACTGATCTTAATACTGCCAAGCTGAAACTCCTGCAAGTCCCCTACTCCCTCGAAGTTGTCAAGCGGACTCTCTCCCAACTCCAATCTATGGCAAAATGGGCAGCTAAACAAAACCTCTTGCCTAATCTTCCAGAAATTCTTGATGCTCTAGACCATACAGAAATTCGTAAAACTAAGGGCAGTCAAGGCAAAACCCGCCGTGCATTTACTAAGCAAGAACAATTAACTATTTTGGAGGCTTTTCTGGGCGATCGCTTCAGCCCTAAGCACGCCCATTCTCACTACTATAACTACCTCTACTTTCTTTTCAACTTCGGCTGCCGCCCCAGTGAAGCCGTAGGCATCCAGTGGCAAGATATAGACCTCGAAAAAGCTCATGTCACCTTTCGCCGTAGCTACTCCTCGATTACTCGCCAAGAAAAATCTATCAAAACCCACACAGCTCGTACTTTCCCCCTTGCAGGCTCACGACTCACTTGGCTCACCTCTATTCGTCCCCCCAGCCCAACCCCAGAAAGTCTCGTCTTCCCCAGCCCCACAGGACTCCCTCTCACTCATGCTAATTTTCTGCGAGATATTTGGCGACCTGTCCTCAAAACCTTAGTAGAACTCGGTGAAGTAGAAACTTATCTACCTCCCAACAATACCCGCCATACTTTCATTACCCAAGCGATCGCCTCAGGTATGGATGATGAGGATGTAGCTGAGATCTGCGGTAATAGCGATCGCACGATCCACAACCACTATCGAGCTAAAAAAAGACAAATTCAAGTCAATGATTTTTAAAATGAAATAAGTAGAATATCAAAAGCGATCGCACTATCTAGTATTTTCAATAAATGCGATCATGAAGTGTCTCTGCAAGAGAATCGCACTCTATTCAATCATCAGTATTGTAAAATAGGAAGTCAGAATCAAGGGTAAGAATTTAGCGATATCCTATCTTTTTAGCCCCTAAGACTAGTGTTGCATCAGCTAATTCTAATGGTATAAGTAAACTTGTTCCAGTATTAGGTAAGGGAGCGATCGAACTGTTACTTTTAGTATTGAAGAAAATGTTAGATTTAATTTAGAATTAAAGCATTACCCAAAAGAGTATGCAGAAAATGACTATTACCCTCGACTTACCCCCAGAAACAGAAACTCGCCTGATCGCCCGTGCCACGATCCAAGGTTTATCAGTAGAAACCTACCTCATATCACTCATTGAAAAATCCGTAGCGGTAGAGTCAGAAGAGACTTTTCCTTTAGACGGCAAAACCGAGGACTGGGAAACAGCACTGAGAAATTTGGGTCACGGTATACCCTTGGCTAAGGCTCCGCCCCTCTCAGATGAAGCGATTAGCCGCGAAAGTATTTATAGTGAGCGCATAGATAGCCAGCTATGACCTACCTAGTTGATTCCAATATTTTGATTAGATTAGTTCATCGTTCCGATCCGATGCACGTTGATGCTCAAAATGCCTACAGAATACTTCGTCAGCAAGGTGAGAAGCTTTGTATTGTTCCTCAGAATTTGATCGAATTTTGGACAGTAGCAACGCGACCAACTAGTGTACATGGACTGGGATTAACGATAGAGGAGACAAGCCACGAAGTCTCCCTCCTGAAAAGTCTTTTTAGTCTTCAACCCGATAGTCCTGCCATTTTTTCTGAATGGGAGAAATTAGTTGTTAGGTATCAAGTTATGGGTAAGCAGACCCACGATACACGATTAGTTGCAGCAATGATCGCCCATCAAATTTCCCATCTCCTCACCTTCAATACCAAGGATTTTAATCGGTTTATTGAGATTACTACGATCGCTCCCCAAAGTTTTTCTACATTTTCTAACTAACCCTAAACTTATCGAATTTCTATTAAGAATCCTGACACCTGCTATTATATTGATCCTATAAATAACAGATCCTCAGTATCCATGACCCTCCAGTTTTTGCCCCCTCAACCAGCAAGTAAGGATCGCCAGCCATGAAACCTCCTGCGATCGTAATTCTGGGAGAAGCTAGTATTCCCGTTGCTCGACAAATTCAGGCTATTCTGCCAGAGGCAGTGGTGTATGGCTTAGGACAACGTACCCAGTCAGCCGATCGTACCTACGAAAATTTTGGGGAGTTTGTCCGGGGTTTATTTCAAAGTGCGAACCCGATTATTGGCGTGTGTGCGGCGGGGATTTTGATTCGTACCCTTGCCCCCTTGCTGAATAATAAGTATCAAGAGCCACCGGTGCTGGCGATCGCGGAAGATGGCAGTGCGGTAGTTCCCCTCTTGGGTGGATTACAAGGAGTTAATGATCTAGCTCGACAAATTGCAGAGGGATTGCAGGTAGCCGCTGCCATTACTACCACCGGGGATCTTAGATTTCGTACTGCCTTACTTGCACCACCACGGGGTTATAAGTTACTTAACCCCGATGATGCCAAGACTTTTATTGCCGATCTTCTAGCTGGGGCTACAGTCAAATTGGTGGGGCAAGCAGCTTGGTTAGAAAGTAGTAATTTACCATTTTCCCCTCAAGGCAACCTGACTATCCAAATTAATCTCCAAGGAATAACCTCTCCTACTCCTAGTCAAGATTGTTTAGTCTACGAATTTACGCCTACAGATTCTATTGCAGAAGATAACCTAAATTTACAATCTCCAACTCCGGGAAAGTTAGCGATCGCTGGGATTGGTCCCGGTGCAACCAACTGGATGTCTCCTGAAGTCCGGGCTGTATTGCGATCTGCTACGGATTGGGTAGGCTACAAGACCTACCTAGATTTGGTGGAATCTCTACGCCTGCCGGGAATTACCCGTCATGAATCTGATAACCGCGTAGAACTCGATCGCGCCACTACAGCCCTGGATTTAGCAGCAGCTGGGCGATCGGTAGTAGTAGTTTCCTCTGGAGATGCGGGGATCTATGCCATGGCAGCGGCGGTGTTTGAAGTACTGGATCGCTCCAAAAAACCAGAGTGGGAGGCGATCGAGATTCAGGTGTGTCCGGGAATTTCTGCCATGCAAGCCGCCGCCGCCATGGTGGGCGCACCCTTGGGGCATGATTTTTGTGTAATTTCTCTCTCTGATATTCTCAAACCTTGGGAAGTAATCGCCCAACGTCTGGCGGCAGTGGCTCAGGCAGATTTGGTGATTGCCATTTATAACCCTGTATCAAAGCAGCGGACTTGGCAACTAGCTGAAGCAAAGGAAATTTTATTGCAAGGGCGATCGCCGGAAACTCCGGTTGTGCTGGCTCGGAACTTGGGCAGACCGGGGCAAACTGTGATCATTAAACCTCTAGGGGAATTGACGATCGCTGATGCCGATATGCGGACGGTAATTTTGATTGGCTCCACCAAAACCCGCATTATCCAGCAGGGTGGTAAATCATGGGTCTATACACCGCGCCATTATTGAATAGTTATCAGAATATGAAACGATTACTGATTTTAGGGGGGACAGGGGGAGCAGAAAAGTTAGCTACTCAGTTAAGGGCGATCGCGCGATCTAAGACTACATCTATCCCGGAATTAGAGGTGATAGTTTCTTTGGCGGGGCGGACTCGCGCGCCTCTGCAATCTAGCGATCGTGTGGGTGGTTTTGGGGGTGTGGCTGGGCTGCAAGATTATCTGCAAACCATGAACATAGATTTATTGATTGATGCTACCCATCCTTTTGCTGCCCAAATTTCTCATCATGCTGCCGTAGCTGCTGCTGAAGTAGGTATTCCCCGCTTGATGTTAGTGCGTCCACCGTGGGAAAAAGTAGAGGGCGATCGCTGGATTGAAGTTGATAGCAATGCCTATGCTGCCCAGATTCTCCCCACGGTAGCCCAGCGTATTTTCCTCACCATTGGCAGACAAGAACTAGCGGTCTATTCCTATCTCCCAGCCCTGTGGTTTCTGATGCGAATGATCGATCCTCCTCTAAGTAATACTCCAATTCCTCCCGGGGAGATACTTTTAGATCGAGGTCCTTTTGATTTATCTCAGGAGCGATCGCTCCTCCGGCAGTACCAAATTGGGGCGATCGTCAGTAAAAATAGTGGTGGTGAGGCGACCTATAGCAAAATCCTTGCAGCTAGAGAGTTAGGACTCCCGGTAGTGATGGTGCAACGTCCTCCTGTACCGGATAGTGAGAAGGTTAGTAGCGTGGCTGAGGCGATCGATTGGTGTGCTATGGCTCTATAAACTATGGCTCTATAAACTATCGCGCTAATTTATCTAGCCTTTCCTTAAGTCCTAAGTTAAATAAATACCAGATAAATACCAGAAAACTAATTCCAGAAAATGCAAATAAAACCCAAGCCCACGAGGCATAACTACCCATGAGTAAGACTGCTCCAGTTAAGAGGGTAAACCCACTACAACAAGCATAAATAATTGCCTTGAGAGCTAAATTAATTCGTTTTAGGGTGCGATCGCTCTCCGCAGATTTCACCCGTATTTGTAATTCTCCCCGCGCTAGTCTTTCCTCTAAACGTTGCCATAATAACTCCGTTTTACTAGGCTGATTCCAACGATTAATAACTAAATCTCTGGCTTGGAGAGCTACAGTTTTTATGAGACTTCCTTTGTTTTTATAGTTAGTAAAAGTCTTCACAAAAGGTTTGGCACAGGCGATCGGACTATACTTAGGATCCAGAGTCCGGGCGATCCCATCGAGGGTAGTTAAAGCCTTGATCACAAAAGTCATCTTGGCAGGCAAGCGAAAGGGCTGCTCCTCAAAAACTTCGTAAATCTCTCCTCCAATTTGCTTCAGAGATGGCAGTTCCAAAGGCTTTTCTGTAAATTCTTGCAGTACAAAATCTATCAATCTCCGTACCGGAGTCATGTCAGGAATCGGCTCAATTAAGCCCATTAATACTAAAGAATCAATAACTGCATTAGTATCTTTGCGTAGTACAGAAAAGAAGGTTTTAATCATCTGTTCCCGGTCTAAAGTCTGCATTTCTACCATCATCCCAAAATCGTAGAAAATGATGCTGCCATCAGCACTGACTGCCATATTCCCCGGATGGGGATCCGCTTGGAAAAATCCATCAATTAATAACTGTTTTAAGTAGCAACCTACCCCGATAAGGTTTAAATCTTTTAGATCAATTCCTTGAGCTTCTAAAGCAGTACAATCATTAATTTTAATTCCCGGACTGTACTCAATAGTTAAAATTTTGGCACTACTATACTCCCAATAAATTTTGGGGACAATTACTCGTGGGTAATCTTGGAAATTTTCTCGGAAGCGATCGGCATTTCTCCCTTCGATCGCATAATCAATTTCTTGATACAAAATAGTTACAAACTCTTGGTAGATCGCTTGGAGTTCGTACCGCTTTGCCCATGGAAAATATCGGTAGCAAAATCGCACTAGTTTTTGTAAGGCTTCCACATCCAGATCAAATAATTCCCGCAGTCCCGGACGCTGCACCTTCACTACAACTTCTTCACCGGTGTGCAATCTCGCCCGATGCACCTGTCCTAAGCTGGCAGCGGCGATCGGCACGGGGTCAAAATCTCGATAAATCGCATATATAGATTTACCTAGTTCAGCCTCGATCACCGCGATCGCCTCCCCAGAACTAAAAGCTGGCACATTATCCTGCAACATCGCCAACTCTTCCACATACTCCAAGGGCAAAATATCCCCACGAGTAGACAAAGCCTGACCAATTTTAATAAAAGTTGGCCCCAAATTTAGGAGAGTCTTAATTAACCACTTGGCCCGTTTGTGACGATGAGCAGAGGAATTGCGAGGAAAAATACTATCCCACCACAGATGCGATACCCACCGAATCGCCGCCAGAAAAATATCCCGCTGTCGCCCCAAGGCAGAAGTATTCGATTTTTGCCAGCGAAAAGTTTCTGGCGCATTAGTTTTGGTCAGCATTCGATTTCCGAACTGAAATAATACCCCTCTAGACTTTACCACCATCTAGAAATTGTGGCAGCCTCACCGTAAAGCAAGTAATCCACTGCTGGGATTCATAACTAGGAGAACTAACCTGAGAACTAACCACCGTAATTTTACCCCGCAGATGCTTGACCAAGGGTTTCACCAGAGCCAGCCCCAAGCCAGTCCCCGGAATTGCTTTCTGGTTAGAGGTTTGCGCCCGGTGGAATTTTTCAAAAATTAACTCCTGCTCTGCCGGGGGAATTCCTTCCCCTTCGTTGACAACACTAAAGGCTATCTCTCCGGGGGTTTGCTCTACTCGGAGGATCACGATCGTATTAACGTAGGAATATTTACCCGCATTAGTTAGCAACTCTGCCAAGATCCGCTGGAGACTGTCAGCATGGGTTGAAATCTTCATTTCTGGCAGCAGGTCTAGGGATACCTTCTCTAGAATCTCTTTATTTTTACCTTTAGGGCTAAATCTCCCCGGCTCAAGAGTTATTTCTATTTTTAGTTTTAGTCCTTTAGTTGTCCAGTGGTGGCGAAAAGTTAGCCCCAACTGTTTCAACATAGGTTTGATGTCAGTCATCTCTAAACTAATGAGCGGCGAGGTTTCTTCTAGTTGCTGCAAGGCTAAGAGGTCATTGATTAACAAGATTTCCTGTTGGCACTGCTGGGCTAGAACCTCTAGATATTTTGCTTGTTTTTCGGGGGTGAGTTCTTCCTCCTGTAACATCCGGATCGCTAAGGTCATGCTAGTGAGGGGGGTGCGGAGTTCATGGCTGATAGCACTAATAAAATCATCTTTAATTTGGTTCATCTGCCGGAGTTGGTCTACTTGATGGCGAATTTTTTCGTAGAGCCGCCCTTGGACTTCTAGACTCACTTGGAGTTGGGCTGTGCGATCGTCCACGATCGCCTTCACCTGCCGGAGAGTCTGGTTTTGGATCAGGGCATAGCTAATCTGATTACTCACGCAGCTGATCAATTCCAACTCTCCTGCTAACAACTGCCGACCTGGACTATACTCCAAAACCAAAAATCCTAAAACCCTAGCAGGTAAAGATTTTCCTGCGGCTCCCATGAGGGGAAACATCACCACCCCATCTAGGATCAAAGGTTGGTGAGCTTTTTGCATAGCCTGATGACAAAGGGGGGAGGTGGAAACCCTAAAGGTGGGTTGCTGGGGAAATAGCTGCTGTTGATGGCCCGGAGTTGACCATTGGGCGGCTGTTGTAACTTGAATCATCCCGAAAGAGTTTGCCTCCGCTTTTCTCCAAGCCGGATCTTTATATTTCAAGAGTAAAACCAGCCCTGCTGTGGATTTAAGAGTTTGACTGGTTGCCGTAATTGCTTGCTCTAAGATTTGACTAATTTCTTGGTGGTCACGAATGGCCTGAGTGATCTGGTTGACTAGTTTTTGGTAGGGATAGCTAATTTCTAGCTGCTGTTGGGTTTGGCTTTGGTGCAGGGCGATCGCCAAAGGAATTGCCACATCTGTGAGTAAATTTTTCTGTCCCGTTGTCCAAACTCTGCTCTGATTGCTGCCCAAAAGAATTAACCCTTCCCGTTGATTACTAATACTGAGAATGCTAACTATAGTTTGCAGAGAAGCTGGCAGTAGGGAGCTTGCTTCTAGGTCATTAATTTCCACTACCTCTAGCACTTCTTGCCCCTGTACTTGAGGTGGTTGCAATAAATCTAATAAAGGGGTTAATCCTAACCGGGGATGCAGGGAACAACTTGCGATCGTGGCCACTACGCCATTTTCTTGTTGCTGGGGGTAGAGCAAACAAACATCAGCCCCAAAAAGCGATCGCAAATACGCAGCCAGGTTTATCAAGAGTTCTAAACTGTTGGTGTGACTGAGGATAATTTGCTGAATTTTCTGTTCAACTAGTCTCGTATTTTTGGGGTTGGCAGAAGGGTCAAGGGGTTTAGCCATGGTTAGAGATGGTGAGAAAAAATAAGAACCTAGGGCTGCGAGGTAAGCCTAAAAAAGTAATAATTTTTTTTGTAAGGATGTCCCCCGCAGCGCAGAGGGCATCCTTGTTTGGGGCGTAACCTATTTAGCACTAACGGGATGAGAAATATCTTGGCAGCAGCTTTAAGAAAAATTATTGCAGGTCGCTGCGACTATTCTAGAAACCTGATACCATAGCATTCCTTAGTTATTAATTATCTTAATTGCCAACTAAAACTAATTTCCTCAAACTAAATTATAGGTTATCTAAAATATGCAAACTCTCCGTTACCCTCCCCTAATTAAAACTCTTCTGCCTCAAAGGAGTATACTCCAGCCAGTTCTAGTGATGTTGGTGGGCAGCTTATGCGTTGGTTTATTAGCCCAGATTAGTATTCCTTTGCCCTTTACTCCTGTCCCGATTACGGGGCAAACCTTAGGAGTTAATTTGATCGGAGCTGCTTTGGGAGCAAAATTGGGATTTCTCACTTTGCTGACTTACCTTGCGGAAGGGGCTGCGGGCTTGCCTGTGTTTTCGGCAGGAAGCTTTGGTTTGGCAAAGTTCTTTGGGCCGACGGCGGGGTACTTAGTTGCCTACCCTTTTTCTGCTGCTTTGATTGGTTATTTAGTGGAAAGGTATGGGGCCGATCGCAAGTTCTTCCCTACTCTGTTGGCTATGTTAGCGGGAGATGTGGTGACTTTTACCCTTGGTGCTGCTTGGCTAGGAGTATGGATGGCGATCGGGGGGAAATTTACCAGCATTTGGGCAGTATTAATGCTCGGAGTTATTCCTTTCCTGCCCGGTAGTGTCATCAAGGCCAGTATTGCGGCAGCTCTCTTGCCTACTACTTGGAAGTTCTTGGGCAAGAAAGATCAAAAAGATCAATCAGAGGAAAACCCCTAGGTTAACGTGAGTTCGGATTAAGTATTTCGGGATATTGCGAATCAATTAGTTAAGTACAAAGGTTTCGATCCCCCCTGCCCCCCTTAAAAAGGGGGGTAAGAGTTCTTAAGGTTCCCCTTGAAAATTGAAAAGAGAAATTTAATTAATTCTCCCCACTTTTTAAGGGGGGTTAGGGGGGATCAAAGCCCTTAAACGAAGTCAGTGTATAGTTCTGTGTATAAGGTAGCCTTTTGGGAGAGGGCTAGGGTGAAGGCAAACTTAGAAATTCTTACTCGAATTTGGCAATGCCCAATTTACCATCGCTCCATATTGTCTCTGCTAAACCCGTCCTAACCTTTCGTGACATTGTTGATCTCACAAAAAGATTGAATTTCTTCAGCATTTCCGGGTTCTTGTTGTCCAAACTGATTGCAGGGAAATCCTAAAACCACTAATCCTTGGGCTGCTTATTGGTTATACAACGCCTGTAAAGTTAGAATAGAAAACTCCTGCTATTTTCAGAAAAGTGGTACATTTATAGTGGTTCAGTTGTAGAAGTTTTGGATAACTTCTACTATAGAGACAGTCAAGACTCCTCATACAACAAGCCGCTGAAATTAGTTTCGGTGGCTTTTCATTTGGGGGCATTTTTTTTGTAATTTTTGTCCGATGATTCTTTGGTAGAATATAAATCTTTTATTCTACTATTCAGCTTATGTTTGACTTTCTCCGCTCCGACCTTACTCATCTTCAGGCTTATATCCCCACTCACATCGATTCAACAGCTCTCGATCGCCTAGATGGGAATGAAAGTCCAGTAGATTTCCCCCCAGAACTTAAGCAGAAATTGGCTAGAAATTATCAAGAATTAATTGCTACTAATCGTTACCCTGATGGTGGTCACGGAGAACTAAAGCGGGCGATCGCCTCCTACGTCAATGCTTCTACTCCAGAAAACCCAAGTATCACCCCAGAGCAAATTTCTGTGGGGAATGGTTCCGATGAGTTGATCCGTTCTATTTTGATCGCCACTTGTGTGGGTGGTGGCGAAGCGATCTTAGTAGCAGAGCCTACTTTTTCTATGTATGGAATCTTGGCAACTACCTTGGGGATTCCCGTGCAGCAAATTCCTCGTCATGAAGAAAATTGGGAAATGAATCTGGAGGCAGCAGATCAAGTTATCTCGGCTCAGTCCAGTAATCAGATCCCAGTGCGGGTAGTATTTGTAGTTCACCCCAATTCCCCCACAGCTAATGCTCTCACTAGTCGAGAAATTGCTTGGTTACGGAGTCTGCCGGAGCATATCTTGGTAGTAGTTGATGAAGCTTACTTTGAGTATTGCCAACACTCTCTGGTGGGGGAACTTTCCCAGCATCCCAACTGGATTATTCTCAGGACTTTTTCTAAAGCTTTTCGTTTGGCAGCTCATCGGGTGGGTTACGCGATCGCCCATCCCCAAGTAACTGAGGTCTTAGAGAAAGTGCGTCTCCCCTACAATCTGCCTAGTTTCTCCCAAGCCGCTGCTTTAGTTGCGCTGCACCACGCTTTGGAGTTGTTAGCCCCTGTTGATCAAATCCTGAGCGATCGCCAAATTTTACTTAAGCAATTCCAAGCCCAACCAGCCCTCCGAGTGTGGAAAAGTCAGGCAAACTTTATTTATCTCCGGCTTGCCCCACCCCAAAATGGTGAGCAAGATTTAAAAGATTTACGTCAAGCTTTGCTCGCTCAAGGAACTCTAGTTCGTCACACTGGGGGAGGATTGAGGATCACGATCGGGACTACTGCCGAGAACCAAAGGACGGGCGATCGCTTACTGAAAATTTTAGGTAATGAGGCAATTTGACCACCTTTCTCAAACTCGATCGCCCTTGTTGCGCCTCCTCAGAATTTTGGAGTGGGTATTATTGGGGGTGGTAGCGATCGCCCAAATTTTGGTAGCTCTGGTTAAAGGGATGCCGATGCTGCTTTTGGTAAATGAATTGGGGCTAGGAATTTTTGCCTTACTAGGAATGATTACGCCCCAAACTTGGCAATCTAAAGTGATATATACGATCGCTGAATTTGGGTTGATTTTTTACCTAGGATTTCTTGGGAATATACCTTTACCGACCATGCTGTTTGTTGTGTTGGTAATTCGCAATTGTGTGTTGCTAGAAGGGCTGAGTCGGGCGATCGTGACGGGATTGGCTTTTTTAGGTTGCCTTTTCTTTCAAACCTATCGATTGTTCCATCAAGATATGCCGATTAAAGTACCAATTGATCAACTCGGCACGGTTTGGTTTGGGTTTCTTTTAGCCTTGGGGTTAGTGATTTTATTTCTGCATTTATTAGTAGATGCAGCCCTGAAAGAGCGTCAGGGGCAGGAACAACTAGCAGCGGCGAATAACCGTTTGCGGCAGTATGCGTTGCGGATTGAGGAGTTGGCAACGGTGCAAGAACGTAATCACATTGCTCGAGATATTTATGATGCTCTTGGTCATTCTCTGACCGTATTTAGTATTCATCTGGAGGCTGCGTTGCGATTGTTGCCCTCTGACCCAGCTAAAGCGGAGATTCTTTTGTGGGAAGCCAAACAATTAAACTCCCAAACCCTCCAAGAGGTGAGGCAATCGGTCTCTGCCTTGCGTTCCGATCCTTTGCAATCTCGATCGCTCTCTGGGGCGATCGCCGATCTTATTACTGAATTTGAGCGATCTACCGGTCTTTTGCCCACTTTTGTGATGGAATTAAAGCAGCCCCTCCCTCAAGAATTAGCTCAAGAATTAAATATTGCAATTTATCGGATTATTCAAGAAAGTTTGACTAACATTTCTAAATACGCGGCAGCTACGGAGGTGATCTTGACGATCGTCCAATCCATCACCTATGTCCAAGTTACTATTGAAGATAATGGGCAAGGCTTTGAACTCAGTCAGAATACTACTGGGTTCGGCTTACAAGGAATGCAGGAACGTACTTTAGCTTTAGCGGGTCAAATAGAAATTATTACTGCACCCCATCAAGGATGCCGGATAAATATCTTATTTCCTCTAGCTGTAGTGGGGTAAAATAAGGATTTTGAGAAGATTTTGTAGGGCATAAAGTGCATCCAATAACCTTCCTAGTTGGAAATTAATCATGATTCACTTACTGTTAGTTGACGATCAGGATTTAATTCGCCGGGGTCTGAATGCTTTACTTTCTTCAGATGCAGAATTGGAAGTAGTCGGCGAAGCAAAAAATGGGCAGGAAGCAGTGCTTTTAGTCGCAGCCCTCAGGCCTGATGTCGTCCTTATGGACGGTGCGAATGCCGATCATGGATGGAGTCGCTGGGACTAGGGAGATTTGTGAACAGTTTCCTGCTACAAAAGTGCTGATGCTCACAACTTTTTCAGGGTTGCAACAATCGGGAAATTGCCCAAGCTCTTTATATTGCTGAAAAAACTGTAAAAAACTATCTGACCAATATTTTAAGTGAGCTAAATCTGCGCGATCGTACTCAATTAGCGATCGCTGCCCTCCAAGCTAGAGTTTTTGATTTATAAGAGGGCTTCAGAATAACTGTAGGGGCTAGGCAATTCTTGTAAATGTACCCAAGTGTTTGCTTGGAGGGGATGGAGATTGCGATCATAGTTGTGGTTGCCATAATCATAGTTGTGGTTGCCATAATCATAGTTGTGGTTGCCATAATCACCGGGAAATATCTGATGCTGATTTTTAACTTAATTAGGCGCAAGCCTTGCGCCCCTAAGACCT
>Ga0105048_10013846_pt1 | contig 12582 bp, 7 predicted proteins | sample MAT05_FD_78382 | JGI IMG/M metagenome (GOLD analysis project Ga0105048, IMG submission 78382) | Freshwater microbial communities from Lake Fryxell liftoff mats and glacier meltwater in Antarctica - MAT-05 | ecosystem: Environmental > Aquatic > Freshwater > Ice > Liftoff microbial mat | place... | reverse complement strand
TCGGGCCACTTGGAACGCATCTGCTTGCCTTCGGCCCAACTGAAGATAAGGCGTTGTTCGGCGCGAGTCATGCCGACATAGAAGAGCCGGTTGGCCTCGGCTAACTCGCGCTCGGCTTCAGCTTCTAAGTTCAGGCGGTGAATCCGGTCGTGTACGGCGCGGTCCGTAACTGGATCGCGCCAAGTAACCCCCAGACCGTACCGCGGGTGAAAGCTCAATGGAGCGGACCTTCCACCGCCGCCGGCTCGTTGTAATCCGCAGAGGAAAACCACCGGAAACTCGAGGCCTTTGGCGGCGTGCATGGTGAGAATATTGACGGCTTCGCCATTGTCGCCGGCGGGGGCGTTGCCTTCGCGTTCGAGCGCACGTTCCTCAAGACGCCGAACTAACTCGGCTAAAGGACGTGGATCGGCGTGCCACCATTCGCGGACCATGGTGAGTAACTTGTCGACGTTGGCACGCGCGGCGGCGTCGAGCCCGAGGGCGTAACCGGATTCGTCGATGGCACAGGCTAATAGACGATCCGGCGAGATCTCTTCGGCCATCGTCCGGTGGGTACGTAACCGCGCGGCGAAGTCCTCGGGCAAGGCATCCACCATCGCGCCGCCGGCTAAACGCAAGGCATAAATGTCTTCGTCGCTATAGCCGGCGAGGGGCGAGCGCATGACGGCGACCAGGGCGATCTCGTGCCGGGGATTGGCTACCATGCGGAGCCAATTGACTAAGTCCGTAACTTCGGGCGTTTCGAAGAAGCCGCGGCCTAGGGTCATGACGAAGGGGACTTCGAAGGCGCGTAGGGCTTGCTCGAAGACGGGCAGCCCAGTGGTTTGGCGAAAGAGTAAGGCGAAGGACGAGTAATTGACTCCTGCGGCGTGTAACTCGCGGATGCGGCGGGCAACGTGTTCGGCTTCGAGTTGCTCGCGTTCGAGGGGGGTCTCGCCTTCCGCGGCTAATACTTCGATGATGGGCCCGGTGGCGGGTGGGAAAGCTTTGCGGGCTTCGAGCAAGGGCGGCTCAAGGCCTGGGGCTCCGGCGACAATATCCATTGCGGCTTGCAGAATCTCGGGACGGCTGCGGTAATTGCCGCGTAACTCGTCGACCAGTTGGAGCGAATCGAGCAGGCTTTGCCGGTATTGCCGAAAGCTTTCGGGCGTGGCGTGGCGAAAGCCGAAGATACTTTGGTTTAGGTCGCCCACGCCGAAGAACCTGCCTTCGCGGCGGACGAGATTCATGAGCCGCCACTGGAGCGGATTCGTATCTTGTAACTCATCCATGAGGATGGCTTCGTATTCGGCTTGGACGCGGGCGCGGATTTCGGGATGGCCTTCGAGCAGGGCGATAGTACGGGATTCGAGGTCGCCGAAGTCCAAGACGCCGCGCTCGAACTTACGGCGTTCGACATCTTTGACTAACTGGGCGAAGAGCGACACGAGTAAGTCACGCGCTGGAGCGAAGTGACGCATGAGAGCGGCCATGCGATACTCTTCGAGACAGAGGCGGAAGTGCTTGGCTGCCGCGCCGCGCGCCCCTTTGATAAGCCGTTCGCCGCGATCGAGTAAAGAAAAGTCGACTTCCTCGGGCATGTGGGCCACGGAGTCGCGCCATTCGCGCCAGCCGGGTTTGGTGCCGATCAATTCGCCAGCGGCTTGGAGCAACTTACTGCGGTCTAAGTGAGTGGCTTCGGTGGATTCGAGGTGCTCGAAGGTGCCGCCGCTCGAGCGCCAAGCGTCATAGAGTTCCGCGAGGTGCTCGACTGGAGCATCGGTATTCCAGGCGGATAGTAGTAGGCGCAGATCGGAGCGCCGCTCAGCCGCCAGCTGGTCGAGCGTGGCTTTGATGGCCGATTGTAACTCGGCACGCATTTCGGGCTCATCCAGAATCCGGAAGCGGGGATCGAGGCCGGCGGGAATGGCATAACGGCGGAGTAAGCGCGCGCCGAAGCCGTGGATGGTGGCTACTGGCGCGCGCTCAATCTCTTGCTGGATCCCTACCGCGTCGCGAAAGCGCGCCGTCAGGCGTTGTTTGATTTCGTTGGCGGCCTTCTCCGTAAAAGTAATCGCGAGCACTTGACTGGGCCGAAAGCCGCGCTCATTGATCAGCCACGCGTAGCGCTCCACTAACACCCGTGTCTTGCCCGACCCTGGGCCCGCCACGACGCAGACATCCTGCCCCCAGCGCTCGACGGCGCCTAACTGTTCGGGAGTCAGCTTCATCCGGCCACCTGCACGAGTTGTGTCTGCTGGGTGCGGATCCGGCAGGCAGATTCGAAGTCGCAATACTGGCACTTCTCTCGATCGGCCGGGCGAACGTCAATCTCGCCATCGCGCACGCGGGCCATCACTTGCTGGGTGAGCGATTCGGCGCGCTGCATCATCTCGCGGAGGGATTCCGGGTCCTGCCAGCCGGAGATTTTGGCCGAATCGCGGAGGGCGACATAGTGGAAGCTGCGGGGCGCGAGGCCCAAGGACTTTTGTAGTCCGAGTAAGTAGAGTCCGCCTTGGACATACTGTTCGCTATCCTGCCGCTTGGTGACGTTAGCGGCTTTCGAATACTTATAGTCATAGGCAGCGACGGTGCCCTCGGGAAAAACGTCGTAACGGTCGATGCGGGCGCGAATTTGTAAGTCGGCGGAGCAAGCGAATTCGAGGCGTTGCTCTAAGTGGGGATGGCCACCGGGGGCGGGCTTGAAGTCGCGCTCGAAAGAGCGGAGGTCGCGTAACATCTTGAGGCGCTCCACTTCGGCGAGATAACCGGGCGGAATGTTCCGCTCCCGGCAGAGGCGTTCGTAGATGGCGTCGAATAACTCTTCGAGGGGACGATGGCCGCGCTCAGCCAAACGAAATAGCACCTCATGCACGATGGTCCCTTGGGCTAAGGCGTCGAGCCGCTCGCCGGGCTCGGGCGGGGCATTCTGGAGGCGCAGGGTATATCGTCCGAAGAACTGAAACGGGCAATGCAAAAAGGTTTCTATGCCGGAGGGGCTGGCCGAGGCATGCCGCCGGGCTAACTCTTTTCGCAGCCGGTCTTCGGTAATACGGGTAGCGCGGGCCGCGGGATATTGGTGGTCGACGTAGGGCAGGATGGCTTGGCTATCGCCATCGTGGACGGGAATGCCCGCGAGGGCGAAGGCGGGAAGGGTGCGCTCGCCTTGGCGGTCGAAGCGGGGGTAACTCAGGTACATCTCGCTGGTGGCGCGAGTAGTGGCGACGGTGAAGAGAAAGCGCTCCTCGGCTTGTCGATCGGCCATGGTGCGAAGGGCGAGGCCGAGCTCATTCAATTGCCGGCGGACCGAGTCCGGGAAGAGTGCGTCTTCAGTGGGGTACTGGGGAAAGATGCCCTCAAGCAGGCCGGCGCAGAAGACGATGGGTAACTGCCATTGGCGCGCCTCGACGGCATCCATCACGTGGACGACGTCGCGGCGGCCATCTTCTTCCCGGACCGGAGTCTCGGTGGCCATGGCGCGCACGTCGGCCCAGTAAGTGGCGAGCGTCATCGGCCGGTCGGGAAGGATGGCGGTGGCCGCGGCGAGTAACTCCGCAATGCCGGCGGCTTCGGCCCCGAGTAACTTCTCCCAGACCGGCGGCCTAAGAGCGCGCTCGCGGACCTGATCCAAACGCTCGAGTGTCGCCAGAAACGGGGTGAACATGAGTAAGTCGGCTAAGTTGGGAATACCGCTGGCGGGAATGCGGCGGCGTAACTCGAAATCCACTTCGTCGCGGCGGCCGGCTAAGTCGGCATCGCGACGGCGGACGCAGGTGAGTAAGAGCCGTTGGTCCCAGTTGCTGATCGCGGCCTGGGTCAGGGCGTCGGCGTACTGAAACGCCGACGTGGTGGCGAAGGGCCGGGCGAAGTAAAAGCGGGCGGGGATGCCGAAGCGTTCGCAGGCGGTGCGGAGGGCGGGGACGTAGGGGTCAGCTAAACGGACAATGACGCCCATCTCGCGGTAGTGGCGGCCGGCGGCGCGCGCGGCCAGGATGCCGGCGGCGATTTGGGTGACTTCGCTTTCGAAGGAGTGGGCCGTGGTTAACGTGACGCTCGGCGGGGCAGGCGAAAAGTCGCAGCGGCTGACTTCGAAGCCGCGCTGCTCCAGCAGGCGGCAGGCGCGCGCGGCGAGGGGGCCATCGGGTAAGGTGACGGTAACCGGAACGTGCCGCCGGGCCGCGTCAAGGAGGGCGACTTCGCCTTCGGTGAGGGTATAGAAGCCGTCGCACAGCCACGCTTCCGGCCCCGAACCTTCCCGGTAAAGCCGGGTGGTGGCGGCACCGAGGCGCCAGCCGCGGAGAGCCCGGCCGGCGGAGCGGACTTCGGCTTCGAAGAGCGCATAGAAGCGCACAAACTCCTCGGCGTCGGGGTGCAGGCGACGGAGGAGGTCGGCGGTGGAGGAAAGGTCCTGGCTGTTGTACCCGGCGGCATCCACCTCGCTGGCGATTGAGGAGACGGTGGCGGCAAAGCCCGGAGCGCCGAGCAGGGCTTGCCAGCGCCGACTGCGGAACTTGGCGAGGGTGCGCCGGATGAGGACCGGCATTTCGGCGGCGGTAAGCTGAGGAGAGACGATGAACTCAGAGGCGGCGGGGGCCAACTGGTTCACCAGGGTGGCGAGCGTGGTTACGTCATGGCCCCGAACTAGGCGGCCTTCCCGTGCCAGTTGATGGGTGAGGTGCTCCGCCATGGTGGCGGTGGGCACGATGAGGCGCGACGGCGTGGTGCGGAATCGTTCGAGCAGGCGGGTGGACTTGCCAGAGCGCACTGGTCCCAGCAGAATGCGGCCCAACTCCATTAGCGATTCTTCTCTGGCATGCGGTGGTTATTGCCTAGTGTAACGAGTCTAAACGCGAAACCGCCGCCCAAAATACCGATCGGGCATCCTGGGCGGCGGCTCGTTTGCGGAGGTTTCCTTACTGCCGGACGGAGATCGTCAAGCCTGGCTGGGCCGCCACATCGCGGAAGCGCAGGCCGAACGGAGTAGCATTGCCGGGCGGCACGGTCATCGGAATGGTGACGTTAATCTGCCAAACGCTGATCAGACCAGGAGCCAATCCCGAATACAGGATGTTGGCGGCAGGTATTTGGGCGGTGCCGATGATGACGATCAAGCTACCCGCGGTACCCACGACGCCTGGTGCCGGAACGCCGTCGGCGGGGGAACCGGACAGATTGCCCGTTCCGGTGCCAAAGATGGTGATGGTGGAGCCGCGGGGCGCGGGATTCGAGGGCGAATTGATCGACCCATCCTGGTTGACGGCAGCGACTTGACCGCGTCCGCCAGCCGCGGCAAAGAGGGCCGGAGCCGCGATGTCCATCTCGGCGAACCCAGCCGCGAGAACCTGCCCCGTGCTCGGACGTTCCACAATGATATCGACGGAACCAGAGGTCGGGGTGTCCTTAGGGATAATAAAGTTGATTTGGCTGGGGGAGACGAATTGAATCGGTGCGGCTCTGTCACCGACTGTCACGCGCGTGTCGGCGACGACGGAGGGCATGGGGATGGGATTCGGCTCTTCGGTAAAGGACCTGGTGACATCACCAAAAGCGTTGGCTGCGCCGAAGATCGACGAATAGGTGGAAGGCGCCACCTGATTGCGGGCTGCGGAGGCGGCATTGAGCACGCGGATGACGGGGTAGAAAAACGCCACGCGATTGATGAGATCGGCGGTAATCAAATTGCCGAAGCGATCGAGCGCCAAGGCCAGCGGAAAGGGCGACCCAATGCTTTGCTCGGAATTGATCGTGGTGAAGACGGGCAATTGGTTGAAGGGCAACAGGCGCACAATGCGCGTGTTGTGCGTGTCGGCCAACCAAATGTCGCCGGTTTGGGGATTGACATAAACGGACTGCGGACCCGCCAATCCACTGAAATCCTGGCGAGCCGTGGCGTTCGACACGGAGGTGCCGGCCTCGCTGAAGACCGTGATTCGATTGCCCAGGACTTCAGCCACATACAGCCGATCGTCACTGTCGGTGGCGATTCCCTTTGGTGAGGAGAGGCGATTGAGTGTAATGCCGCGACCGCTATCGGTAAAGTTCGCCTGACCGAAGACGCCTTCGGCAGCCTGGCCATTCTGAAAGTCTCCGCCCGTGGGCTTTTTGAAGCGCAGGACCCGATTATGGAGGTAATCGGAAACCAGGATGCTGCCGTCGCTGAGAAACGCGAGGCCGGCCGGGGTGCGCATCGTGCGAGAGGTGGGATCGGTGGTGCGCGTGGTGAAGGCACCTTGTCCCAAAACGAGATTCGGCTGGCGTAGTCCGGTAACGGGGGTGTCGAAGGGCTTGGGGAAGCGCAGCACACGCCCGTTGCCGGAATCGGCCACCCAGAGGTTGCCCTCCTTGTCGACGGCCACGCAGGTGGGGCCGTTTAAGCCACGTTCACTGGTGGAGCCAGCGTCGTTGCCCGGGGCATTGGGGCCAGTGCCGGTGAGGTCCGACTGGCCGATGACCAAATTGGCGAGGTCGAGTGCCTTCACCCGCCGGATATCGTTGAAGCCCAGAACGCGATTATTTTGAGAATCGGCCACGTACATTCTGTCTCCGTCAATCGCGATGCAGGTGCCGCCCAGGCCGCCCGAGCCCACGGCGGTGCGGTCTCCCGCGAAACCGTCCAACAAATAAAACTCGCGGCCTTCCACAAGATTGGGGCCACTCTGATCAAAACGAACCTGACCCACCACGCGGTTAGCTGGGTTGAAAGCAAAGTCGCGACCCGGCAGCACCAGGACGCGATTGTTCCCGCTGTCGGCTAGATACATCTCCGTACCGCCGACCCACAGGGCGGTGGGATAGGAAAATCCGTTGGGCCCAACGGGCAAGCCATTGCGATTGGGGCGACCGACATTGAAGGATTCCTGGCCGATCACCGCTCGCGCGGCGGGCGAGATCCTGGTGGTGGTTTCGGCGGGCCAATTTTCGAAAGCGTCAAAAACCAGGATCCGGTTGCTTGACACATCGGGCAGATAGAGGTTGGCACCAAAGAGAAAAAGACTCGGCCGCACGCTATCCACCGAGCCCTGCTGAAACCCCCCGGCGACAAACTCGTTAATCGGCGGCAACTGACCGGAGGGGGGTGCACTCGGAATTCCCACAATCCGGTTGGCGGCTTTGCCGTTGAAGAACGGCGTGCCCACATCCCAAACCAGTACCCGCGAGATACCCGGTGTCCATTCGCGCACATACAAACGGCCCCGGCTGTCGAAGCCGATGCCCGTGGGTAAGTAGATGTAATCCTTCCGGAAAGCGGCATCCGGGAAAAATGGACCCGTGGTCCGTCCGAAGGAACTAGTGAAGTCGGAACTGCCCAGAACCAGATCCGCCGCGGGCCCAAACCCGCCACGGTCCAAGGCGGCGACGGGGTAACGCAACACGCGGTGGTTGAGGGAATCGGCCACCCAAAGATTCCGCTGGGAGTCAAAAGCCATGCTGGTCCGCTGGAGCGAACCGAAGGGTTGAAAGAAAAAGAGGGAAGTGTCCGACATGCCCAGGGCCCCGCCGCCTTGATTAAAGAGGTTCTCGTTAATGCTGCGTTGTCCGATCACCAGATCGGGTTGAAGGACTTCGGCGTTTTGGGAGAAGGGCCTGGGAAAGCGCAAGATACGGTTGTTTCCCGTGTCGCCGACGTAGAGGTTGCCGACGCCATCGGTGATCACCGCGGTGGGCGAGCTCAAGCCGCTGGCGAGCCGGATGTTGTTGATGTCAGGCCCCTGGGCAGAGGTGGACTGCAGGTCGCGCTGCCCGATCACCAGATCCGCGGGCGCCCCGGCATTTGCCGCTGTGGCGTTCCTCCAGGCCAAGACACGGTTGTTCCTGGTATCCGCCACGTAAAGAATGGAGGTGGAACTTGACCCGTCCACCCAGATACCCTGAGGGGCGTACAATTCACGGCCCTCGACGAGGTTTACGCCGCCGGTCGCAATGTTGGCCCTCGCCTGTCCCAGCACCCGCGTGGGTGCCGCATTCATCACCACCGTGGGCTGCGCAAGTGCGCTAGTGGCCAAGGCAATCAACGTCATAGATCGCATCAATAAAATAGATTTCATGGTTTTTTACTCCGAACGGCGGAACGCGGGAAGTCGCCGGGATTCTCCTCTACGATATTACATTTCCTTGGAAAATCTGATTAGCTATCGGCTTACGGTTGTTAAACCTTCAGCCAGCACGGGTGCATCACGCGTCAGTGACCGTCGTGATCTCCGGTAGCGCATAAGCGAAGCGCCCCGCGAAAGTTTCGTTAAAAATATCCAACGTGCCGGGATGAATCTTCCCGTTCGACGCTAGAATGTGCACGGAATCCAAGCGGTGCGCCCGGCCGCGCATGTCGGTTACCTGGCCACCGGCCTCTTCGATCAGCAGCTTGCCGGCTGCCATGTCCCAGGGGTTCAAGCGAAATTCCCAGAAGCCATCCAAACGCCCGCAGGCGACGTGTGCCAAGTCGATGGCCGCCGAGCCGCTGCGGCGGATGCCGTGGGTCACCATCGCCAGTTGGTAGAAAAAATGAATGTTGACATCCAAGTGCCGCCGCCGGGTCGGGAAGCCTGTCGACAGGAGCGCCACTTCGATCGAGGGCGCCGCCGACACATGGATTCGCCGGTGGTTCAAATAGGCACCGCTGCCCTTCTCCGCCGTGAACATTTCGTCGCGCGTGGGGTCATAAACGACGCCGGCGATCAGCTCGCCCTTATACTCCAGCGCCAGAGTGACGTTGTAGACCGGATAGCCGTGGGCAAAGTTGGTGGTGCCGTCGACGGGGTCGACGTACCAGCGATAATCGCTCGCATGGTCATGCAACCCGCTCTCTTCGGCGACCACGGAGTGGTTGGGGAAATGGGCGCTCAGGCGTTCGAGGATGAGGGCTTCGCTGGCCCGGTCAGCTTCGGTGACCAGATCCTGCTCGCCCTTAATTTCAAAGCGCACGCCCTTGTCAAAGTACTTGGTGGTGAGGGCACCGGCTTCACGAGCGATTCCAGCGGCTACCTCGAGGTAAGAAGTCATTTAGCGGTCAGGGTCCTCAAACAAGTACTTGATCTCGTGCTTGTAGACAAACAAGTTCGGCTCCTCTTCCCGCGTCAGCCGGATAAAGTGCCGGTCGTAGTACTCAACGGTTCCGTGCAGCAGATTGCCGTTCTGCAGCTTCAGTACCACCGGCGTCTTATCGTCAATTAACTGCTTGAGATAGACCGGTTCGGCCTGCGTGCTGTCGGGAGCGAGCGTTTTAGCTTTTGCCACTAGTACTAGTCCGAATCTCCATAATAGCCGTTACGCGACAGAAGCTGCAAACCGTCGCTCGCCACGGTGGCCCCAGTCAGACGAACCCGCACCGGGTGAAAGGGTTTCGCGTCGGCCGGCAATTGGCGCGGATAATATCCCAGCAGGTACTGGGTGCGCAGGTCGCTAAGGATCGCCGCGAAGGCCGCGTCGAGCTGTTTTCCTAAGGTCGGCTGAAAGATGCGGCCGCCGGTGCTGCCGGCCAGGGTGGCCAGGGCATTCTCGCCGCCCACGTTACGGCCGACGTCAGCGGCGATCGGCACGACGAGAATCGAGTAGATGACGGCGTCCGCGCGCTGGGCCGCTTCCAAGGCATCGCGATACTTCTTGCGCGACGTGGTGTCGCCGCCATCGGTGACGACCACCATCACGCGCCGGCCTGGGCGGCGTTCGAGGTCCTGCGAGGCGAACCAGAGCGCGTCGTAAAGCGACGTGCCGGAGAGCGGCTTCAGCTTCATCAGCGGCTTCAGCACGCGGTCCATGGTGCGGGTGAACCCCGTCTCCATGCGCACTTCATCGTGAAAGCTATAGAGCGACGCGCGGTCTTCCGCGTTGCCTTCTTTGAAGAGCGCGCGCAAGAAGCCCTGGATGGCGCGCATTTCGTACTGCAGGTTGGTGGCGGTCGACAGGCTGGTATCCACCAGCAAAGACACCGACAGGGGCTGCGCCGTGGAGCGCTCAAAGACCGCGATCTCCTGCTGCACGCCCTTGTCTTCGACGGCAAAATCTTCGCGTTTCAGATTACCGATCGGCTGGCCAGTAGGGCTCTTCACGGTCACCAGCAGGCGCACCAGCTTCACGTCCACGCGGATGGTCTGCGGCTCCTGGGCCAGTAAAACCGGGGCCGTCAATAGAGTGCGCCGTTTCATTGCCCGGCGCGGGTCACCACCGCATCGTCCCAATCGCCGTCCACCCAAACCTCGCCGTCGACGAAGTATTCCTTCTTCCAGATCGGCACTGTCTTTTTGAGCCGGTTGATGCCATCGAGCGCGGCGGCAAAGGCCGGCCCGCGATGGGGCGACGTGGCGATCACCACCACGCTGGCCTCGCCGATTTCGAGGCGGCCTAAGCGGTGCACCAACGCAATGCGGCTGATGGCGTGCGCGCTGGCGATCTCGCGACCGATCTGCGCCATTAGCTTGATGGCCATCGCCTCGTAGCACTCGTAGTCCAGGAAACAGGTCATACGGCCCTTGGTGTTGTCGCGCACGACGCCTTCAAAGTCGACCATCGCACCATCGTGGTCGAGCAGCAGCTGCCGCTTCAGGGCTTCGGTGTCGATCCGCCCGCGGGTGAGGGCGAAGAAGTGGCCTTCGGGGTCTTGAATCACGTGGCTGTACGGTCCGGTACCGCCGCTGACGGGGGGCAGGAAGGCGATTTCATCGCCATCGGCGATCACGCACTCGGGCGTCTCGAAGCTTTGATTCCGCGCCAGAACGATGCTCGCCGCCAGACCCGCCAAACGCGGCTCCCGCTCGGCATAGTGGGCGAAGACATCGCGCAGTTGGAACCCTCCGGAACCCGGTTCACCGAGATCCAGACTATCCTGCGATTTCCCCATCAGATCCCGCAGTAGGCCGAAAAAAAGGACTTGGACGCGCACAGTCAACATCCTAACAGACGCCCGATGAACGCCTCTGATTTCAAAGATTTCGTTTATCAGCCCCCGCTAGCCGCTTTTTCCGCGCGGCGAATCCTGGTGAAACCGAACTTGGGCTACCCTTTTGGCCCGCCGGTAACCGTTTCGATGACGGTGCTCGGTGCCGTGATCGCCGGTCTGCGGCGCGCGAGCCCTTCGGCCGAGATTCTGGTGGTGGAAGGCGTCTGCCATCGGCTTTCGGCCGAAGAGATTGCGGCCCGCCTGGGCCTGAAGCGGGAAGGCATCACCTTCCTCGACGCTGACGCTCTTCCCCTTTCAGGTTATGCGAACCCTGGTCCGGGGCGCTTCCGGGAGTTCCAGGCTCCGGCGTTGCTGCGCGAAGTGGATTGCCGCATCTCCGTTGGCGCCTGCAAGTGGACCATCCTCAACGGCCGACCCTTGTTCAGCGGCTGCGTGAAGAATCTTTATGGGCTACTGCCGCGGGCGGTGTACCGGGGCCGGAGCCCGCATAGCCGCGGTCAGTTGCACCGGCCGGATGTGTGGTCGGTGATTGAGGAGGTCCATGCGACGTTCGGCCCCTTATTTGAGGGCGGAGTGGTGGACGCGGGGCAGGTCCTGTCGAGCCCGGACTGGCGGCCGGATCGCGGGCAGAAGGTGGCCGTGGGCCGGGTGTTGTGGGGGGAGAGCTTGCGGGAAGTGGACGAAGCGGCCATGGCGTTAACGCGATCCTAATGCTTCAAACCTGCCTAGCCCGACTCGTAAAGGACTGCGAAAAATAGTCGCCCCTGTCCATAAAAACTAGCCCACCGCGTAAGCGATGGGTCACCCAGGCCCTCGACAAAGCAGTAAACGCTGGAGTTTCTTTGGTAAATGTGACCCACCGCTTACGCAACGGGCTAGGCGGGACGCATCCTAGAATTACCAAGTCAAGCGGTCAAAGCAACAGATAAAGCTTCAAGACGGCCTCGGCAAGTTCGCGTGCCTTCAGGTCGGCGCGGTTGCTTAGGATCACCACTTCGTAGCCCGCTTGGGTGACGATCGCGTTGCGGAAGCCAATGGTTTCGCCGGTGTGCCAACGCTGCGGTGGGCGGATGAACCAGCCGAAGCCATACTCAGTTGGCGTGCCGTTGCGCAGGGCGTTGGGCGTGAAGGCCAGTTGCTGGGTGGCGGCGTTCAGCACGCAGTTCCGGGCCATGCAATCGAGCCAATGCCCGAGGTCCTCAAGCGAGGAGTAAATGCCGCCATCGCCCAGCACGGCGCTGGTGCGGCTTTGGTCAGTACGTCTCGTTCCGGAGTAGCCATAGGCGCGGTTGGCGACGGTATCGTTGCCTTCTTCGTGTGCCAGCGTGTTCCGCATCCCGGCCGGCTTGAGTACCCGTTCACGGAGGGCTTCGGCGTAACGTTGGCCAGTGATCTTTTCTACCAGTAAGGCCAGTAGCGCATAGCCGGAGTTACTGTAAGCATACTTGGTGCCCGGTGGCGCAAGTAAGTCGGGGACTTTCTGGAGAATTGTCAGCACGTCGCTGTCGTGCACTTGGAAGTCGCCGGCTGGTAAGTGATCTTCGTAGTCGGCCAAGCCGGATTGATGCGTGAGTAAGTGCTTTATGGTAATGCCGGGTGGGAGGCCGGGTAAGTAAGTGGCGATGGGATCTTCGAGCTTCAGCTTCTTCTCTTGCATCAACGTGAGGATCGCGGTGGCGGTGAAGTGCTTACTGACGGAGGCGAGCCGG
>Ga0105048_10013844_pt1 | contig 12584 bp, 10 predicted proteins | sample MAT05_FD_78382 | JGI IMG/M metagenome (GOLD analysis project Ga0105048, IMG submission 78382) | Freshwater microbial communities from Lake Fryxell liftoff mats and glacier meltwater in Antarctica - MAT-05 | ecosystem: Environmental > Aquatic > Freshwater > Ice > Liftoff microbial mat | place... | reverse complement strand
TGCAGAGCACATAAACAACCTCATTGCCCGTGGCCATTTGCGGAAGCGAGATAGATCGGCACGTTCGCTTGAAGTAATTTCCCTGCCTGAAAAAGAAAAAATACCAATACGACAAGTAAGTGAAAGCGAAGAGAAGTGGTTGGTAGAAAAGGTAGAACTATTTTTCACTGAACTAGAGGGTGCCGTAACCATAGAATCTTCTAAAATAGACGAACTCTACGTACTTGTGGGCGCACTAAAGGTACTTGGCCTAGATGGGCCGGCATATATGTTTATTCGTAGACTTACAGAGCTAAAGGAAGCGTATGAAGCTACAAAAAATAAACGGTAAATATAGAAAGCCCAGCCTGCGGGCAAACACAAAAGTACCTTTTTTGTTGTGGGTGCCGTTATTGCTCATTCTTTCTGCCCCGCTTGTAGCCGTATCATTAAGAGTTAAGTTGCTTCAGTCTGGTCCGTCACCCGAACTTACGCTTGCCAGAAAGCATTCCTATAAAATAATCGCCGTTGGCGATATAGCGTGCGGTGCAGACGAGCTGAACTATAACGATGGTAATGGTATAGCAGGCGCATGCCAACACAAGGCTGTAGCCCGTGCCGTAGCGCAGGAGCAAGCAGATGCCGTAGTGCTTTTGGGCGATATTCAGTACCCTACCGGGCTATTTACAGATTATGAAAGGTCTTTTGTGCCACATTGGCGCAACGTTACTGCGCCCATTTACGCAGTCGCTGGCAACCACGACTATGGCAACGGTGCCCGAACCCCGACACTGGATGGCTACAAGCAGACTTTCGATACCTATTTTCCAAACGCTGTGTATGAAAAAGAGGGGAAGACATACTATGACTTTAACCTTGGAGCTTGGAAATTATACGTTCTAGATTCTAACTGTGCGTATGTTGGGGGCTGTGAGACTAACTCAGAACAAGGTAGATGGTTAACAAGTAAAGTAACTGCTACTGATAATATATGCTCAATAGCTATGTGGCATCACCCGGTATTTACATCTGGAGTGCACCGCGTTGGACCAGATACTGGCTATGGTAAAGATTTTTGGCGTACCTTGAATGATGCTCGCTCCGACGTTGTGCTGAATGGCCATGATCACAACTACGAACGGTTTGCCGTACAAGACGTGAATGGTACTGCATCGTCAAATGGTATGCGTGAGTTTGTGAGCGGAACAGGCGGCCACTCATTACGCAGGGTGTTGCAACCGTTGGCACCGAACTCAGAAAAGCAAATAGATGATCAGTTCGGGTACCTTGCCTTAGAGCTATTTCCAGGACGCTATACGTGGGAGTTTAAGAATACTATAGGCGACGTATTAGATAGTGGAGAGGATACCTGTAGGTAGATGCTACAGTGCTCAGCCACAGTAATTCATGCTATAATCCTGAACAAATGAGCAAAGAAATTCAAAAGACTATTTCGGTGGTAGTACCTGTCTATAACGAAGCGCCGGGACTAGCTAGATTCCATAAGGAGCTTATGCAGGTTGTTGATGGGCTAAAGGGATTCAGCTTTGAGGTTTTGTATTGTGACGATGGAAGTACCGATGAGTCGGCCGTGATAATACAAAAACTATGCCGTGCTGATAAGCGCGTAAAACTCTTGAAGCTATCTAGAAATTTTGGTAAGGAATATGCTTTGACGGCCGGTATGGTGCATGCCAAAGGATCGGCAATTATTACACTCGATGCCGATGGTCAGCACCCAGTAGAGCTACTACCAGATTTTATGCAGAAGTGGCAGTCTGGCGCACGCGTAGTAGTGGGTATTCACACAAAAAATCGTAAGGATGGCCTATTGAAGCGTTTTATGTCTGCCCTATTTTACAAGCTAATTAATGCATCTTCAGACGAGAAAATGGTTTCTGGCTCTACAGATTATAGGCTGATCGACACTTCAGTTCGGCAGGCATTTTTAGCTCTAGGTGAAGGCGATAGGATGACACGTAGCTTAATTGATTGGCTTGGCTTTGAAAAAGCTTATATTACTTTTCATGATAAACCACGCTTAAGCGGCACGGCTAGCTATAGTAGTCGCCAGTTGGCACGGCTGGCTGTAGACAGTTTTGTGGCACGTAGCCCAGCACCACTTTATTCGTTTGGCTACCTAGGAGTATTCATCACAGCTACATCTTTTTTGGTTGGTATGGCAATACTAATTCAACAACTTATACTGGAAGATCCATGGAATTGGAACTTCTCTGGTACTGCCATGCTTGGCATACTTATACTGTTCTTGGTGGGAATTATTTTGATGTCACTTGGTGTGTTGTCGCTCTATGTTTCTAGAATTCATAATCAGAGCCGTCGAAGACCATTATACGTTGTAGATTATCGTGATTCAGTGGGGATGAGCGAGCGGGATGAAGGCTAGTACATTTATACAACCTAAGGCTATGCGCTATTTGTTTGTTGGCGGACTTGCCTATCTATTTGAAATGACAGCTCTGTATATACTGCGTTATTACTTTGATTTTAGTAACGTTGTATCTGTTGCAGTTAGTTTTTGGATAGGCTTTGTTATGGCTTTTACATTGCAAAAATTTGTTACGTTTCAAAACCACGAGAAACAAGCGCACCACATTCGTAGACAGCTTGTACTGTATTCTGCGCTCGTAGCTTGGAACTTTGCGTTTACACTTGTATGTGCCAAGTTGCTTTCGAGCTATGCCCCAGTAATGGTTATACGTACGGCAAGCATCATTGTTATCACGTCGTGGAATTATTATTTTTATCACATCATTTTTGCTGAAAAGTTAGAGTTATAATGAAGAACCCGAAGCTCACAAAACACCATTCATTCACGGACTTACTTCGCAAAAGGAAGTTTTCTGAATTTTATATGGTTATGGCTCTAGCGGTGCTTACGGGCACCACAATACTTTGGAGTACCTTGAGTGCACGAATCCACCTTTCTAATTCTGATCAACTAGTGAGCCCCTATTTATTTGAAAGCTCTGAAACTTTTCAAAATGCCGTGTTTCCGGGGCAGCATAGTTTTTTGTTGAAGTGGCCAGTCTTCGTGCTGATGAAGCACTTTGGATTTTCTGCACTCACCTTTACAGTTTTCACAGTAGCACTAGCACTAATAACGGTACTGACTTTTGCCTACATACTTTACCGAATTGACAAGCGCCCACTAGCTTTTGGTACTATTTGCCTGGCGCTTGCATCTACACTTCTCATGATTCCCGCTCAGCCTTACCCTGGAGGATTACTGCCCGTAGGATTGGGAATGATTACAACACGAAACATCGAGTATATCTTCTTTATTGTGTCGGTTCTACTAATTGTGCGTTCGCACCCTCTGAGGGGCAGAAGATTTTGGGCTGGCGTTAGTATTCTTGGGGTACTTATTGCCAGCGACAAGTTGTTTTTAAGTCTAGGGCTGGCCGGCTCTGCCATGGGGTTGGTGATGTATATGTCCATAAAAAGTCGTTACTACCTAAAAGCCTATTTTAGGCTTATCGTAGGGGCAATTACTGCAAGCGTTGTAGCCTACTACTTGCTGTTTATGATTAGCAGAATGGGGATAACGAACATACAAAATAGTTCCGGCATTAGCCCTTATGCTTTTACAAATTCCCTTTATGACTTTGCTCGGGCAATAGTATCTGCTATGTTTGGGTCGCTTACTAATCTTGGGGCAAATCCTGCCTACAGCACGGTAAAAATGGGTGACGTAGTCCATGACTCGATACGTAATCTAGCATCTGTAGCGGGAGTGCCGATCTTGGTAAATCTGTGCATCTTCGGGCTTGGACTTTATGCCGTATATTCTGTCGTTCGGCCAACACTACAACACAAAAAAGAGCATGAAAACACCGCAACATTACTTACAACCACACTAGCACTTGTAACGATTTGCTCGCTGGTAGTATTTATAGGTACGAAACACTACTACGTTGTAGATTCACGTTATTTGGCAATTATATTCTTTACTTTTTTTGTGGGATTAGCTACGTACATAAGTAAGCGCAAGTACTCATTGAGATTCATATACTCAGTAGGGCTTATATGTGCGGTGAGCATTATGTGTGGCGTATTTGTCGTGCGGAGTACTACGCTTACAGCGCAGAAGGCGCTCAGCATCATAGACAACAGAAACAACGCTGTGGCGAATGTGCTCAGGCAACACCAGGTTAATGTATTACTGGGAGATTATTGGCGTGTCTTGCCGATAAAGCAGTTAACGGGTTCACAGGTAAATGTATACCCACTTGAAGTATGTACTAAGGGCAGAGAAGTATTAACGAGTGCAAACTGGAAGCGGGATATTAAGAATCAGTCTTTTGTGTACCTACTTTCACTAGACAAAAGCCTTACTGACTACCCACGTTGTACGTTTGCAGAAGTTACCGCATTTTTTGGAAGGCCCAGTTCAATCACGCTCATTGCCGGCACAAATGATAAACCTGATGAATTACTACTTTTTTATAGTAGCGGTACGGAGGAGGCACTTAAGCCAATAGATAGACCCGCACCTAGCATTGAACCAATTTCACTCGATAAAATCTTAAACACAACGTGCACCGGCACTACAATCGTCACTGTGATTGCACACCAAGATGACGATTTACTATTTATGAACCCGGATCTTGATAAGGACATAAAGGCGGGTCATTGCATTAGGACTATATATGTTACTTCTGGTGACTCTGGTGGTGGCCAGGCGTATTGGATTGGGCGTGAATTGGGATCTCAAGCCTCATATGCAGGTATGTTGGGAGTAAAGAATGTTTGGAATCAAAAAACAGTTAAGCTAAGTGATCATCAATATATTTCATATGCAACTCCAAAAAATAACAAAAAGGTATCTTTGGTATATATGCGTCTACCCGATGGCGGGCTAGGTGGCAGGGGGTTCGCCGTAACACGCAGAGAGAGCCTTGAGCAACTTGAAGCAGGCAGGGTAGCAGTGGCACAAACTGTCGACGGGCAGTCAACATTCAGTTCGAGCGAGTTTGCGTCGGCGCTAACTAAGCTGATAGGGCAATTTAGACCTACAGAAGTACGCACTCTTTCAGACAGCGGGGCTAAGGGCATGAGCGATCACAGTGACCACCGCGCCGTAAGTAGGTATGTAACGCGGGCGGTAGCATTGATGCTAAGCCCACCGCCACTCGTACACTACATTGGCTACACAGGACGTCTTAGGCCCGAAAACGTTTCTGGCGCAGAGCTGGGTCTTAAAATGGATTATTTTCTTTTATATGCCAGTTATGACAAAGCTGTATGCCAATCATATGAGCAATGCAATCAGGGCACTGCCTATGGTCACTACTTAAAGCAACAGTATACAAGCCCGCAGTAATCCTAAAGCCCGCATCTAGGCCTCTTTTATGAATATAGGCTCAATGCCTTCGTCATGTAAATAATCACATGCTTCATGTATTTTCTCGCTTATCTCTAACCTGCCGAGAAGTGGAACATCACTATCACCTATCATTGCCCTTATTACCTTAGAATTTGTCCGATCTTGTTCTCCGGGATTGTTTTCTACTACCTTATAAGGAAGGCTGTGCTCAAGAATATATTTTAGTTCACCTGGATAGCGAGCCGCCCTATGTATCTTTTTTTCTTCTGACATTCCATCGGGTCTTGCCATTATTTGGCTGAGGAGCTGAGACATGCATTGCTGGGCTATATATACGGCAGAATTTGATTCACGAAACTGTCTTGCGTTGGGGTGCATATTTTGCAAACTTTGCAAATAACCAGCTACTTCAAATTCATAATGTGTTGGTGTGCCGTGCGCTGGCATAGGGGTACCGTAATAACCACCTGGATGCAGAACCTTTTCGAGAAAATCACTTTCAAGTGCTTCAAGAAAATCTACAGGTAACTTATTGAACCAGTACTCTACTCCATTTGACTCATTTGGTCTCTCGCCCCTACTAGTCCAAGAAACCGAGAAAACCCTTTCGCTTTTAAAGTGGGCCAGGTCATATGGACGAATCCACTCAAGCAGTGCGGTATTAGCCGCACCCTTTCCACCCCCCATAGGGCCTGAATTGAGCGTGTGCATCGGTGGCCCGTATTGTAAAAGGCGTTCATGAACATTATCTGGGGGCAACCAAAGTTTATGAGATTTACTGAAGTCTACACTAGATGAAGTTGGGGATGTCATTTATATTTTATACTACAAAAATGCTAAAAATGCAATATCCAACAGGTACAAGTTACATGGTTAGAAGTATAAATTTATACGAACTGTCTTCGTGTGGCAATCCTAAAAGCTACGTAGCCAGGTAGAATTGGTAGCCAGTAACTCACTATTCGGTACAGAACAACTGATGCTAAGGCGAGTGATGGCGTAACGCCAGCACTGACAATTACTGCTGTTATTGCTGCTTCTACGGCACCAATGCCACCTGGGGTTGGGCTTATAGTAAGTGCGGCGTTGCCTGCCACAAAGGCAATAAATATATCGACAATAGAAAGGCTTATGCCAACGCTTTTAGTACTTGCCCATAATACGAGTGCGTAGCTTGCGGTTATACCCATGCTTGAAAATATGGCAAATGCTAGCCTTTTTGGGTGCTTAATTATGGTAAGAATAACGCCAAAAAGGTGTCCTGAAAAGTCTATGATTCGTTTCTGTACAGATTTAATCAATAACGATATAAGCCCGATGACGAGTGCTACAAGTGCAACGCCCAAAAGAATCTTTTTTATTGGTACATCAGACTCTATCTTGGAGTCTGCTATAAATGTTGACGCCCAAATACAAATAGAAAAAGCGATGAAACCTATAAGATTGTTTGCGGTTGCATATACAGCTGAGTCGGTACGTGACAGCTTAGCTTGCTTGACAAGGTAGAGTGCATTAAAGCCTATACCGCCTAAACCACTAGGTAGCAGGCGGTTCGTAAAGTACGTGGACATTTGGATGACAGCAGTACGCCTAAACGGTAGTGGTGCCGGTATTAGGATTAGGTATACGGTAGTAGCAAAAATAATAGTACCTACCATACCTAAGCAAGCAACGAGTACCCAAAGTAGATCTAGCTCAGTGAGTAGACTCCAGCTTGTACTAAACTGTTTAAACTGCGGTACGATGACAGCAAGGGCTATTGTTAGCACTACAAGCTGAACTAATGAACTCTTTTTCATCCGAAACAGATGACTATGGTGCTCGGGAGCTTTATGTATCATGATTTTACTTTATATTCTACTCTACTTTCACTAGTTAACGTGATAGCATAAGCTGTATGCAACACCCCACTCACACTAATCAAACAAATCAGAGGCAACCACTCAGCGGGGCAAAACATTTCTGGCTAAGTTTTCTAGCAGTTATTACCGGTGTTCCGGTAGCAGTGTTCGTTATATCTGGCGGATTCTTCATAATTACTCTACTCTTTATCATTATTCTGACTGCATCTGGTAGCGATACTCAGAGCACAGCTCTTAAAACAAGTTATGTATATGGTAAAGAAAGCTCGCAGAACACGATCGTATCTATTCCAATTCGTGGAGTAATACTTTCAGGAAGTGCTGCCGATCCTCTACAGTCTATTTTTGGTCAAAGCTATGCCGATGGAGAGCTTATAAAAGAAGAGCTAAGGCAGGTAGCTGATGAAAATACAGCAAAGGCTGTCATATTTGAGATAGATAGTCCTGGTGGCATGATTACGGCATCTAAAGCTATTGCGGACGGCGTTAAGTACTACAGAGAAAAAACAAATAAGCCAATCATTGCTCACATAAATGGTAGCGGTGCTTCTGGTGCCTACTGGGCCGCAGTCGCAACAGACGTGGTGTATGCAGAGCAAGGAAGTGAGGCGGGTAGTGTAGGCGTAATTTTAGGGCCACTTACGACAGTTAAAGGTATTGTAGGGCTGGATGGCATATCTACCACCGAACCTATAAAGATAAAGTATTATACAGCCGGCCGTTCAAAAGACTTGGGTAGTCCCTACCGAGACATAACACCCGAGGAAGAAGACTTCATAAATAAGCAAATCCAGGCAGAGTATGAGAAGTTCGTTATACATGTGTCGAGCCGTCGAGATATACCTGCAGAAACTATAAAAAACGATATAGGTGCCCTAGCATATGGCACTGATGACGCCCTTAGACTAAAACTTATAGACGGAGTTAAAAGCAAAGAGGAAGCATACGACGAGCTCGGAAAGCTTGCAAATCTAGGTTCTGATTTCCAAGTTATGCGCGTTGATTCATCTGTTGATTTCTTTAGTAGTGTGTTCGGTGCAAAGAATTTTATTTCGCAGATGCGTATGAGCGGAGCAGAAAAGTCTGCTGCAAGAACACGTTTTTTCGAGGCGTCACTCATTGCTAAGCCGCTAGTGTTTAGCGGTAATATCGACTCTGTTTGTAAATAAAATTAAACTTCTTTTCTATGCAAGAGCTACGTAGATCTTTATAGTAGTTTAGCTAATTGCTCTGCAATTGATATCTGTCCGGTCTCGTTAGGGTGGTAGGGTGCTGGATCGCCTATATCTTGGAGCCAAGGCTCCGAACTGCATAGTAGATGCCCGGTAAAATCTATCGCCAGATAGCGTACTGAGCTATGGCGTAAGACCGTTTCTTTAATTGCGCTATTCAGTGCGTTTGTTTGTGTCTGTACCCAATTAAGCTCGCTATCTTCGAGCGGACTTTTGACTGTACATACATTATTGCTAGTCGGATATAGATTATAGTAGCCAGAAACAATTACCTTGGGGTCAGTTTCGTACTTTGACTCAATCTTTTTGAGCGTATTTTCCAGATCAAGCTGGAAACTGGCAATTGCGTTACCTATTTGCTGTGAATCACCTGCTGAGCCACAGGCACTCAAAATGCATTTTGTGATGAGCGACACCCAACGTACATCGTTTGCGCCAACACTAAGCGTAATAAGATCTGGCGGTTGAATAGGTAGACCGTCAATCTGTGGTGCTACTGTGCCGTTGCCGATGGTCTGTGCACCTAAAATTCCATTCTGAACGGTTGCTCCACTGCATGCTAAAAACGTAAGGCTGTAGTTTTCTTTTTTTGCGAGTAAGCTAGGGTATGATTCATTCGACCTGTCACATGCGCTTGAGTCGCTCGGTTCATAGAGCCCAACTCCTGCCGATACCGAATCGCCTAGAGCAACAAATACTTTTTGCTGTGCCTTATTTTCTTGTAAGGCAGGTTTATTATGAGTAAAGAAATAACTACCCACAATGATTATTCCGCCTATTAGAGCCAGACACATGTAGAGAATAGCTTTTTTGGTTTTCATTCAATAGGTAGTATACAAGCCTTAGTAGGGACTAGTTTTTGTAAGACTGCGCGTTTGTATGGCTTGGTTTGTGTATATGATAGCGTGGCTACTCCAGTATAGTGCACTCTTTGCAGTAGCGTTCTCACTTCCTGGTAAAGGTGGGCTCATTTTACCGACCCACATGTCTAGTAGTTCGTATTCGTCGTCACTTGCTTTTTTTAGAATGACGGATAGGTGAGTAGTGCTTGCGGGCGTTCCATTTTTAACATAGGGCGTAAAGTCAGTTGCTTTAATAAGTTGTGCATAAAAAACCGTATCTTTATCATTTGTTTCGATGGTGAAATCGTAGCCGATTGTTCTGCCCATGTCGTGCTCTATTTCGATAGAATCTTTACTTAGAGCTAAGCCTTTAAATGCTTCTTTTGCAAACACAAGTAGCTGGGGTTGTGCGCTTATTTGCTTGGCAGCTTTAGAGCGAATAAGGTCAACATATACTGATGATCCGTTGGAGGTACTTCCTATAACGTGTTTCATTATGTGCTTCCTCCAGTATTTATGCTTTGTAATGAAGCGAGACAGGGTCTTCTTTTGCTACCAAGAAACTGAGCTCACAAAACTTGGAAAGAATAGATTAACTTGCTACATATATAGTAACACTAAAGAGGTAATCTAGCTAATTTGAGTACGTTGAAACTAAGTTGTTTTAATAGACAGGACCTAGAACTTATCGCGAAGGTGCTTCATGCTGTAGTCCCAGTTGGCGTCGGTTTTCTTGTGTGGGTTAAATATATTATGTGGGTCAAATATAGTTTTTAGTGAAGTAAAGTATCCAAACACTTTTTCTCCGTACATATCTTTGAGCCATGGACCACGGATCATACCGTCGTTGTGCTCACCAGATAACGACCCTTTATAGCGAAGGACAACAGCGTTTATTTCACGCATAGCTGGCTCTAGCTTGGCTTTTTCTTCTGGTTTTTCGATGTTCATAAGCGGAATAATATGGAAGTTACCATCACCAAAGTGACCAGCAATTGTCGCCAGGAATTTGTATTTATTTATGATGCCACGTATTTCTGGGAGAAACTTAGGAAGTACTTCAGGTGGAACGATGAGGTCATCCATGAATGGGGCAGTGTGTTTGTCTTTTACTGTTTTGCGGAGCAGGTTAAAACTTTCTCGACGCATAATCCAGAATTTTCGACTTTTAGCTTCTGTTTCATCCTCTTCAAATAGGGCTTCATGATCGTACTTCTTCATGTCTAAGCGCATTGCATGTACTTTTTGAGCTACTTCCTCAGCGGTGTCTGCAGTGAATTCTATAAGTAACACCATTTTAGGAAAGCCTCTAGCTAGCTTTATAGCGTCTGGGATGAGCTGGAAGCCAAGTTTAATCATGCCCCCCCACCCGAGTGTCTTATGAAAGTAAAAGAACAGTTTGAAACTAAGCATGAGTGTATAGTTGTCGAAGCCTTCAAATGTGGCCGGGTTATGCTTCATTACATCTACAATTAAGTCGCCTAAATCATCTAGTTTTTTTAAAAATACGACGAGAGTACCGGAGTGTTTTGGGTTTGGAACAAGCTTCATTTTTATGTCTGTTACGATTCCTAAAGTACCTTGTGATCCTGTAATTATTTTTGTCATGTCGAATATGCCTGTCTCGCGGTCCCAGACATTCCATAGGTGATAGCCAGTTGAATCTTTACTAACACCAGGCTTTGCGGCTTTAATTTCATCGTAGTTAGCGTCTACTAAATCGAATACGTCTTGGTATAGCTTGCCTTCAAAATCATTCTGGGTCATTTTTGCATCAAGTTCTTGTTTGCTCATGGCCCGCATTTTATATTCGTTACCATCTGCTAAGACAACACTTAATTCGTCGATGTAGTCCTCAGTTTTACCAAATTGTAGCGATTTTTCTCCACCAGCATTATTTGCTACCATTCCGCCAATTGTACATAGGTCACGTGATGCAGGGTAACTCGGCATTATGGCGCCGTGAAGCAGTGTTTTCTTTTCAAAATCACGATAGTATACGCCGGGTTGGGCGTGAGCAAGAGTTTCGGAAGTTTCATATATGTTCGTAAAGTACTTTGAGAAATCGAGGATAATTGAATCGTTTACGGAGCCTCCAGACATACATGTGCCTCCACTACGCACTGTCAGTGAAAGATTAGGTGTATCCTTTTTGTTTTTAGACACGAAGCTAACTATTTTCTGAACGTCTTCGCTATCTTTGGGGGAAACAATCACCTCAGGAACGAGTTCGAACATGCTTGCATCATGGCTATAGAATGACTTTGCTTCAACTGTATTCTCAACCTCTCCTTTTACTATAGCCTCGAGTTCCGTTTTTAATTCATGCATAAGCCTTATCCTACCGTGTAACGACGTTTTTCACAAGTTACTGTGCATGTAAATTATTGCCAAAAAGTGTATATATTCGTATAGTTCTTTCTATGAAACATGTAGTAATTGCTGGAGGAGGGTTTGCTGGAGTTCGTTTAGCAAGAAAGCTTCGTAATAAAACAGATGTAAGGGTAACACTAATTAATAGTTCCCCCGATTTTCGTTATTACCCAGCGATGTACCGTGCTGCTACTGGGCGTAAAATGGGTGCTTCGCGGATCTCATTGGAATGGATGTTGCTTAGCTCTCCTAACATAGACATCGTAATTGATACGGTTACTTCAAACAACTCTACCAAGAAAGAGGTATCCCTCGCCAGTGGTAAAACAATTGGCTACGACTATGTTGTGTTTGCACTAGGGTCGGTGACTACGTACTTCAATATAGAAGGCCTGCATGAGCACTCTTATGGCATAAAAAGCCCAGAGGAGATTCTAGCTCTTCGTGCTCACTTGCATGGCAACATAGTAGGTAACTCACCTGAGCAATACAACTACGTAGTAGTTGGGGCTGGACCAACTGGAGTAGAGCTTGCGGGTTCACTGGGTGGATATTTAAAGGCTATCGCTAAAAAACACCGCAGGAGTAATCATAAAATTAGAATATGGCTTGTAGAGGCTGCGCCTCGTGTGGCGCCTCAACTCACAGAGCGTGCATCACTGTTGATCAAGAAACGTCTCGAAAAATTAGGAGTTAAGATACTTACTGGTACGCAAGTAAAAGCCGAAACGATTCACGAGCTAAAAACATCTTCTGGGCCAATAAAAAGCCATACCGTTATTTGGACCGCCGGTACTACGCTTAATCCTTTTTTTGCGCTGGATCCAACTCAATTTATTCTCGCAGAGCGTGGAAAAGTGAAAGTAGGGCAACATTTTGAAATAAATCCATCTGCGTACGTAATAGGCGATAACGCAGCAACTAAACATAGCGGACTTGCCTACAC
>Ga0105048_10013842_pt1 | contig 12585 bp, 9 predicted proteins | sample MAT05_FD_78382 | JGI IMG/M metagenome (GOLD analysis project Ga0105048, IMG submission 78382) | Freshwater microbial communities from Lake Fryxell liftoff mats and glacier meltwater in Antarctica - MAT-05 | ecosystem: Environmental > Aquatic > Freshwater > Ice > Liftoff microbial mat | place... | reverse complement strand
ATTGAGGCCTCCGCTAAAACCTGCTTGTCTGTTCAAAAACACAAAACCGGCCTGGCTTTGATTGCGTATAAAATTATAAGCGCCTATTAATTGAACAAATGGTAGATTGGCGGCGCGAGCTTCTTTTACGCTTTGTTCAAAAATTAATTCGTTTTGTTTGGAGATAAGTATCGATGCATTACCAAGCGGAGCAGACTTTTTAAGCTCATCTACCGTGGGATTATAGCCTATGATGATGCTATCAGAAGTAAGAAAATCTGTATCTAACGGTTTAGACAACAACGTGTTTAAATTTGCTTTTGCGTTTAGTAACTCTATTTCTAGATTAATAATATCGCTCTTTGCTTTGTTTTCATTTGATTGCGACAATAAGAAATCAACTTTTGAATCGGATCCAATTTCAAGTTTTAGTTTCGCAATCTTTTTTCTTTCAGAATAAATCTCAAGGTTTTGTGTTGCAGCTTTTATCAGTTCATTCACTCTAATAATATTGTAATAGGCAAGAATAATATTGTAAACTGTGTTTTCCATTTGTTGCCGTAACTCTATGCCAGATAAACCTTCATTAAGATTTAATCTCTTTTTGATGGCAAACATCCTAAAGCCATCAAAAACTGTCCAGTTAGCATTTACAGATGCCGAAAGGTTATTGGCTTGAGCGCCGAACCTGTCTTGAACAGCACCAGTAGCAAATTCCTGTTGCGAGTTAACCCGCGATGCGTTGTAATTGCCGTTTAAACTGAGAGTTGGCGACATGCCGGCATTACCAATGTTATTTTGCGTTTTTGCAATCTCCTGCTGATTTTTAACGATAAGAACTGAATAGTTTTTTTCGAGACCTATTTTAATTGCTTCCTCAATAGTTAAACGATCTTGTGAAAACGCGCTGCACCAAACACCCAAAAAAATAAAATAAAATTTATACAGTTTTGAGATCATTTTTTTTATCTTTTACCAAGTAAGAATAAATAGCCGGAATTACGAATAGCGTGAGTACCATTGAAAGTAACAGTCCACCAATAATAACGATTCCCATGCCCATACGGCTTTTTGAACCGGCACCGAGTGCCATGGCGATTGGCAAAGCACCAAGAATTGTAGCCATACTGGTCATTAAAATTGGCCGAAGTCTCGCTGTTGAGGCTTCTATTAAAGCTTCTCTCACCTGCATCCCTTTTTCCCTAAGTTGATTCGTAAACTCAATAATAAGAATCCCATTTTTTGTGACCAAACCTATCAGCATGATCATGCCGATCTCGCTAAATATATTTAAGGTTTGGTTAAAATACCATAACGAAAACAAAGCTCCTGAAAGAGCCATCGGCACCGTTAACAGAATAATAAACGGTTCAACAAAACTCTCGAATTGTGCGGCAAGCAATAGATAAATTAAAACAAGCGCAAGTAAAAAGGCAAAAATAATGTTTGAAGAGCTCTCAGCAAAGTCGCGTGAGGCGCCGGTTAACGACGTTGTAAAACTCTCATCGAGTACTTGTTTGGCGATAAGGTTCATGGCTGCAATGCCATCACCAATTGTTTTGCCGGGTGCTAAACCAGCCGAAACCGTGGCAGACTGGTAACGGTTATAGTGGTAAAACTGAGGTGGGCTGCTCCTTTCGGCAATGCTAATTACATTGTCTAACTGAATCATTTCACCCAAAGTGTTTTTCACATACAGCTCTTTAATATCATTTGGATCATCTCGGTTCTCGCGATTTACCTGACCAACTACCTGATATTGTTTATCTCCTTTTATATAGTACCCAAAACGCTGTCCGCTTAGCGCAAGTTGAATGGTTTGTGCGACATCGGCGATAGAAACGCCCATAGTGCGGGCCTTATCGCGGTTGATCTCGATCACAAGCTCTGGCTTATTAAACTTTAAATTAGCATCAACACCGGCAAACGTTGGATTCTTATTTGCCAATTCTAAAAACTTAGGAAGTTTGTCGCGAAGTTTGCTGAACTCGTTGTTTTGCAACACAAACTGAATAGGCAAGGCTCCGCGAGGCCCCCCACCAGACGAGATAGATTGTTCCTGAATCACAAATACTTTCCCTTCTGGAAACAAGGCGATGTTCTTACTGATGTAAGCTGCAATCTCTTGTTGTGATCGTTCACGTTGATGAGATTCGGTAAGGGCCAAACGCACAAAACCAGTATTAACAGCACCCGAACCGGCAAAACCGGGCGCCGTAACGGTTAAGCAAATAGATTTTTCAGCAACAGAGTCGGTCACAAAACCAGATATTCTATCTATAAGCGCGTCGGTAGCTTCAAATGAAGTTCCTTCGGGCGCTGTAATCGATAAACGCAGCCAATTGCGGTCTTCTAAGGGAGAGAGTTCTGACTGAAGCTGCGATCCAAATAAAAATATGGCAGCGGTTGACACAGCGAGGATGATAAAGGCCCACCATCTTTTTTGTAAAAAATTGGTCACCGTTTTTTTAAACCAATGATCAAGTGCTTCAAAATAAGGTTCGGTGAAGATGTAAAACTTACTTTTTTTGGAATCTTTTTTTACGAGCTTTGCATTTAACATAGGTGTTAAGGTCAGCGACACAAAAGCCGAAATTAAAACCGCGCCGGCAATTACGACACCAAACTCCCGGAAAAGCCGACCTACAAATCCTTCTAAAAATATAACAGGCATAAAAACGGCTGCCAATGTTAACGAAGTGATGATAACAGCCGCAAAAATTTCGCGTGTACCTTCTATCGCTGCGTCGTGCGGAGATAAACCTTTTTCAATTTTTTTGAAAATATTCTCAGTTACAACAATCCCATCATCAACAACAAGTCCCGTGGCCAATACAATTGCCAAAAGCGTTAATACGTTAATGGAATAATCCATGAGGTACATGATAAAAAAAGCACCTATCAAAGAAACCGGAATGTCGATAAGGGGACGCAGCGCGATGGCCCAATCCCTAAAAAATAAATAAATGATGATGATCACTAGCACAAGCGCAATGGCAAGTGTTTCAGCCACTTCAACAATCGATTTCTTAATAAAACGGGTGTTGTCGAGCGCGATATTAATCGTGTAATCTTTCGGCAATTCTTTTTTAAGCACATCGTAACGTTTGTAAAATTCTTTTGCGATATCAATGTAATTCGCTCCGGGCTGAGGCACAAGAGCTAAGCCAACCATCGGAGTTCCGGATTCTTTTAAAATAGTTTCTTCGTTTTCCGCGCCTAATTCAACCTTTGCAATATCCCTCAAACGAACAATGCTTCCTTCGCTTTCCTTAATAATCATTACTTCAAATTCTGGAACTGTCGATAGCCGTCCAATAGTATTTACAGTAAGTTCTGTAGCGTTACCTTCGATTTTACCTGAAGGAAGATCTACGTTCTCGCGGTCCAATGCCAATTTTACATCCAAGGGTGTTAGGTTGTAGGCTGCCAGTTTATCGGGCATCAAACGTATGCGCATGGCATAACGCCTTTGTCCCCATATCTGCACGGCGCTTACACCCGATATTGTTTGCAGGTTTTGTGCAATCACATTTTCAGCATAGTCACTCACGTCCAATAAAGAACGTGTATCACTTAGCAAAGTCATTGAAATGATAGCGTCAGAGTTGGCATCGGCTTTTGATACAACCGGAGGGGCATCAATGTCTTGCGGCAATTGCCTTACAGCCTGCGACACTTTATCGCGAACATCATTGGCAGCGGCCTCCAAATTAGCGCTGAGATTAAACTCAACAGTGATGATACTGGATCCTTGATTAGAAGACGCGGAGATACTTCTGATACCATCAATTCCATTTATCGCTTTTTCGAGCGGCTCGGTAATCTGCGACTGAATTACGTCGGCGTTTGCACCTGTATAGTTAGTTCTAACAGTAATTACCGGTGGATCGATGGACGGAAATTCACGAACGCCCAGATAACTAAATCCAATTGCGCCAAATAATATAATGATTACCGACATAACAATGGATAAAACCGGGCGTTTGACGCTGAGGGAGGCTAAATCCATTTTAGTTGGCAGATTTTAGAAATTTTAATTTAGAACCCTGTTTTACCGATAATAAACCTGTTGTAACAACAGTGTCGCCTGGTTTTAGCCCTTGGGTAATTTGAATTTTGGTAGCACTACGCACGCCAATTGTAACTGTCGCATCAACGGCGGCACCGCTTTTACTAAGGATTACTTTTTGTCCTTTTAACGTTGGAATAACCGCCTCTGTTGGCACCATCAAGGCGTCTTTTGTTTCGCCAAGATTCGTAAATACCTTCACGAAGCTACCAGGGTAAAACGCTTGATCTCCCGAATACAGCGCTCTAGCCCTAATGGTTTTGGTAATTTCGTCTACACGCGGTTCAATCGCATAAATTGAAGCGCTATAAGTATTTGAACCACTCACATTGTCGGAAGAAAATTGTATCTTAATTCCTTTTTTAAAAAGCGCAAAGTATTTTTCGGGAATTGAAAACTCAATGTATAAAGGATTAAGTTGCACAAGCGAAACTACCGGCAGGGCTGGGCTTACGAAAGACCCTTCGCTTATGTTTTTTAAACCAACAACACCGCTAAAAGGAGCGATGATATTTGTTTTGGCGATGGCCGCCTGAATGTATGCTTGGTCAGCATTAATTCCTAAAATCTCGTTTTCCTGCATTTCATATTCTTCCCGACTTATGCCATTAATCACCAATAGTTTTTTTAAGCGGTCGAATTTTTGTTCCGATAACTTTAATAAAGTGTTTGATTTTAAAAGCTGTGCTTGTAAGTCGGCGTCATTTAACTTCACCAGCAAACTACCCTTATTTACAGTTTCTCCTTCTTTAAAATAGATTGATGTTACTTTTCCACTTACTTCAGGTAAAACATCTATTTGGTTAAAAGCACCCACTTTGCCAGTTGCGAATACGTTATTATTAAACTGCGTTAGTCTTGTAACAAAGTAATTAACTGCAATTGGTGTACTGTTCTTTTTTTGATTTTGTGCTTGGGCTTTGTCGTGTTTTTTATTAAAAAAAATAAATTTAGAGGCGACCAACAAGCCAATAAATAAAACAACAATGATCCAATTCGGTATTTTTTTCATTTTATAAACTTTGTCCTTTTGTTCTTTAAAGATGGATTGGTTTTTTTATAATTAAAAAATAAATCGTTAGAAGGCATACTTTTTAACTTAAATGATAATCTTGCGAGGATACTATTAAAATTATTGAGGTCGTGTTTCGAAATATCGCTGAAGATTTCGCGATCGAGAGAACCAAAAGATTCAGAGATCCTGGCGCCATCAATAAATCCCTTTTTTGTTAGAAACACAAAGTGCTCGCGCCTATCATTAGGATTTACTTTTTTTGTGATATGGCCGGATAAAATGAGACTATCGATCACCTTCACCATTGCTGTTTTGTCGACAGCGAGATGGTTACAAATAAATTGCTGCGTACAACCGTTGTTTTTATTTAGAAAAAAAATAATGGAAAAATACCTTTCAATGCCAAGACATTCGAGACTTTTATTTAAAACACCATAATACAGTTTTGACATAATGGATGCACGGGTTCCAACAGGAATATCAATATCGGCGTTAACACACATTTGGTTCTGATTTAAAAATATTAGTTTGCAAACGTAACTATTTTTACCACGATTAATTTTTCTGTTCTGGCTTTTTAACTTATCTTAATATTTATACATTTGCCGCATATCTACTGATCTATGAAATCTTATATTTTATTTTTTTTCTTTTGTTCATCACTTTGCACCACCGCACAAACCGAGTCGCACCTTAAAAACCCAAAAATGCTAACCCATGGAGGCGATAATGCCGAGGCTTATTTTAGCTTCGATGGCAAACAAGCTTCATTTCAAAGTAACAATGCGAAATGGGGTTTAAAGTGCGACCAGATTTTTAATTTGAATATATCGAAAGCAGAAAAAGACTCTACTTATAGGCCGGCGATGATCAGTAGCGGCAAAGGTAGAACAACCTGCAGCTTTTTTTTAAAAGACGGTAAACATATTTTATATGCTTCTACCTACAAGGGGGGCGACGATTGTCCACCTGCACCCGAAACAAAAGGTAAATACTTGTGGGCGGTTTACAAAAGTTTCGACATTTACATTGCTGATTTAAAAGGCAACATCACTACGCAATTAACCAATACAGAAGGCTACGATGCTGAAGCAACCGTTTCGCCAAGAGGCGATAAAATTGTATTTACAAGCGACAGAAGCGGCGATCTTGAATTGTGGATCATGGACATAAATGGAAAAAATCAAAAACAAATTACAACAGGATTGGGTTATGATGGCGGTGCTTTCTTTTCACCTGACGGAAAAAAATTGGTATTCAGGGCATCGCGACCAACCAGCGAAGAAGAAATAAAAGAGTATAAAGACTTATTGTTGCAGGGGCTAGTAGCACCAACTACCATGGAAATTTATACCTGCAATGTAGATGGCAGTGAGTTAAAACAAGTAACGCATTTGGGAAAAGCTAACTGGGCACCGTTCTTTCATCCGAGCGGCGAAAAAATAATTTTTTCAAGCAATCATCACAGTACCAAAGGGTACGATTTTCAGTTATTCATGATTAACGAAGATGGAAGCAGACTTCAACAAATAACCACAGAAAGTAAATTTAACGCCTTTCCGATGTTTTCTCCAAACGGCAAACAACTTATCTTTTCTTCAAATAGAAATAATGGCGGAACGAGGGATACTAATTTATTTATTGCGGATTGGGTGGAATAAAAAAGCAGGTTGTCAAAATCCAATCTACCAAGCTAAAAGCCAAAAAGATGTTACGATAAATATGTAAGCTACCCATTTTTAGTACGATGATACAATAGACTTTTTCAAAATATTTGAAAAGAAAGCAGCAATTTTTTAGAGCCCGATAATTATCCATCCATTTATAGATGGAAACAAAACAATTTCTCACGTTTTAATGAGATGTGTTTTACTACAAAACAATTCGGACATTGTGGAACTGAGGATGAAAAATATGATTTTGTTTTAGCGTCAAACAAAGGCGAATTTAGGTTCGACCAAATAAAAGAATGATTAAGAAATCATTTAACAAAAAAATAAAGGTAAATAATTCTTAGGCCGTTCCATTCAGGCCGGGCTATCCGTTCCAATCTTTTTTTCTGTAACAAAAATCTCGTTAGAAGAATTTTCACTTCTGTGCCTTACGGAAAAAAACACGCCGGGAATCACAAATACAAAAAATCGCAGCCATTTTTTAAACCGTAAACAGACAGCTGATTTCGTTACAAAAGGCAAAAGGCGCAAGGGGTTTGGAAAGCGCAGTTTTGAGGCCTGTAAGAATAGTTTACACTATTTTGAAGCCCGGAAAAGCGGGCATTTTCAAATACCACAGTGGATTTTGGCTTGCAGTAGAAATTCAACTGTCTCATATGTTTGCGGTTAAAGGAAACAAATGTTCAGTCGCCGCATTTCTTGTGTTTGGGCTGAATAATATAGAATAGGCTTCTCTAAAAATTTAAACACTTCGCAATTTACGTTTGCGGTAGTCCGCCAAACAAGCCCGTAGCGATTATTTCTTTTTAAGGCCGGGTTGCAAAAGCTTAAGCCCGTTCAACAAATATGTGTTTTGGCGCGGTAAAAACAGTTTTCGCATCTCCCTCCAATCAGTCAAAAACACTCGCCGGCGGCAGCGTCGATTTGTTATTTATTGTCGGCATATTCGTTCCGCAAATTGATCTGTATGCCTTTAAGCAAATAATAAAACACTCCGCTGACCTTTGTGTATTAACCTCAATCCTTTCACCAAATCTTTTAGACTGAGTGTGGGCGGGCACCGACAGCCCTCGTGCATTTTGCAAAGACATTTGGTCACTTCTTTTGAAGGCATATAATTTTTTGTGGCATCAAAGAAGCTTGCAAAAATTTACAATAGCCTTAACACCTATTACAACGAGCCTTTTTTTAAAAAGCATCCTACCACACAAAAAAACTAAAGGCCTTTCTCGTCCTTTGCATACCAGTTTACAGCTTCCCGAACAAGCGCACCCGCTCAAATACTTTGTGTGGGCGCACATACTTATAACAGCAGTCTGCCGTCCATGTAGGGCTTCTGTTTAATTTTGGCATCTCAGTGTACATTTGTACATTTGCAACATAGTGAATATTTGGCGCGCCGGCAGACTGCAATCCGCTATTTTAAAAAAATGTACTAATTTTAAGTTTTATAACGTGAACCCAATTTTTTATGAAAAACACTTCATCTAAAGACTTTAATACCACCTACTTCCTTTTGTTTTTGTTTTTAAACATTTCTTGTTTCGCGCAGAATTTTACATGGAAAAAAGGTTCAAATCTAACAGATATAATCGGCATTTACGGCACGCAGGGTACACCCGCAACAGCCAACAGGCCTGGTTCGCGGGAGCAATCAATTACCTGGACCGACGCCGCCGGCAACTTTTGGCTGTTTGGCGGAAATGGCTTTGACAGTGCAGGAAACTTAGGATTTTTGAATGACCTTTGGCGATACAATACAAGCACCAACGAATGGACTTGGGTGAAAGGCAGCAACACTGTAAATCAAGTCGGCATTTATGGCTTTCAAGGTCTTTACAATGCAACCAGCCGACCGGGTGCCCGCAAAAGTGCTACCTTTTTTAAAGACGCCTTGGGAATTTTTTGGTTGTTTGGAGGCTACGGATACGACAGTTTTGGCAGCTTTGGTGAATTGAACGATTTATGGAGTTACAACCCTGCCACCAATGAATGGAGATGGATGAAAGGCTCCACCGCCTGCTTTCAGGTTGGAACTTACGGCACAATGGGAACCGCAAACGTTAACAACACTCCCGGAGCGAGGCATCTTGCAACTGCATGGACGGATGGAAACGGTGAATTCTGGCTGTTTGGCGGCCTCGGTTACAATGGCAGTTCGAATGCTTACTTAAATGACTTGTGGCGATACAACTCTTCTAATAATCAATGGATTTGGGTTAGGGGAACTGCGCTTTTAAACCAAACCGGCATTTATGGCACTATTGGAACCCCTGCTCCAGCGAATGCTCCAGGTGCTCGAGTTTCAGCTCCGTCTTGGACCGATGGCTTAGGTAACTTATGGCTAATTGCTGGATACGGTTACGCTACAGGCGGGCCAGCAGATCTGTTAAACGATATGTGGAAATATACAGTTTTAACAAATGAGTGGACTTGGGTAAAAGGATCTAATAACACCCTCTCACAACAAGGTAGCTACGGAACACTCTAAGTTTTTGCTCCACTAAATGTGCCTGGCGCCCGCTACGATGCAACAACATGGCTAGACGGTGCCGGCGATCTTTGGCTTTTTGGCGGTTACGGTTTTGGCACTTCAGCAACGCTCGATTATTTAAATGACCTGTGGCGCTATAATGTTACTAGCAATCAATGGAAATGGGTTAAAGGTGCAAACACAGTATCGCAACCCGCAATTTACGGTTTACAGGGAGTTAACAGTCCTTTTAATATGCCAGGAAGCCGCAGCGCTGCCGCACGATGGAAAGACGCATCAAATAATCTGTGGCTGCTTGGGGGTTCGGGTTACAATGTCGCCAATAATGTTGGAAAATTAAATGACCTTTGGAAGTTTGACAATTGCATCGGTCCCACCATGACGATCACAAGCACCAGCCCATCGGTTTGTGCGGGTAATGCAGCCACTTTAACGATAAACGGCGCCAATACTTATACTTGGATTACTGGCCAGATTAGTCCGACACTGGTAATTTCGCCCAACGGCACAACAAGTTATACGGCTTTTGGTACAGATTTAAATGAGTGCAAGGACACGACCGACTTTACCTTAAATGTACAATTTCTGCCCATCCTTAAGATTAGCTCTTCTAATACTGTCATCTGCCCTTTTAACGTCGCAGCGTTAACAGCCTCAGGGGCTGTGAATTACACGTGGTCAACCAATCAAAATATTCCAACAGTAACTGTTAGTCCAATGATTACAACTATTTATACGGTAACTGGTGTTGATGCATTTAATTGCGTTGGATTCACTTCCTTCTCTCAGTCTGTTGCTTTATGCGTGGGTATCGACCAAACATCTCAACAAGTAAATCCAATAACAATCTTTCCAAATCCATCAAAGGGTGAAATATCAATACGTTCAAATGTTTATGGAAAAGTAGACCTTGTTATTTTTAATGGCTTGGGTCAAAAAGTATTTGAGCAAAGTTTTGAATCGTCTGAGAACAAACTTCATTTAAACATGGACAAAGGAATTTATTATTATCAGGTAAAAGATGCGTATAATCAAATAACAACGGGGAAATTGATACTTGAATAAAAAAATACTGGTTATTTTTTTGGCAAAGATTGAATAAAAGCAATCAATTTTGCAGCAAGTCTTTCCCAATTGAATTGTTCGCGTAACAAATTTAACGCATTAACTTTTTTAAGGTCAAGTTCAGACGCGTTAAGAGCGGCAGCTAATTGAATGGCTTTTGTTATTTCTGATGGATCACCGGACTTGATTAACCAGCCGGTTTTTTCGCTCACCAACACGTTTGTAGCGCCTACGTCGGTCGCAATTACAGCAAGCCCGTTTGCCATTGCTTCTAAAATTACATTGGGCATGCCTTCACTCCAGCTCGGACAAATGAGCACGTCACATTTTCTCATTAATTGCTGCAGCAATTCCTTACTCCTAATCTCACCGTGATAAATTACTTGTTTTAATTTTAGCCGTTTTTCAATGGGGATAGGGCCAATAAACTGGAATTCGTAATTTTTCAGCCCGTTCTCCATTAATATTAACCGAATAGCTTCATTAAGTTCTTCAATGCCTTTGCGACGCTCATAGCGGCCTAAAAATAAAAAGCGGCGCGTGTTACTGCTGTTTTGTATGGTACTGGCAAGCGTAGATTTTTCGACACCCGAAGGCATTTCGAATATTTTTTGAGTATCAACGCCAATCGAACTTATAATATCAGTGATTTTTCCACCGTAAGAAAAAACAACATCTGCCTTTTTTGAAAGCGCGCGTGCGGGCCTTCTCAGTAAAAACAGGTGTTGCATCTTTGTTTTAAAATCGGGTGCCTTTTGAAACATTTCATAACCATGAAACTTAAGTCCGATTGACGCGCAGGTTAACTTTAATTTAAATCTCTGTTCAATCAAATACCAGCCAGCAAAACCTTTGGTATAAATAAAATCGTATCGCTGCAATTGGTTTTTAATAACGCCATAAATCAGCTTCGAGTATTTGTAAGAGTTGTAAAGATAATGTCCGGGAAAAGCTATGCTTTTAGGAAAGTCAATCACTGTTGCCCGGATAAATTTTAGTTCTTCTTCAGAAAAAAACTCAAGTTTTGATATATCGTAATTGCTTTGGTTAAAGTGAAAAAGCTCTACTTCCACTCTATTTTGCGCGAAATATTTACACAGATAAAAAGAATGCTTTTGCATGCCACCAAGCACGTAGGGCCAGATGCCATCTGTAATTAGGGCTACGCGCATTTTTTATGCAAAAAAAATTTACTTTTTAACGTACATGACTTCTTTCACTGCTTTTAGGACCCTTGCCACATTCGGAAGACTTGCTTCGATTAAAGTGGGCGCATAGGGCAAAGGGGTGTCGGCGGTGGTAATTCTTAGAACTGGCGCGTCAAGATAATCGAAGGCATCTTTTTGAACTTTAAAAGCTATTTCAGTTGCAATGCTTCCCAATGGCCAGGCTTCTTCAACAATAACCAAGCGGTTTGTTTTTTTAACAGAGTTAATCACAGTTGCATAATCAAGAGGGCGAACCGATCGCAAATCTATTACTTCGGCACTAATACCTTCGCTTTCGAGTTCTTTTGCAGCCGCCATCGCAACTTTCATAATCTTGCCAAAAGAAACAATTGTAACATCGGTGCCGGGCTTTTTAACATCTGCCAGCCCAATAGGAATAAGATATTCTTCTTCAGGAACTTCGCCTTTATCGCCATACATTTGCTCGCTTTCCATAAAAATAACTGGGTCGTTGTCACGAATCGCCGTCTTTAAAAGCCCTTTTGCATCGTAAGGATTGCTTGGAACGAGAACTTTTAATCCCGGACAATTTGCAAACCAATTCTCAAAAGCTTGTGAGTGCTGAGAACTTAACATCCCTGCACTTGCAGTAGGGCCTCTAAAAACGATGGGCACATTGTACTGCCCACCGCTCATGCTGTATAATTTTGCTGCACTATTAATTATTTGGTCAATGGCCACAAGACTAAAATTAAAGGTCATAAACTCTACAATAGGTCTTAAGCCATTAGCAGCTGCGCCAACAGCGATTCCCGAAAATCCAAGTTCCGCAATCGGCGTATCAATCACTCTTTTTTCGCCAAACTCAGCCAGCATGCCCTTACTCACTTTATACGCGCCGTTGTATTCTGCAACTTCTTCACCCATTAAAAATACTTTTTCATCGCGGCGCATTTCCTCCGACATAGCTTCGCGTAGGGCTTCTCTAAATTCAATAACTCTCATCTTGTGTTTGTGTAAAATTCAAAAATAATAATAATAAATTAAGTTTAACTCAAAAATGCAAACTACTTCTTTCCAACCACACATTCTACCAGGTCGTTTTCTTGAAGATATTT
>Ga0105048_10013841_pt1 | contig 12586 bp, 9 predicted proteins | sample MAT05_FD_78382 | JGI IMG/M metagenome (GOLD analysis project Ga0105048, IMG submission 78382) | Freshwater microbial communities from Lake Fryxell liftoff mats and glacier meltwater in Antarctica - MAT-05 | ecosystem: Environmental > Aquatic > Freshwater > Ice > Liftoff microbial mat | place... | reverse complement strand
GCTTCAGGCGCAGGCTCGCGCGCACCAGGAGCAGCGGGGGCCGCGCCGCCACGAAGGCGTCGTCGAGCTGCTCCACGATGCGCTCGAAGCCCGCCACGATCGACACGGCGATCAGGTTGCGCACGTTGTAGTGCTGCCCATCGGCTACCCGGCAGAGGTACGAGAGCTCCACGGCGCAACGACTCATGAATGCCGAAGATAGACTGCGTCGAACCCGGCGAGTCGAACAGCAGCGCTTCGATGCCCCGAGCGTCTCGAGTCAGCCGCAGCGGCCAGGGCTCGAAAGGCGGGTGAGGGTCAGTGCTCCCTCTGACGTAGGGTGAGGCACTCAAATGGCGGGCAGCTTCTCGGCCTCATCCCACGCGGCGCCGAGCCATGAGTTGTAGGCAGCCTTTTGCGCGTCGGTTGGCCGGTCGATCTTCGCCAGGTACACCGCGTCGCTCGGCTTCGCCTCAAGCAACAGGCTCAGCTCGATCATCTTGTCGCGGCGAAAGAGCGTCACCTTCACCGTCTCGCCTGGTCGGCGATCTTCGCAGCGTGAGATCAACCCGTTCGCGTCGCACTTGTAGCCGTCGAGCGCGACGATCTCGTCGTCGGCGTACACGCCCGCATTCATCGCTGGGCTGTCGTCGAGCACGATGGCGACCGACCCCGAGCCCTTCGGCACGATGCCCACGGAGCCCTGGGGCTTCTCGGCCTTTCGCGGAGGCGTGCCCCCCTTGTCTGCGTTCGATTCGCGCACCCTCAGTCGGGCCTCGAGGCCGACATGCGAGAGCACCGAGTAGTCGAGCTCGGCGGTGCTGCGCAGCGAATGGGCGAAGAAGCTCTTGATCGACTCGCCGCCCAGCTCGACCGCCGCCTCCTCGATGCCTTCTTCAGGCACGCCCGACTCGTTGCCGTAGCGACGCCAGAGCAGCCGCATCAGGTCGTCGAAGTTCTTCGCGTCGTCGCTCGCTCGTCGCAGGTGCAGGTCGAGCAACAGACAGACGATCTCACCCTTGAGGTAGTAGCTGATCGCGCTGTTCGCCGAGTTCTCGTCAGGGCGGTAGTGCTTGATCCACGAGAGGTACGAGGCGTCGATCAGGGACATCACGAAGCGACCCGGTGTGGTGTGCAACGCCGTCAGCGATTCGCCCATTCGGGTCAGGTATCGGGCCGGGGTCATCAAGCCGCCTCGGCGCACCAACAGGTTGTCGTAGTAGCTCGTGCCGCCCTCGAAGAACCACAACAGCTGCGTGTAGTTCTCCTGGCTGTAGTCGAAGGGCACCAGGCGCTTGGGCTTGATGCGCTTCACGTTCCAGAGGTGAAAGTACTCGTGGGCCACCAACGTCAGAAAGTCTTCCCACCCCTTGGCGCTCGCGAAGCCCGCGCGCGGGTAGAGCAACGCGGTCGAGGCCTTGTGCTCGAGCCCGCCGCGACCCTTGTCGGTGCCGTAGATGTAGAAGACGTAGCGATTCACCGGCAGGCCGCCAAAAAGCTCGGCCTCGGTCTCCACGATGCGGGTCAGGTCGCTCACCAGCTTCTTCTCGTCGAGCTGCGGGTCTCCCCAGAGCACCACCTCGTGCGGCACTCCGGCGGCGGTGAAGGCCAGCGGTTGGTGCGGGCTGACCTCGAACGGAGAGTCGATCAGCTCGTCGTAGCTCTCGGCGACGTAGTCGGTGCCGTGCTGCTCGAGCGCGACCGTCGTGCGCCAGCCCTCCGGCGCCTCGATGGTGACCCGGTGCGAGCGGTTGCGCTGCGACTCGACGTAGTAGAACAGTGTCGCGCCGTTGAAGTACCCGTGCGACCCATCGAGGTGGCTCGTTCGCACTGTCAGCTCGTTGGCGTAGACCCGGTAGGTCAGCCGAAACATTTTCTCGTTGGCGGTCACCCGAATCGCGCGCTTGTCGACGCGCTCGAACGGCAGCCGCTGGCCGGCGTCGTCGGTCACCTTCAGGTCTTGCACGTGCCTCGCGTATTCGCGCACCAGGTAGCTGCCCGGCGTCCACACCGGGAGCGTCACCAGAACCTCGTTGCCAGCCGGCGGGAAGGTGGCCTGCACCTCGAACAGATGCGAATGCGGCTGCGACATCGACACGCGGTAGTGCACAGGAATCGACATGCGATCGCGTTTAGTCAACCCATGGCGAAAGGCTACAAATGCCGAAACCGGTTCTTGAGGGCGCGGCTGACCTGCAGCGCCTCGGAACGGCCCCTGATGCGAATCTCGAGCTCTCCCCGCAACAGAACCGGCGCTGACGCGCCGGTGAGCTCATCGCGCGAAGAAGAGCGCCCGCGCGATTGACACTCGCACCTTCGCACCCGGGCTCACCGCGAGGGGCGGCCCCATACAGCGCAGCACGGCCTCGCCGACCATGAAGCGGTACTCGACCTGTTGCCCCGCGAACAAACGCGCCGAGAGGGTGAGCTCCGGCTCGCCACCACCCTGGCCGAGGGTGACCAAGAAGTCTTCCGGCCGCACCGCTAGCACGCCCTCGGCGTTCGCAGTTGAGACCTCAGCAGGCAAGGTGAAGCGAGACTCGCGCCAGTGAAAGAAGCCTCCCTCGGCGCGGCCTTCGAGCAGATTGGCGCCGCCGACGAAGCCCGCGACGAAGGGGGTCGCCGGCGCGCGGTAGAACACCTCTGGCGCCGCGAGCTGCTCGATGCGCCCTCCGTTCATCACCGCGACCGTATCGGCCAGTGCCAGCGCCTCGCTCTGGTCGTGCGTCACCAGAATCATCGTGATGCCCAGTCGTGCGCGAAGGGCGGCGATTTCGCCGCGCAGCTCTTCACGCAGCGCGAGATCGAGGTTCGAGAGCGGTTCGTCGAGCAGCAGCACGCCCGGCTTCGCGACCAGGGCCCGTGCCAACGCCACCCGCTGGAGCTGACCACCCGAGAGTTGCTGCGGGAGCCGCCCTCCGAGCCCGGTCAGCCGCACCCAGCCCAGCGCCTCGCTCACCCGCTGCGAAATCTCCTCTCGACTCCGCTTCTGCAGCTGGAGCGGGTAGGCCACGTTCTGCTCCACCGACTTGTGCGGCCACACCGCGTAGCTCTGAAACACCATTCCCAGCCCGCGCTTCTCGGGAGCGACGTGCTGGGCCCCATCGCTCACCAGCCGCTCTCCGATGGCGATGGTGCCGGCATCAGGCGTCTCGAGCCCGGCGATCAACCGCAACGTCGTCGTCTTACCGCAGCCCGAAGGCCCCAGCAGCGCGAGCAGGCTCCCGGGCTCGACCCTCAACGAGACCCCTCGCACCACCGGCGTCGCGCCGTACTGCTTGAATAGCCCCGTGAGCTCAACCGATGCCATCAGCGCCTCGCTCCCCGGGCTCGCGCCACCACCGACGTCGTCGTGATCACGATCAGAATCATCACGATGAATGCACAGGCGATGACCGAGGCCGATGCCGGGTCGGCGTAGCTCTGGAGCTCGAACACCAGGGTGCCCAACACCTCGGCGCCCGTGGGCACGAGCAGCACCGACACGGTGAGCTCGGTCATGCAGGTCAGGAAGGTGAGCAGAAACGCCGCTCCAAGAGGCCCTCGCAGCTGAGGCACGACCGCGTCGAGAAAGGCACGGGGGCCGCTCGCGCCTGACAACCGCGCCGCCTCGGCCAATGACGGGTCGAGCTGCGACAACCCATCGCTCGAGTTGCGAATGCCGTACGCCAGGTGCTTCGCCACGTAGGCGATCAACAGCAGCGTCAGGGTGTTGCCGAGCGCCAGCACCAGCGCCACCCGCTCGAAGGCGATGAAGCGCAGGTCGCGCGAGAAGGTCACGATCAACGCCAGCGCGAAGACGGTGCCGGGCAAGGCGAAGATCCCGTCACCAACCGTCTCGAGCCACTTGCGGCGGGTGGTGGCGATCGCCAGCCCAAGCCCCGTCACCAGCGCGGCTGCCGCCAACGAGAGCATTGCGCTCCGACCCGCCGCCGCCAGCGTGCGGGGGCTCGAGAGCACGCCTTGCCAGTGGCTGAAGGTCAGCCCTCGCAACTCGCCCCAGGTCGGCTGCACCGAGGTCAGAAACACCGCCGAGAGCGGCAAAATGATCACCACCGCCAACAGCGCCATCACCAGCAGCGAGGTGACCCACCGGGCTCGCCCGAGCGGCAGCGGGCGGTGTGAGAGGCCTTTGCCCGAGCTCAATCGCACCGCGCTCCGCCCCGAGAGCCATGCATTGAGCACCAGCACGCTCACCGCGATCACCAACAGCCCGAGGCTCAAGACCGCTGCACGGTGCAGCCCGCCTGCGCCCATCAACACCTCGCCGTACAGTCGCGTGGTGAGGGTCGGCGTTGGAGGGTTCGCGGTGACGCCCAGAATGTACGGCACGCCGAACGATGACGCCGACGACAGAAAGACCAGCGCGGCGCCCGACAAGGCAGAGGGCAGGGCGAGCGGTACCGGCACCGCGAGCAACGTCTTCCACACCGAGGCCCCCGAGAGTCTCGCCGCTTCTTCGAGCGAGGCGTCGATGCGGCTCAGCGCCGCCAACGTCGGCAACACCACCAGTGGCAGGCCCGCACCGCCCAGCACGAAGGCGATGCCGGCCGCGCCGTAGATGTCGAGGGTGCCCGGGCCGAGCACCAGGTTGAGCAGCCCGGCACGCGGGTTCGCCAGCGCCACCCACCCCATCGCCCAGATGTACGGAGGTATCGCCGAGGGGAGGGTCAGCAACGTGCGCGCCGCTCGAGCCCAGGCCAGATCGGTTCTGCCGAGCAGAATTGCAACTGGGAGACCGATGACGAGAGCGAACAGCGCCGCGCCCGAGGCCGTGAGCAGCGTGCCGCGAAGCGCCCACAGCGCGCCGTCTTCACGCCACACCGACAGCCACCCCTCGCCGGTCGAACGCAGCAGCAACACTCCCAGCGGTACCAACGCGAACACCGCGAGCACCGAGAACAGCCCCGCTGCCACCAGCTTCGAACTCACTGCGCGAACGCCTGATTGAACGCCTGCTTCACCCGCGGCCCCTCACGCAGACCGCGCTCGAGAAACGCTTCATCGAACGGCTGACTCCGCTCCAGCAGGGCCTCGAGCGCCAGCGTGCCTCTCGGGCCCGGCAGTCTCGGGTCGGCCGCGTGCATGTCGCCCAGCTGAGAGATCAACGCCTGGCTCTTCTGGCCAAGTAGCACGTCGACCACCGCCTTGCTCGCGATCGCGTTGCGGGTGCTCGCCAGAATGCCCACGTACCCGGGGATGATTACCGCTCCATCACTGGGCCAGCTCAGCTCGATCGCGCTGCCCTTGGCCTTCGCGGTCAGCGCATTCTCGAGGAGCAACACTCCGACCTGCGACTCGTGGCCCTCGATCTTTTGCAGCACCGCCGCGTTGCCACCCGCGACCCGCGCCTGGTTCGCACGCAGCTCGCTGAACCATCCCGCGCCCTGCGTTTGCTCGAGCGCGACCGCCCAGGTGAGGGCCGTGCCAGAGGTGAGCGGGTCGCCCACCGCCACCTCGTTGCGCAGCGCGGGCTCGGTGAGCTCGGCGAAAGAGGCCGGCGCCTTGGTGCCTTTCGCGGTGATCATCACCATCGTCGAGACCCGCATCGCCGCGAACTCCCCGTCGAGGTCGACCAGGCGGCGCGGCGTGCGCACGCCATTGGGCGAGACGTACCGCAGCCAGCGACGCTCGTGCTTGAAGCGTTGGTACAAGAAGGGGTCAGAGGTCGCCAACACATCGCAGGGCGTGCCACCCGCGGCGAGCTCGGCCTCCAATCGGCTGGCCACCTTCTCGCTGCCCGCTTGAAACCAATGCACCGTCACCTTGGGCAAGGCCTCGTGCAGCACCGGGTCGAGCCCGTCGAGCACATGGCGGTACATCGAGGTGTAGACCCACACCTCGCCAGCCGGCTCGTCACCTGCGGCCAGCGCACCGGCGGCACCGGGCGTCGCGGTCTCGATGCGGCAACCCGCGGCCGCAGCGCAGACGACCAACCACACCCATCGCGCCACGGTCACGGCGCCAGCTCAGCCCGCAGCTGCGAAGAGATGGCCTGATCATCGAACCCGAGCAACATGTCCCAGAACGCCCGGTAGTACCCGGTGCCATCGCGCTTGGTGACCTGCAGTCGGTAGCCGTACCACACGTCTTCCCACGTGCTCAGGCCGAACACGATCGCCGCCAGCTCGTCGTTCGGCACGCTGAACACCTCGTCTTCGTCGCCCCGCAGTCCCGGCTCGATCACCGGCGCCCGACCTGGCTCGAACTGCACCCGCCACCCAGCTTCGTTCACCGAAAAGCCGGCGATCATCTTCAGCTCAGCGGTCATCGACCGCGTCGCCTCCAGCATCGCGCCCAGGTACCGGCCGAGAGCCCGCTCTAACGTCGGAGGGCTCACGTGCAGCCCGCCCGCGCTCCTGGCGCGCGCGATGGCTGCGTTCACTCTGACCTTCTCTTGCTCGGCGTACCGGCGAACCGACTCGAGATCGTTGCCCCACCCGCGGGTCAGCTCGCGGCGAATCACGCCGGCCTCTGGAGTCCATTCGTCGCCCGGCTCCATGTGCAGCAGCTTCGTGCCGACCGCGTTGGCCTTGCCGACCGCGGCCGTCAGCACCTCACTGGCAGTCAAGCGGTCGACGAAGTTCTACTCCACTTCACCTGCTTCGAGCAGCGCCCAGCTCGACGCGAATGGCACCGCTTCGGCCGGCCGCAGCCCTTCGAGGCCCTCGGTGAACCGCGCCAGGCCTTCTGCCTTCTTGGCATCGCAGCGCGCCTTGAGCGTCGGTGCATCGCTGACGAAGCCGGTCGGGTACGACGACGCGTCGGCATAGGGCAGAAAGGCCAGGTCGATCGGCCCCAGCCGCTCGGTGATCTGCTGATAGGCCGCGATCGAAAGGGGGTTGTCGTTGCCATGGTAGAGCGTGATGCCGTCGGCCTCCACAATCATCGATGAGACCTCCCACCCGTCGTGGTGCGGCACGAAGGTCACCTTGAGGCCTGGCGCGATCTGCTCCGTCTTCCACCCCTCCAGCCACTGCACGGTGTGCAGCCCGGCGCTCGCCAGCCGCCGCTTCATCGCCCCCGACGGCGTGTTGGGCGCCAACACCCGAACGGTCTTCTGCAGCTGCTGAAGGGTCTCCAGCCCGCTGTGATCAGGGTGGGTGTGGCTGAGCAGCAAGAAGTCAGGAGGCGGAAACATCGACGAGTCGGCGAACGGCGGCGGCGGGTAGCGAAACCACGCGCCTCCGAAGACCGGCTCCGCGAACCACGGGTCCATCAACAGGGTTTTGTTGGCGGCGTTGACGAACAGCTGGGCATGCCCGAACCAGGTGACGATCACTGCACACCCACCACTTCGCCGTCATCGCGCAGATCGAGGTTGAACGCCGCCGGCACCTTCGGCAACCCGGGCATGGTGAGAATTTCTCCGGTCAGGGCAAGCAAGAAGCCCGCGCCTGCCGAGACCCGCACGTGGCGTAGCTGCACCACGAAGCCCTCCGGCGCGCCTTGCTTCGAGGCGTCGTCAGACAACGAGAGGTGCGTCTTCGCCATGCACACCGGCAGGCCGCCCAACCCCCAGCCGGTGATGCGCGCGAGATCTTTCTTCGCTTCGCTCGACAGCTCCACGTCTTTCGCGCCGTACACCTTCTGCGCGATCGCTCGAACCTTCTCTTCGAACGGTGCCTCCAGCTCGTAGCTGTAGCGAGGCGCGGGGGCCGGCCCCTTCAACGCCTCGGTCACCAGGTCAGCGATGGCCTCCGAGCCCGCTCCGCCCCTCACGTAGCCTTCGTTTCGCGCCACCTTCACGCCCTCGGCGCGCGCCATCTGCTCGACCAGCGCCAGCTCTTCTTCGGTGTCGGTCGCGAACACGTTGAGCGACAGAATCGGCTCCAACCCGAAGCTGCGAATCGCGGCGATGTGCCGCCGCACGTTCGCGAACCCCGCGGAGATCGCCGGCAGCCCCGGCACGTCGCCCCCGTGAAAGCGCAGCGCGCGCGCGGTCGCCACCAACACCACCGTGTGGGGCCACAGCCCCGACATGCGGCACTTCAGGTCGAGAAACTTCTCGCCGCCCAGGTCGAACGCGAAGCCGGCTTCGGTGACCACCACGTCGGCCAGGCCCAGCGCGGCGCGCGTCGCGGTGACCGAGTTGCACCCGTGGGCGATGTTCGCGAACGGCCCTCCGTGCACCAGCGCCGGCACCCCTTCGGTGGTCTGAGCCAGGTTCGGCAGCAGGGCATCGCCGAGCAGCGCCGCCATCGCGCCCGCCGCCTTCAGCTCACCCGCCGTCACTGGAGCGCCCTCCGGCGAGACCCCGACGATCAGCCTCCCCAGCCGCGCCTTCAGGTCGGGCACGTCGCTCGCCAGACACAGCGTCGCCATCACTTCCGAGGCCGCGGTGATGTCGAAGCTGTCTTCGCGGGGCACCCCATTCGCGTGGCCGCCCAAACCGATCACCGTGTTGCGCAAGAAGCGGTCGTTCATGTCGATGCAGCGCTTCCACGTCACGTTCTTGAAGTGGCGCTGCCCGAAATTGATCGCGTTGTCGACCAGCGCCGCGAGCAGGTTGTTCGCCGCGGTGATCGCGTGCATGTCGCCCGTGCAGTGCAGGTTGATGCGCGCGCTCGGCTCGAGCGAGGCCTTGCCTCCTCCAGTGCCGCCGCCCTTGGCTCCGAACACCGGCCCCAACGAAGGCTCGCGCAGCGCCGCCATCGCTCGAACCCCGCGCAGTGCCAACCCTTGCACCAGGCCAATCGAGGTCGTCGTCTTGCCCTCGCCGTACTTGGTCGGGGTCATCGCCGTCACCAGCACCAGCTTGCCTTGGGGCACTCGCGCGCGGAGCCTGGCCACCGTCGCCCACGACAACTTCGCCAGGTGCGGGCCGTACTGCAGCAGGTCGTCACCAGACAGTTCGAGCGACTTCGCGACGTCGAGTATGGGGCGCATGACCGCGCTGTCTACCATGCGCACTGCAGAGTTCACCCTCGGCGCTGACCTTCTTTCAGACAGCCCTCGCCCGAGGGAGAACCGTGGTATCGCCTCGGTCTCAGGGTCTTTCGTTTCGGAGTGCCATGAATCGCTTTTTGTTCTGCGGCATCATCTGTGGCTGGTTGTGTTCGGGCCTGGCGTGCAGGAGCGGCGCTCGACCCTGCACCGCGAACTCCGAGTGCGATCAAGATCAACGCTGCATTCAGGGCCAGTGCCGTGGAGCCGTGGTCGGCGCCGACGGCGGCTTCACCTCCAACGGCGGCGGGCAAGGCGGCGGCGTGGGGCAGGGCGGAGGCACCGGCTCCGGCGGAGGCGGCGGCGGTGACCTCTACGCAGAAGACGCCGGCGTTCAAGACGCCTCGCTCCCGTTCTACGACGGAGGCTGCGGCCCCATCGACGCGGGCAACCCGCCGTACCCGCGGCGATGCAGCGGCCCCAGCACAAACGAGTGCGGCGGCGCCACCGACACATTCCTCACCACGGCCGGAGTGCCTGACGCGCTGCTCAACACCACCCGCGGCAACGGCTTCGATGATGACTGTGACGGGTTGGTCGATGAAGGCTGCTTCTGTGACGGCAATGGCACCACCAAAGACTGCTACCTCGTGCCCGCCACTCAGGTGAACCAGAGCACCGGTCAACCCGTCGGCTGGTGCACTAGCAACGCCCACGGCTCGGTCGACTGCGCTGGCGGCGAGCTCGCGACCTGGTCGGGCGTCTGTCGCGGCGCGCAACAACCGGCGAGATACGACAGCTGCGGCCCCGGCGACTTCGATTGCGACGTGCTCTCCGTCAACAGCCAGGTTCAGGGCTGCGAATGCGCTACCCAGGTCAACTGCCCCACCGCCGCCTTGCAGCTCGCTCCGTATCCTCCCACCAACGCCATCCCCCTCGTTGACGGCACGCAGTGGATCGTTGACGTGAACAAGCGCGCCACCTCCACCAACTGGACGTGGACGGTGCTCGGTGGCGATTGCGACAACGTGCTCCCTTTTCCAACCTTCGCCATCTACGCCACGGCCAGCGCTTCGGGCCGCAAAGGCGCCCGCACGCCCGTCAAGTTCGACAGCGCAGCCGGAAGGTATCTCGCGACGCCAGGCGAGCCGTTGATCTCGATTCAAGCCGCCAACTTCGGTGACGGCATCGCCGGCGGCCAGCCACACGCCGCCTTCGGCCTCTCTGGCGACTACGTGGTGCAAGGCGAGTTCACCGTCGACGGCGCTCGCTACACCTGCACCCAGAAGGTCGAGGTGCGCGCCCCCGGCATTCGCGCCGAGCTGTGTTGGGACTCGGTGGGAACCAATGACATCGACCTCCACTTCGCCCGCCTGCAAGGCATCAGCTGCACCCAGGGGTGGGACACCACCTGCGACGATCGCCAGGACTGCTATTGGAACCCCGGCGCCGGGCGCTGCGCCGGCATCTTCAGCCCGCCCTGGGGCTACACCAACTCAGCGAACTCGGCGTGCCAGGGCTGGTCGAGCCGTCGCTCAGGCTCGTGCACCAACCCCCGACTCGATCGCGACACCGTCAGGTGCAGCCGCAGCCAGTCAGACCCCACCAATGCGACCAGTTTTTGCGGCCCCGAGAACATCAACCTCGACAACCCCAAAGACGGCGACCGCTTCGTGATCGGCGTGAACCACTACGAGACCTACGACCGCGCCGACGGCACCTCCAAGCCGCACGTCAATCTGTACTGCAACGGGCGACGGGTGCTCTCGGTCGGGTACAACCCCGCCACCGGGCAAACCACCTACCCAGTGCTCAAGCGCGCCGGCGAAGACTCCAGCGGCGACTTTTGGACGGTGGCGACCATTGGCGCCCATGTCGCGGGCGGCCAGCTCACCTCGTGCGACGTCACCCCCGTGCCCTCGCGCCATGCCGACGTCACCCGCGATGGCCCGGTCTCGACGCCCGGCAACGGCAAAGACATCTGCGTCGACTCCAAAGACAATCAATCGCCCGCGCCCAACCAGTTCTCGTACGGCAACCATCAGTTCGTCGAGAACCCGGCGCAGAATTCTCCCGGCGGCGGTCAACCCGTCGCCATCGAAAATTGGTGCAAGCACTGACCGCTGCGGTAGGCACCCCACATGCCTTCCGCGTTCTCCGGGTTGCTGTACTCCTTGCACGACAGCTTGATGCTGTTGGCGCCCGGGGGGTGGCTGACGGTCGAGATGAAGTTCGAGCCCATCAACGGCGCGCTTCGCGTCACCGAACTCTCGACGCGCGGCGAAGGCAGCAAGGCTCCGAAACCAAAACCCAACCTGCACGTCGACCCCCGAAACGAGGCCGAGCGGCTCTCCGATGCCATGGGTGAGCTCGCAGCAATGATCTCCTGGTCAGGCAAGACGTGGTCGCACGGTCAGGTGCGCGTCGAGCGCTCCGATGACTTCGCGGAGTGGAAGCTGCTTCGCGACGACGGGTCGACCCTCTGGTTCTCGCGGCTGACCCAGACCGAGCTCGACGCGCTGCTGATCACCGACTCTTTGTTCGACGCCATCGAAGGCACCGAGCGCGCGTTTCACGATCTGCAGCACCGCCTCGAGCACCGGCTCGGAGCCACCATCGGCTTCGGCTTCGACTCCGAGACCTCCGAGCTCACCTTGAAGCGCGAGGCAGGCGAGAAGGTGATCGTGCCTGTGCAGGTGGTCGGTCAATATCTGCCCGAGTCTTTCACCTGGGCCTGGAGCTGGGGCGACGAGACTGCCAACCCCGAGACGTTTTCTCGCGTGCGAAAGGTCTGCGAGCCCGACCTGCGACCCGTCGGCTTGTCGGCCCTGTGGCGTGCGCACTTTCACTGCGATGAGGGCTTCGCCTGGGCGCTCGCCAGCCATGTGGTGGTGAGCATCGGCGCCCGCGGGCTGTTCAGAGCCGAGCTGCCTGAAGGGCAGGGCGCGGTGTTCTTCGCAGTGATGGCCGACCCGTAAAAAAACCGAAAGGGCCAACCAGTCGCCCAGTTGGCCCTCTCGAGATGACCCCAGCGAGATTCGAACTCGCGTTTCAGCCTTGAAAGGGCCACGTCCTAGGCCTCTAGACGATGGGGCCGTCTAGACGAGAGCCACCTTCGCTCCCGCTTCTACTTTCCTGCAGCAACTTCAGTGAGTTGGGGGGGATTTGAACCCCCGACCCTCGGCTTAAAAGGCCGGTGCTCTACCAACTGAGCTACCAACTCGTAAACGTTTATTTCTTCTTCTCTGCCTCGACGATCACCTGAATCTCGGCGGTTTTGCCGTCGACATTCACCTCGACGACAGTCGCCCCGGGATCCAGACCGAGAATCGAATTGCCCGCGACCACCTGCGCCACCTTCGCGCTCTTACTCACCATCGTCGCCTTGCGCGGCTCGAGCACCCGCCCATCGAACCCCAAGCTGGTCACCTTGACCGGCACCGCGGCCGCGCCTTCTGTCACAGTTATGGCCTTCGGTTCGACAGAAATACTCTCGGTGAACAACACATTTACCAGCGCCCTGGCTTCGATTTTGTCGTTGTAGCGGGCGATCACCTCGGTGAGCCCAGACTTGAGCGGCCGTACTTCACCCTTGGCGTCGACCGAGGCGATCGCCGGGTCTTTCACCGACCAGGTCACCGTCGCCGTCGTCGTTCTCTGGCCCGCCCGAGACATGCACTTGGCTTCGAGAAAGCGCTTCTCGACCGGCTGGCGAAAGGTC
>Ga0105048_10013840_pt1 | contig 12586 bp, 11 predicted proteins | sample MAT05_FD_78382 | JGI IMG/M metagenome (GOLD analysis project Ga0105048, IMG submission 78382) | Freshwater microbial communities from Lake Fryxell liftoff mats and glacier meltwater in Antarctica - MAT-05 | ecosystem: Environmental > Aquatic > Freshwater > Ice > Liftoff microbial mat | place... | reverse complement strand
GCCGGCCCGTGCGGACAGGCTCGGCCGGCGGCTCGCTCGTCACGTCGTCGTCCGCTCAGGCGCCGGGCGACCGCACGCCGGCCGGCTCGCGCGGTGCCTCGGCGGGCGCAGCCGGAGCAGGTGCCGCCTTCGACAGGTCGGCCGGCCTCAGGGTGTGCAGCGGCGGCACACGCAGGATGACTGGCCACTTCAGGGCCACGGTTGCCACGACCACCAGGGTACCGATGCCGCCGCTCACAACGGCGAAGATCGGCCCGAAGAGGCCCGCCACCGCGCCGCTCTCGAAGGCACCGAGTTCGTTCGAGAAGCCGATGAACAGGGAGTTCACGCTGGCGACCCGGCCCCGCAGTGCGTCAGGCGTCAGTGCCTGCATCATCGTCTGGCGAATGACCATGCTGATGGAGTCGGTCGCGCCGACCATGAAGAGACAGGCCAGCGACAGCCACAGATTGTGCGACAGGCCGAACCCGATGGTGGCGAGGCCGAAGCCTCCCACGACGTACAGCAGCACCCGGCCCGGCCGCTCCCACGGCGGCATCCGCGCGGCCAGCAGCATGCTCAACATCGCACCGACGCCGGGCGCGGCCCGCATGATGCCCAGGCCGCCCGGCCCAACCATCAGGATGTCCTTCGCGTAGACCGGCATCAGCGCGACGGCCCCGCCGAGCAGCACGGCGAACAGATCCAGTGTGATCGCCGCCAGGAAGACCGGCGTGCGCCACATGAACGCGAACCCGCCGAAGATGTTCGCCAGGGCGTCGCGTACGCCGCCGGTCACGGTTGGCGGCGGCACCGACGGCAGCGTCGCCAGCAGCCCGACGAAGGCGAACTGGAACACGCCGGCGACAAGGTATGAGGTCAGCGCGTCGTTTGAGAGGTAGATCAGCATGCCGCCGACGGCCGGCCCGAGGATCGACGCAAGCTGCATGCACGAGATCAGCCAGGTGTTGACGTTCGTGAACTGGCGCGGCTCCAGCAACTGCGGCAGAATCGCGCCCGCTGCCGGGGCGGAGATTGCCCGAGCGGCTCCCAGCGCCACCAGGATGGCGAAGACCCATTCGGCGGGCCATTGCTGCCACGACAGCGCCGCCAGCCCGAACGATGCCAGCCCGGTCATGACCGCTGCGATGATTGTCAGGTTGCGGCGCGGGAAGCGGTCGGCTGCGCTGCCGGCCGGCAGCATCAGCAGCAGCGACGGTGCCAGCGTGAACACGCCAACCAACCCGAGCATCCAGGGGTCGCCGGTCCGCTCGTACAACTCCCAGCCGACGGCGACCGAGACGATCTGCTGGGCCAACCCCGAGACGATCCGCCCGAGGGCGAAGTTCCGAACAATGGGAATGCGGAGCGCGTCCAGGCCGCGCGCCGCTGGTGCCGAGCCGCCCGTACTCACTGTGGGCCTGCCCCCAGGCTGCCGCGGTCTGGTGCCGATGCTGACGCCACGTGCCGACGCTGCACTGCGTGCCTCCTCGCAGGGTGACACGTCCACCCCGCCGTTCCACCGCCCACTGTACATCTCAGCGCGGCATCATGACGAATCGGAGCGTTCTTGCGATAGGATAGTGCCGACTTGCGAGTGACGAGGGATGAGAGACGACAGGAGGGTAACGAGTGCCTGCATCTCAGCGCGTCTCACCATCCAGAGTCGAGCGACCTGGCTGTGCGGCGCGTAGCTTGGACTGCTCCCGAACCTCACCAGCCCGTCATCTCATGCTGGTGCTCCGGCGCCGGTCATGCAGCCATGCCGACAACTTCCAATCATGTCATCCTGAGCAGCGAGCTTGCGAGCGTCGCGAAGAATCTCACCCACACCGCGTGCTGCTGTCTGTGAGACCCTTCGCAGGCTCAGGATGACAGTAGTGGTGGCCGTCGGCGCAGGGTGCACCGATGCGGGGTGGGCCGGTACAGGACGATGTCGGCACAGAGGCACCGGTGCGCGGTGGCGATGGCACAGAGGGCCGCAAAGAGATCAGCCGCACGAAGGGTCGAGCGCATCGTCGATGGCGGACGCGGGCAGCGTCACCTGCAAGTGGGCACCATAGCACTACCCGCAGGTACGCCTCAGGCGGCCAGGAAAACCAGCATCAGCAAGATCGCGATGAGGCCCAGCACGTGGCTGATGCGGCAGGCCCACAGTTGTTGGGTGGTGCCCCAGGCAAGACCCAGGCTCTCAGGGCGGTGCTCAGAGGAGGCGATCATTATGTCTCTGCCAGGAGAGGGAATGTACTACGTTGACACGTGCAAGATGCGTGCCGACAATTCGGAGCCAAAATCCGGCCGGGCCGGGTGCGACGTAGGCGAGGAACTGCCTCACGCGGTTCGCTGAGATGTCAGCGATGTTTCAGCGTGCAATCCCCCGGACGTGGAGTGCGTGGGCGGATGATGTAGGTGCAGACGGGCAGCACCCGTCGAGCATTGGGGGACTCTGAAACGGACCCATCATGACGCGCTTTTCACTCAGCGGACGGCCGCTGCCGGCCTCCTCGCACTTGCCACCGTCGGGGCACCCTCGTCGTCGCGCCGGCGCGGACGACCACCGTGCCGACCACCGCCAGCACCGAGATCGTGGCTCAACAGGGACAACCGCCGCCCGCGCGGCCGGGGCGCGGCGAGGGCCAGGGTGAGCGCCCGCAGTTGACGGACGCCCAGCGCCAGGAGATGCAGCAGCAGCGCGAAGCGGCCGAGCAGCAGTACATTGACTCACTGGCCAAGAACCTCGGCGTCTCCTCCGACATGCTGAAGTCGGCGCTGGAGCAGACGCGCAAGGATATGCAGGCCCAGCGCGTCACTGAGATTCAGCAGGCTGTCGCGGACGGCAAGCTGACGCAGGAGCAGGCCGACCAGAAGATCCAGCGGATGCAGGAAGGCCCCGGCGGGCCGGGCGGCATGGGCGGCCCCGGCTTTGGGCCTGGCGGCATGCGCGGCGGCCCCGGTGGCCCGAACGGCGGCCAGGGTGGCGGCGAGCGTCGGCAATCCGACCGTGAGCGTGACCTTTCGCCCGCGTCGCTGACCAGGGTGAGGCACCCCCACTCGCGCCGCTCTGCGCGAGCGTCTCACCTGCGGACCAGCCCACCATGGGCCCCCTCCGCCTGCGGCGGGATCCCCACGGCCCCTCCCCGTACTCCCGGGGAGGGGCTTTCCGTGTCCGAAGCAGCGTGGACCTTAGCGGCCGCCCATGCCGGTCAGCGCGACGCCTCGAACAAAATACCGCTGCAAGAATAGGAACACCAGGAGGATCGGGATGATGCTCATGACGGTGCCGGCCATCAAATAGTTGAATTGGCCGGGGGCGTCGTCACCGAAGTAGCGGATGCCGACCGTCAGCGTCCGCATCACCTCCTTGTTAGTGACGATCAGCGGCCAGAGGAACGCGTTCCACTGGGTCATGAACGCGAAGACGGCCAGCGTCGCCAGGGCCGGGCCTGACAGCGGCAGGATGATGTGGCGGTACGTCTGGAAGTAGCTGGCCCCGTCCATGCGCGCTGCCTGTTCAAGCTCTGGTGGAATAGACAGGAAGAACTGTCGCAGCAGGAACGTCCCGAAGGCACTGAACGCCGCCGGAATGATCAACGCCGCGTACGTGTCCACCCAGCCCAACCAACTCATCAGCAGGAAGTTCGGGATGATCGTCACCTGCCCAGGGATCATCAGCGTGCCCAGGTAGAGCAGGAACAGCTTGTCACGGCCCGGGAACCGCAACCGCGCGAAGGCGTAGGCGGCGAACGACGACGTGATTAACTCCAGAATCGTCACCGTGACCGACACGATAATCGTGTTCATCAAGAACCGGGCGAACGGCACCAGCCGCACCACTTCGGCGTAGTTGCTCCAGACCGGCGGATTCGGAATCCAGACTGGCGGGTAGATCAACACCTGCGAGTCGGACTTGAGCGAGGTGGAGATCATCCAGAGGAACGGGAACAGCGCCCACAGCGACCCGATCCCGAGTGCTGTGTAGGCCGCCACCAATTGGATGCGCCGGCCCAGGCGGCTGCTTCGCGCTGCCGCCGCTGCATCGGCGCGCCGGCCGACATCAACGCTGGCTGCCATGTCGTCCCCTCCCGTCAGCGTTGGCCGGTCGGTTACTCGTGCTCATAGTGCACCCAGCGCTTCTGCAACTGATGCTGCCCGAGCGTGATCAGGAAGATGATCGCGAACAGCACCCAGGCGATCGATGCGGCGTATCCCATGTGGAAGAACTGGAACGCCTGGTTGTAGATGTACATCACCATCGTGTTGGTCGCGTCGCCAGGGCCGCCTTTGGTCAGCACGAACGCCAGGTCGAACACCTGGAACGAGCCGATCATCGAGATGACCATCACGAAGAACGTGGTCGGCGCGAGCATCGGCAGGGTGATGTGCCGGAACCGCTGGAAGGTGTTTGCGCCATCGATGGCGGCAGCTTCGTGGAGGTGGGCCGGGATGCCCTGGAGCCCCGCCAGGAAGATGACCATGTTGTAGCCCAGGTTCTTCCAGATGGCCATCATGATGACGGCCGGCATGGCCCAGGCGGTGCTGGAGAGCCACGGCACGGCCGGCAAACCGATGCCGGTCAGGGCGAGGTTGATGAGCCCGAAATCGGTGTTGTAGAGCCAGCGCCACATCATGGCGACTGCCACCGAAGCCGAGATGACCGGGATGAAGAAGATCGCCCGGAAGATGGCGATGCCCCGCACGTTGGCGTTCATGGCCAGCGCCAGCATCAGGCTCAGGAAGATGCCGGCCGGCACCGTGCCCACCACGAAGTACGCGGTGTTGACCAGCACCTTCCGGAACACGGCATCAGCCGTCAGCAGTTTGATGTAGTTGTCGAGTCCGACGAAGCGCGGCGCGCGGATCAGATCCCAGTCCAGCAGCGAGATGGAAAAGGTCGCCAGCACCGGGATCGACGAGAAGACCAGGAACCCGACGATGTTCGGGAGCAGGAACAGGTAGCCCGCGATGGTCTCCTGCCGGCGCAGGGGCGAAAAACCTCCGCGCCGCGTCACCGAGGGCCGCTCGGCGATGGTTGCCATGGATGCATGTCCTTCGTGCGGCTACAGCGGCTTCTGCAACACCGCGTCGATCTCTTTCTTCATCGTATCGGTGGCATCCTTGACGCTCTTCTCCCCGAGGTATGCGAGGTTCAACTCGCGGTCGAAGATGGCGTTGACCTCGCCCGTGTGGTTCGGCGCGACGTAGACGCCGGTCCGCTCCAGGCCGAGCTTGTACGTTTCCAGGTCTTCCCAGGGCTGGAGGAAGGTCTTCATGGTGTCGCTGTTCAGGAACGAGCGCCGGGCGGTGAAGCTGCGGCGGCTGTCCATGACGATCTTCTGCCCGTCGTCTGAGGTCCACATCTTTGCGTAGGCCCATGCAGCTTCGGGGTTCTTGGCGTTCTTGACAATGCTGGCGGCCAGGTCGTCGCCACGGGTCGTGTTTGCCTTCGGCCCCTCCGGCGCGATGGCCATGCCGACTTCGAAGTTGGACTTCAGGAGCGTGTCCAGCACGAAGCGCCCGGCCATTTTGATCGCGGTGCGCCCGCCCGCGAACAGGTCAGTCGCGCCGCCGGAGCCGGACGTGCCGGTCTCGGCGCTGGTCGGCATCGCCTTATGCTTGGTGGGGAAGTCCACCAGGAACTGGATGCCAGCGACAGCTTCCGGGCTGTTCAGGAAGCATTCTTTCAGATCGTCGTCCCAGAGCTTGCCGCCAGCCTGCCAGATGAACATGTCCACGCTGTAGATGCTGAGGACTGGGTCGAAGCCGAACTGCTTGTTCGGGCCGTCGCCCTTGGTCAGCTTGATGGCCTGTTCCTGGAGGACATTCCAGTTCCACGGCCCCTTCTTGGCCGTCTCGGAGGGCAGCGGGATGCCGCTGGCCTTGTACAGGTCGGCATTGAAGTAGTAGGCGTTTGAACTGGCGGAGTTCGGGAGGCCGTACAGCCCGTCGCCGCGCGAGAACGTCTTGATGGCGCTGGGCCAGTAGTCGTTCAGGTCGATCTTGTCGGCTGTGACCATCGGCTTGAGGTCGAGCAGCGCGCCGCGTGCGATGAACGGCGTGGCTGTCCGCTGGCGGTTCCAGAACAGGTCTGGCACGTCATTGGCCGCGATCATCGAGAGCAGCTTGCGGGTGCCTTCGGCGTCGTCGGGCACGCGGATCTTCTCAACGGTGACGTTCGGGTACAGCTTGCCGTAGAGGTCAATCAGGTCCAGGTGGACCTTCTCGTTCGCGCCGGGCGTGGCGTTGTACAGGTAGCGCATCGTACCGGTCGCCTTTGCCCCCTCGACCGGCTTGGCGGCTGCCACAGCAGTGCCCACGACGTTGGAGTAGATTGGCGTTGCGCCGGGCTTGGCCGCTTCAGCACCGGGCTTTGCGGCTTCGGCCGGCTTTGCCGGTGCATTCGAAGGCCCGGACGCAGCCGGAGCGGCCGTCTGGCCGCCGCAGGCTGCGACGAACGCGGTCGCCAGGACGGGTAGAGCCAGTCGGCCAATGAGTTCGCGCCGAGACAGGTGCCTCGCCATGGGTCACCCTCCATGTACTCGCTGGCGAACGGTGCCAGCGGCTTCTCTTGCTCCCCAGAGCAGCAGCGTCCACGCAGACGCCGGAGCTAGACGCTTTGCCCTTGCCCCGTCGTCAGGGAGCAGGACGACCGTCGTCCCAGTTGCGCGGCTGCACAACCGATTGAGCATCCTGAGTATAGGTTGTCGCTTGCCGGCGGTCAACGAGGGTTGGGCGGCACAGCAATCTGACGGACCCCATGCGCGACGCGTCGGTTTCGCCATCGGCGTCAGGATGGTCATTGACCGGCTGACCGACACGCGCGACGGGCGTGGTCGCTAGCGCGAGTCACGCGCTGGTTCGGCGGCCCGGTGATGTGGCGTGCCAGCCGCCGCACCTGTCGTGTCAGGGTAGCGGCAGCGGCCCGGTGCGGTAGTAGCTGGCGGCACGCTCGCGGAAGTAGCCGCCGTCATCGTCGGCGTTGAGCGACGGCCGGGCGTTGCCGTTGATCGCCGGCGGGTCGGTCAGGCCGTCGCCGGCTGCATCTGACGCGTCGGTCGCGCCGTCTGCCCCACGCCCGAACAGCAGCGCCACCACCCCGGCGTTGGCGTACTGGCGTAGGTGTTCGCCGCTCGGGTCGTCCAGCAGCCATTCGACGCGCGTGTCCTGGTAGTGGTTCCAGGTGTTGTTCATTGCCCGCATCCGGGTGTTGCCGTATGGTATCTGCCAGAGGACGACGCGCCGACCGGTCTGGTCCACGTAGCGGGCCAGGAAGCGGACGTGCCGCGCGAAGTCGTCGGCGTCCCAGAACGAGCGACCCTTGTCCCGGTAGATGTGTTGTTTGAAGGCGGCGTCGCGGTCGGTGAACTCGGCAAAGGTGACGTCGAACGCGGCACCGAGCGACTGGTAGAAGCGCGCTTCGCGGCGGGCCACCTCGTCCACCGTGGCGTCGCCCGCGCTGCCCAGGTAGGTGTTCAGGTACAGGTCGGTGCCGGTGCCCCAACTGCTGACGTGGTAGCCCAGCAGCACGTTCGGCCCCTCGCGGTCGCGCAGCCGCACGACGGCCCGCGCGAAGCCGCTCAGGTTGTCCGGCAGGTCCGCAAGGTCTGGCAAGCCGGTGCCGCCAACGATGACCGGGATACTGGCCGCGTCGTCGGTCTTGCCGCGCTGGTGCAGGAAGCCCCACAGGTCCGGCTCGACGTGGAGGACGACGGTCCGGTCTTTGACCGCCGCAGCACGCTGGAAGAACAGGCGCACGTCCTGGAAGTAGGCGCGCATCGTGTCGGCGTTCGCGGTGTTCGTGTGGACGGCGGCGGCCTCGCTGGGGCCGTGGCCCAGGCCGGGAGCCGACTGGGTGAGCATGTAATAGGTGAAGACTGGCACCATGCCCTGCCGGTCCGACTCGCGGATGTAGTTGGTGACGAAGCCGCCATCTGCATTCCAGGTGGCCCAGCCGTTGCCGGTGTTCACGCCGCCAGCAAGGTACTGGTAGCGAAAGCCGAACGTTGCCGTCTGGCGCATGGCCGCCGCGCCGTCTGCGCCGCTGGACATGCCAAGCTGCAAGCTGGTGGGCCAGTGCGGCGGCAGCGGCGGCATCGTTGCGGCGCGGGCCAACGTGGGGCGGGGCCAGAAGTACCAGACTGCACCCCCGACGACGACTGTGATAGCCAGCAGCCAGAGCAGGCCGATGCCGACGACCGCCAGCCGCTTTCCGATGACTGGGCGCTTGAAGGGCAGCGTGCTGCGGCGTCGGACGGGGGTCACGTGGCGAGCGGCCGGGGCGGTGGCTCGCCACGTGAGAGGGCAGCCGGGTCGGCGGCAGGCTCAGGGACTGGGGTGGGGTCGGTCGGGGTCAGGGTCCGCACGATGCGGGCGGCTGGCCCAACGACGACGCTGTATGGCGGCACGCTCCTCGTGACGATGGCTCCGGCCCCGATGACGCTGTCATGGCCGATCTGGACGCCCTTCAGGATGATGGCGCGCGCACCGATCCAGACGCGGTCCTCGATGACGACCGGGGCGACCTGCAACTCGGCCCCTGGCAGCGCGTGCTGGTCGGTGTCCATGATGAGCACGTCGCGGGCCACCTTGCAGTCGCGCCCGATGGTGACAGCCTGCGCGGCGACGACTTCGGTGTTGCGGTTGAGGTACGTCCCGTTGCCGATGCTGAGCGTTGCGCCGGCCCACACTTCCAGCCGCACGCCTTGATACAGCGCGCAGTTCCCGGCCACGATGCGCCCGCCACGGTTGGTGATGGTGGGCAGGAACCAGCCGTCCATCACGGTGACGATGCCGGCCCGCTGGAGGCGTGGCCGTAGCAGCAGGCCCAACAGGTGGGCGCGCAGCCCGTGGGTCGCCAGTCGCCGGCGGAGGCGCTGCAGCAGGTTGTCGGCGCTGAGGTCTGGCATGAGATTCCTGGGCGGGCCGGCTGCTGAGCAGGCCGTCGCCGGGGTGCCGGATGGGGGTGGCTAGCAGGGGGAGCGGTGGGCCGGACGCCGTGCGGAGCGCCCACCGCTCCCCCTGTCCGTGGTCAGTTCGACGCGGCCTGGGCTTCGACCTGCTCGCGGAAGTAGGGGATGGTGCGCCGGAGCCCTTCTTGCAGCGGCACCCGCGCCTCGAAGCCGAGCAGCGCCCTGGCCCGGGTGATGTCGGGCTGGCGCACTTTCGGGTCGTCCACCGGCAGCGGGCGCTGCTCGATCTTGCTGCTGCTGCCGGCAAACTCGACGACCAGTTCGGCCAGTTGGCCCACGGTGAACTCGACCGGGTTGCCGATGTTGACGGGGATGTGGATGTCGGCCACGTCCGGATTCAGGCCCGACGCGTCGGCGGCCTGCGACGGGCCGGTGTCGTCGTGCATCAGCAGCCGCCAGATGCCGTCAATCAGGTCGTCCACGTAGGTGAACGAGCGGGTCTGCTCGCCCTGGCCATAGATGGTCAGCGGCTGTTCGGTCAGCGCCTGCACGATGAAGTTGGAGACGACGCGGCCGTCGTCTGGGCGCATCCGTGGGCCGTACGTGTTGAAGATGCGGACGATGCGAGTGTCCAGGCCGTGGTACCGGTGGTAGGCCATCGTGATCGCCTCGGCGAAGCGCTTGGCCTCATCGTAGACGCCGCGCGGCCCGACCGGGTTGACGTGGCCCCAGTACGTTTCGGGCTGGGGGTGTACCTGCGGGTCGCCGTAGACCTCGGAGGTGGAGGCCAGCAGGAATCGCGCGCCCTTCGCCTTGCACAACCCGAGCGCCTTGTGCGTGCCGAGGCTGCCGACCTTGAGGGTCGGGATCGGCATGCGGAGGTAGTCGATGGGGCTGGCCGGCGACGCAAAATGGACCACGGCGTCAAGCTTGCCCGGCAGATACAGGAACTCGGTGACATCCTGCTTCACGAAGCGGAAGCCCGGGTGCCCGAAGCGGTGCGCGAGGTTGTCCTCGCGGCCGGTGATGAGGTTGTCGAAGATGACGACCTCGTGGCCGGCGTCGAGCAGGCGGTCGGTCAGGTGCGATCCGAGAAAGCCAGCTCCGCCCGTAATCAGACAGCGCACCGTTCGTCATCCTCCACCCGCAGCGCTTCTACCGAACGCCGGGGCATCCTCAGCTTCAAACGGGTGAAGGATACACGGAAGGGACACCCCGTCCACGGACTCGGTGATCCGGCCGCGAGCCGACCCTGACGTGCGGCTCCAGCCCATCACAGTCCCACATACCTAGTAGCAGGTGCGCATGCCCTTGACTGTGTGTATATTCCCGTCCGTCTGTGCAGAGGTGCGCCGTACCGTGCCTACGCTCCTGCGGTCTGGGCCATACCGCGTATACTTCTACAGTCATGAGCCGAATGAGCCGCCGCATGTCCACATTGACCGAGACGAGTGGTCTGCGAAGTTCTGGCTCGGACCGGTCGCGCTGGCCCGCAATCTCGGTTTCAATGCGCGTGAGCTACTCCGCATACATCGCCTGATTGAAGATCACGAGGCATTCCTCATCGAAGGATGGCATGAGTACTTCGGAGCTTAGGGCTGGCGAGCGAGTTGTGGGCGTGATCTGCGACGAAGACACGATCACTGTCTCGTTGGCTGATGGCCGTGCGGTGAGCGTCCCATTGGTCTGGTTCCCGCGTCTCCTGACTGCGGCACCGGCGCAACGGGCGAATTGGCGGCTTGCAGGTGGTGGCTTCGGAATTCACTGGCCTGACATTGACGAGGATCTAAGCGTCGAGGGGCTCCTACGCGGAGCGCCAGCACGGCGTGTCCGCAGCCACACCGGAGCAACCGCTCCCTAGCCGTGGTGCTGTGACGCGCGTGACATGTCGTCTGAGACAGGTATCACGCGCGTTTCCATGGCGCGACTGCCGCACGTGGGCACGCCGCGCGCCGAGGCCCAAGTGTGGCATCGTAAGCGGCGCGGCACGGGGTGCGCGCACGAGACTCGGCGAGCGGGAGCACCCACAACCTCATGGCCTTTCTGCGCGTGGCGTCCGTGGAACGCATCCTTGAAAAGCCGTGGGCGTTCTTTGGGCTGACCGCGCTGACTGTGCTGATGGTTGCCATCGATAGCACCATCGTCGCCGTGGCGCTGCCAACGCTGGTACACGACCTTGACGCCAGCCTCGTATCGGTCGCCTGGACAATTACGGCGTTCGGGCTGGCCCAGACGGTCATGCTGCCAATGTCCGGCAAATTGGCCGAGCAGTTCGGGCAGATGCGGATATTCGTGCTTTGCGTGTTCCTGTTCACGCTCGGCTCGGTGCTGTGCTCGATCTCGCCGAATATCTACTTCCTGATCGCCGCGCGGGTGCTTCAGGCCATCGGCGGCGGCGGGCTGTTCCCGGCCGCAACCGGGCTGGTGGCGCTCAAGTTCCCGAAGACCCGCAGCCGGATGATCGGCCTGTTCGCCTCCATCTTCCCGATGGGCGGCATCCTCGGGCCGAACCTCGGCGGCTTCATCATCCAGGAGTTCGGCTGGCGGCTGACGTTCTTGATTAACGTGCCGCTCGGCATATTCGTGGTCGGGCTGCTGATGCGGCAGGCGCTCGGGCCGCAGCCGACCCGGCTCACGGCCTCGCGCTCCATCGACATACTGGGCACCTTCCTCTTTGCCGTCTCGATTGTGGCGCTGCTCGTGTCGTTGACGCTGCTCGGCAACGATCCGGGGTTCATCGTGTCGCCGTACTTCTGGCTGCTGCTGGTCGGCAGCGTCCTGGTGATGGTGCTGTTCGTGTTCCAGGAGCGCCGCGCGCCAGAACCGATCATGGATCTTGCGCTCGTGGTGCGGCAGCCGTTCCTGGTGGTCAACATCTTCGGCCTCTTGACGGGCGCGGTCTTCATGGGGTTCTTTTCGTTCATCCCGTACTACGCCACCGTGCAGTACGGCATGGGGCCACTGGAGAGCGGCGCAATCCTGACGCCGCGCTCGCTAACGATGATTGCGGTGTCCACGACAACCAGTTTCATGCTGCCGCGCTGGGGCTACCGCCTGCCGATGCTCGTCGGGATGGGCTGCGTCACCACGGCGCTGCTGCTGCTCGGGCAGAACCTGGGCGGCCTGAGCATCGGCTCCTGGGAGATTGATCCGCTGCTGCCGCTGCTCTGCATCATGGCGTTGAGCGGCATCGGCATGGGCGCGCTAATTCCGGCGTCGAACAACGCGGGACTGGACTTGCTGCCACAGCGGGCGGCGGTCATCGCCGGGCTACGCGGCCTGTTCAACTCGACGGGCGGGGTGGTCGGCACGGCGATCATCGTGCTGTGGCTGGCGCTCAGCCCGGACAAGGCGGTCGGCATGCGGTCGGTGTTCGTCGCGCTCGGGCTGCTGTTGCTGCTGGCACTGCCGCTCGTCTTCCTGATCCCCGACCGCGCCCGCGAGCGCCGCGCCGCCGAGACTCGCGCGGCGGCCGAGCGGATGGAAGCGGAAGTGGCGGCGGCACGGGCCAGTGCGGCCGTGGAAAGCAGCCCCACCAACGCCGCCCGCCCCTGACGAGGCTGGGTGCCTCGTCGGTATCTGCCGCTGGCAGACCCGCCCGATGCCGCCGGCACTCGCCGTGCCCGCCCAATCGGACGTTGGGGCGTCACTCTGGGGCGTGCAGGCCCAGCGCCAGGCAGATGTCCGACACCGGCCGGTCG
>Ga0105048_10013839_pt1 | contig 12587 bp, 7 predicted proteins | sample MAT05_FD_78382 | JGI IMG/M metagenome (GOLD analysis project Ga0105048, IMG submission 78382) | Freshwater microbial communities from Lake Fryxell liftoff mats and glacier meltwater in Antarctica - MAT-05 | ecosystem: Environmental > Aquatic > Freshwater > Ice > Liftoff microbial mat | place... | reverse complement strand
CGGCATATCCGACCCGCTGCTCACAGAATCAAGCCCGCGCGCGGAATAGAGAAAGCCATTTCCCCAGTCGATAATAGGTGTTCGATTGGTCGACTGCGCAAGCACTAGCCCCGCAAGGACTTGGAACACTTCGGCAAAGAAGCCTTCGCCCAGCGCCTTGATCACCAAAAAACGCCCTTGTGGGAGCGAAGGCTTTGGCGCGCACATGGCTTCTTCATACCGAACTTGTGCCAGTTTGCGCTCGGGCGTTCGCCACAGTGATTCGCATAGCAACGGCAACGCAACATCAGGCCGCCCAGCACGTAGCGTCACCGTTCCCAAGGTGACTAACGCGTCGGCGACGCAGTCATTTTCCTCGCTCGTAGTGTGCGCCATGAGGGCGGCCGCTGGCACACTCGAAGCAACCAACGCCGACCCAATGCTCGCGCTGATGGCAAAGTTACGCGTGATCCCACCTGCGAAATCCAACGCAAGTGTCGCACGAGCATGGGCTTGCGCCAAACGACCAGACTCAAGGTCGAGCCACGCATCATGAAGAAAGTTCTTCGCGGCAAATAGATCACGAGTACGCATAGAGATGGGAGGCTAGGCACCACCAACTCCATAGTGTGAAGTATTCATTACGACTTCCCAAAGTGTTTCCAAGACAATCACTTGCGAGAGACCGCAATATACATTTTTATCAAACAGCACGCATAAAGACGAACAAAGCGCATCGCGCGATTTGTGCGTATGGTTGAGAACGATCCTGCCAAGGATATGCAAGTATATAAAATTCAAGATTGGCACGTTTTGCCAGCATCTTTGTCATAAACCAACAAAAGGAAAAGAACCATGGAAAGCGAAAATTCTGGAAGCAACGATTCGGGCAAAATGGATTCAGGCCATGTCGCTGCAAGCCATATAGATCGCAGAAATGCGATGGCAATTGCGCTCGGCGGGGTTGGCGCTCTTGCGTTTGGAGCGGCGGCCGTCGCGCAGCCGGGTGACAGAATAAAGCCAACTACCATCGCAGTCGTCGGCACCAAAATCAACACCTCGATCCCCGGCTGGAACGAAGCAAAGGGTCAGTACGAGCTTGGGCCGCTGCCTTATGACTACAAGGCTCTTGAGCCACACATCGACGCGCAAACGATGGAACTGCATCACACCAAGCACCACAATGCGTATGTCACCGGGCTTAACAAGGCGCTCACCGAACTAGGTCGTATTCGAGAAGGCCAAGGCGACGCCGCACTCGTTAAGCATTGGTCGCGCGAGGCCTCATTTCATGGCAGTGGCCACGTCAACCACGCCCTCTTCTGGTTGATGATGGCGCCTGCAGGCAAAGGTGGCGGCGGCCAACCTGAAGGCAACCTTGCAAAAGCCATCGATCGTGACTTTGGCACTTTCGACAAATTCGTCGCCCACTTCAAAGCCGCAGCGAACCAGGTCGAAGGTAGCGGCTGGGCATGGCTTGTTTTGGACGTGGTTTCGGGCCGCTTACTCGTGATCCAAGGTGAGAAGCAGCAAGATCTTATGATCACGGGTGCGATTCCTGTTCTTGGACTTGACGTGTGGGAACATGCGTATTATCTCAAGTACCAAAACAAGCGTACCGAGTACACAAATGCCTGGTTTAATGTGGTCAACTGGAAATTTGCTGGTGCACTCTTTGACCGAGCAGAGGCTTCGCGCAAGTGAGCCGAAGCAGTTGAAAGCCACGGGCGAACAGAGTACATACTAGTTGTTTGAAACCCGTGCTACCCACGGGTTTTTTAGTAGCTGTAGTTTTTGTTAGTATTTTGCATGTATATTGTTTGCAACTCGGAATCTCCCTCCCTCTTTTTGAATTACTTTATCAACCTGCACAAGCACCTATTTTACAAGAGCTTACGCAGTCATAAACGATATATACGAAAAATTCGGACCACTTCATTTGCATAGTCCAATCCGTGTGGCATATTTCGAATGTCTTGTCTCTCTCTCCTCCATTACCTGCTGCGGGCGGAAACCGGCGGTAGGGCTTAAAGAAGTTCGCAACGTCAACAACTGTGAACTTCGACCGTGTCTTGTCTCTCTCTCCACCTCGTACCTGCTGCTCGCGAAAACAAGTAGTAGGGCTTCCCGGTTTCCCAAAAGGGCTTTCCACATCGTGGGAGGCCTTTATTGTTTGGTCAACGCATTGCGATAATCACGCGGCGAATTTATGTCTCGCATGTCTCGCATGTCAACCAGCACATTGACCGGCATTCTTCCAGCAGGGTATAGCCGCGAGTGCTCGCCAAAGGCAAAGACTCGTCAGCATCGCTAGTCTATCGGCTACGTGACAAATTCAATCATCAACTCAATCTTGGCAGTTTTCCCAACTGCCCCACCACTCGTTGCTGTGAGTGCGCCGCCACTATCAGCGATTGCGATAACCATCATGTTGGTGTATGTCGTCGCACTGATTGGTGCGGGCGTGTGGGCGGGCAGGCTGAGCCGACGCAAGGGAAACGCTGAATCGACCAAGGGCTATTTCCTGGCGGGGCGGCACATGCCGGTGTGGGCAGTCACGATTTCGACGCTTGCCACGGCTCAATCGGCGGCAACCTTTGTTGCTGTACCTCAGGATGCGTATGACGGTTCGCTGGTGTACTTATCAGCGTCGATCGGCAGTGTTCTGGCGGGGTTCATTCTCGCGGTTGTGTTTATCCCGGCATATTACCGGCTTGGAGTTTCTACGCCGTATCAGGTTTTGGAGAAGCGCTTTGGAAATCGGGCGCGGGTCGCGACGAGCGTGGCGTATTTGTTTGGGCGAGTATTTGCGAGCGGGGCGCGTTTGTATATAGGCGCAATACCACTGACCATCGCGCTCTTTGGCGAGCGCACGCCATCGAGCCTAGCGGTGGTCTTGCTGGCGTTTACGATCTTTGCGATTCTGTTTACGTTGCGAGGCGGGCTTGAGTCGGTGATTTGGACTGACGTGTTGCAGGTGTGCGTGTATCTTGGGGCGGGCGTCGCCGTACTTGTATTTCTTTGGTACTCCATCCCCGGCAGCGCGGGCGACGTATTCAAGGCGCTCTCAACAGGCAGATCCGATGGCGGGTCCAAGCTCGCGATCATCGATCCTGGAATAGATACGTCGCAATCACCATGGATCAATTTCGCGGCTCCATTCACGCTACTCACTGCGGTCACGGGCTGGACGCTTCTTAACCTTGCGGCACTGGGTACGGATCAAGACTTGGCGCAACGATTGCTTACGTGTAAGGATGCCAAGAGTGGCGCGCGGTCGGCGATTGCGAGCACGCTTGTCGGGCTGCCTGCGGTTGCGCTATTTGCGTGTATCGGGCTCTTGTTGTGGGTTTTTTGCACACAGTCGCAGCTCATGGGCAGGCCTACGCCCGAGTACGTGCAAGGCAACACCGCGGATATGTTCATGCGTGTTGTGCTCAACGAAATGCCAGCGTGGCTTGTTGGGCTCGTGCTCGCGGGCGTTTTAGCGGCTGGCCCGGCGGGGCACAACGCCACGCTCAACTCCATGGCGTCGACGCTCATTGCTGATGTGTATCGCCCGCTACGAGCTGGCCGGAGCGAAGCGCACTATTTGTTTGTCGGGAGGTGGATGGTCGTAGGCTGTGGCGTTATTTTGTGCGTGTTCGCGGTTCTGTGTGCGATCTGGCAGGCAAAGAGTGGCGAGAACCTGATCTCGTTTGTGCTGGGCGTCATGGGCTTTGCGTATGCCGGTTTGCTTGGCGTATTTCTTACTGCATTACTTACCAATCGCGGCACGACGACCTCTGCGATTGCCGCGATGATTACGGGCTTTGTGGTCGTGCTGCTGCTCCAGCCTTTGGTGATAAAGCCTGTGATGGGAGCGGTTTTCGGCGTGGTGCGTGGTGCTGAACTCGCGCAAACGTTCACGCTTGCGTCGCCTTGGAGATTGTGCATTGGTGTTGCGTGTGCATGTGCCGTGTGCATGCTGCCTCGAGGCAAAGCGAAGGATTCGTTGATGAAGAGCACGCGAGGGTGACGTGAAGTCAAAATGCGTTGGCGGCGTTGACGGTGTTGGAAGCAACGATTCACGCCCAAGGTTGTACGACAAGGATGTAGGACAAGGACGTTGACATGAAGAGTGCACAGGCCCACGAAGAAGAGCAACTCGTGCAGTGGCTTACTCCAAGCCCGGTGCATCTCGCGCGTACTGGCGGCACGGTGCGCGTCGGAGAAGCCGCGCGTCAATGGTTGCGCAGGCTTGGTAGCCGAGGAATGAACCATCCGCTGGCGATAGATTCTGATTTGCTTGCGCGAAATCAAACGCGCGAAGCGAGCTCGCCGGACGCGTCGTGGTTGCGCGAGCACGTAACAGGTGGGTGGTGTAATACTTCGACAAAAGATTCACAGGCATACTCGCTGGAGTTGAGCAAGAACGGCGACGACACGCTGCTTGCGACGATTACTTCGCCGACGGCTGCTGGGGTGCGTGCGGGTCGCGCGACGTTGGCGCAGGTGCTAACTCTCGTGTCCGCGAACGCGTTTACGCGCGGTCTGAGTGGAAGTGGGAATATACCAGAGAGCGAGGGTTGGCCGCGGGATCATGTGCCTTTGTTGGTCATTCGCGATGCACCAAAGTTTGCTACGCGAGGTGTGATGATCGATGTTTCGCGCACGCGCATTTCGCGGATGGACGATTTTTTTGATACGATCGATACGCTGGCGTTACTTAAGTGCAACCATCTTCAGTTGTACACCGAGCACACGTTCGCGTACTCGTTTGCTGAGGAAGTTTGGCGAGGTTGGTCGCCCCTTACGAGTTCGGAGATTCGCAGGCTTGATGCGCAGTGCGCGTCGCGCGGGATTGAACTCGTCGCGAACCAGAATTGCTTTGGGCACCTGCGGAATTGGTTGGAATCGCCTGGCTTTGCATCGCTCGCCGAGACGCATGAAGATTGGTTCTTTGACGTGTGGCCAAGGTCCGGGCCGTTTTCGTTGTGCCCGACTGATCCAGCATCGATTGCGTTTGTCAGACGAATGTTGGGCGAGGTATTGCCTTGCTTTACGAGTGGCATGGTCAATATTGGGTGTGACGAAACGTATGACATTGCGTTTGGCAGGTCCAAGAGTGCGTGCGAAGAACGCGGCCGGGAGACGGTATATGCGGAGTTTGTCGCCAGGATTGTTGAAGTCGCGCGCGAACTGGGTAAGCGCTCGATGTTCTGGGGCGATGTAGCGCTGAACAAGGTTGAATGCCTCGATGCGATCTCGCGCGATGCGATATTGCTGGCATGGGGATACGAACCGGACACTGATTTTGCCGCGTGGTGCAGGGGTGTTCGCGAGCTAGATACAAACGCGCGAAGCAAGACACAATCGAGTGGCAGCGAAGAGTTGCCTCGGGAAGTGTGGGTGTGTCCTGGGACCAATGCGTGGCGCTCGATCACTGGACGAACGCGCGAGCGGGTTGCAACGCTGGACAGAGCAGCGCGAGAAGGCGTGGCCGAGGGAGCGAGCGGATATTTGGTGTGTGAATGGGGCGATAGCGGGCATTGGCAGCAATGGCCTATTTCGTTACGGGCAATTGCAGATGGACTCGCGTGTGCTTGGATGGGGCGAGAGGCTTCGGCAACAAGTGCGGCTGCCTTGTGCGTTCATGCGTTAAAAGAAAACGATTTACATGTTGCGCAGCGTTTGGGGACGTGGCTTGATGCACTTGGAGACGCGGACGCGCCGCTGCGCGCGAACTGTGGCTGGCTCTCGCGCGTAGATCTCGCGGGGTACCCCTTACGGAATCAGACCGCGTTGCAAGCTGATTTAAACCAGCGCTGGAACGCGCCGACGAAGCACGCTGGGAACGTGGAAGATTGGATCGAGGCTCGTGATCGGATCGAGGCATTGAAAGTGGAGCTTGAAGAATTATTGGTTACTTCGTCGCGCACGCATGAAGAACTCATGCAGAGTGTTGAACTCGCGCGGTTCGCGGCGGAACGAGCTTTGGCGCGAAGAAATGTCGGCAGCAGTCAAGTGGAGTTTTCGCGCAAGGCGTTGGCGTGGCGTGAGGCATTGAAAGCCGAGCATGCGCGACTTTGGCGCAGCCGATCACGCGAAGGCGGACTCGCGGCGTCGCTTGCATACTTTGACGCGATAGATTTGGGAGAAGGCAAATGACCGGGAAGAATGACTTGCCTGGGCAAGACGCGCCTGAGCTAGGCGTGCGACAAATACACGCGACGCGCGAGCCAAAGCGAACACGCTACGTCGTCGGCTGCATGAGTGGCACGAGCCTTGATGGGATCGACGCCGCGTTGGTCAGCGTGCAAGGCTCGGGGCTTTCGATGCGAGCCCGGTTTGTACGCGGCGCATCGTGCTCACTTGGGAATGCGAAGCAAACGCTGCGCAACCTTGCGATAGGTAATACGTGTACGGCGAGCGAGGTTGCTCACGCGATGCGCGATCTTTCGCTGGCGCATGTCGAGGTGATCCGAGAAGTTCTTTCGGCTGATTTACGCGCGGATGAGTCACATGAGTTAGATCTTATTTGTGTGCATGGGCAAACGGTCTTTCATGCGCCGCCGGTGTCGTGGCAGTTGATGAATGCGGCGCCGATTGCCGCGGCGTTTGGTGTGCCCGTGGTGCACGACCTACGCGCGATGGACCTAGCGTGTGGCGGTCAAGGTGCACCGATCACGCCGCTGGCGGATTGGATCTTGTTCCGAAGCGGTTCACGAAGAGGATTGAGCACGTCGGGGGAACGCGACGCTGAAAGCGCGTCGGCTATTATCAACCTCGGCGGCTTTGCCAACGCAACGATACTGACTCGATCTGAAACGTTGCAAGCTTGCTCTGAAACAATAGAAGTAACCGAGCCGATGAATGCGCGTGGCCCAGTTCCTGATCATGGTCCAGAAACCGTACTTGGCTTTGATATCTGCGCCTGCAACCAGATCCTTGATGCAATCGCTCGGGCTCGCTTTGACGCACCCTTTGACGACGGTGGCGCGCGAGCATTACAAGGCAAGGTCAGTATGCTCACCATCAAGCCCTTGATCTCGACGCTGTCTTTGCAGCGTGCCCAAGGCCGATCACTGGGTACGGGCGATGAGGCTATCGACATCTTTCTTCGTGGAACCAAAGACTTGTCTACGAACGATGCGTGCGCGACGACGTGCCAAGTGATTGGATCCGTGGTTGCTGGTGCGGTCCTTGAGCGAATGCCAAGCGGTGACGAGAATATTGAGATTATTCTCGCGGGCGGAGGCGCACGCAATGTGGCTTTACGAAATGCGATCGAGAGGCATGCACGCGAAGCGATGCGAACCAGGGCCAACGCGTCAAGCTTTATTCATGTTATGACGACGCAAGACCTAGGCGTTCCCATTGAGTTTCGAGAAGCGGTGTGCTTTGCAGTGCTGGGTGCATTGTGCCAAGATCGCGTGCCGATCACGCTAGCCAGCGTAACGCGCGTTCATCCAACAGCACGAGGTACGCCACCGATCAGCGGCGTGTGGGCGTACCCGCCTTGAACGTCTGCACGGCAGCACAGCTAGCTCGTCGCGGCTAAGCTCTGCGCGATGACACCAACCGAATCAAACACCACGCACATTCCTGATCGCGGCTTAATCTCGACCGAGAAACGAAACCCGCGCACTATGGATCTCCACACCCGTTCGGTCGCGGAACTCGTAGAGATCATTAACCGTGAAGACCGCGACGTGCCGCTGGCTTTGAAGCGAGCACGAGCCCGACTCACACGCTTTATCGAAGCCGTGGAACCAGGCTTTCTCGCTGGCGGCAGGCTGATCTATGTCGGCGCCGGGACGAGCGGCAGGCTTGGCGTTCTCGACGCTTCGGAAGCCCCGCCCACGTTCCAAGTTGACCCTGGCCGAATCGTCGGCATCATCGCCGGCGGCGATACTTCACTCCGCAAAAGCGCTGAAGGAGCTGAGGACGATCCGCGTGGAGCATGGCCCGCACTCGAGCAGCTTTTGCTTACTAAGCACGACACTGTGATTGCGATCGCGGCGGGCGCGACCACGCCTTATGCCGTGGGCGCATTGGCATTTTGCAAGCATGAACTCGCCGAGGATTCGCGGCCTTTGACGTGTTTGCTCGCGTGTGCAAAGGTTGAGCAACCCGCCGACGTTGACCATTTTGTGGTGCTTAATACCGGGCCCGAAGTCCTCGCTGGTTCGACGCGTATGAAGGCAGGCACTGCGACCAAGCTCGCGCTCAACACGATTTCGACTACGCTCATGGTTCGCGCAGGACGCGTGTACCAGAACCTGATGGTGGACCTTCGCGCGACCAATGCCAAGCTGCGCGATCGAGCAGCCCGCATCGTCGCAACGCTCACCGGCGTCTCGCGCGAAGCGGCTCTTGAAATGCTCGATGCGTGCGACGGCGAGGCCAAGGTCGCTATTGTCGCGCATCGAAAGAAAGTACCCGTCGAACTTGCCCGCAAGCTGCTCGCTGAGCACAAAGGCCGCCTTGACGCGATTATTGACTAGTCGCAACTTGACTGCAACTCAATCGCGACGAGTTGACATCCTTTGGAAATCATCGATTGGCACGAGAAACCTAGCACCTTTGGCTTCGCTTAACCTGTCACGACTACAGTCGGCCCTATGAAGCGAATACTCCACGTCGGCATCGGACCTCTTGGCCAGCGCATCCTCGCGGAACTCGCCGAACGCTGCGTCGGTCATGTTGTCGCGGTTGTTGATTCGAGCCCCGCCCTCGTCGGCACTTCATTCGCTCATCACGTCCCCGGCGCCGACCCCAAGCTTCGCGTGTTGCCTTCGCTCGACGCGGTTGAAGATTGGGACGCTATCGACGCCGCAATCGTGACGACTTCTTCTGATGTTCCGTCGTGTGCCGACACATTCCGCACGCTTTTGGAACGTGGTAAAGCTGTCGTGACGACCTGCGAAGAAATGGTTTATCCCTGGCTGCGACACGTCGCTCTCGCAGACGAACTCGATGAAATCGCCAAGGCTAACGGCGGGCGAATCCTCGGCACCGGCGTCAACCCCGGCTTCGTCATGGACGCTCTTCCCGCATTTGCGACGTGCGTCTCGCGTAGCGTCCGCACCGTTGCCTGTTACCGCATTCAAGACGCTTCATCGCGTCGCATTCCTTTCCAGCGAAAGATCGGCGCTGGCCTTGATGACGCTGGTTTCGCGGCCAAAGTCAAAGAGGGCACGCTTCGCCACGTCGGCCTTGGCGAAAGTCTCCATTTCCTCGGGCATTATCTGGGTATTCCCTTCGAGCGCTGGGAAGAAGATATCGTTCCCATCAAGGCTGATCGCGACATGGTTAGTGGCGTCGGCGAGATCCATCGCGGCAAAATCGCTGGCGTTCGCCAGATCGCGCGTGCCTTCCGCGACGAACTCCCCGTAATCCATCTTGAATTTCAGGCCGCCATCGGCCAACTCGATCCACACGACCGCGTTGTCATCACGGGCGAACCCAACATCGACCTCGTGATCAAAGGCGGCATCCATGGCGACATCGCAACCTCCGCCATCGTTGTCAACTCGATTCCACGCATCGTCGCCGCACCTGCTGGCCTGCACACGATGGCGACCTTGCCGCCTCCATTCCACGCCGTCCCGCATCACGCGCACGCGTAGTTTGCTTGGGCGGGAACAAGTTTAGCCTTTTGGCATGCTCAGTGCCGCTCTTACGGGCAACCTTACTACGCCTTGGTAGTTCTTCGTGCGGAAACTACACCGAATCGCTCGCAAGTTCCGATGAAAGTTAGCGCTTCATTTCGTGCATCGTTTCGCGCACGCACGCCCCAATCGACCCGCTCTGGAGCACATCATGGGCCGCCTTTCGATTGAGTCCGCCTCTCCCACCACTGTCTACATCGATGGCCGCGAGATCCTCGCATTTGGCGGGTGCAATTATTTGGGCCTAGCCCATCATCCGCGCGTGCACGCAGCCTTGATCGACGGCCTATCTCGCTTCGGCCTAACCACAACTGCCAGCCGCGAAACCACTGGCAACACGCTCGCGCACGAAGCCCTCGAAACCGAGCTCGCGACCTTCGCCGGGCATGAGCACGCGATCCTTTCCGCCGAGGGATACACGGCAAATTTCATGTGCTGCCAGGCGCTCGCAACGCCCGCTTCCGCGACCAGCAACTCCGGCGGCATCGGCATCGCACTCGTTGACGCCATGTCTCATCGCAGCATTCGCAACGCAGCCTCAGCATCGGGTATGCAAGTGATGGAGTTTGAGCACTTGAACGCCGATTCCGCCGCATGGCTCGCGTCGCGCTTCGGTGATCAGGGCGTGTGCATTATGACCGACAGCGTCTTCGCCGCCGACGGCGCGGTCGCTCCACTTTGTGAACTCTTGGCCGCTCTTCCTCGTGCATTGCCGCCTTCGCGCGCGATGTTGCTCGTTGATGACTGCCATGGTTTTTGCGTGCTCGGGCGCGATGGCCGCGGCGCAACAGATCATCATGGCTTGGTCGAACTTTCCCCCCAGGGTGCACGCACCCACGACCCGCGCATCGTCGTCACAACCACGCTCGCCAAAGGGCTTGGCTGCTACGGCGGCGTCGTCATGGGCAAAGCCGCTTTCATCCGTGGCGTTCGCGAACGCGCCTGGGTTTATCGCAGCAGCACGCCCGTCCCCCCGCCGATTGCCGAAGCCGCCCGCGCCGCAATCGGGCTGCTTCGCACCGATCCAACATTGATACTTAACCTTCGCCGAAATGTCGCGATGGTGCACGAGTCGTTTGCCCGCATGAACCTCCCTACACCGCCAGCGGGCGTTCCCATCATGACCTTCGCCCTCCCCAGCGTCGAGCGCATGCGCGCGATGTATGAACGCATGTACGCGGCGGGCGTTCTTGCTCCGCTCATTGATTACCCGGGCGGGCCCACGCCGCTGTACTTCCGCATTGTCGTAAACGCGGCTCACACGCCCGAGCACATCGCCCGATTGATCGCCGCGATGCAAGAAGCACTGAGCGCGACGGCTCACATCGGCTCATTATCCGATAGCACGACAAGGGCACTTGTTATAACGTAAGAGTATAATATAATATGACTTTCTACCACTTATGTGAATCGTCACAATTAAACTACAACTCAATGCTCTCGCCCCACATCGGCTTCTCGATTCGCACGCCGCTCTCACCTGTTCCTAACTTCGCTTCGAGCAAGCCGCCCAGGATAGTGCGTTGTTTTTTTTCTCCATGCGTGAGCACGACGCGGGCTCGCTTTGGCGTGCTCTTCCCGACGCCGCCACACACAGCACGCACACCCCAATCCAATAACTCGCTCTGCCCGGCGTGTGCCGAGAGACCACCCAGCGTATGAATCTTCGCTCGCACCGCAATCGGCTCGCCCAACACACGCACCAGTTTGGCACCCTCCACCAGCCTGCGCCCGAGTGAACCTTGCGATTGAAAGCCGACGATGACGACGTTGACGCCCTTGCGCCACAGGTTGTGCTTGAGGTGGTGCATGATGCGCCCACCGGTGCACATGCCCGACGCCGCGATGACAACCGCAGCGCCGACAACATCATTAATCGCCCGCGATTGCGCGGCGGACTCCGTCGCAATCACATCGGGCATCTCCAACAAGAACTTACCTTCACGCACCTGCGCTCGCGCGCCAGCATCGAGCGTTTTTGAATGCGCGCGATACGCTTCTGTCGCCGCGACCGCCATCGGACTATCCAAATACACCGGGAAACGTGGCATTCTTCCCGACTTTTCAATCTCGCCCATGAAGTGCATCAAGAGTTGCGAACGCCCCACCGCAAACGCTGGTACAAGGATCTTTTCTTTCTCCCACACTGCCTCGCGCACGATCTCTTCTAGCTCGGCGACCGTTCCCGCCAGCGGACGATGGTCGCGGTCGCCATACGTTGATTCGAGAATAACAAGGTCCGCCGCGAGCCCGTCGGCTTCTCCAGGCACCACCGGATCTCGCATGATCGGCATGCTCTTTGGACCAATATCACCCGAGAAAACCACTCGCTTTGTCGCGCCTTGGTCCGCGCCGCCGTCTTCGACAAGCATTTCAACCGACGCCGATCCAAGAATGTGCCCGGCTTCAAAGAAACGAATTGTAATGCCCGGTGCAACCTCTTTACGCGCTTCGAGTTCGACGGGTTGAAAGAGCGACAACACGCGCTCAACATCATCAAGATCAAACAATGGCGCAACTGGTGGCTTACCTTTTCGCTGGTTCCACATCGAAGTTCGAGCGGCGTCCATTTGTTGCAAGTGTGCCGCATCCTTGAGCATGATCTTGACAAGGTCATATGTCGCGGGCGTCGCGAAGATCACGCCGCGATACCCCTCTCGCGCGAGCAAAGGCAGCCTTCCCGTATGGTCAATGTGCGCGTGCGTGACGACGACTGCGTCTAACTCCTTGGCTCGTATCGGCGGCACTATGCGATTCTTCTCGTCGCTCTCGCGCCCGCCTTGGTGCTGCCCAAAATCGACGAGCACGCGAGCTCGCGCCGACTCGACGAGATAGCACGAGCCAGTGACTTCCCCCGCCGCACCAAAGAATGATATTTTCATAAGAGATGGTAGCGATGGTTCCGCTTCGCCCCCATTATGTGAACGCTTGTAACGAGTACAGAATTGTAAT
>Ga0105048_10013838_pt1 | contig 12587 bp, 9 predicted proteins | sample MAT05_FD_78382 | JGI IMG/M metagenome (GOLD analysis project Ga0105048, IMG submission 78382) | Freshwater microbial communities from Lake Fryxell liftoff mats and glacier meltwater in Antarctica - MAT-05 | ecosystem: Environmental > Aquatic > Freshwater > Ice > Liftoff microbial mat | place... | reverse complement strand
CGGCCCAACGGTATGAATTTACCCACGACGACACCCTGCGGGGTTCCATTACCCCGCAGCGGGTGTGGTGGGACTTGAAATACTATCACCTGAGCATCAAGGTGCAACCGTCGGATAGTACCGTTGGCGGTAGCACGGTAATCGCCTATAAAGTACTGAAGCCGAATCAGACGCTTCAGGTGGATTTGCAACGGCCGCTGAAGGTCACAAAAATTGAGCAGGATGGGCAGGAGCTAACCTACCGGCAGGATGGTGATGCATATTTTGTGACTCTTAAAAAGCCACAGAAAACGGGTCAGCGGGAGCAGTTGACGGTTTTTTATGGTGGAAAGCCACGACGGGCCAAAAACCCACCCTGGGATGGCGGTTTTGTCTGGGCGCGTGATTCAACCAAACAGTGGTTCATTGCCACGGCTTGCCAGGGCCTGGGAGCCAGTGCCTGGTGGCCCTGCAAAGACCATATGTACGACGAGCCCGATTCCATGCTCATCAGCGTCACCGTGCCCGAACCGCTCACCGATGTCTCAAACGGAATGTTGCGCAGGGTCACCAAAAACGGCGATGGTACCCAGACCTTCGACTGGTTTGTGGGCAATCCGATCAACAATTACGGCGTGAATGTGAATGCCGCTCAGTATGTGCATTGGGCCGATTCGTATGCGGGGGAGAAGGGCAAACTGGCCCTGAATTTCTACGCCCTGCCCGAAGACGAAGCCCAGGCCCGCAAGCAGTTTCAGCAGGTGCCGCTGATGCTGAAAGCCTTTGAACACTGGTTTGGCCCCTATCCGTTTTATGAAGATGGGTATAAACTGGTTCAGACGCCGTATCTGGGCATGGAGCACCAAAGCTCGGTGACCTATGGCAACCGTTTTAAGAATGGTTATCTAGGGCGCGATTTGTCGGGGACGGGCTGGGGATTACTCTGGGATTTTATTATCGTTCACGAGTCGGGGCACGAGTGGTTTGCCAATAATATTACCTACCGCGACGTGGCCGATATGTGGATTCATGAGAGCTTTACGAACTACTCTGAAAACCTGTTTGTCGAGTATTATTACGGCAAAGAGGCTGGTGCGCAATACGTGATCGGGTGCCGGAACAATGTTCGTAACGACCGGCCAATTATTGGTATTTATAATGTAAATCGCTCAGGTTCAGGAGATATGTATTACAAAGGTGGCAACATGCTGCATACCATCCGGCAGATTGTCAACGATGATGAACGCTGGCGGCAACTACTGCGGGGTATGAACAAAACATTCTATCACCAGACCGTTACGACGAAGCAAATTGAGACTTACGTGAGTCAGCAGGCGGGTCATAATTTCCAAAAAGTGTTCGACCAGTACCTGCGCGACCCTCGGATTCCCACCCTGGAATACCGGATGGAAAACGGAGTTGTCGAATACCGCTGGGCTAATTGTGTGGCTGGGTTCGATATGCCGGTACGGGTATGTTTAGACGAGGCCAATGCCTATCAAAACCTGAAGCCAACCAATACCTGGCGTACATTTGCAGCCAAAGGGGCTATCTCGCTCAACGTAGATGCCAATTATTACGTCAACGTTAAGCGCTTGTAATTACTCCATCCAGACCCGGATTTGCCCCTGAAAATCCTCGCCCGGATTTAATACGCGCAGCCCCTCACCCGTGTTGAATGCGTTAACATTGGCGGTAAGTGGCTCAATAGCAATGCTGTCGCGACGGCCGGGCGTGTAAACGACCAGATATGGAAACGCCTGACTCTGCCATACATTGAGCGACACCTGCTGTTTGGGCGAATGCAAAACGGTTATGACACCCCCTGGCTGGTCAGGCACCGAAAACGCATTGTCTAACGTGCGTTCGTGGAGCGACATCGTTTTGGGTGATGCGGCATTCCATTTCGTGAACGGCGTACGCCCGGTGGGTAGCAAATTTTCGTCTAACTGAATAACCTCTTCTACGGGCATTTCAATGGTTAAGTCATCGGTGGATTCGTTGTTGAGGGTGAAATAGGGGTGCCAGCCAAAAGCGACCGGACAGCGGGTTGTACCGGTATTCAAAGCCGAAAAAGCCAACGTCAGCGTACACGACTGGTTGGGCGATTCGGCTGGTGGGGCTGTCAGGGCGTAGGTGACCTGTAGTGAAAACGGAAACGGATAACCCGAAACCGTATCCGCGTCTGTCATGTCGTATTGAACCGTTAGCAGCGCGTACTGAGAGGTGATTTCCTGCGTCACCACCCGAAACGGTTGCGGGTGAACCAGTCCGTGAATGGCATTGTCGCGGGAAGGCTCGTTTAGCGGCAACGCGTAGTCATTTCCCTCAAATTTGTAAATTCCGTGCCGAACCCGACTCGGAAAGGGGTATAGCAAGGCGCTGGCATAGGTTTCGTCAGCGAGTAATGCCTGTGGAGAATCGGGGGCGCGGAGCACTTGCATCAGCGTGCTTTTGGGGCCAAGTACCAATTGCCGAAGAATGCCGCCATGAGCCGGTATCACCGAGAAACCTTCTCCGGTTTCTTCGTTCTTAACAACGTATTCAACAAGGGGTTCAGTGGATTCGGAGTTGGGCAAAATGCCGAAGGGTTGGGTCTCGATAGAAAAGCTCATGCGCAAATTTATAACTCGCCTTCAACTCCCAAACCAAAAAGCGCGAAATCGTAGCGAACGGGGTCGGCGGAATCTAATTGACGAAGGGTTTCGGTGAGTTCGAGTGCCGCCCGCCAATCGGTTTGTGGTCGGTGGAGGATGCCCAGCACCCGCGCTACCCGACCAACGTGTACGTCGATGGGGATCACCAGCTGATCGGGTCGAATTCTGGTCCAGATGCCAAAATCAACCCCAGTATTGTCGCGCCGAACCATCCACCGTAAAAACATCAGCAATCGTTTGCACGACGAATTGCGGGCAGGGGTCGCAATATGTTTACGGGTGCGTTCGGGAAAGTCGGGAAGGCAACAAAACCGGTCGTGGAAACTTTCTAAGTGTGGTTGTACCGTTTCTGATGATGTTCCGCCATCGGCAGGCAGAAAAGCAGCTTCAAGGGAATCGTGTTGGCGATAGTAATCCTGAAAAAAGCGGAGAAAATAGCCTGAATCAGTCAGGTTAAAGGTGCGGTGCTTAAAGTTGATAAACCGCTCCAGATCACGCTCGTCGTGGTTTCTGACAAAGTCATAGGGCGCACCATCCATCAGGTCGATGAGTTCGGCGGCTTTTCTCAGAATCACGGGTCGTTGCCCCCAGGCCAGCACGGCCGCCCAGAAACCCATAATCTCAATATCGTGCCTGTTGCTGAACTGATGGGGAATGCTAACGGGGTCTTTGGCAATAAAAGAAGGCCGATTGTATTGATCGGCCTTAAAATTCAGCAAGTCGATAACGTCAGCGTTCATCGGCTTTTTCCACCGCTAGCTACCCAGGCCATTCCCCGCGAAATGCCTGATATCAAGGCTAATACACCCGAAATTAGGGTAGTAAAGATGGCTACAAAGGGGTAGCCAATGGTAAATATCACGCTAAAAACTTTGTAGCCCGGCGTGGCTTTCATGCGTTCATCGCGCAGGCGGTGCCGTTTGGCAATTCGTTCTTCTTTCGTTTCCATAATTAGGGAACCATGTACGATACCTCAGCCCGAAAACTCTGATTGTTGGGTGAAAGTTTCTCAAATGCTTTTGCCGAGAGCTTAATCAGTACCCGCTCGTTCACGCCGGTGTTGGGCAAACGGCCAATTACTTTCACCCACAAACTCTGGTTGCTGACATCGTTGCGAACCTGCACCAGCGATCCTACCGGGGCCGAGCGGTGCAGCGCCAGGTATTTGCTGGCCGATTCGTCGGCTTCGATTGGCTCGGCCATACCTATTTCGGCCACCCGCTTGCCTTTGGTGGGTAATTTAGTGCCGGGATCGCCCGGTCGGGTGGGCTTCTCTTCCTTCGATTCGGACCGGGCCGTTTCTGATTTGGTATCGGGGCGTTCGGCTGGCCGTGACATGGGCGAGCGGCCCGGTGCATCGTCGGTAGGGCGGGGTGCAGGGGTAGGTTTTGCTGGCTCCTTTTTCGTAATGTCCGGTTTCGGTTCTGCTTTGGCAGGGGGCGTAGCTGGTTCAGCATCATTGCCTGCTTGCCGGGCTGCGAATCCTTTTTCAGAAACGATCAGGGCTTGCCCCACCAGTATGTTGTCGCTGTTCAGGTTGTTCCACCGACGGATGTCGGCCATCAGAACCTTATTTTTTACGGCAATGCTATACAGGGTTTGACCAGACTCCACAACGTGAACATCGGTGTTTTTACGTAGATCGGCCTCCAGTCGCTGAGCCGCTTTTGCATCTTCTTTAACGTCTTTTTTGGCCGGTTTTTCGGGCTCTTTCGGCTCATTTTTAGCTACTTTAGCTGCGGGTTCCGATTTTTTCATCAGTTGCTCGTCTTCCTTGGCTGCTTTTTTTGCTTCTTTTTCTTCGCGCCGGGTCGCTCGTTCAGCGGCTTTTTCCTCTTTGCGGTTCAGTTGCGGTTCGGGCTGCGGAATGCGTACAAGCTGATTGTATTTAACGCCATCGGTCAGGCCGGGGTTGGCGGTTTTGATTACGTCGACGGAGGTGTTGTAGTGCCGGGCAATGGCATAAAGTGTCTGACTCTGATTGACCCGGTGTAGCACAAAAAACTTGCCATCGCGCCGTTCGACGCCCACTGAATCGAGTACTGAAAGGGTAGTGCGGGTGGTTGGCGCAACGTGAAGTATAGCGTCTGCCCGGAGTCCGCTGCTCAGCAGAAGAGCCGCAGAAGAGAAGGCAAGGAGAAGTTTCATGGGTTACTAATGGTCAAAAATGGGGCTGTTGTTGCGTAAAAGTAACTTTTCTGCCGGTTATTTCAAATCCAATCGGGCCGTACAATTCCGTAAGTTTACGGCTATGAAAATTCTTGGAATTATACCGGCCCGTTATGCTTCAACGCGCTTTCCGGCCAAAGCCCTGGCTGATATTAACGGCAAAAGCATGATTCAGCGTGTAGTGGAACAGGCTCGACAGTCACTTTCTCTCAACCGTGTTGTTGTGGCCACCGACGATGAACGAATCTACGAGCATGTATCTGCGTTTGGGGGTGAGGTAGTTATGACCGGCACGCATCACCAAAGTGGTACCGACCGCTGCCAGGAAGCCCTGAGCCTTGTGGGAGAGTCGTTTGACTACGTAGTGAATATTCAGGGCGACGAGCCCTTTATTCAACCCCGACAGATTGATCTGCTGACGTCGGTACTAGATGGTACAACCGAGCTGGCAACGCTCGTTAAAGCTATCACCGACCCACAAACGCTGTTTAATCCCAACTCGCCCAAAGTAGTGGTGAGCCAAACGGGTGAAGCGCTGTATTTTAGTCGTCAGCCGATACCGTTTCAACGCGACCGCTCGCCGGAAGAATGGCTTCGACCGGATGACGGCCCGGCTTACTACAAACACATTGGATTATACGCCTACCGAACCGATATTCTGGCTCAAATCACGCAGTTGCCACCGTCGTCGCTCGAACGGGCCGAAGCCCTCGAACAACTCCGATGGCTCGAAAATGGCTACCGAATTCGCGTGGTCGAAACAGACCTGGAAAGCTACGGGATCGATACACCGGAAGACCTTTTACAGGTAACAGTGAACAGTGAACAGTGAACAGTTGTTTACCTTTACTCGTCTAGTACAATGGCCATTTTGGTGCCTTGGATGGCCATTCGGGAAATCTTCTTTTTGGGAAGCGTGTCGGGGAGTTGCACGGGTTGCCATTGTTTGGAGACCGGGTTAAAACTCCAGATTTCGTTGCCCTTACTTTCGAGTAGGATGCCGTTCGGTGTCCAGGTATTGTAATGCTCCGATCCGGCCTGACCCTCGGCAATATCGGTGATGGTATTCCGGGCCGGGTCATACGATCGAATCATTGCTTTACCGGCTATGGTCTGGACAAAACTAAACGCTTTCTGTTTCGGAATCCGGTGCAGCGAACGCCCGATGTTTGGCACCAGTAGGGTGTCTTTATGCTGCGCAAGATTCATGAAATGAAGCGTTTGCGGTTCGCCGAGTATGAACGTAACCAGCTCATTGTCGGTGATCCAGGCCTGGTAGCCAACCTTGCCCACCTTTTGCGATTCGAGCATAATGGCGTTGCTCGTGGGCTTTTTGAGTTCGTATTTTACCAGATCCTGATCGCCATTGGATGCCCGCTGGACAATACACGACAGATACCGGGAACCCGGAATCACCGTTGGCGAATACTCGGAGTCGGGCGTTTGCGTGAGTTGCGTCCGAGCCCCGGTTTTAAGGTTATACGACCAGACATCCGTTTGCTTGTCGGGCATGGCAGACACGTAATACAACAGAGGTTCGGAGGGGTGAAAAAAAGGCTGGTTGTCGTACCCAATTTTATCCGAGATATTTTTCGGGTTCGACAGCCTGAACTTTCCCGCCGACACAGACAGGTCGAGCAGGTAAACGTCAGTACCCGGTTGCGCCTGAACGGAAAGAGCAACAAGCAGGCAAAGGGTGAATAGTACGTGTTTCATTGTGCAGGGAAGCAGGAATTAATTAGTGACGGGCAATTTTACAACGAATTCGGCCCCTTTGCCCTCCTTCGTTTCTACTTGCAATTCTCCACTATGACCGGCCGACCGCCCCTGAAGGAGGCTAAAGCTTGAAAGTGCTCACCCAGACGGTAGGTTCATAGTCCGCTTGGGCTAGCCGTTGGTGCTGCTGCACAGCGTAAAAAGCGTTTCGGCTACCGATTTCGGAATGAAATTTTCGACGACGCACTCAAAAATAAAGGATGCGTTGCCGTTGTTATTTGAATCCACTAACAAAGACACCGGCAGTTTTATAGTTGTATAATGGTTGTTTACTTCTCCAGCAGAATCTGAGCGCGGGTATTGGTGGCAGGAAGTTGGGGAATGTACTTTGCATCATTAATTTGAAAAATATCACCAAAGCTGATTTCTTCAAGCGTGAACCCATTGGCAGTAAAGGATACGATGCCAAAGGCAGGAACATCAGTCGTTTCGGTACCACCAGCCGTGTTGGTTGTAACGATTGTTGCACCCTCTAAAATCGTTACATATTTGATCCCTTCTTTTTTGTAAAGTGCGATTACCGCAGCAATATTTTTGGAAGCGTTGGTAATATTATTTCCAAAAAATAGTTTCAAATCAGCCTCTACCAACGGTTGAGTTTCTTCAATGGGCAACAGTTTATAGGTAGAGTTACTTTTAAACCTTAGGTATTCAGTGAGATTAGACGTGTTTTTGTAATTGGCAAAAGGCTGTGTTTGGCTTACTGTGTATTTGGTATCTGTAAATACAATCGTTGAGTTAGCTTTGGCCGTAAGCATGGTTGCCGAGAGATTTTTACCCGTTTTGATAGTCCAAGTGCCTACCAGGCTGGGGACTACTTGAGGTGTCACGTCTTCTTTTTTTGTACATGAAGCCATCAATAGTATGGCTATACATAACATTAATATTTTGTTCATTGTAAAAGAATTATGTTAGTTCGAGAAGAAGCACAAAGTTACGACCAAATCGTTTGGCCGTCAATAACCATTTGGGGGATATTGATAACTATTGAGTTATCGGTCATAGGTAGGAGTTTATTTTTCCATTTCTCTGATTGTCAATGTTTCAGAAAATTAGCAAAAATAGAATATCTCCCAAAAGTAACCATTAAGGGTGCTTTTGGGAGATCTGGTAGATGATCGAAACAACTCCTGAATTACTCTAATCAGCAATCATTTCCCTTACATAGATTAAGAGTGAATTGGTAGTATTACTGTAAACGTCGTCCCTTCACCCTCCTTCGTTTCCACTTCCAGCGTCCCGCCGTGGCCTTTGGTCACAATATCATAGCTCAGACTCAGGCCCAAACCCGTGCCTTCACCCGTGGGCTTGGTAGTGAAAAAGGGCTGGAAAATCTTGGCTTTTACGCTTTCGGGAATGCCCATACCGTTGTCGCGGATACGGATTTCGATTAACCCGTTGGAACGGGGGCCAATCTCGTTTCCCAGCCCGTTGGACTGGGCTATTGATGGCGCCCCTTCAGGGCTGTGGAACCGGGTACCGATCCAAACGGTGGGTTTATACGATGCGGTATCCTGGTCACTTTCCTGCTGTTTGCCAACGGCGTAGAAAGCGTTGTTGAACAGGTTGAGCAACACCCGTCCAATCTCCTGTGGCACCACCTCCGCCCGGCCCAGGCTCGCATCAAAGTCAGTGATGAGTTCACAGTTAAAGTCGTGGTTTTTAGCTCTTACACCGTGATAGGCCAGCCGCAGGTATTCATCGGCCAGGGCGTTGAGGTCGGTGGGTTGGCGTTCGCCGGTGGAGGCTCGTGAGTGTTCCAACATGCCTTTGACAATGGCCGAGGCACGTTGGCCGTGGTGGGTGATCTTTTGCAGATTTTGGTGGAGGTCGTCAGCAATGGAATTGGCTTCCTCGTTATCGCCTTTAGCCAGCGCTTCTTTCTGTTCTATCAGCAGTTCCACCGATACTTCAGAGAAGTTGTTGACGAAATTCAGGGGGTTCTGTATTTCGTGGGCGATACCGGCGGTGAGCTCGCCCAGGCTGGCAAGCTTTTCTTTCTGGATGAGTTGGGCTTGGGTCGATTTGAGTTCCTCCAGGGCGTTCTCCGCCTTTTGCCGTTGTAAACCGATCTCATCTCGTTGTTTCTGAAGCAAGCCGTTGGCCCTCTGTTTATGTCTGTTATTCCGATATAAAATAAGTGCAATAAGTATGAGTGCCGCAACGCCCCCCGCCAAAAGGTACATGGTGATTCGAGTTCGGTAGGCTTCTTCAAGTCGCTTAACATCCTCCAGACGTACTTTTTCGTTGAACTCGATATTCTGAAAATTCTTGACATTTTCTCCATTTGCCAGACTGTCTTTAGTAGTCGACGCCAATTTAAGGTAAGTTAGGGACTGGCGAGGCTCTGAGGCTTCGTAAATGGCTGATAATAAAAAACTAGCTTTTTCAATAGTCGCTAACATTCCCGACGATTGGGCCAGTTGCAACGATTTTCGGGCATAGGTAGTGGCCGAGTCCGTTTGTTGGGTCGCGCGGAATGCCTCAGCCATCTCCAGATACGTCTGACTCAGTGTACGGTCATTTTTAACGGCAATCGACGCAGGAATGCTTTTTCGGTAGTATGTCAGTGCCAGTTCATACTGATTCATGCGTTTATAAACATTGGCCAGAATCATTAGCTCAATCTGAATGTCGGCTGCTTTTAACTGAATTGCGTACTGGTAGGCGATTCGTGTGTAAGCCAATGCCGAGTCTAACTGATTGAGAAGGGCATATTCAGATCCAATATTGGAGAGGGCAACCCGTTGCAGGTTCAGGTTCTGTAACTGGATGGCCAGTTGGTTCGTATTCTGATAATAATCAATGGCTTTGGGTGAATTTTTCTGCTCCGAATACAGATTACCCATGTTGTTGTAGATACGGGCGAGCGCGTCTGTATCGTGGTTCATTTTTGCCACGTTTACCGAGTTAAGGTGTGCTTCCAGCGAACGGTCATAATTGCCTGTCAGCCGGAAAATAGTGCCAATACGATTCAGAATGCGGGCTTCCCCGCGTTGATCGCCAGTCTGCCGGGCCAGTTTCAGCCCTTGCTGTGCATACTGCATAGCCACCAGCGTTTTTGAATACATCAGCGACCGACTCAATTGGTCGAGCACCTGCACACGGGTAGTATCGGCAAGATCTTGTTCCACACGACGCTGCAGGCTATCGGACAGCCGTTGCTGAGCCAGCGTCAGCGTCGGGCAACAACTGAGGCACACAATGGTAAGGGTGAGAAACCGTTTCATTCGGTGGTGAAAGGCAGAGGTGCGTAAATATACGGTTAGGCAATCAATTTTGTATTGATAATCAGATCCGTTATACTTGGCTTACCTTACCTACTTACAAAAACCTCATGAAAGCTATTGCTTTATCTGTTCTGTGGCTAAGCTTCACCCTGACGCTGGCCCAGACGAGTCTGAAACCCAAAACAAAGCAACAATCACCCCAACTACACGTCATTTTTGCGTTGGAGCCGAAAGGTGTCGAGTACGGACGACTCAACATGGAGAACGACTCGATCATGAGACAATTTGTGGAGGTCGTACAGCGGGGGCTGGGCTACCCCATGCAAATGCGATGGCTGGATACGAAGCATTTTACCAGCAATGCCCTCAAGGATACCATTGCGGCTCTGAAAACCACCCCCAACGACATTGTTATTCTATATTATTCCGGCTACGGAATCCGCCCGGCCAAAGCCACCGAAACGTTTGCCAACTGGCGGTTGGACGACGTAAAAGACACGGGCCTGCCCCTAAACGATGTAGAAGGCTGGTTGAAACTTAAAAACATAAACCTTGCTTTGCTCATTGCCGACTGTACCACTGAGCGAATACAAAGCCCTCATGTTGTGGCCATGATAGGGGCAACGGTTGATCTGACTCCTGAAATCATGAAGCAATTGTTTCTGCGAAACAAAGGCATTGTCCGTTTAGGCAGTTCTGCGCCCTCACTTCCCGCCTATATCGTTAATACCGACCCTGGCACCGTATTTACAAACGGGTTGTACCAGGGGTTTCAGAATTTACTGAACTACACGGACCCTGCTTCTCTGCCTTACCTATCATTCGAAGACCTTCAGTATCTGACAAACTCGGCCATGCGAATGCCCCTGGGGAGAAGTGACATTGATCAGACTTCGGTTCTGGAATTGAAAAACTGGGATGGCACTCGGGTCGTTAAAAAACAATTGGTTGCCGGTGCCGTTCCAGTGGGCGTACGCTGGCAGGGGTTTATCGACAACGAACAGGCATACAACGAGCTAAGAAAGAAACAACGGAATCGAGCCGTTCGCTTTTTGCCAACTCGGGTTGACTTATCGATGTATGCTCCCCCAGTGCTTGATCAGGGCGATAAAGGTAATTGTGTAGCCATATCGATTGGCTATTACATGCGTTCCATCATGGAGGCTGTCAAATGGAACATTACCGACAAAAACATGATTTTAAAACGCAGCTTTTCACCTTTTTATCTCTACGGTGCCATTAAGCAATGGAACGACAAAAATTGTACGTATGGGATTGAAGCCGGACAGGCACTCGAGTACCTTAAAAATGGAGGCTTGCCTTACTTCTCGGCCTTCCCTGACCCTAACCTTTGCGAAATAGAGGAGGGTCGAAGTGCTATGTTTTCCCAGATTCAGGATTATGTAAAACTGTTCAACATCATTGACCCAAAACAGGAAAAAGTACTGGCTGTGAAGCAGGCACTCGCCGAGAAGGCACCCGTAGTTATTGGCATTCAAACCACCAGTTCGTTGCAGGAACTATCGTTTACGAAAACGTTGATTCCCCGACTGAAAGGCTCTGTGTGGGAATTGCTGGATTCATTTTCGGAGTCGAAATCTACTGCTGATAGGAGCCGCCCCAAGCTGGATATGTCATGGAAGCCGTATCAGGCGAATGCACTGGCATTTGGCCATGCCGTATGCGTCGTTGGCTACGACGATACCATGCTGGGGAAAGGAGCATTTAAGCTGGTTAACAGCTGGGGCCGTTCCTGGGGCGACGGCGGCTACTTCTGGATGTCTTATGACACGTTCGGTAAATTTGCTAAATACGGCTACCAGGCTTACTTAAGCAAAAATAATTCTCCGGTTCGGCTCGACACAGATCTAACCATAGCGATAGGGGCTTCTCGCTATCAGCCATCGTTTACACGAATGCCGAGTGATACTGGTCTGGTAACCTATGCGATTACCAGGTCCCTGCGAACCGGTACCAAGTTCAAATTCAGCGTCGACGCAAAAAAACAAACCTACCTGTATCTGATTAAGGCGAGTAAATCAGATAGTGCGGCCATCCTGCAATTGGCCGGTTCGGCTACGCCGACGGTTATCGCCCCTGCTAACCGGGTTTACTACCCGTCGGCGGACGAATACCTAACGCTCAACGGCAAACCCGATCTGGAATACCTGCTTTTTCTGTTTTCCGATCGAAATATGGACTATATCCATGACTTTGTTCAGGAAATAAATGCCCTTAAAGGCTCATTTCCTGAACGGGTGAAACGAGTCTTTGGAAAACAGTTGATCCCTAACCGGCAGATTCAGTACAAACCGAAAAAAATGGGCTTTTTCCTATCCAGCACTAAAGGAGTTAGCGGTTGGGTTGTGCCGCTGCTGGTGAGCATAAACCACGTCCCCTGATCATCCCTTTTTTTTCTGGGTGCTGAAGAAGTAGATGCCAGTCGCAACCACCACAATACCGAGGATGATATAGACGATGTTATTGTCAGACCCCGGTCCGGTATCATTTTTAGGTTGGGCCAGAGCCAGCGAAGAGAATAGTGAAAGGGAGATGGCCGTAAATGTCTTTTGCATAATTGAAAGGTAGTTAAGTGTTTGTACAAACCAAAGTTACAACGGAAAGGTCATATTTGCGTTGTTGTTGTTCCTGCTTCTTCCCGGTCACCACAGTTATTTGCCAGGAAGTAGAAACCTGTACATTATCCATAGGAAAACCATCTACTGTAACCGCTGATTATGGCCACTTAGGCGCAAGGCAATTTGACCAAAAACGT
>Ga0105048_10013837_pt1 | contig 12587 bp, 7 predicted proteins | sample MAT05_FD_78382 | JGI IMG/M metagenome (GOLD analysis project Ga0105048, IMG submission 78382) | Freshwater microbial communities from Lake Fryxell liftoff mats and glacier meltwater in Antarctica - MAT-05 | ecosystem: Environmental > Aquatic > Freshwater > Ice > Liftoff microbial mat | place... | reverse complement strand
CTTTCTTCAGGTCGGCCTGCACGTCGTCGAGGATGCTGCGGAGCACTTCGCGGTCCTTCGACTGGCCGTAGAGTTTGTTGAACACTTGGTACGGGTCGTTCATCGGCGTGATCGGTTTGTTGGCGGCGCTGTAGCTCATGCGCGTCCAAGTGTCGGCCCGTTCGGGGACGAGCACGCCGAGTTCGAGCGAGCCGAATCGCGTCTTTGTCGCTTCGTTCTTCTGGAGGTGGTTCTTGATTTCTTGATCGATGGAGTGCCCGCTGGCCCACCCGGCGGGGGTGTCCGAGCCACCTTGGATGTTGCCGGGGAAGAGCTCGATACCCGTGAGCAAGCAGCCGATGCCGCGCATGTGGCTATCGCCATCGCCGCGGACTTTGTCGCCGACGCCGCGGAGGATAAGCGTCTGCTTCTGGAACGGTTCCAGGGGCTTCATGCTCTCCTTCAGGGTGAACTTATCGCCCTGCTCGTCGGGCCAGAAGCTTTTGGGCACGATGCCGTTGGGGCTGAACATGACGATGAGCCGCTGCTTCCGCGCGGTCTGGTTGGCGAAGCCGAGGCTCGGGAGGTTGAGGATGAACGGCACCGCGGCGGCACCGACGCCCAAATCGCGGAGGAATTCACGGCGGGAACGGGTCATGGGTAGGCTCGGTGGGCGGTAGTTTTTTTGCGACGAATCGAGGCGGGAGGAATCCGCAGATTTCCTACTAGGAAATTTACACCAGCAGTGTCAGGGGAGCAAGTGAAAATAGGGGGAGTTGATGGCCCGAGCGGTGGGCGTCAGCCCTCCGAGGAATTGAAGCGCAGTGAGTTTTGCTTCCTCGGAGGGCTGACGCCCACCGCTCGGGTCAGAAAACTCGCACTCGAATCATTCTTTCTTCTTCACACCCAGTGCCATGGTCACCGCTGCTTCGGCGATCAGCTTGCGCATATCCAGCCCGCCTTCCACAAACTTCTTCGTCAACTCCGCGTGGGCCGTCGGGCCGTAGGCGCGGATCGGTTGCTGGGCGACATGGTGGAACACCTGCATCGCGAACGCAGCATGAACCTCCGGGCTGCTCGCCAAGAACTTCCCGAGTTCCACTGGCCCCTTCAAGCTGATCGCGTTGCCGTCGCGGGCCAAGTAGCTGCCCGAATCGTCCACCAGCTTCTTGTTGTCTTCGTTCCGGTATCGGCCGATGGCGTCGAACTTCTCCAGCGTGAACCCCAGCGGATTGATGATCCCGTGGCAGCTCATGCAGTTCTGGGCCTTCGTTTGCAAGCTCACCCGTTCGCGCGTGCTGAGGCTCGGATGCAGATCCGGCGCCACCGGCGTCACCGCTTCGGGCGGCGGCCGCAGCGACAATCCGAGCACGCCGCGGGTCAAGAAGACGCCCCGGTGAATCGGGGAGCTTTCCGCGGTGTAGGCGAAGTTCGCCAAGATGTACGGGTGCGTCAGCACGCCGGAGCGCTGGCCCGGATCGAGTTTCACCTTGCTGAACCCGGCATTCGCTGGGAGGTCGGCCCCGTACAGTTTCGCCAGCCGGCCGTTCAGCAGGATTTCATCGCTCGTCAGCAGTTGCTTGAAGTCGGGCGTTTTACCCCAGACGATCTCTTCGACGAACAGATCGAGGGCGACGCGCAGGTCGGCGACCACTTGCGGATCGAAGCCCGGGAAACGCTTGGCGTCGCGGCCCAAATCTTTCGCCTGCTCGACGTTCAACCAGTGGTGGAAAAACTGCCGGACTTTCGGCTTGGCCCGCGGCGAATCGAGCATCCGCGTCGCTTGAGCCAACACTTGTTCGCGCGTCTTCAACTGTCCCTTGGATGCGGCAGAATACAAATCGGCGTCGGGGATCGAATCCCAGAGTCCGAACGACAACCGGGAGGCGACATCGAAGTCGTCGCCTTGTCCGCCGACTTCGCGGTAGAGGAACTGCGGCGACTTCAACACCAGCAGCACGACGCGCTTCACGGCGATGTCGATTTCCTTCTGCGCTTCGAACTGCTTCTCGACCAGCTTTTTCTGGTCGTCCGTCAGCGGCCGGCGATAAGCGCGCTCCGCGAATGCCTTGGCGAAGTCCTTGATCTTGGCCACGCGATCCCCGGCCGCGTCGTTGGTCTTGGCGAGGTCGTTGATCTTCGCCGAGACGTACGTCGCCGTGTCGAGCGCCGCATCGGTCGTGGCCGCATCCCATTCTTTGGACACGGCCGTGCCACGCTCCCATCCGAGACTGCGGTCGTCGGGCGGGAAGGGCGTGCCGAGGGCGAATTGCTCCGGGAAGTTGACCGGGCTGAGCACCCGGCTCGGGATCGTTTCGACCGCGCCGTGCGGCGGTTTCCAATTCAAGCTGATGCTCGCGGGTTGCACTGGTCGGTTCGGGTTCTTCTTGGAGTCGTCGACGCCCTGTTTCGCTTTGCTGAAGTGCAGTTTGATCGGGTAGGCCCGCCCCGCGACGAGGTACACCCCGGCGGTGTATTCGATCTGATTGCCCGACTTCACGGTGGCGTCGATCAGCGGCGTCTGCATGTCGTTGAGCCAGAAGCGCATGGCGTGTTCGGTGCGGATCACGAATTCGTAGAAGCCCGTTTCCGGCGGGAGAATGCTACCGCCCCACTCCACGGCGAATTGGTGCGGATCGGGGAACTTGTCCTTCTCGGGCGTCTCCTTGCCGAAGTCGAACTTCACCTCGGCGTCCAGCCGCTCGATGACGCGCTCGCCTTTGTTCTGGTTGCGACCCTTGAAGTATTCGCCGGTGAGGCCGCGTTTGTCGCCCCAGTTGTTGTTCCAACGGAAGTGGTTGACCAAATCGGCGACGCTGTTGCGGTACTGCGGCACCGTGAGCCGGGCGAGTTCGACGCGCGCCGGCCGATTGCGATCTCGGGCCACCGGCGAGTAGAAGGCGTCGTGCAGATACGCGGAGACTTTCTCCGCCTCCGCTTTGTTCAAACTGCCCGGCGCGTCCTCGGGCATTGTCTCTTGAACGTACTTCGACAGTTGCAAAACCGAACGATCCCCTTCGAGGCTGCGCTTGTGCTTTTTGCTGCCTTCCCCCTTCGCCCCGTGGCACAAGGCGCACTTGGAGGCGTACAGTTCCGCCCCGGTTGGCTCTGCGGCCAACAGCGGGAACGCGAGCAAAACTGTGGCGATCAACGAAAGTCGCATGTTGCTAACCGAGGGGCAGCCGGGTAGGGTATACATTATTTTGGCAGGCGAACGGGGGCAAGTCAAGGCGCTGAGGCCAGCGGTGTAGCAACGATTCTTGGAGGTTTTCGTGGGTCACGCTGTGCGTGACGCCAGACCCGTACCGGATGCTCACCGGCGTCGCGCACAGCGTGACCTACGAAAACCACTCTCTGCAACACCTCCAAGGACTTCCCAATCTCCGTCGATCCAGCTGAAGAGTGGCTGGCTATACGAAAAAAACGCGGCGCACCCGAGGGTGGCCGCGTCGATCGATCCGGCGCCATCCGGCTGCTACGCTTCCGAATGTTCCATCGCAGCCTTCTCGCGGAGTTGCTTCATACCCCGCACGTTGATCTGGCGCACCCGCTCCTTCGTGATGCCGAAGTGCTGGCCGATTTGTTCCAGCGTCATCTCGGCGGAGCCGTCGATGCCGGTCCGCATGCGGATGACTTCCCGCGTCCGCGGATCGAGATCTTTCAGCAACTTGGCGACGCGATTTTTGGCCATCTCCGCGGTGGCGAGCAGCTCTTGCTCGTCGGTGTGGACGTCGGCCTTGGCGTCGAACAGGTCGTCGTGCCCCGTCATGAAGCGCATCTTGTGGGTGTTCTCGTCCGGGATGCTCCGGGCGTAGTTCTTCACGATGGCCCACGTGGCGTAGGTGCTGAACTTGAAGCCGCGGCCGTAGTCGAATTTTTCCACGGCCCGCATCAGCGAGATGTGGGCGTCCGACTTCAGCTCGTCCAAGTTCTGGCCGATCTGCAAGTGCTTCGCGGCCGAGTTGTGCACCAAGCGCAGGTTGCACTCGATCAGCAGATCGCGGCAGGCTTTGATCTGCTCGGTCAGCGCTTCGATCTTGTGAAGATCGGTGGCGCGGACTCGGGTCGGGTCGAGGCCGTCTTTCAATTTGTGCAGCTTGTGCTTCAGAAAGTTCATCTTCCGGAACAAGTGCGCTTCTTGGAGCTTGTTGAGCAGCGGCCGCTCGTACAAGTAGGCCATGGTCGGCTCCACGTCCTTCGGCGCCCGCATCGTGCGGAGCTTCTCGTCGAACTCTTCGTGATCCGGGATCGGCGCGAGCATGATCGGTTCCATGATCGGATCGTCGAATTCCGGGTTGTAGATGTAGTCCACCGGGGCGCGGATCAGTTGCTCCGCCCGGACTTCGTTGATGACCCGGTACATGCTCGACCGGGTTCGGCCGAACCGTTTGGCGATCAGGTCCACGGGTTTCCCCTCCTGGTAGTCGTTGAAGATTTTCGTTTTCGAGTCGGTGTTCAGCGGCAACCCCGATTGCGGGAAGACCGCGCTGTCCGGGTGGGCCCGGTCGAAGTTCTTGATCGTGTAGCGCACCGCCTCCGCCGACCGGCCGAACTGCTGGGCCAGTTTCTTCGACACGTCGGTGAGGCTACCGCCGGTTTGGGCCATCTGGCGGGCTGTGATCAGGATGCTGTCCTTCTCGGTGTCGCTCAGATGGCTGAATCGGCTACCGCGGGCCACCTGGGCTTGGTGCGCGGCGGCGAACGCTTCGACGCTCGACTTCGGGAAGCCGAGGTGTTTCCGACTGCCGCGGAGCACGCGGCGGGCGGTGAGGCCGAGCAAGCGCCAACGGCTGACGGTTTTCGTCGAGACGTTGAATTGTTTGCTGACTTCTTCGAGCGTCAGCATCGGCTCGGCGGCGAGCTCGATCGGCAGTGGCGGGAGCGAGCGCTCAACCTTCTTGATGAACAAGGCGAGGTCGTGCGTGAGATCCTGCCCCGCGATCTGGAGGTTGGCGTGCGTTTCGGGCCGGAAATCGGTGATGCGGAAGCAGACGATCGAGTACGGGTACATTCTCGCGGGGTCGATGTCCGCGAGGAGCTTTTCGGCTTTCGCCAGTTGTTCTTGGCGGCGAACGGCGGGAGCGAACCGGACTTGCTGATCCGTCAGCTCTCGCATGGTGGGGTGTTTGAAAGCAATCACGATCGTCCTCCATTCCGCAGCGGGCGGCTTCCGTGTGTCATCCGTGGTGTCAGGGGCCGCCGGGTTGGGGTCGGTCTCCGATTATGTTTCGTTTCGGGGTGGCCTTGCGAGCGCTCCCCGTACAATGGGACGCCCATACTTACCGAGCTATACACAAAATTCCGGCGAATCTTTCGATATTTCCTCACGCCGACGATCCGAACGCGATGTCGGTAGCAACAAAATTCCCCATAAACAAGAGTCCCCCCTTTCGTCCGGGTTCGGACACTGTAGCGCCAGAATCCGAATAAATCGGCGAATTTCGTGTGAATGTTTCGGTTGCGGGCGCTGACTCTTGGTGTGCGGGAATAACTAGAGCAACAAGCGAGCCAATGAAACCGTTGGCACATTTTTTCACTCGGGGGTTGCCGGGCACTCGGCGCAACTCCCCATTGCCGTAATGGTTCTTCGCTTTGGCAGGCCCGCGGATTTTCTTGAAGTGACGATCCCGAAACATTTCTGGCTGCGAAATGGCTGTCAAACGTGCGATAGGTGCCAGTTTTTACCGAGCTTGAGTGCGAATTTGCAATCGGCGCCAGAATTCGAAGCCGCGCCCTACGCCGACAACAAACTTGGCAGCGCCGCGGTTAATTGCTCGATCTCGGCTTCGGTCGTGTAGAAGTGCCCGCTGACGCGGATCAGTGTGCGGTCCGGCCGTTCGATGATCGGAATCTCGATCCGGCGCTTCCACAAATCTTCGCGCAATTTGGCCGCGTCCAAACCCTTCGGCAGTTCGAAGGCCGTCAGCGCACCGTGCATTCCGGGCACGTCCGGCGTCGCCGGCGTCAACCCGAGCGGAACCAGCTTCGCCCGACTGAAAGCCGATAGCTCCGCCATTCGCGCGCGGATGGCGTCCCAACCGAGCGAGGCTTGGAAGTCGATGGCCGCCGGAATCGCGAGCCACGGGCAGACATCCTTGGTTCCTTCGAACTCCAAGAAGCGCGTCCGCCAAGTGCTGCCGTAGGGATCGCGGTCGTCGTTCAATTTGAAGTTTCGATCCGGATGGTAGCCCCAGCTTACCTGCAGCGGCTGCAATCGATCTTCGTTGCCATTGCCGATGGCCAAGAACCCGGCGCCGATCGGGGCGAGCAACCACTTGTGGAGGTTCGCGGTGTAAAAGTCGGCCCGCACGGCATCGACGTTCAGCGGCAGCATCCCTGGGGCGTGGGCGCCGTCGACAACCGTGAGGATGCCACGCTTCCGCGCTTCGGCGCAAAGTTCCTGGGCCGGGAGAACCAACCCTGTCGGTGAGAGTACATGGCTGAAGAAGAAGAGCCGCGTCTTAGCGGTCATCGCCTTCACGGCCGCGCCGATGATCTCGGAGGGATCCTTCGCCATCGTCGGCAACGGATAGGTCCGGATCGTCAACCCTTGGCGTTGGGCGGCGCGTTCCCAGCACCACTGCATCGCCCCGTATTCGTGATCCGTCAGCAAGATTTCGCCGGGGACGTTCAACCGCAACCCCGAGGCGACGAGGTTGATCGCCATCGAGACGTTGCCCGTGAAAACGAGCCGCTCCGGCGTCGTGCCGAGGAATTGCGCCGTGCGGACGCGGGCGTCCCAGAGCAGCGGCGGCATCTGCCGGGTGAAGAAGTCGGTCGGCCCGGCCGCGAGCCGGCGGCGCAGCTCCGTGACGCGGTCGAACACCGGCGTCGGCGTCGGGCCATACGAACCGGTGTTCAACATGCAGACGGTCGGATCGAGAGGCACCGAAGCTCGGGCGGCGGTCCAATCGGGCATGGTCACTTTCCGGTCGCCTGCATGGTGCGGGTGAATTTTTTGTCGCCGATCCAAACGACAAGCTGATCTTTGGCTGAGCCTTCATAGCCGAGGTGTTCCGGGTCGCCGGTCGCCGGCAGCGCCAACACGCCGCAGAGCCGGCCGGTCGGGTCGAAAATTTGGATGCCGATCTTGGTGCCGGCGTAGATCCGCCCGGCGGAATCGACCGACAGCGAGGTCACCGCGAGTTTCGGTGGGTCGGTCTTCCGCTTCGCTTGGGCCTTCTTGTCGTTGTCGTACGCCTGCTCGATGCGGAGCGGCGCATAGGGGCCACCGCTCGGCAATACAGCCGATTCCCCGGCGATGTTGAAGGCGTGCACAAAGCTATCGAGTTTGACGCCGGAAAACTTCACCGAGCCGTCGGGGCTGATCGCTTCTCGGGGCGACGGCGTCTTCGGCCGTTCGCCGGTGGCCGGCTTCCACGATTCACCCGACTTGGTGATCGTGAACAGCGGCATGTCTTGCGCGGCGCCAATCGCCGGGAGTAGAAGCAGCGCAATGAAGGAGAGGAGTTTCATGGGGTGTCCGGATACGTGTGACGGATTGTGGATACCGGATCGCTGACTTGGGCACTTTGCAATCAACAGTGATCAGCGGTCAGATTTCAGTGGTCAGTTGAGAAACTCACTTCCCCTTAGGCAGTTCTTTCTCCCAGTCGCGCCAGAGCCAGCGCAGGCTCTCGGCCATCACGGCGGCGCCGTGCTTGCCGTTGTGGCCGCCGTCCCCGAAGGCGAATTTGTAGTCGTAGTTCATGTAGCGCAGCGCCGAGGCCATTTGCTGATTCGATTGCGGCCAGCTTCCGTGAAGGTTGTCGAGGTCGCCGGAGCCGTCTTGCAAGTAGCAGCGGATCGGCTTGACGTCGTTTTTGCGGATGAGGCCGGGGTACGCATCGCCGCCGCGGATGTTGGCGAAGCTGCCGACGTGGCTGAGCACTTTGTGAAACAGGTCGGGCCGTTCCCAGGCGACGGTGAAGGCGCAAATTCCGCCGCTGGAAATCCCGCAGATTCCCCGACCCGCAGCGTCCCCGCGCAGTTTGTAATTCTTTCCGATTTCCGGGAGGAATTCGGATTCCAAGAACTTGGTGTAATCCCCAGAAAGAGTGTCGTACTCGAAGCTGCGGTTCGATCGCGGCTTCCCGGCTTTGTCGAGTTGGTTCGGGAACTCCCCGGGCAAGATGAACAGGCCGATGGTCACGGGCATCTCTTTTTTATGGATGAGCGTATCGAACACCGCCGGCACGCGCCAGGACCCTTTCGGGTCTTGGTACCACTGGCCGTCTTGGAAGACCATCACCGCCGCGGGCGTCTTCCCGTCGTACTGCGCAGGGGCGTAGATCCAGTATTTGCGGCTCGTGCCGGGGAACACTTTGCTATCGGCGAAGACGTGCTCGGTGATCGTGCCGCGCGGCGTGTCGGCGTCCGGCGTCGCCTCCGGGCAGAGTTTGTAATTGTCGATGGCAAAGGCCGACGATGCGAGCAGGCCGCCGAGGAGGGCGGCCGCGAACGGGCGGGAGAGCATGGCGAACACCTTAAGAGCCGGGAGAGTGTGTTGGTTACGGTAACAGCGGCGGCGCGGCGATTCAACACCCGAACCCGAGGGGGAAGTCGATGAGCGCGATTTCACCGCCGCCCCGGCACTGCGATGAGTCGCTGACCGACACGAAGCTCTTGGACGATTTCGACGGGCCGCCGAGCGACCGCTATTCGACCATCGGCCGGTTGGTGCCGGGGATCGCCCACGATGTCAACAACCTGCTGGCCGTGATCTGCGGGTACGCCGAGCTGTTGTCCGAAGGTCTTTCCCCGGGCGACCCGCGCCGCGAGTTCGCGGCGGTCATCGGTGATCTCGGCCGGCAAGCCGGGGAACTGCTGGTGTACGTCCAAGGTCTGAGTCGCGCCCCGGTGGTCGCCGAAGTGCGGTTGCCCGAGTTGTTCGCCAAAGTCGCCCGCATTTTGCCGCGCTACGTCGGCGCCGAGATCGAGTTCAGCGTCGAGTGCGAGCCGGAGCTGGGGTCGATTGCGGTCGATCCCATCGAGGCGTTGCAGGTCGTGCTGAATCTCGTCGGCAACGCCCGCGATGCGACGCCCGAAGGCGGCGCGATCGAAGTGCGGGCCTTCGACCGGCGGCTCCATCAGGCACGCCCCGGTTGGCCGCAAACGGTGCCGGCGGGGCGCTACGCCGTGCTCACGGTCGCCGATACCGGCCGTGGCATGGATAAGGAAACACTGCTCCGAATCTTCGAACCCCGATTCACGACGCGCGCGCAATCGGGTGGTACCGGCACCGGTTTGGCGACCGTAGTGCGGATCGTCGCCGGCGCCGCCGGGTACATCCAAGTCGAGTCCGAACCCGATTGGGGTACGCGGGTGCGAGTCTTCTTCCCGCTGGTGTGATCACGTCGCCAGTACCGTCTCCCGGTCGAACAGTTTCTCCGAATGCTTCCAGAATCCCCAGGCCCCGAGCGTTAGGATCATCGTCACGCCGGTCATCAAGGCGGCCCATAACAACCAGAGCGGTTGATCGGCCCAACTGGTGACGAAGATCGGGAAGACCACGAGCGCCCCGGCCACCGGCAGGAACCACATGATCGCCCGGTTCACACTGCGGCAGCGGATCGACAGCCAAAGGCCGTAGCTCGTGCAGAACGGCACCACCGCGAGGAAGTAGACGATGCCCGGCGCCAATAGCACGGGGACATCGGTGGCGAGCAGCGCGAAGGCCATGACCCCGGCGGCCGGGCCGCCCCACCACCAACCCCGCAGCAAGCTGACGACCCACTTCGGCCAGAGGATCGCCGAGCGATCGACGGGGATCGTCAGCAATGATTCGAGCGTCAGCCGTTGGCGCTCCCGGCAAATCGCCCCGCCCGAGGCCAAGCCGATTTGCAAGAGGTGCACGAAGACGCCGGTGCCCCCCGTGGTGAGCAGCAGCCACTTGACCACCGAACGGTTGTCGGTGGTGCCGGTGCTGGCGATCAAAGTGAGCGCCGCGATGGCGAGGATGAACAACACGATGATGCCGAGGACGCCGCCCAAGAGGTACATCATCGACTTCATGGCGTCGTCGTCTTCGGTCTTCAGCGAGCCGGTGGTGAAGCGCTCCTTCCAATAGAAAGGATCGGTCGAACCGATCCGCGGCCGGTCGGCCGTCTGCTCTTCGGTGTACTCGTCCATCCGCTGGTTCTTGCGCCGCTTCGGCACCTTCACCTGCTTCTGCGCCGGGATCAGCACCTGTGGGATCACCTCGTGGCGCGGTCGGATCTTCGAGCGCGCCGACACCGGCGCCACCGGGATGCGCCTGGCGCGCGATACCGAAATCGGCACGGGGGCCGCGGTCGATTCGTCATCGTCGGGCACCAGCACCATCGGCACTTCGGCGACGACGAGGTTGGCGAGGGCGTGCCGGCGGATGCGTTCGACCTCGAGTTGCTCGGCCCGCAGGCGCTCGGCGTCGTCGCGGCGTTCCCGTTCGCGGTCGTCTTTGCGGTAGCGATCTTGAATCCACGGCGGCGGCTTGGTGTTCCGGCGGATCAACCGAGCCCGCATGTTGCGCACGGAGCGCACCGCGAGCCACACTGCGATCCCGGAGAGGGCGAGTTCGACGAGCGGGTAGGCGATGGCGATCGCCCAGAAGGTGCCGGGGCTGCCCGGTTCGACCAGATACAGGACGGGGATAATGCCGAACGGCCCGGCCTGCGGCCCCAACCCGCACCCGGTGATGACGATGATCGCCGTGAGGCCGTACGAGCGGAAGAGTGCGCCGCGGTACGTCTCGGCAGAGGCGGCGCTGGCGGCGCTGACCGCCGCGAGGAAGACGACCGTCGTCGCGGTGATGGCGTAGCTGCACAGCAGGAATTTGAGCGTGACACCGCCGTGGAGTTGCGTGAGCGCCAGAATCGGCAAGCCGGCGAAGAGGATGCCCAGCAGGAACCCGACCCGGCCGAAGAACTTGCCGAAGACGATCTCGCGATTCGACAAATCGCTGACGAGCAAGAAGACGAGCGTCTTGCGATCCTTCTCTTCGGCGATCCCCCCGGCGGCGTAGGCGGGCGTGAGCAATACGAGCACGGCGAGTTGCGCGATGAGGAACGTGAGCGAGAACGACGACCCGAACGCGGAAGTTTCGGCGATGCTGAGCTTCTGCGAATCGCCGAAGAAGAGGTCGGCCGGGGCGGTCTGCTTGAACCAGATCATGCTGAACGCGGTCAGCACCAAAAATAGCAAGAAGGCGAGGATAAACCGCCCGCGAGCATCTTGCCCCCGCCGGGCGAGGCGGAACAGCTCCCACGAAAAGAGGGGCCCGATGAGGCCACCGCGGGGGGCCTTCTTCGGTTTCGGTTTGCCGGAATTCGAGGGGGCGGAGTCTGGGGGCACAGTTTCGTCTTATCGTTTGGAATCTTGCAGGCCCAGTGCCAAGCCGGCGAGGCCGAAGGCGCGCAGGTTGCCTTTGCCCCAGGTCTCGTATTCTTTCGCGGAGTTGCCGACGCCGTTTTCCGCGGCGTTGTGCCGGGCCACCGTCAGGGCACCGAAGGCCGCGGAAACACGGAGCTTGGCCGAGTCATCGGGTCGGTCGGCGGTCGCCACCTCCGCCTTTTGCGTCGGGTTCGCGGCGAGGTACCAGCGTTGGCAATCGGCCTTGGCCCACGCTTTCAAGCCGTCGTCGCCGAGCAGGCCCCAGACTTTCTCGGCTTTGTCCATCTGCTTGGCCTTCGCCGCCGCGATGGCGATCCGCAGAATCGCGTACTGCGGGGTCGTCTTCGTGAAGAGCTTCGGGTCGATCTCGAGCGTCGCATCGACCGCGGCCATCGGCTCGGCCGATTGCTCCGCGATCATCGCGAGCGCCAGCACGCGGTCGTCGAGCTGCCCCGGCCGCGTGGCCAGCGCCAGCGCCTCCGCCGCGTTCTTCTGCGACAAGCTCGCACCCACGGCAGCCAATCGAGCCGGGCGGCTGAGTTCCCCGGACCCCGGCGCGCCGACGAGTGTGGGCACCCCGGGCGTCCCCAATTTCTGCCACAGCACTTGGGCCGAGATCGGCGTCGGGTTGAAGTTCCCGCCCAGTGCGATGGCGGACTTCAACTCCTCGGCCGAAGGCTGCACCTTGTCCGGCGTCGCCCCGGCCAGCAGCGATTCCAACGCGACCTGCGCCTTGGCCTCCGGATATTCGCCGTCGTGGAAAGCCTGTTGGAGAATCTCGTGCAGCAGATCGGTGCGGCCGAGCTTCGTCAATTCGCGGGCCAGTCGCCGGACGATCGACAAGCGCAGGTCGAGGTCGTCGGCGCGGGTTTCGTTCTTCAGCAGAGTCAACACCCGACGGAGTTCGATTTGGACGTACCCCAATTCGGCGCCGATCCGAGTTTGCAGGGCTTGGTGATCCTGCTGCGACCAGCGGATTTTGACTTCCCGGCCGACTTGACCCTCGTCGCCGCCGAGGCTGAGGATGGCGATCGCGAGTTCGCCGACGAGCAGATCGCGCTCGGCGGACTTCGGCGCTTTCAACAGCTCATCGCGGGCCGAGCCGAACTGGCCGATCGCTTCTTTCAATTTCTCTTTGGAATCGGAACGGGCCGAATGCTCCCCGGCCGACATCAGCAGCAGCGCCCGGCAAAGCGCCGGTTGACCCTTGGCCATCGGGCCGTCGTCCTTGTACTCGG
>Ga0105048_10013836_pt1 | contig 12588 bp, 9 predicted proteins | sample MAT05_FD_78382 | JGI IMG/M metagenome (GOLD analysis project Ga0105048, IMG submission 78382) | Freshwater microbial communities from Lake Fryxell liftoff mats and glacier meltwater in Antarctica - MAT-05 | ecosystem: Environmental > Aquatic > Freshwater > Ice > Liftoff microbial mat | place... | reverse complement strand
CTTGATTTGTGGCACATGAGCCAGGCAAAGATTCTCAAAAGCGTATCCACACCAGCTCTTCCATTTTTGCCCGCTCGATTTTGTAAGCCAGACATTTTTTTCCCGTCATTCGATTGGGTTCGATCCACGTCAGGTAGAACAACGAATACTCGTCAGTCAACCGCCAGCCCATAGACAACAACCAGCTCCGCACCGGCCGACGCCAGCAGCCGATCCAGCTCTTTTTTCTCGTCATCTCGCCCAATGTCGTTCCTCATCGGCGTCATCGCGGTTATCATTTCATCAACGCCGATTTCGGATTCGTACTACGGTATCGCGGTTGCCGTCACACTACTGTGGATCGCGTCGCGGTTTAAGCCAGACTGGCGGCGCTGGACATCTTATGCCGTCATCGCAGTGTGGCTGAGTGCCGCATTCATCGAACTTCCGTACCACATCACCAACTGCCAACACGGGCAATCATTGGCCGTGATCCGGCTGCCAACTACAAATCTTGACGTGAATCAGCTTCGGTGTGAGAGATACGCCGGTAGATTCGAGAGTCAGCCGCAAGGCAGTCTGAAGCGATCTTTCGCCCGCTGCTCCAAGAACATTGCGAGCGCAGGTCGGTACCGGTTGCGAATGCAATTTGTTCTGACTTGCCAGAAGCTTCGACGTCAAACAACAGCGACAGTTGTTGGGACACCATCGGTCACTGGGAATTCTCAGTCTTGCCTCGAATCCCGACTTCCACAAGCGTCAAGACTGTCGCCTTTACGTGTTCCTGAGAATGTGCCAATGCCGGACAACGAGCGACAGATCAGCAGGCATCAGCAACCGGCAACCATCAGTGCAACCACAAGAAGTGCCATGCTGCAAGTCGTTAGCCGTCTTTGAGTTACAATAATGAGCCACCACAGAAGTCCGCTCCGCCCCTTCGACTGGGCCAAACCGGCATTGATCAGGGACAAAGTTCCCAGCCGCGGAGAACATGTACCGATTCATCATTCTTGTCAAAGATCTGATTCGATGTTTCACCCGTATTTCGGTTTGAATCGTGCGGCATCCAGAACAGACCACAAATGGATGATCCACCCCAGCCAGATAATCCACAGGGCAGCAGCCAGAACGAAGTGGATAATCGCCGCGAGTAGTCGCCCCTGAACGAGCTGCCCCAAGCCGGGGGCGAAGAAACTGCAAATTGCAGCCATGACATTTCCAGTGGAACCCTGCCCGGTCATTTCTTGTCTCTCCTCCGTTCAACGTCTGCTTCATTCGTCATTCATCACCAAAATCGACTGAGCAGTCAGAACCGTCGCCTCACCTGCAGCCGTTTTCGTCAAGCCCAGCGACTGCGCGCATTGTGGCCTCACACATGGTACGGCAATTTCTGCCGGATGCGGGACATGATTTCCCGCAGATTCCCTTTTTCACCGAGTGGCGCGCAAAAGAAAATCGAGCCCCTCTGAATCAATGGCTGTGGAAAGCTGTCCCGAAAATGCCGACTTTGACGATACAATAGTCCGTCGGGGGGACCTCAACACGCCTGTGGCAAGAGCCCCACGATTTCTGAGGATCACAGACACGTCATGGCAGCGTATCGCGAACACATCACCGTCAGCGGAATTCTGGGCGTTGCGTACGCCTGCGCGGCGGTCCTGCTGTTCGGCTACAGTCTGGCTCAGGCAGCGATCGTCGCTGTGCTCACCTGGGTTTCCGGAATGCTGCCGGACCTTGATTCTGAAAGTGGTCGACCGATTCGTGAACTTTCGGGAGTCGTGGCCGCGTTTGCGCCACTGCTGCTGCTGCACAATGCACAGGCCATCGGCGTTGATGGTGATCGAGCCCTGCTGTTTGCGATCATCGCCTATGCGGTCGTGAAGTACGGGGGCGCATTCCTGCTTGGGAAATTGACCGTTCACCGCGGCATGTTTCACAGTGTGCCGGCATTGTTGATCGCTTCAGAACTCACGTTTCTTGTTTATCATAGTGACGAATTCCGTGTCCGTGTGCTGATGGCGGTGGGTGTCGGCATTGGATTTCTGTCACATCTGGTACTGGACGAAATGTACAGCGTGCAGTGGGACGGTATGAAAGTTCGACTGGCAAAATCGTCTGGTAGCGCCATGAAATTCTTCGGATCGGAAGCACTGCCGAACGGCGTGACCATGGGCGTTCTGCTGTGCCTGACGTACGCGACTCTGGTCGAGGCCGATATTGTCCGCGATCCCGCCAAAGTCCCGGCTCCGGAAACGATTCAGATTACGTCCGATCTGGAAGACGCCCCGCCTTTTCGCGTCGCGGACAAGCCGCGCGAAACGAGTCTTCAATAGCGGTATCAGCGACGGACATGAATGTCCATCCTACAGAAACAATCGCTAAGCTTCGGTCGTCTCGTTCGCCGAACGGACGATGATGCGGTTGCCGGCAAGCCGGATGACTTCGATTTTTGTACCGTGATCGATGTACGCACCATCACTGACGACATCGACGTACTTGTCGCCGAACATCGCTTTGCCTGTCGGTCGCAGAGACGACGCCGACGTACCAATCATCCCGACGGTGATCGGTCCGATGACAGTCGCACGGCTCATCAGCGATGGTTTCAGATGTAACCCTTCGCTGTCGTTCGCCGCATAGCCGGGCGGAGTCAGAATCAGGCGATTGATAAACGGGATGGACGGCAGAAATCGATTGAGCACAGCAGCGACAGCAATGACCACCATCAATGCCGCCGCCAGCGACCCGAGACTGCCCATCGACTGTTCAAAACTTTCTGTCGCCGACATGCCGGAAAATGTATTGCTGGCCATCACGAGTGACACCATTGTCATCAGGATTCCTGAAACACCAAACACGCCGAAGCCGGGTATCACAAAGATCTCCAGCCCCAGGAGGACCAGGCCCAGGATGAAAAGGGTCAACTCAAGGCCGCCCGCTGTACCGCCCAGAAAGCGGCTCCAGAAAAACAGCGAAAAACTCGTCACCGCTCCGATGACGAACAACCCGGACGGCATGTGCAATTCCAGGTAAATAAAGATGATCCCGATCGTGATCAGCAGGAAACCGGCGAGTCCGGAATTGAGGACAGTGACCAGATTATCAACCCATGTTTTCGAGGCGGGACGCAGGTCAGCCGTTGAACTAATGCCAAGCCGCGTCCTCAATTGTTCAAGGTCGCGGCACGGAGGTTCCGTCAGCCCCAGTTCCTCGGCGCGTTTTGCGGTCAGCACCAGCAGGCTTCCGCCGCTTGCCTCGGGAATCGCCGGCCCCTTGATCCATTCATCAGGCTGAGCTGCAAGTTCCCGTTCATTCATCCATGCAACGCGACCGGATTCCTTATGAGTCACTTCGAACACGGGCAGTGATGGATCGGCCATCGCCCTGATCAGGGACGTCGAACGGTTCTTGCGTTTGGCGATCGAGTCAGTCAGCGTCAGCAGCTTCTGCAGATCTTCCGGAGCCACATCGCCCGCAGGCGCAAGTCGATGACCGCGATTCAGACGCATGGCTTTCAAATCGATGTTGCCGATGGTGGCGTCATCGGCCAGAAAGATACGATCGCAACTGATCGCCACAAGGGTGCCCGCCTGCGTGGCTTCTTTGCGGACCCATGCCACCGTTGTGACCTTCGCGGGATCAAGTTCAGCAATGAGTGTCGCCACCTGTTGCGAGTAATCTTTGTCTCCACCGGGAGAGTCAATATCATAGATGATCAGATTGGCGCCGCTGGCGATTGCATTCCGAGTTTCGCGCTCGACAAAATCTGCCAGCAGTTTGTCAACCACATTGTTGATCGCGATGACGCGGGCCACAACTTTCGCATCGCTGCTCCCTGCTTCCCGCATGGCTTCCAGCGGGAGATTGAGCGTCGCGACGACTTCATTGCGATTGGCTGGTGTGGCGGCGACCAGAAATCCCGAACTCGCGGCTTCACTGCCTTTGAACAGTCCAGGCTGACCGGGATCTTTGACGGTGTCAGTCTGTGTGATGACGACCTGCTGATTCTGCAACTCACGAAGTTCCGCCGCCGTCAAAAACTGTTGGCGGGTCTTACCGTCGCGGTCTTCCAGAGACACACGCATGACCGCACTCGCAGGGTCCATCATCGCTTTCGCAACGGCCCGCGACATGCGGAGGTTGCGGCCACGATCGACGATGTCCAGCACGAAATTCTGTTCCACGTTTGAAAGTGCCGTGCCGCGGCCGATGTCTCCCAGAGCTGCCGTCGGATGCATGAAAATGTCGTGACACGCCAAAGCGAGGATGACATGATTTCCGTCGATTGATTTTGGAATCCATGCGACCGTACGAACATTGCTGAGTTCCGGGGAGACCAGAACTTTTGCCAGATCATGGATCTGACCCTGTCGACTTGAGCCCGCTGAAATCTCCAGCACCAGAATCGCCTGTCGCTTTTCTCGCACGGCTCTGGTCTGCAATTCCCTTGTCAGATTCGTGATCTGGCTGACAAGTTGATCATCGACCTGATTGCCGATTGTGACAAACTGTCCGAAAGGTTTGCGCGCGAGTTCGCCCTTCTGTGCCTGAACGGCTTCGACAGTCCGGGCATCATCCTGCGCGAACGCCACCAATGGCATCAGTAGGATGATGCCCGCCAGCGGCAAAGCGGTTGCAGAATTGCGTCGCATAAGAAAAAGTCCTGAGCTTAAATAAGGGGTCAGGAACCAATAGCTCAAATGGCCCAGAGGATGCTCCGCACTATTGGTTCCTGCACCTTTTTTAAAGCGTCCTTGTTCTGAAACACAGAAAAAACACTGATTCTGACCTGAAACCCGGCATCACGCCAACGTTTTCGTAAAGCCAGCGCTGAATTATACTAATCCTGCGTTGCAGAAACCAAAGCTCCCCAGGTGATTCGCCGCAAACGCGACGTCCCTGGTGTCGGATTCGCAGAACGCATGTATTGCGGAATTTTTATCGATTCATCGCAGATTGCCAGCGTTGGGCTGTTTCGCGCACCGCAGCCACTCCTGTTCGTTCTTCCGTTGACACCGGTTGGGAAAGTGCGGAGATCAACAGATTTGCAATCCTGAAGTAGAAAGTTCGTTGCCGAATGCGAATAATTGCCTGTGACTCATCAGAATCCCGACTGTACAATCTCGACGCAGCACTCGTATCAAACGCATTCCGGCAAAAACATGGGTGGCCCGAAAATACCAAATGTGTGCGGCGTGTTAATCATGCTGCTGCTCATGCAGTGTGAAGCGGGTGCGATGCGGAGCGAGGAACCGCTGTTTGGAATCGCTGTCCGGAATGCAACGTTTGAGCAACGACTTATGCGGACGAATACTGAGCAGGAACCGGTTGCCACGAAGATTCTGAATAGTGATGTTCAGGGACAGCAGACGACAACCACCGAAACGAGATTCCGGATTCTTCCCGATACTGGCAGCATACGTTTTGATGTGGTGAGTACCGGCGATGTCAGCAGTCGCACGACCGGGATTAATCCTCAGGCGAGGATCGACAGCGCAGGCCAGCACCACTTTGAAATCACCAAGCCTTTCTGGTTCAATGGTACGACTTTTCTCACACGGCCGGGACATGGCACGATTCAGGCATCTCAGGCACCGCAACGCATCGTGAGCGCCGTCGGCGCAGCCAGGCCGCTGCTGCGTCCGCTGTCGGATCGCGTAGCCTGGGAACAGGTGACACGTCGGCAGGCTGAGATTAATCAGGCTGTCGCGGAAGACGTGACTCGTGCCGTGCTGCCAAAGGTGGATGGCATCGTCGATCAGGAGTTCGCTCAACTAGGGCGGCAGTTTTCCGGCCTTCGGAAGCAGGTCGAATCAACTCTCAGGTCTTCAGAATTGAAGTGGGTTGCGCGGTCATGGGAGACATTGTTCTTTATTGCGGCGTTTCCGCAGAGTCCTGGCGTTGCGGAAAATGAACTATTCAATTCGCTGTCGGTCAATGCGCCGCAACTTGCGGACGACGAAGAAGTCGCATTCACAATCTCCGAATCTGTCGCAACCGCGTTGCTCGCACAATATATTCCAGGTGGCCTGGTGCTTTCTGATACGCAGGTGGAAAAAGCGTCAAAGGCCTGGAACGCTGCGGGCGATGAAAAATGGACGCTGGCATCTTTGATGCAATTGTTTCGGGAAATCGAGCGCAATGCGCCAGCAGAACCGACGGCGTTTTCAATTCAGCTGGCAGACGTACAGCCGATTGCGATTCGCTTTGATCGTGGCGATGTGTGTATCGATACGTCATTTCAGATTCTTCCGAAACACGCAGCACCAAGCGGCTGGATGAAGACGACATGGCGAATGCGGGGTCGCGGTGTTTCTGACGATCAATGGGCCGTGGCCCTGCATCAGGTCGATGTTGGCGATGCCGAAAATTTCAGCCCGAGTGCAGACGTTCAACCGCCTGAACCTCACACTTCGATACCCGAACTTCGGATTCCATCCGACATGACATTTGAACCAAATGACAGTTCCGAGCCCGTGGATTCAGCTCCTGAATCCCGCACTGATAAAACTCAGGTGACAACTGTTGAGTCCGGCACAGTATGGATGTCAGTCGTGAGGGACGCGACGCAGTCGTTGTTGAAACAAATACCTGCCGCAACTCTGCCCAAAGAATTCGATGTTCCGATATCGCTGCCGGGATCACCAAGGATTCGCCTTGTCCGAATCGAATCTGCGAGCGGCGTCCTGCGTGCCGCCTTTCGCCCGGTCGATTGTGCGCCGCAGCCGTAGTGCCGTGCTGCACACTCAGGTTCCCATGAAAATCCTGTGCAGCAAGTTGGTGCCCTGCGTGTACATTGCATCGTTTAACGCTAGAATTCGGTCGTTTGCTTTTGGACTTTGAACAATGGAGGTTTTCGTGAAGACTGTTGCTCGTATTCTGCTGGTGTTGTGTGTGACTTTGTCGTCCGAAATCAGGTTGATGGCTGATGAAGCCGCTGCCGCGGAAAAGGCCCCGGAGACATACCAGGTGTTGTTCGAAACTTCGAAAGGAGATTTCACGGTGGAAGTGCATCGTGAGTGGTCTCCGAATGGTGCCGATCGGTTCCACAAACTGGTGGAAAGTGGTTTCTACGATGAATGCCCATTTTTCCGCGTCCTGCCTGGATTCATGGTGCAATGGGGCATCAACGGTGATCCGGAAATCCAGAAGAACTGGGTCAAAGCCAACATCGAAGACGACCGTGTGACTCAATCAAACAAACGTGGATTCATCACGTATGCGAAGAGTCCGCAGAGAAACTCGCGTACCAGCCAGGTGTTCATCAACTTTGATGACAACTCCCGCCTGGATGCGGACGGTTTTGCACCGTTTGGTCAGGTCGTGGACGGCATGGACGTTGTGGACGCGATTAATGCTCAATATCGTGAACAGCCGAATCAGACCCAGATTCAGGAGAGTGGCAACGCCTATCTGAACAAAAGCTTCCCGAAGCTCGATTTCATCAAGAAGGCAACTGTCGTGAAAGACAAAGCAGATGCGGACGCCAAGGCAAAAACAGAAAAGTCGGACGCGAAATAGTCCGGTGGCAGCAAGGCGTTGGATCACGTGACCAGTGATCAGTCAGTTGAACAAGTCCTGAGATCGAGTGGAAAGACGAATGCCATGAGTGAAGCAACTGTGTCGGGGCAGGTTCATCTGATCGAACCGACGAAAAGTTTCGGCCAGAAGGGGTTTCGCAAACGAACGGTCGTGCTGGAACAGGTGACCGGACGTTTCACAAATTACCTGCCGCTGGAATTTATCGCCGACAGCTGCGATATGGTGGATAATCTCAGCGTTGGTGACACCATCAAAGTAACCTACCGGCTGACCGGACGCAAATGGCAACGCGATGAACAGAGCGAAGTCAAATACTTTCTCAGCGCAGAAGCGACGGATTACGAACTGCTGAAAGCAGGTGAAGGAGCAGCGGCAGCTCCAGATGACGAGGCAGACTTTGGTCCCGCAGATGAATCAGCTCCATTCTGAATCAGCCGTCACTTCACTGTCGGCTTCAGGTAAGTGTCATCCAGCTTGCCGCACGACCACAGCAGTCCTCGAGTCACCAGGTCCAGATAACGCGCATCTCCGACAGTCTCGTTGTTGTGCCCGAGCGTTGTTGCAAAGACTTTCGTCTTCTCGCGATAACTGTTCGTCCAGACAACAGCAGCGTCCTTTGCGTCTTTCTGTTGCCCTGTCGCCAGAGAATTTGCCGTGTCGAGCAGTTTGTTCTCGCTGTTGTTGTAGAGTTCTTCATTGACCGTCGTCCAGTCAGCAAGCCCTTGCGTGACGGGATGATCTGGTGCGCCGAAACCGATGTTGATCGGAGCCTGCCGACCGTGCCCGGTCGACTGCAGGCCCGTGAATTCGAACCAGGGAGTCACTGCTTTGGGATACCCTTCGCTACGGTAACTGTGCATGCCGCAATGCAGCAGCACAGCCGGGAGTCCCTGCCGATGCGGTTCCAGAATCCGTTCGATGATCGCGAGATCTTTGACGTCTGACGAGCACTCGTCGTGAATAATCACGTCGAAACCTTCAGCCCAGTCAGCCTTTTCGTAGACCGGATTCAGATGGCTCGTCGTTGTGTCCTTATCATAAGCAATCACGACTTCCACATGCGCCCGTGCGGCGATCCCCTTCGCCAGGAGATCCTTCTGCGTGTTGTAATCATGGCAGCAACCGCCCAAGACAAGCAGCGCCCGGATCGGCTTAACCTTTTCTTCCGCGCGTAACGAACCGGCGGAGACCAACACCAGACTCGCCACGGTGAATGCGACGACGGACTTAAGTTCCGGAAACTTCAGCATCAGACAGATTCCTGAAAAGGCGGGATGCAATGATCGTGAATTCAGAGACGAGAATCATACACACCCATGCATGCGTTTCTTCGTTTAACGGCTAGCCGAAGGCGTCAGTTTTCTCGTAAATTGCCTACGCCTACGGCTCGCCGTTAAACGAATTAGGCTCGATAACTTATGCTGGGTGCTTAGGCGAGCGGAAGATCAGGAACCACCATGCCGAACAACCGGACGCTAGCGCGTGGCGGCTGATTTTATTAGCCGCCGGGCGCTAGCCCCCGGTTTTCGATGGTAACCAGAAATCTGCCGCTCGCCTTTCACACAATACCGGAGCGGGATGATTCAATCCAGCACTCGCCCAACGGCTATTTCTTCCGACGTGTGTAAGTGATCGACATCACTTCAACGTCTTTGCCATCAGTTATCATGAACATCTGAAAGGAAATCTTGTCGTTGCTGTCCTGAGTGGAAATCGTTTTGTATTTTGAGTCGCCCGCTGGTCCGGGGCCTTCACCTGTCATGGTTGTCACCTTACCCTCTTTTTTACCCCTCATCACCATCGGCGAACCGCTCATCGAATCGACCCAAATCGAAACATACTGCTTTTTCGCGGAATCATAGCCGTCCAGGCCCTTACCGTGAAACTTCATACCACCAAAGTCTCCGCGAAAATCAATTGCCAGCCACATCCCTTCGCAGGTCATTTTCTGTTCTGATTCGGCCTTCACTTCCGTCCCATCGGCCATCTTCATGGCAGCATCCCAGACTCCTTCCATCGCCTTCAGTTCTTCATGTTCCTTACCCGGCGACTGAGGTGCCTGAGCAAACAAACTCGCAGATGTCGAAATCAGCGAAACAACAACCGCACATGAAAAGAAAACTTGTCGCATTTCAAGAGCTCCAATGAATGGGTTAATTCGTTATCGAGGCATTTTGGCGTTGCCGTTTTCCTCGGATTGCTGAATTGTAAGCAAAGAATTTCTAAAAAGAAAATCCAATAGTGCAGCGGATCCGATATCCAGTGCCCGGCTCACGCATCATCTCCGGTCAGGTTCCGCTTCCTCACATGAGATGCGTGAAATTTCTACCGCCAGTTGAAGACGCGAAACACGCCTTCGCGTTGTTTGATGCGCTCCGGAAGTGCCAGTAATCGGTCGCGAAAGAAGGCCAGGATCAAGCCTGAACCAAAGATGAATCCGCCACCAATCGTAATGGCCAAAGCGACCGCGTTGAGTCGTCCCCAGGGAACGAACAGCAACAGCGTCACGAAATACAGCGACGTCATCGCGGTGCCGACCATCGTGGTGGACTTGAGCTGAAACAGAATACCGGTTGCCAGCAATGCGACGCTGATGAACAGGAATCCGAATTCATTGACCGGATAAAACACGTTGTGGCCGCGATCGATCCATGTGGCAATTGCCAGCGGGACGCTCGCCAGAATTGCGCCAAACAGCAGACTCATGCTGACCAGATCCGACTGCTGATCCTGTTCCTTGTACCAGCCGTAGTGACCGATACCCAGCAGGATGAGTCCGATCGTCACGGCCAGGAGTTCTACCTGCTGCCACGGATTGAGATCAATTAGTTTATGTATTGCCAGCAACAGCACGACGGCCTGTCCGACAGTCGTCACCACGTACCAGCGACGACCGGCAGGATGCTGTGTGATCAGAATCGCCAGCGCGCTGATGCCCAGCATCGCCATGCAGAAGCCTGCGAATTCCCAGTGAATGACGGCTTGGCCACCGCCCGATGACATTTCTTCGCTCGCAATACGGCTGAGTCCATACAACACCGACGAGATAAACGACAGGCTGAGCACGCCGTTGGCCGACTGAAAAAATGCTTCAGCGAGCGGAGCGGCGGCAGTCTGTTCCAGCAGCGACATGCGGTAAGAGATCAGCATTCCCAGTCCGATCACAGCGAACACCAGAATATACGCCTGCGTACCCAATGCGTAATAAGTCAGCACCTGCCAGAACGCGGCACTTGCCATCAAGCTTGACAGATACACGCACCATGGCTGACGTCGGAAATACGTCGCCAACCCATAGAATGCCGCCGCTTCAGCAAAAAACAGGGCGAGTGACAAATGCAACGTCCGATTATCGGGCCCGGCCCCGAATGCTTCAAACGCCGACGCCAGAGACGAAATCAGCATGACACCGGCTGCGGCATGCGCCACCCACAGCAACGGCTTTGCCGGAGAACGTTCTCCGTAAAACTTCGCGGCGACCAGATACGCGATTGGAATCAGCATCATGATCGGCGCGTGACTCTGCCAGCGATTCAATCCGAGCGCCGAAAGCGCGGCGACTGCGGCGATCATGGTCGCCGCACCCGTTGCAAAGAAATACCACGTGATCAGAATCTGAGAAGTATGGCGATACAGATGCGCGCCGACGCGGCAGGCCATGGCCGTCAGCAGCATCGCACCGACAAACGCCCAGCGCGGGGGTTCATCGTGCCAGACGGCCTGCAGTCCGAAGTGATCCAGGTAGACCACGAGGCCCATCAGCACCGGCAGCAATCCCAGCAGCAAACCAAACACCGGCAGCGATCGAGTATACTGATTGTCCTTTCCCAGCAGGTGATGCGTCAGATGACTCAGCAGTGACGTTACCGCCAGAATCGCAATGATTGCGTCCACGCCCAGTCTCAAATTCAGAATCTGCACGATCAGAACTTCAGCCCACAGCACGGTGAATGCCGCCACGTGAATAAAGATGCCGCGTTTACGGACTGCAAGGTCGGAATAGACGTAGGCGTACGTTCCGGCAAGGACCAGAACCAAAGCCAGCCGTTGCAGCCTGTCACAGACCGGCGAGGGCGTCGCACCCCAGGCGTCATACACCGGCTTGAACCAGAACGGATACAGCCAGTCGCCAGCCACCTGCGCGCCCAGCAACAGAATCAGCCCGAACGCCAGCTGCACATGCCCCGACCAGAAGAATGCCATGCCGAATTTTTGGCGAGTGAACGGTCCCTCCCCGACCCCGAACGCGCGTTCCAGATGAATGCCGATCAGTCCCAGCACGACGAGCATCGTGGCCGGAGACGCAATTTCCCAGAACTTTTGCGGTGACGGCTCTATGTCAGCCAGAAACAACAGCCCTGTCATGGCGACGCCGGCACTGAACACGTAAACGAAAAGTTCATCTCTCAGGATCACCGCTGCCACCGCATAAATCGCACTGATCAGCACGGCGCACATCCACAGATGGCCGTCGATGGTCACCAGATTGTTTGCGTGGCAATACCACAGGTTGAGCGGCATCACAAAACATGACAACAGCGACAACGCCTTCCCTGCCATCTGGTATCGCGTGTAACGAATCGTGGCCAGTCCTGCGGCTAGCAACAACACATTCGTCAACGCCAGAATTCCGGCCAGCACGGGAGGTGTAAAATAGTTGTTGAGCCACAACAGGATCACCAGGCCCACGACCATCAGCGCGCCGCCCAGTCCGAGCAGACACTGAATGCTGCGCGGGTCGAGAATAATCTCCAGCAGACTTCGCCGTGGCGCAGCAGGCACGGCAGGTGTGGCAGATGGCTTCGGTGCGTTGACGACTTCCGCCGCCAAGGGTGGAATGACGCGACGTGCGGCGGACTGACTGGGAGGCGAACACTGAGCGATCAGGCTCGCTTCCGAGATTCCATCCTCCTGCAACCGTCGCCGGACGGCCATCAGCCGTTCATCGGAATCGGACTTCAGCGTATGAAACTGAGTCAGCGAGATTTTTCCGCGTGTCCGCAGATCAAGCAGCAGTTCATTCACATATCGGCCCGCGCGATAACCGCGAATGCCGGGCGTCTCGTT
>Ga0105048_10013835_pt1 | contig 12588 bp, 9 predicted proteins | sample MAT05_FD_78382 | JGI IMG/M metagenome (GOLD analysis project Ga0105048, IMG submission 78382) | Freshwater microbial communities from Lake Fryxell liftoff mats and glacier meltwater in Antarctica - MAT-05 | ecosystem: Environmental > Aquatic > Freshwater > Ice > Liftoff microbial mat | place... | reverse complement strand
TTCAACAATGCCTTTGTTTTCGGGAGTTGTAAGTTTATTAACTAACACGTGTTCTGGAGCTAAGGTGACAAATGATACTCCAAAGACGGTATCGGGTCTTGTGGTGAAGACTTCTATATGAAGTGATGAGTGATGAGTGATGAGTGATGAGTGCGCAGAACTTTGAACTTTAAACTTTAAACTCGTACCCTCTGAACGACCAATCCAATTTCGTTGCGCTTCTTTTAAACTTTCTGTCCAATCTAAGGTATCCAATCCATCTAACAACCGCTGTGAATAGGCTGTGATGCGCATACTCCATTGTTTCATTAATTTTCGTTCTACTGGATATCCGCCACGTTCACTAACTCCATCTTTAATTTCATCGTTTGCTAAAACAGTTCCTAATTGCGGACACCAGTTTACATAGGCTACTCCTAAATAGGCGATGCGGTATGCCATCAACATATCTGATTGTTCTTTTTCTGAAAAAGCTTTCCATTCAATAGCCGTAAATTGTTTAACGGATTCATCGCAACAAGCATTAATAGCAACATTTCCCTTAGTTTCAAATTCGGAAATTAAGTTGGAAATATTTTCTGCTTTGTTGGTGTTTTTGTTATACCACGAATTAAATATTTGTATAAAAATCCATTGTGTCCATTTATAATAATCAGGGTTAGAGGTTCTCACTTCTCTATCCCAATCAAACGAAAAACCAATTTTATCTAATTGCCGTCTATAAACATTAATGTTTTGTTCAGTCGTAATTTTTGGATGCTGCCCTGTTTGTATGGCATATTGTTCGGCTGGTAAACCAAAACTATCATAGCCCATCGGATGCAAAACATTAAAGCCTTTGTGGCGTTTGTAACGAGAAACAATATCAGAGGCAATGTAACCTAAGGGATGACCTACATGTAAACCAGCGCCAGAAGGGTAAGGGAACATATCCAATACATAATATTTGGGTTTATCTCCGCCATCTTTCGCCGCAAAGGTTTTATGTTTAGCCCAATAGGCTTGCCATTCTGTTTCTATTTTCTTAAAATCGTATTCCATAGTTGCTTTATTTAATGCAAGCAACAAAGATAATTTATTGTTTAGGATATGGAAATTTAAACCTTATAAAATCATTAGCATTTCTAGGGCGCGTCCCTCCTCCGTCGGGTCGGGCTTTCACTCCAATCTTTTGCCTTGCCAACTTCGGCTCCGCCCAGTTATCAAAACAAAAGGATTTCCGTTCTATCCCTCGCGCAGGCTTAACGATAAAAATGTGATGTATGTTTTAGAGTGGATGGATGTTGTGAGTCACTATCTTTCAAGTGACCTAAATCTTCGTTTTACTATTTGTACCAATAGATTTCTAGTGCACTGGTAATCGTGTATTCATAATAATGTTAGTTGAAAAGATATGTAAACTATTCAATAGCAATTTTAATATTTTATTGTAATTTGTGTCAAAATACCACTCATGTCAAAAGATTTGGAAGCCTTTATAACTCGTTTAGATAAAGAAAATTTACTGTCTCATAAAGGATTAGTAATTTGGATGACCGGTTATTCTGGATCGGGTAAAACCACGTTGGCTTATGAGTTAGAAAGAAAATTTCATGAAGACGGTATCCTTACCAAGGTGCTAGACGAAGATATTTTAACGCTTGGCTTAAACTCAAACCTTACGTTGGATGTTAAAGATAGATCAGAGTATATTAGGAGAACAGCTGAATTGGCTAAACAGCTTGCTAGTTGTGGTGTTGTTGTTATTTGTAGTATCGTCACTCCAACCAACGCTTTAAGAGATTTAGCAGAAGAAATTATCGGCGAAGATCACTTTATTTTATATCATATTGCAACTTCCTTAGCTGTTTGCGAGCATAGAGATCGCACAGGTTATTATATTAAAGACAGAAATGAAGACATAAGAAATTCAGCAGATGTGGCGGATGATTTTGAGTATCCAACAAAAGCTTTATTTAGTATTGATACTGAAAATATTTCCATAGAAGAAAGTGTAAACATTATATTCGGCGACTTGTTTGATCTATTGACTATATAATGTTCGGTTTTTGCGATAAAATACTTGGAAAAAACATCTTAAAACCAAATAGAAAACTATTTAGCAGATATTCTTTTACGTGTTTTGAAGACATCAATCTCGTTTCAAAAACAGAATGGGACACTGCTAATACAAAAAATTTCTTTTTATCTTATTCTTATTTAAAGGTTTTACACAATGAGAAATCTGAAAGTCTTAGATTTCGGTATGTTATTGTTTATAGCTTTCATAAACCAATTGGAGTTATTTACTTTCAAATTAATGATTTTTCAGCTTCTTTATTTGGAACGATGATTGAAAAACAAATTACCGATCTCAAAAGCAAAAAAGCTTCTGTTTTTCAAAAATACATCAATCATAACGAGCAAGAAACAATTATGCGTTTAGTTACGTGCGGAAATAATTTTGTGAGCGGTGAGCATGGCTTTAGCATCAACCTCAATAGTAAAAAAACTACTTTTAAAATAGTAGAAGGTGTGATTGATTGTGTTTCAAGAGCAGAAAAACTAAGAGGTAAAATATCTGCTATTTTAGTAAAAGATTTTTATACAGAAGGCTTTGGAGATAAAGATTGTTGGTATTGCAAAAAATTTATGCACTTTAATGTGGAGCCAAATATGATTGTTGATTTGCCTTCGGATGTTACAACACTATCTGATTATGTCAATACGTTTTCTAAAAAATACCGAAACCGTGCGAAACATATTTTTGATGCAAGTTCTAAATTAGTGAAACGACGATTGAGTGAAGATGAAGTAGTCGCATACAACACCTCTATCTATGATTTATATTCTCAGGTTTTTAATCAAGCAAAATTTAAATTAGCACACCTGTCGCCTAATTATTTTCAGGATCTTCTTAAAGAAAAAAACAATAATTTTTATTTAGATGCATGGTTTTTAGAAAATAAAATGGTAGCCTTTGCCTGTGGCTTCTATTTAAAAGATGAGGTTGAAGCACATTATATTGGATTTGATTATGATTGTAATAGAGAATTTGAATTATATCAAACAATCTTGTATAGCTACATTGAGCAAGCTATTTTAGAAAAAAAATCACATGTCAATTTAGGACGAACAGCTTCTGAAATCAAAAGTACGGTTGGTGCAAGGGCTCATGAATTATTGTGCTATATCAGACCCCAAAACACCATTTCAAAAATTGTGATGAAGCCATTTATGCAATTCCTTCAACCAAGCGATTGGATTCCAAGAAACCCATTTAAAGAAGTTGGAAGTTGATGAGTCTTTGATTTGACACTGACATACAGACCTCTACAAAACAAAATTAATTTTTTCACTCACGGCATGTCTGAATGTGCTGTTTTTAGTTTTTTAGTACTAACTTTGCGCCGAAAACAGGTTCGTTTCATCGCTCTTTATTTTAAAGGGAGGAAAGTCCGGGCAACACAGAGTAATTTGCCACTTGAAAGAGTGGGTATGTTTTTAGGAATAAAAACATAACAGAGAGTGTCACAGAAAACCAGGTAGCCTTTTTGTTTCGGCAAAAGGGTGATAGTGAAAATGTGAGGTAAGAGCTCACATGTATAGTTGGTAACAGTTATATAGGACAAACCTCTTATGTTGTAAGGCCATGTAAACTCAAATTTTGCGGCTACTCGTTGCAATAACTTCGGTTATATTTGAGAGGGTAGGCTGCATAGATAAATGATGAAATTCGTGTGTACACGAAACAGAACCCGGCTTATAGAACCTGTTTTTATTTTAAATTTTAGTTATGCTAAGGCTAACTGCAGATGTATAATGTAGGCACCGATTACAAAAAATGAATAAAATTATTATAGGACTTTGGCTTTTCCTAATCTCTTCAATCAGCATATCACAGGTGATAAATGAGAAGAAAGAAAAACGAAACTTCAGAAAACATTTGAAAATCCAAGTAAAAGAGCAAATAAGTCAAATTCATGACGGAGCTTTACTTGTAAGACTGAAAACTAAAAAAAATTCCATAGAAGCTCTAAGGAAAATTGAGAAAAATACACTTGCTGACAAAATAGAGAAGAAACAAGCTAAACGGAATAAAGCAATTATTAGTGCATTCCAAAAACGTTTTGACTTTTGTCCAACATTCTTTTTTTTTAGTGATTATTCTCAAAGTATCAAAGAAAAAAAATTTGATAAAGTGCTTTTTTTAAACAGCAATTTGCAATTAGATAGCACTATTAAATTTGACAAGAAAACATTTCTAACCGCTGAATTCGGAACAATTGAACCAGATACGGCTAAATATTTTTCTTATTATAGCCTCGAACCTGATGGCAACTGGAGTGTAAAAAAAATTAAAAATTACTATGGTGGCTCAAGCTTGGTGTTTGACGCATTACTAATTAAGAGTGATATTTTTATTCAACTAAGACGACCTTTCCCTTATTATGCAAGAACATTTGATTCTTTTCATCCAAAAAGAGTTGTGAAGAGAATGAATAGAAAATTGCGAAGGTTTTACAAGCAAAAAAACACATAAGCGTTGTTAAAACCAACTAACCAAAATTTTTGCGAAAAGTAAAAACTTCGTTTAGTTAACCGTTATATCGAAGCATTGCACAAGTACAAAAAACGGTTCTTAGAAAATTTCAGTTTCTGGTAAACAACTACAAAAAAAATACTTACTGCCCACAATAAATTTGTTGAGATTATAAATAATTTACTGTAAATAGCTTTTAAAAAAAAGTTTTTCATACATTTATTAAATTACTATATTTAAATGCCTAAGTGTTAATAAAATAAAATATGAAATAGCCATGTTGCCGTCAGCACAATTGCAAATGACTATAACAAGGCAATGCCATATGACAATTAAAAAACAGTAAGACCTACGTATGAAATTTTTAAAAAAAAATATCAAATATTCATTCTTTGTGATGGCATTGATTTTTACTATTAGCATAACCGGGCAAACTAAAAGCGTTAATAAAATAATTTCTAAAGAATTAAAAAAAGCAAAAACTTATTTTGATTTTGGCGATTATTTAAATGCTATTAATTCCTACCGAAAAGTATTATCTCTTGATTCAACAAATACAATAGCAAATCTCAATTCTTTAATTAGTCGTTTGGCAATTAATCAAGTAACAGATTCGAGCATGAGGCATTTGTCTATGCTTAAAAATTGCACAATCCCTGAAGTTCAATTTTATGCTGGTAAAATTTATCATTTAAATTCAAATTTTGATGAAGCTATAAAAAGTTTTGTGAATTATAAAAATATATCAGCTAAGAAGCGAAGTATTTCTGACGCTGAGATAGATTACAATATTGCCTGTAGTAAAAATGCAATAGAAATGGTTAGTAATCCTCATAAAGTGGCGCTAAAAAATATAGGCGGAATTATTAATTCAAAATACCCAGATTATGTGCCATTAATTTCGCCAGACGAGAAAGTATTATATTTCACTTCTCGCCGTGAGGGAGGCGTTAGTAATATAAAGGATGAGTACGGCACTTATTATGAAGATGTTTATGTTTCAAAAAAAGGTGATCATGGCGAATGGCAAACTCCTGTAAATGTTGGGCCCCCCATAAATACAAACACCCACGATGCCTGTGTTGCTCTAAGTTTTGATGGACATCAAATGATTATTTATAGAACGGCACAAGATAGAGTCACTGGAGATTTGTATATAAGTAATCAGGACTTGAATGGCTGGACTGTTCCAGAAAAATTGGGCGCAGAAATAAACACGCCTTATATTGAAACAAGTGCTTGTTTTAGTAACGACAATAGTGTTATTTATTTTTCGAGCACAATGCCTGGAGGTTTTGGCGGAAAAGATATTTATCGAATTAAAAAATTGCCAAGCGGCAAATGGTCTGTGCCTCAAAATTTAGGAGCTGTTATTAATACTGCTTATGACGACGATGCTCCTTTTATACATCCCGATGGAGTTACTTTATTATTTAGTTCAAAAGGGCATAATTCCATGGGAGATTATGATGTATTTAAAACAATTATTAATCACGACTTAAATACTTTTTCGAAGCCCGAAAATTTAGGTTACCCCATCAATACAGTTAACCCTGATATTTTTTTTATTTTAGATGCCAGTGGAACGAAAGGATATTTTTCATCCATTAAAAAAGAAACATATGGAGCTTCTGATATTTATATGATTGACGCCCGTTTTGGAGATAATGATTTAAAAGTTAAACAAGGTCTAGTTTTGTTTACAGGTCAAGCTGCAAAAACAAGAATTTCACTAATTGACGTTGAAACCAATCAATTAGCTGGTACCTATACCGTTAATGATAAAACAGGCAAATTTATTTTAATTATGAATCCCTTGAAGCAATATAAAATTAGTGTGGATGCTCTAGGATTTGATGTGTTTGAACAAATAATAGAACCAATGGTTCAAGATCAAAAAGATGTTCAGTTGATATTGGATCTCAATAAAATAAAAAAATAAGGGTCTTTTTGTCTGCTTAAGAATGTTAAGCCTATTTGTTTTTCTCTTTGTTTGAATGCGCAAGACCCACAATCATTTTATTTTGAATAATGCTTATCGGTATAAGGAGCCCTTGGGGCATTGTTTGTTATAAAAGCTTAGTCTTCTTTGCCAGCTAATACAACTACAATTTCGCCCTTCACAGTTTTTGATGTGAAATGCTTTATTAGTTCTTCAACTGTGCCTCTAGCGTTTTCTTCAAATAGTTTAGACAGTTCGCGTGATACAGAAACCTGTCTATCACCACTTAAATATTCTTTAAACTCTTCTAATAATTTCACTAATCGAAAAGGTGATTCGTAAAATATCATCGTGCGGGTTTCTTCCTTTAAAGATAAGAGTTTCGTATGCCGACCTTTTTTCTGAGGTAAAAATCCATAAAATACAAAGGTATCGCAAGGCAAGCCACTATTTACTAATGCAGGAACAAATGCTGTGGCACCCGGTAAGGTTTCAACAGTTATGTCATGTTTAATACATTCACGCACTAATAAAAACCCAGGATCTGAAATAGCGGGCGTTCCAGCGTCTGAAATTAAGGCAACGGATTTATTGGAACTAATCATTTCTACAATTTGCTCCACGGTGCTATGTTCATTGTGTGCATGATAGGAACGTAAGGGTTTGTCGATTTTAAAATGCCGTAATAAATGAATGCTATTACGGGTATCTTCTGCTAAAATTAAATCCACTGAATTTAAAACAGTAATGGCTCTAAAAGTCATATCGTCTAAATTGCCAATGGGCGTTGGCACGATGTAAAGTTTTGGTGTCATACAATAGTTAAAAGTACAATTTTTTATTTATAATCATTAGGGGTGAGGAAAGAGAACGAAAATTATTTTTGATTGAAAAAATTATGCGATTGCCCGTGTTATGATAAAATAGGGAGAGTCAGTAATATTTTAAAAAATTTAACGTAACAGATAAATTGTATGTATCTTTGTTTAAATTAAAAATGTTCTTTAACATCTTGGGCCCGACCGGTTTTGACAGCGAGCGCGATTGGTAAGTAAGCAGGTGGTGCGTTGTGGATATGGCACCTAAAACTCAACTCTCAAACTTTCATACGGCGAAGAGAATTCTTACGCTATGGCTGCTTAGTCCAAGACTAACCAACCTTTGCAAATCTCGTAGCATCGTTGCTTAGCGACGAGGTATTTGCATCATAAATTAGCAACTTGTTTTAGTGATGATGTTATCTAAAGCAATATTAGCATCTAAGTTTAAGTTTGGTATGAATATAAGCCTGACTTAAATCGAAAATCAATTATGTTCTAAACTTTGTAGAAAGCTTATTAATTCCTTGTTTGGACGAGAGTTCGAATCTCTCCGGGTCCACCGAGCCGGACAACACCAAATACTTGGAAAGTTGTCCGGTTTCTTTTTCTTTAACAGATTGCAAAGAGATGATAGTGTTGAATCCAAATTTTCAACCATAAACTAAACACTAACCACATGGAACAATCATTTGATAAAGAGGAAGAACTTAATACGCTTCGTATAGAGAACGAAATTAAAAAAATGAAACTTTCTTTGGAGCATGGAGCTAAATTTTTTTCTACATCCGAAAATAAATTGCCTCCCGATATAGAAGTGCAATGGTTAGATCAGGTACAACAATTTGAAGATACATATACAAACAGCAAAAGAGTTTTGATATACGATTTTGTGGGTAAGCCAACATATAAACCTGTAACTGAAATTCCTGAAGCAGAAATAAAATCTGAACTGAAAAAAATTATCAACCTCCTTGGTCAAAAAGGCGTTGGCATAGATACCATTTGCAAAGTGGATGACCGAGAATTATACCGTTTTATTACAGAAGAGTTATTTAAAGAGGAAACTGACGATATCATGATTGACGGGATGATACATAATTTTATTTATGAAGAATTTCATCCCAATCATGGGCATGATATTAAAACCCGTTGCAAAGAATTTATTGAAGGTCTTTTGAATAAAAAGATAAACCTAGATTCCATATTTTTGGCACTGGCTGATGAAATTGATACAAAAGATGGTATTATAAAACAGGAAGATGCGATAAAAAGAATGGAACTATTTCGGGCAGCATTCAACTCCTTCGAATTGCAACATTTCAAAATAACATCATGGAGTATAGATAACGATAAAGCTTCTGTATTTTTTGATTTACACTACACGAGTATTATAGAAGGTAGCGATGAAAGAGAAGTCTTTTCAGGAATAGGAGATTTTAAGCTAAAGTATGAATACGATTACTGGTGTATAAGTAAAATAAATGTTCCAGGAATTTCTATATAATCAAAATAAACATGAATAATTTTCAAAAAAAATTTATTGCAATAGTCAATAACATTCAAGGTAACGGCACTTTTTGTATTCATAACGAAATGAATTTTACCCATCCAGGTCTTGAAATAAATGGAATTGGAGAAATTGGCTTGCCATTAGAAATAGAAACCGCAAAAAAAATTATAAATGTTTCCAAAAAAGCACCATTTGGAATGGGTAGCAAAACTATCCTAGATGAGTCAGTCAGAAATACATGGGAACTAGACCCACATTTTTTCAAATTAAATAATCCAGATTGGGAAAAATCGATTGGGAAAATATTAGCAAGGGTGCGTGAAGGACTTGGACTCGAAAACAGTAACATTAAAGCATCTCTTTATAAATTACTGCTATACGAAAAAAATAGTTTTTTTAAAAAACATAAAGACTCGGAAAAAGAGAATGGAATGTTTGGCACATTAACTATTTGTTTGCCATCTAAATTTGAAGGCGGCGAACTAAGTGTATACTTTGATGGGAAAGAATCGACTATTGATTTCTCTAAAGCTTCGATGTACAAAATTCCTTTCGCTGCTTTTTATGCGGATTGCGATCACGAAATAAAACCAATAAAAAGTGGTTATAAACTTTCATTGGTTTACAATCTTATTATTGATAAATCAAACGACACTATCAAGTTAGAAAAAAATTCCGCTTATGTATCTCAGATAAGTAAATTACTCCAATCAAATATAGATGAGTTTAACACACATCCAAAAATATATATACTCGATCATCAATACACCCCTGCCAATTTTGATGAAAGCACTTTGAAATTGAGAGATAAACAAATAACCCAAACACTATTTGAATCGGCAAAAAATGCTGGTTATTATGCCAAGCTTTGCCTGCTTACGCATTACAAAATGGGCGAGTTGGAAACGAATGATGATTATTATGGAAATTATAACAAGAAAATAAACGACACGAGTGATGGATCAATGGGCGAAATATATGAAGAATATACATCATTAGAGAATTGGGCTACTGATAATACGCCATCCTTAGGTCGTTTGAGCGAAGAAAACATTGACATTTTGAATCCTATAATATACGATGAGCAAAATCCGATAGAAGAGGAAGAAGAAGGATATACAGGAAATGCAGGAATGACCATGGAGTATTGGTATCATTATGGAGCAGTTGTATTATATCCCCTTGGTAAGATACATGAAATTCTAAAAGATAAACCTGAACATGTTATACTTGAATGGCTCAACTATATTTCAGAAAATAAAAAATTTGAAAATTTAGAATTTATCAATTCATTAATAACCTTATTAGTCAATAATCAGTCATCCTCATACCGAGAAAAATTAAATTATTCTTCCTTAGCAACTATTTTAGTGCAAATAAAAAGCGACTCACTATTTACTCATGCAAATCCTATACTAATAAATAAATTCGAACAAATTAATACAGATAATTGGATTGAATTATTAGCTCATTTACCTATTCAAAATAAAAATGAAATTATCTTAAAAGCTATAGAAAGAAAAAATGTCCATGTAGTAGATAAATACCTCGCTATATTGCTAATAAGTTTGCATAATGAACATAAAATTGTTGTCCAGTTTTTAGTGCATCATTTTAAAATACTTATCGAAACCTATTCAACTATTTTTGATATTACTGCTAAAACCGAAACAAATCAAATTAAAAGTAAAATAATAGAACAGTCTATTATGATTCTTTCTGCTTTAAAGGCTGATGAGTTAGAAGCTGCTTTTTTTAATGTAATTACTCCAAATGTGAATAGAAATTTTATGCACAATATTGCAGCTCCAGCATTATTAAACTTAAAAGAAAACATGTTTAATGTTTCAAAAAAGCTAACTGAAATTTGTTTAAATGAAATAGAAAAAAGTATTTCTAATAAACCATTTCCGCCAAAGGATTGGAGACGAGCACTACCACAAGAAAATAATACGGGAGAAATATGGAACATCTTAATGCCGTTTTTGGAATCACCCACATTAGAAAAAATAGAATATAAAAAGGCACAAGGATATAGGGATGAAATGGTGAATGGGATTAGGAACGCTCATTTAGATTTAGATACAGAAACAATAAAAAGGGGAACCCCTCATACACTGCTCATTACAAAAAATGCAGCTACCTATAAAAAGGCACTGAAAAAATGGAATGAGGATTGTGAGTTAAAAGAACAATTTTTGTTAACTTTTTTGAAAATAAATTAGCATGAAACACATAAAAGTATGTGGTGATTTTTCAGAAAAAAATGTTATCACTTATTTTAAAAAATGCAGAGGAAAGGTATATAAATCGCTGAACGACCCAAGCTTTTTCAATACATTTCATATAATAATAGCCTCTTATTTATAAGTAACCTCAATCTAATAAAAAAGAGAAATTGCTGTAAACAAAAAAATAGTACAACTACATAACGATTTTCATTGTTACATTTGGCGAACATTTAATCACAATCAAAATGAAACTACTAATTACAGGAGCAACTGGAAACGTTGGCTTATCAGTGATAAAACATATTTCAAACCAAAGCAACAACTTACAAGTATTTGCAGGCGTTAGAAATATAGAAACGGATACACATATATTAAAGAACTATAATGTTTCTTTGGTGCCATTTGATTTTGAAAATATTCAAACTTTTAAACCAGCTCTTAAAGATATAGATGTTCTGTTTTTACTTCGCCCACCTCAATTAGCAAATGTTTCAAAGTTTTTTGAGCCATTAATAGACGAAGCTATTAGGTCTAAAATAAAACAAATTATTTTTTCATCGGTTCAAGGTGTTGAAAACAGTAAAATAATTCCACACCACAAAATTGAAAAACTCATCACACAAAGTAAAATTGGTTTTACATTTCTACGACCAGCCTATTTTATGCAAAATTTCACAACGACTTTGCATGCGGACTTGGTAAACAAACAAAGAATTTATTTGCCAGCAGGGCAAGCAAAGTTTACCTTAATAGATGTTGATGATATTGGTTCTGTAGCAGCGAAAATTATAACTGAACCTCAAAATCATATCAATAAAAGTTATGAATTAACCAACAACGAAACCTTGACATTTAGTGTAATGGCCGAAAAAATTAGTAATGGCATTGGCAAGAATATAGAATTTGTTTCCCCTAATTTGTTGCAATTTTTCTTGACAAAACGAAAAGAAAAAGTGCCTTTAATGTTTATTTTAGTAATGATTATGTTGCACTACCTTCCGCGTTTTCAAAAGACACCGAAGACAACGCAATGGGTGCAAATTATTACGGGTAAAGCACCTAAATCATTTGACGATTTTGTTGCTTCAAACAAACAAAAACTACAAGTGTAGTTTTGTGATACATATAACGATGTATTGTATCATGCGATGAAGACAGTGCTAACTTTAAACTGACTTTAGAAATTAGCCTTAACATAATGGATAAATTGATAAGTATTACACACGGAAATAAATTTTGAGATTAGTTTGTAATTTTACTATTTGATTCTTAAAATCATTCCATGTAAAAATCAGAGGCAATGCCTTTACGATAACAGAAAATAAATCTGAAAATAAACTTCAAATTTAACGCAAATAACCGAATCCAAAACCAGCCAAATACCAAAAGCTACGATAACTGCTTTCCGTGACCATCGTTCTTTTCTTTTAAATGGATGATATGCAATATAAGCGAAGGATATAACAGCAAGCAATTGTCGCACCCAACGGTCTCCAAATAAAAGCACGAAAAGGTTCTACTTCAGAAGGGATTTCAGATTGATTCCAAAATATTTTGGCGAG